>Ga0307411_10000502_pt1 | contig 13711 bp, 12 predicted proteins | sample DK1Ometagenome_2_FD_203712 | JGI IMG/M metagenome (GOLD analysis project Ga0307411, IMG submission 203712) | Maize rhizosphere microbial communities from greenhouse at UC Davis, California, United States - DK15-O-1 | ecosystem: Host-associated > Plants > Roots > Rhizosphere > Soil | place: USA...
GGTCGTGCTCGTCGCGCTCGCGATCGTCGCGTTCCTGTCGCGCGATGCCCTGTTGCGCTCTTTCGGCACGATGACGGGCGTGGCGCAGAGCTCGCCGAAGCGGCTCGACGCCGCGAGCGGCGCGGCGACGGACGCGTCGCCAGCGACACCGATGGCGCATTCACCGGTCGACCGTGCGCGCGCAGTGGAAGGTGTCGTGCAGCGGCAGGCCGACGAGCTCGCCCGGACGATCGATCGTGAAGCACGCTGAAGCGCGGTCGCGCCATCGTGCGAAGCATGCCGCGACGCGAATCGAGGTCGATCGCAGGTGGATCTGGCGCGCGCTCGCGGCGATCCTCCTCGTCGCCTTCCTCCTTCTGATTGCGAAGGTCTCGTTGATCGCGTTCGGTGGCGCGGCGAGGCGCCTCGACCGGTTCGACCCGGGGCATCGGACGGCGAACGAGGCCGTCCCGGTCACGGCGACGCCGCCGGCGGCGGCGCGTTAGTCGAGCTCGCACCGCGTGCGCGAGCGAAGCGCGCGCTGGCGCCCGAGTGCGGCGAACGGTCGAGCGCCCGACGAGCGCTTATCCGACCCTTCGCGGCCTTCGCTCCGACACGGCCGTCGAGCGGCCGAATGGTAGAATCCGACGCGACCTGGCAGCGGGACGCGAACGCCGATGACACGCTATCCGCACCCCATCATCGCCCGCGAGGGGTGGCCGTTCCTCGGTTTCGCGCTCGCGCTCGCGATCGCCCTTTCGATCACCGGTCCCGTCGTGCTCGCCGCGCTGGCGTGGATCGCGTTCGTCTTCGTGCTGCAGTTCTTCCGCGACCCGCCGCGCGACGTTCCCGAGCAGGCGAACGCCGTCGTGAGCCCGGCCGACGGGCGAGTCGTCAAGGTCGAGAAGGCGCGCGATCCGTACGCGAACCGCGATGCGCTGCTGGTGAGCGTGTTCATGAACGTGTTCAACGTGCACAGCAATCGCAGCCCGGTCGACGGCGACGTCGTCGAGCGCTGGTATCACGCCGGCCGCTTCTTCAACGCCGCGCTCGACAAGGCGTCGGCGGAGAACGAGCGCAACGCGTTGCACCTTCGCACGCCGCAGGGCGTCGACGTCACCTGCGTCCAGATCGCCGGACTGATCGCGCGCCGCATCCTCTGCTATGTGAAGCCGCATGACCGCCTCGCGCGCGGCCAGCGGTTCGGGTTCATCCGCTTCGGCTCGCGCGTGGACGTGTACCTGCCGTTGTCGGCGAAGCCGAAGGTAGCGGTCGGCGACAAGGTGTACGCGACGGAAACGGTCATCGCCGAGCTCTGACGCCCGCGATGCACGACGACTACCGCAAGCAGCGCATCCTCGAGAAGAACCGCATCCGGCGCCGCGGCATCTACCTGCTGCCGAACCTGTTCACGACCGCCGCGCTGTTCGCGGGCTTCTACGCGATCGTGCAGGCGATGAACCTCAACTTCGACCAGTCGGCGGTGGCGATCTTCATCGCCATGGTCCTGGACGGCCTCGACGGCCGGGTCGCGCGGCTCACGAAGACGCAGAGCGCGTTCGGTGCCGAGTACGACAGTCTCGCCGACGTGATCAGCTTCGGCGCCGCGCCCGCGCTCGTCGTCTACGAGTGGGCGCTGCGCGACATGGGCAAGCTCGGCTGGATCGCCGCGTTCGTCTACGTCGCCGGCGCCGCGCTGCGGCTCGCGCGCTTCAACACGATGCTCGAAGTGGCCGACAAGCGCTGGTTCCAGGGCATCCCGAGCCCGTCGGCCGCCGCGCTGGTCGCGGGGTTCGTGTTCGTCATGGACGACTACGCCGTCGATCCCGCGAGCGTGCGCTGGTGGGCTTTCGCCGTCACCGTGTTCGCCGGGCTGACGATGGTCAGCAACCTCAAGTACTGGAGCGGCAAGTCGATCAACCTGCGGCGCAGCTATCCGTTCGTCGCGATCTTCCTCATCGTGCTCTTCTTCGCGCTCCTCTCGTACCAGCCGGCGACGGTGCTGTTCGGCATGTTCGTCGCCTATGCGCTCTCCGGCTACGCCGTGTCCGGCTGGATGGCGTTGCGACGGCGGCGCGTCACGACGGCGGCGTGATGCACGCGTGAGGCGGCGCAGGACGCGCACGCCGGGTGCGGCCCGCTGAGCGCGAGGCACCGGGCGGCGGCGTCGCGCCCGGCATACCGCCATGGTGTTCGCATCGCCGATCTTCCTCGCGCTGTTCCTGCCGGCGGTGCTGGTAGCGTATTTCCTCTCGCCGCGCGCGTCGCGCAACGCCGTGCTGCTCGTCGCGAGCGTCGCGTTCTACGCCTGGGGCGAGCTCGCCTACCTGCCGCTGATCGCCGCCTCCGCGGTGTTCAACTGGGCGATCGGGCGGGCGATCGACGCGGCGCCCGAGCCCGAGCGCCGCCGGCGCAGGCTCGCCGTGGCCGTCTGCGCGAACCTCGCCGTGCTCGCCGTGTTCAAGTACGGCAACTTCGTCGTCGACAACCTCAACCTCGCGTTGACGGCGCTCGGTGCGTCCACGATCGCGCTGGCGGCGATTCCGCTTCCGATCGGCATCTCGTTCTTCACCTTCCACGCGATCAGCTATGTCGTGGACGTGCACAAGCGCAATGCGTCCGCCGAGCGGCGATTCACCGACTTCGCGCTCTATCTTCTCGCCTTCCCCCAGCTGATCGCCGGGCCGATCATTCGCTGGCGCGACATCGCGCAGCAGCTCCGCTCGCGGCGCGAGCGGCTCGCCGACGTCGCCTGGGGCGTGCGGCGGTTCGTGCTCGGGCTCGGCAAGAAGATGCTGGTCGCCAATTCGCTCGGCCAGGTCGCCGACCGCGTCTTCGCGCTGCCCGGCGACGAGCTCACGACGCCGCTCGCCTGGCTCGGGCTCGCCTGCTACACGCTGCAGATCTACTTCGATTTCTCCGGGTACTCGGACATGGCGATCGGCCTCATGCGCATGTTCGGCTTCCGTATCCTCGAGAACTTCAACTACCCGTACATCTCGCGCAGCGTGCGCGAGTTCTGGCGCCGCTGGCACATCTCGCTGTCGAACTGGTTCCGCGACTACCTCTACATCCCGCTGGGCGGCAATCGCGGTCCCGCGTGGCGCGCCGGCCGCAACCTCATGGTCGTGTTCCTGCTGTGCGGACTGTGGCACGGCGCGAGCTGGCCGTTCGTGCTGTGGGGAACCTGGCACGGCGCCTTCCTCGTGATCGAGCGCGGCCGCTTCGGCCGTCTGCTCGAGCGTGCGGGTCCGTTCGCGCATCTGTACACGCTGCTCGCCGTCATGGGCGGGTGGGTCCTCTTCCGGTGCGAAACGCTCGCACATGCGGGCCGCTACTACGCGGCGCTCGCGGGCCAGGGCGCATCGTCGGGCGTGCCGCTCGCGAGCCTGGTCGACGGCTGGGTGCTCGCCATCCTCGCGTGCGCGGTCGCCGGATCGATGCCGCTCGGCGGTGTGCTGGCGCGTATGCGCGATGCGGCACGTTCGCCGATCGTGCGCGCCGCGGGGCCCGCCGCGGATCTCGCGTGGCTTGCCGCGGTGTACGCGCTGTCGTGCGCCGCGCTTGCGGCGGGCACCTACAACCCGTTCATCTACTTCCGCTTCTGATGCGCACGCGCGACCCGGGCGCAACTCCCGTGCGAGCGCCGGAGCGTTCGCAGCGCTGGTTCGACCTGGCCCTCGTGGCGCTGTTCGTCGCATCGCTTGGTGCGATGCTGGCCGGCGTGTGGCTCGCACGGCCACCGGGCGTGCTCGTGCTTGAGCGCCGCAACATGCATCCATGGCCGACGACGGCCGACAGCGGTTATCGCGAGTGGACGGCGGGTTTCGAGCGCGCGTTCGGCGACCGCTTCGGCGGCCGCGGCGTCCTCACGCGATTGCATCACGCGCTCAAGGTCGCGCTCGGCGCGTCGCCGGTCGACAACGTGATGCTCGGCCGCGCCGGCTGGCTGTTCTTCCTCGGCGAGGACGCTCGCGCGCTCGATCGTCATTACCGCGGCGTGGCGCCGCTCGGCACGACCGTCGACGCGGTGGTCGGCGAATTCGAGCGGCGCAACGCAGCGCTGGCGGCGCGCGGGATCGCCTACATCGTCGTCGTCGTGCCCGACAAGTTCAGCGTCTACGACGAGCATCTGCCGCGCTGGGTGGTGCGCGCGACGGCGACGCCGCTCGACCGCATCGCCGCGGCGATGAAGGATCGCGCCGACACCCGGTTCCTCGACCTGCGGGCGCCGCTGCGCGCGGCGAAGACGACGCGTCGCGTGTACTTCCGCACCGATTCGCACTGGAACCTGATCGGCGCGAGCATCGGATACGAGGCTTTGATGGACGAGGTGCGCCGCGCGCTGCCGGGTCGCATGGCGTCGCCGGTGCCGGCACCCCGGCCGCCTTACGATCCGCAACGCGACCGCTACAGCGGCGACCTCGCGACGATGCTGGGGTCGCCATCGTGGCTCGCGGAGGAGGACCTCGCGCCGCTCTGGAAGGTCTACGCCGATGCGTCCCGCCGATGTGCGAAGCGATTCGAGGACGACGCGACCGTGCAGCGGACCGGACGCGAGACGTTCGAGTGCGATGCGCCGCGGCCGCGCGCGATGATCCTCCGCGATTCGATGGCGATCCCCTGGCTGCCGCTCGTCTCGGAGAACTTCTCCCGCACGGTGTGGCTGGCGACGCGCCGGCTCGATCTGCAGCTCGTCGATGCGGAGCGACCGGACGTGGTCGTCGACCAGCTCGTCGAGCGCAGCCTCGGACAGGTCGCCGCCATGACGATGGTCGGCGGAGCGAAGCCGGCCGTGCCCTGAGGCCACGCGGCCATCCGATGCCCCTTGCGCCCGGGCCGCGGATTGGATAAGGTCGGGGCATGAGCAGCATCCCCTCTGTCGCCGTCGACCGCACCGGCCCGCTCGCCTCGAGCCTGGCCGCGCTCGCGCTCGCCCTCGGCGGCCTGCTGCTGCGCCTCGCGCGCACATAAACCGACCCCTCCCCTTCGAGCAGTGCCCGCGCCGTCGCGAAGCGACCGACGGCGATTCCGACGTTTCGCGCGACGCCTTCGCGCCGCGCCTTGCCTTGCGAGTCGAGCCATGACCTTCGATCCTGCCGCCAAGTACGTGCCTTTCAAGCCCGTCGAGCTCCCCGACCGTCGCTGGCCGACGCGCGCACTGACACGCCCGCCGATCTGGTGCAGCGTCGATCTTCGCGACGGCAACCAGGCGCTGATCGAGCCGATGGACGCCGAGCGCAAGCTCCGCATGTTCAACCTGCTGGTGAAGCTCGGCTACAAGGAGATCGAGGTCGGCTTCCCCGCCGCGTCGCAGACCGATTTCGATTTCGTCCGGCTGCTCGTGGAGGAGGGTCGGATCCCCGACGACGTCACAGTCCAGGTGCTGACGCAGGCGCGCGAGCCGCTGATCCGGCGCACGTTCGAGTCGTTGCGCGGCGCGAAGCGCGCGATCATGCACCTCTACAACTCGACGTCGACGACGCAGCGCCGCGTCGTGTTCGGGCTGCCGCGCGAGGGCATCGTCGAGATCGCCGTCACCGCCGCGCGACAGGTCCGCGACTTCGCGCTCGCACAGGCCGACACCGACTGGACGTTCCAGTATTCGCCCGAGAGCTTCACCGGCACCGAGCTCGACTTCGCGAGGGAGATCTGCGACGCGGTGACGGCCGTGTGGGCACCGGCCACGCGCAACCGGATGATCATCAACCTGCCGGCGACGGTCGAGATGTCGACGCCCAACGTCTACGCCGACCAGATCGAGTGGATGCACCGGCATCTCGCGCGGCGCGACCGCATCGTCCTGTCCGTCCATCCGCACAACGACCGCGGCTGCGGCGTCGCGGCGGCGGAGCTCGCGCAGATGGCCGGCGCCGAGCGCGTCGAAGGCTGCCTGTTCGGCAACGGCGAGCGGACCGGCAACGTGTGCCTCGTGACGCTCGGCCTCAATCTCTACACGCAGGGCGTCGACCCCGGCATCGATTTCTCCGACATCAACGAGATCATCCGGACCGTCGAGCATTGCAACCAGCTGCCGGTGCACCCCCGTCATCCGTACGGCGGCGATCTCGTGTTCACCGCGTTCTCCGGCTCGCACCAGGACGCGATCAAGAAGGGGCTCGCGGCGCGCGCGATCGATGTCGCACGCGGCGTGCCGACCTGGGACGTTCCGTACCTGCCGATCGATCCCGCCGACGTCGGCCGCACCTACGACGCGGTGATCCGCGTCAACAGCCAGTCGGGAAAGGGCGGCATCGCGTACCTGCTCGAGCGCGATCACGGGCTCGCGCTGCCGCGGCTGCTGCAGATCGAGTTCAGCCAGGTGATCCAGCGCATGACCGACGCGACGGGCAAGGAGCTCGCTTCGAGCGAGATCCGCGCCGCGTTCGACCGCGAATACATCGCGGCGACGCAACCGATCGGCTATCTCGATCATCGCGCGCAGCACAGCGCGAGCGACGGCCGCGTCGAGCACCTGACCGCGCGGCTGCTGGTGGACGGCGTGGAGACGCCGGTGACCGGCGCGGGCAACGGCCCGGTGGATGCCTTCGTGCACGCGATCCGCGCGCTCGGCCTCGACATCCACGTTCAGAACTACCACGAGCACGCAACCGGCGGCGGCGAGGATGCGACCGCGGTCGCGTACGTTCAGCTTCGTATCGGCCAGGAGACGGCCGTCTATGGCGTCGGGCTCGACTCGAACATCGTGACCGCGACGCTGAAGGCCGTCGTCAGCGCGGTCAACCGCGCGATCGCGCAAGGCGTGCTGCCCATGCCCGAAGTCAAGCGCGCCGTCAACGCGTGAGTCGGGCTTTCGCGAGCGACGATCGCTCGACGCACGGCAACTGCACGCGCATCGGGGTTATCCACATTTCCGGTGGATAACCCTGTGCATGCGGGCCGCCCGGCCCGCGCCGTGCGGGGTTCCTGCCAGCATGCCCGATGTTGCGGCAGACAACGCCGCCGCGGCACGAGGCGCCAGGCTGTGACGGGAGCGCTCGATCAGGCGTCCAGCAGCACGATCGCGTCGCGCAGTAGCGAGACGGTGACATCGCGGCCGGGCGAGAGGAAGTTGCGCTCGGCGACGTGCACCGAGAGCTTGACGTGGAGCCGCGTTTCCGGCAACCCGTCCGGCGCCAGCCGTACGCCGACGTCGTCGCCGAGCACCACCATGTCGACGACGCGGCATGCAACGGCGTTCTCGTGCTCGCCGCGCGAAGGGCGGTCGACGCGATGCAGCAGCACGCGCGTGGGCAGGATCGTCCACGCCGTCGACCGCGGCTCGCTCGCGCGCTCGGCCCGCGCGATCTCGAGCCGGTGCGGACCCCAGCGCAGCGTCGGGGTCCCGGACCGCTCGTCGATCACGCCGTCGAACAGGTTCGGTAGATCGAGCAGGCGCGCCGCGGCGACCGACCGGGGCCGGGTCAGCACGTCGGCGGTCCGGCCGTGCTGCACGATGCGCCCGCGCTGGATCAGGCACAGGTGCGTCGCCAGCATGGCGGCTTCGTCCAGGTCGTGGGTGACGAGGAGCACGGTGAAGCGAAGCTCGTCGTGCAGGCGCTTGAGCTCGACGTAGAGCCGCTTTCGCGTGCTGCGGTCCACCGACGAGAACGGCTCGTCGAGCAGCAACAGCCGCGGTTCGCGGGCGAGGGCGCGGGCCATGGCAACGCGTTGCTGCTGGCCGCCGGACAGTGCGCGGGGAAGCCGATCGTCGAGGCCGGCGACGTGCGCCTGGGCGAGGCAGGCGCGCGAGCGCTCGAGCCGCGCGCCAGCGGGCAGGTGCATGAGCGACATCGCGACGTTCGCGATCGCGGACAGGTGCGGAAACAGCCCGTAGTGCTGCGACACGTAACCGATCGGCCGCGCGCGCGTGGGCGTGCGGATGCCGCGCGCGGTGTCGAGCCAGGCGTGGCCGTCGAGGGCGATGCGTCCCTCGTGCGGGACGACCAGGCCGGCGATCGCGCGCAACAGCGACGTCTTGCCGCTGCCCGACGGTCCCACGATGGCCACGATCTCGCCGGCGGGAAGCGCGACGTCGACATCGAGCGGCGGGACCGGGTGCCGGATCGCGAGATCGAGCGTCATCGCGTGGCACGCGCGAGCCAGCGATCCGAGAGGCCGAACGCCACCGCGACCGTCGCGAAGGAGACCGCGACCAGGAGCAGCGCCATCGTGCCCGCGCCCCCGGTATCGAACGCCTGCACGCGATCGTAGATGGCGATCGCGATCGTCCGCGTCTCGCCCGGGATGCTGCCGCCGACCATGAGCACGACGCCGAACTCGCCCAGCGTGTGCGCGAAGGTGAGAACGGCCGCCGACAGCACTCCGGGCCACGCGAGCGGCAGCTCGATGCGCACGAAGGCCTGCCATCGCGACAGTCCGCAGCATTGCGCCGCCTCGCGGACTTCCGCCGGGATCGCCGCGAATGCGCGCTGCAGCGGCTGCACGGCGAACGGCACGTTGACGATGACCGAGGCGACGACCAGGCCCGCGAAGCTGAACGCCAGCGGCGCACCGAACGCGCGCGCGAACGCATCGCCGAGCGGGCTTCGCGCGCCGAACGCGACGAGCAGGTAGAAGCCGACCACCGTCGGCGGCAGCACCAGCGGCAGCGCCGTCAGCGCCTCGAGCCAGGGACGCGCGCGCGACCGTGTCGTCGCGAGCCAGCGCGCGGCGACGATGCCGAGCGGCAGCAGGACGGCGAGCGTCCACGCGGCGAGCCACAGCGAGAGCCGAAACGCCGTCCAGTCCATGGTTGCGCGCCCGTTACGGTACCGCGTAGCCGTGACGCACGAGGATCTCCCGGGCCATCGGTCCGCGCAGGTAGGCTTCGAACGCGATCGCCGCCGCACCGGCGCGCTTCATCAGCGCCATGCGCTGGCGCAGCGGCGCGTGCATCGCGTCCGGAATCGCGACGTAGCTTCCCCGCGTTCGAAGCGCTGGCGCGGACGCGAGCGCAAGCGGCACGAGCCCGCCCTGCGCATCGCCGCCCGCGGCGAACTGCATCGCCTGCGCGACGCTTTCGCCGAGCACGAGGCGCGGGCGAACGGTGTCCCACACGCCTGCCCGCTCCATTACCTGCTGCGCGGCGCGTCCGTACGGCGCGTGCTCGGGACTCGCGATGGCGAAGCGTTTGAGCCGATCGTCGGCGAGCGCCGCCTTCAGGTCCGCGAGCGTCGCGTCGACCGCGAGCGTCGACCCGCGCGGGACGAACAGCGCCAGGCGGCCGACCGCATACACGGCGCCGCGGTCGCGGGTGTAGCCGGCAGCGGCCAGTCGCTCGATCGACGCCTCGTCGGCGGCGACGAACAGCTCGAACGGCGCGCCGTTCTCGATCTGCTGGGCGAGGGTGCCGGTGGCGCCGTAGCTCACGCGCACCGTGTGGCCCGTGTCGCGGCCGAACGCGGCCACGATGTCGTCGAGCGCGAACTTGACGTTCGCCGCCGCTGCGACGAGCGCCCCCTGCGCGGCAGCGGCGCTGGCGAAGAAGACGAGCAGGGCGGCGAGCAGTCGGCGCATCCGCGGGCAGGCGACAGCGTTATATCCATCGAACTATAACGCCTCGGCGCGGTTGCGCCACCTCGCTGCGTCACCTTCTCCGCCGGACGAGCGCCTGCAGCGCCGCGACCTCGGCGGACGCGGCGTCGTTGAGTCGCCGCTCGAGCGCCGCGTAGCGCGTGACGAGCGCGCGCCCGAGCTCGGTCAGGCTCGCGCCTCCACCGCCGGCGCCGCCGGTCGTCGTGGCGACCACCGGTCGGCCGAAATCGCGATTCATCGCGTCGATGAGCTGCCATGCGCGCTTGTAGCTCATCTGCATCGCGCGCGCGGCGGCGCTGATCGAATGCAGCCGGTCGACGCGAAGCAGGAGGTCGATCTTGCCGGGGCCGACGGCGACGCCGCCGCGCAGGTACACACGCGGGCGGATGGCGCTGCGCGAGGTGGAAGGAGGCACGCTCGAGACTCGTCGTCAAACGGCGCGATGCTACGCCTCGCGCGCGGGCTTCGCATGCAGGATCGCAGCGAGCGCTGCGTTACAATCGAAGCGTCAATCCACCTCAGTTGGAGCCTCGCCATGACGACGTCCCGGTTCGGGCCCGGCATCGAGATCAGCGGCCGCATCACGCCGGAGTTCGCCGACATCCTGACGCCGGAGGCGGTCGCGTTCGTCGCGAGGCTGCAGCGCGCTTTCGGTGGGCGGCGCGCGGAGCTTCTCGAGCGACGCCAGGCGCGGCAACGCGAGCTCGACGCGGGCAAGCGCCCCGACTTCCTGCCGGAAACGCGTTCGGTCCGCGAGGCCGACTGGACCTGCGCGCCGGTGCCGGGCGACATCCAGGACCGCCGCGTCGAGATCACCGGCCCGGTCGATCGCAAGATGGTGATCAACGCGCTCAACTCCGGCGCGAAGGTCTTCATGGCGGACTTCGAGGACGCGAATACGCCGCGCTGGGACAACAACATCCAGGGCCATATCAACCTCCGCGACGCGATCCGCCGCCGCATCGAGTTCGTATCGCCCGAGGGCAAGGCCTATCGGCTGAACGAGACGACGGCGGTGCTGTTCGTCCGGCCGCGCGGCTGGCACCTGCCCGAGAAGCACATGCGCGTCGACGGCGCACCGGTGTCGGGCGGGCTGTTCGACTTCGGCCTGTACTTCTTCCATAACGCGAAGGAGCTGATCGCGCGCGGCAGCGGACCGTACTTCTACCTGCCGAAGCTCGAAGGCCATCTCGAGGCGCGCCTGTGGAACGACGCCTTCGTCATGGCCGAGCGCGAGCTCGGCGTGCCGCAGGGCACGATCAAGGCGACCGTGCTGATCGAGACGATCCTCGCCGCTTTCGAGATGGACGAGATCCTCTACGAGCTGCGCGATCACTCGGCCGGGCTCAATGCCGGACGCTGGGACTACATCTTCTCGTGCATCAAGAAGTTCCGCAGCAACGCGGATTTCTGCCTGGCCGATCGCGCGCTCGTCACGATGACCACGCACTTCATGCGCAGCTATGCGGAGCTCCTGATCCGCACCTGTCATCGTCGCCGCATCCACGCGATGGGCGGCATGGCGGCGCAGATTCCGGTCAAGAACGACGAGGCAGCCAATGCCGAGGCGTTCGCCAAGGTGCGGGCCGACAAGGAGCGCGAGGCGACGATCGGGCACGACGGCACCTGGGTCGCGCATCCGGGGCTCGTCGGCGTCGCGCTCGAAGCCTTCGACCGGATCATGCCGTCCGCCAACCAGATCGCCAGCAAGCCGCGCGACGACGTGCGCGCCACCGCCGACGATCTGCTCCGCTTCGAGCCCGAGCAACCGATCACCGAGAAGGGGCTGCGACTCAACATCAACGTGGCCATCCAGTACATCGGCGCCTGGCTCGCGGGGCAGGGCGCCGTACCGATCTTCAACCTGATGGAGGACGCGGCGACGGCGGAGATCTCGCGCTCGCAGGTGTGGCAGTGGATCCGCTCGCCGAAGGGCGTGCTGGACGACGGCCGCAAGGTCACCAAGGCGATGGTCGCGGCAATGATCCCCGAGGAGATGACGAAGATCGAGCGCCATCTCGGCGAAGCCTTCGCGCAGGGCCGCTATCGCGAGGGCGCCGACATCTTCGCGTCGCTGGTCGACAACGATACGTTCGTCGAATTCCTGACGCTGCCGGCGTACGAGCGCATCGACTGATCGCGCCGCGGTGCCGTGCGCGTGGCGCCACGACCGTCACCGTTTGCGCCGGGCCGGCCGCGCGCTTAGCCGCGGTCTATCATGCGAATTAGCGCAATTTATTGGACGGCCCGGGCGGGGGCGACCAGAATCACCACCGACGCCGGCGGCAAAGCCGGCGGCGCGATGCATCCGCCGACGCGGGCCGCAGGGCGCGCGCGGCCAATTCGACCGAGGAGATGACCATGAAGCCGCTGAAGGGCACGAGGACCCACGACAACCTGAAGGCCGCCTTCGCCGGCGAGTCGCAGGCGAACCGGCGTTATCTCTATTTCGCGAGCAAGGCCGACGTCGAAGGGCAGAACGACGTCGCTGCGCTGTTCCGGTCGACGGCCGAAGGCGAGACCGGCCATGCGCACGGCCATCTCGACTACCTGTCGCAGGTCGGCGATCCCGCGACCGACCTGCCGATCGGCAGCTCGCGTCAGAACCTGAAGGCCGCCGTCGCCGGCGAAACGCACGAGTACACCGACATGTATCCCGGCATGGCGAAGGCCGCGCGCGACGAGGGCTTCGACGAGATCTCCGACTGGTTCGAGACGCTGGCCAAGGCGGAGCGCTCGCACGCCAACCGCTTCCAGCGAGCGCTCGATTCGCTTGCCGACTGAGGCTCGATGTGCGCGTTCGGGCGGCGCAGGCGCCGCTCGACGCGCGCGTTCGCGTGTCGCTTTAGCGGGCGACGGACGAACGCTCCTTCCTGACCGCACGCGCGCCACGCGTGCGGCGCTCAAGCGATGACCATACGCGAAGGCAGCCTCGAAGCGCCCACGCGCCATCCGCTCGACTGGCGCAACCCCGAGTTCTACGACGAAGGCGCGCTGATGAAGGAGATGGAGCGCGTCTTCGACATCTGCCACGGCTGCCGGCGCTGCGTGAGCCTGTGCCAGTCGTTCCCGACGCTGTTCGACCTGGTCGACGAGAGCCGCACCGGCGAGATCGACGCCGTGGAGCGGAAGGATTACTGGAAGGTCGTCGACCAGTGCTATCTGTGCGACCTGTGCTACATGACCAAGTGCCCGTACGTTCCGCCGCATCCGTGGAACGTCGATTTCCCGCACCTGATGCTGCGCGGCAAGGCGTACAAGTTCAGGACCGAGGGCGCGCCGTTGCGTGATCGGCTGCTGACCGGCACCGATCGCATGGGACGGCTCGCGTCGATTCCCGTGGTCGCCAGGACGATCAACTGGGCCAATCGGACGCCGTCCACGCGGTCGATGCTCGACCGGACGCTCGGTGTCGCCAAGGAAGCGGCGCTGCCTCCGTACGCCGGCAAGCCGTTTCGCGACGAGGCGCCGCGCTCGCTCGCCTGGCCGGCGCGCGACGGGCCGCGCACGCCGGGCAAGGTCGCGCTGTTCGCCACCTGCTACGTCAACTACAACGAGCCGGGCCTCGGGCGCGATCTCCTTCGCATCCTCGAGCACAACGAGATTCCGTTCGTGCTCGCGCAACGGGAAGCGTGCTGCGGGATGCCGAAGCTCGAGCTCGGCGACCTCGAGGCGGTCGAGAAGCTGAAGGACGTCAACATCCCGGTGCTCGCCGACCTCGCGCGCCGCGGCTACGCGATCCTGACCGCGGTTCCGTCGTGCACGCTCATGTACAAGCAGGAGCTGCCGCTGATGTTCCCGGACGACCACGCGGTGGCGCTGGTGCGCGACGCGATGTTCGACCCGTTCGAGTACTTCGTGCAGCGCGACAAGGACGGCCTCCTCAAGCGCGATTTCACGCGCGCGCTCGGCCGGATCAGCTATCACGTTCCCTGTCACTCGCGCGTGCAGAACGTGGGACAGAAGACCCGCGAAGCGCTCGAGTGGATTCCGGGCACGACGGTGTCCACGGTCGAACGCTGCGCCGGTCATGACGGCACGTACGGCGTCAAGAAGGAGTTCTACGCGGCGTCGATGAAGATCGGCCGGCCGGTCTTCCGCCGGATGGCCGACGAGGACGCGGACTTCATCAGCTCGGATTGTCCGATCGCGGGCCGTCGGATCGCGCAGGGCATCGCGGAGTCCGGTCCGATGC
>Ga0307411_10000503_pt1 | contig 13709 bp, 12 predicted proteins | sample DK1Ometagenome_2_FD_203712 | JGI IMG/M metagenome (GOLD analysis project Ga0307411, IMG submission 203712) | Maize rhizosphere microbial communities from greenhouse at UC Davis, California, United States - DK15-O-1 | ecosystem: Host-associated > Plants > Roots > Rhizosphere > Soil | place: USA...
ACGCGGGCGCTCTGGTTGATGCCCGTGACGAGCAGCGCCGACACCGCCACCACGGCGAGCGCCGCGGGGAGGTTGAACACCCCCTGCACCGCCGTGCCGTCCGCGAGCGCCACCGTCTGCCCCGGGCCGGCGACGAGCTGCGCGGGGAGGACGACGCCGAAGTCGCGCAGGAAGCTGGCGGCGTAGCCGGACCATCCCACGGCGACGGTCGCGGCGCTGAGCGCGTACTCGAGCACGAGGTCCCAGCCGATGATCCACGCCATCAGCTCCCCCATGGTGGCGTAGGCGTAGGTGTAGGCGCTCCCCGACACCGGGATCATCGAGGCGAACTCCGCGTAGCACAGCCCCGCGAAGGCGCACCCCACCGCGGCGATCACCATCGAGACGACGAGCGCCGGCCCGGCGTACTGCGACGCCGCCGTGCCGGTCAGCACGAAGATCCCCGTGCCGATGATGGAGCCGATGCCGAGCGCGGTCAGGCTCCACGGGCCGAGCGAGCGGCGCAGCGCGCCGCCCTCCGCCTCCGCGCGCAGCTCGGCGATGCTCTTCTTGGTGAACAGGCTCATCTCCCCTCCCCGCCGGGTGGCTGGCGCCGGGCCCGGCGCCGGGCCGGCGCCCGGGAGCGGGCCGCCGGTGTGCGCCGGATGGCGCACGCCATCACAGTGGCGCGGGTCGAGGCGAAGGTGTGTCCGGGGGCGGTGCGGGCCGTGTCAGAGCTCGGTCAGGCGCGCGTGCGCGCGCTGCGGGCGCCGCGCTGCGGGCGCGGCCCACTACGGGCGCAGGACGGTCGCGAGCCGGATGTTGACCGAGGAGAGGCCTTCGATCCCCGGGTAGTTGTTGATCTCGATGATCGACGGCCCGTCCGGCGTGACGGCGACGTCGAGGCCGGCGAAGCGCATCTTCGGGAAGGCGTCGAGCGCCGCCTCGGCGAGTGCCAGCGACTCCGCCCAGAACGGCAGCCGCACGCCCTCGATCGGGCGCCCGGTGTCCGGGTGCACGCGGTACAGCTCGCGCGTCATCGCGCCGTCGGTGGCCACCCCCACGACGCCCGTGGCCTGGTCGACGGCGGCGACGATGCCGCCGGACGTGCGGTTGTCCACCAGCGACCCCGCGTGGCCGATGCGCAGGTACGCGCCGACGACGCGCGCCCGCCCGTCGGGCGGCGCGTAGGCGACGATGCGCAGCGTGTTGACGCTCGACTCGTTGAACGCCGCGTACGTCGGGTGCTGGTCGAGGTACGCCTCGATGAGCCGCCCGTTCGGCAGGCGCTCGACGTGCTCGGCGAAGAAGCGCTCGACGCTCATCGGCGCCTCGCCGGCGAGCGGCGCGAGCATGCACCCGTCGGGCCCGCGCTCCACGCGCGCGGCCAGGAATCCGTGCCCGCCGTGCCCCTCCATGAGCTTGAAGGAGAGGCGCTCCCCGACGTGCTCGGCGAGGAAGCGCTCGAGCTCCGCCGCCGTGGTGAGCGGCGCCCCGCTGGCGGTGCGCCCGCCGACGCGGCGCACGACGCCGAGGAAGCGCGGCGTGGGGAAGCCGAGCAGGGTGAGGAGCGCCTTCTCGGGGAGCTTGTGCTGCGAGAGCTTGCGGTAGGGGAGCGGGTTGGCCGCGGCGAGCGCGCGCACGTATTGCCGGCCGCCGACGTAGCCCACCTTGTCCTCCCAGGGCATGTCGCGCCGCCACATGCCCGCACAGTGGTAGTGCACCGCGGGGATGTCGTGCACCAGCTTGAGGCGCACCATCTCGTACAGCTGCCGCAACACGCCCAGCTGTCCCTCGCGCGCTCGCTGCCGCGTGAGGGCGTGAATCGCGCGCAGCCGCTCCCACCGGCCGACGGGCTCGCGCGGCGGGACCTGCGGGGACGACCCTGGGGTGAGCGTGTACACGGAGCGCTGGCGGGCGGGCGCGTGGTGAGCGACGGCACGGTGGGGCGGCGGCGCCCGGCCGGCGGGTAATATACCCTGCCGCGCGGCCGCCGCGGCCGGCTATCGATCTCGCGGCGGCGGCACTGTACTATGCATCGCATGCCTTCCACGTCCGGCGCCGCCCGGCGCCACGCGCCGCGCGCGGGGCTGCTCGTCGCGCTGCTCGCGCTCACCGTGGCGCTCGCGGCCACGCTCGCCTACGAGGCGTACCGCGCCGCGCGGTCGCAGCGGGCCACCGCCGAGCGGGCACTGCGCGACTACGCGCACTTCGCCGCGTACGAGATCCTGGCCGGCGCGCGCGACAGCGTGCGCGACGCGCTCGCCACCGCGCTCAGCCCCGTGACGGGGGTGCGCGCGCTCTCCCCCTTCGAGGTCCTGCCCCCGCCGGCGCTGCTCGCGCGCACCGCCACGGGCGCGCTCGGCTGCGCGGCGCCGGCGGACGACTCGGCGCGCTTCTACTTCCGGCTCGACCTGCGCGACGGCACGCTCACGACCGGCGGCGCCGCCGTACCGCCGGCGCTCGGCCGCTGGGTCGCGGACACCGTCGCGCGGCACGTGCGCATGGCCTACAAGCCCGACTGGCGCACGGCGACCATCTTCGGCCCCGTCGTCCTCGTCTACGGCGTGCGGTACGCGGAGTTCGGCGCGCCCATCGCCGCCTTCGGCTTCTCCACCTGCGCGAGCGCCTTCGGCGTCCCGCTCTTCCGCAACGCCGTCGCGCGCCACGCGCGCTCGCCCGCCTCGGCCGCCCTCGGCCCGGCGGGGGTGGCGGCGGACTCGCTGCTCGCCGTCACCGTGCTCGACGCCGCCGGCCGCGTCGTCTTCCGCTCGTCGCCCGAGCCGCGCACGAGCTACGCGGGCGAGGTGACGCTCGAGACGCTCGGCGGGCTGCGGGCGCGCGTCACGCTGCGCGACGCGGCGCTGGCGCGCCTCCCGGTGCCGCCGGCCGGCCTGCGGCTCCCCGTCCTCCTCGGCCTCCTCCTGCTCACCGCCGCGCTCGCCGCGGTCGCCGTGCTGCAGCTCCGGCGCGAGAGCGAGCTGGCGAGGCTGCGCAGCGACTTCACCTCCAGCGTGTCGCACGAGCTGCGCACGCCCCTCGCGCAGATCGTGCTCTTCGCCGAGACGCTCGCGCTGGGGCGGGTGCGCTCCGAGCGCGAGGGGCGCGAGGCCGCGGGGGTGGTGCTGCAGGAGGCGCGGCGGCTCATGCACCTCGTGGAGAACGTGCTCGTCTTCTCGCGCGCCGAGCACCGGGCGAACCACCCCGCGCCGCGCCCGGTGGACGTGGGCGCGGCGCTCGACGAGATCGCCGGCGCCTTCACGGTGCTCGCGGCGGAGCGCGGGGCGCACCTCGCGGTGGACGTGGCCGGCGCCCCCGTCGCCCTCGTGGACCCGGGCGCCCTGCGTCAGATGGTGCTCAACCTGCTCGACAACGCGCTCAAGTACGGCCCGCCCGCGCAGACCATCACCCTCGGCGGCGGCGAGTGGGGCGCGCGCGTGCGGCTCTGGGTGGAGGACGAGGGCCCGGGGATCCCGTCGCGCGACCGCGAGCGCGTCTGGCTTCCCTTCCTGCGCCTGCACCGCGACCGCAACGGCGCGAGCGGCGGCAGCGGCATCGGCCTCGCGGTGGTGCGCGAGCTCGCCGAGCTGCACGGCGGCACGGCGTGGATCGAGACGGGGCGGCGCGGCGGCGCGCTGGTGGTCGTCGAGCTGCCGGGCGCGGGAGAGGGCGCGGCGCCGTCGGTGGTGCCGCCGCCGTACAGCTTCGGGAGCCGCCCCGCGGCGGCGCGGGCGCACCCCGCCGCGCCGCCGCGCGGTCACGGGCCCCGCGCCGGATGACCGTCGGCCACCGCCCCGTGACCGCGCCCCCCCGCATCCTCGTCGTCGAGGACAACGCCAACCTCGCGCTCGGCCTCCGCAACAACCTCGAGATCGAGGGCTACGCCGTGGAGGTGGCGCGCGACGGCGTGGCGGCGCTCGCCGCGGCACGCGCCGAGGCGCCGGACCTCGTCATCCTCGACCTGATGCTCCCCGGGCTCGACGGCTACCGCGTGCTCGAGGCGCTGCGCGCCGAGGGGCGCGACATGCCGGTGCTCATCCTCACCGCGCGCGGCGAGGAGGCGGAGAAGGTGCTCGGCTTCCGCCTCGGCGCCGACGACTACGTCACCAAGCCGTTCGGGCTGATGGAGCTGCTGGCGCGCGTGCGCGTGCACCTGCGGCGCGCGGCGGAGCAGGCGCGGCGGGCGGGCGGCCGCGCGCCGGCCGTGGTGCGCTTCGGCGACGTGGAGGTGGAGCCGGCGACGTACGTCGTGCGCCGCGGCGGCGCACCGGTGTCGCTCCGGCCCAAGGAGTTCGAGCTGCTGATGGCGCTCGTCAGGCGCCGCGGCGGCGTGGCGAGCCGGCTCGACCTGCTGCGCGAGGTGTGGGGCTACGCGGACGAGGTGGTGAGCCGCACGGTGGACACGCACGTGGCCGAGCTGCGGCGGAAGCTCGAGGCGGACCCGGCGAACCCCGAGTTCCTGCTCACGGTGCGCAAGGCGGGGTATCGGTTGAACGGGTGCGAGGGGTGAACTGCGGCTCTCGGGTCTCCGAACTACAGCTCTCGGCTCTCGGCGACCTGCGGCGTCCCGGGCGCGCGGAGTGAGCTCGCCGCTCTTCCCGCCCGATTCGCGGAGCGACGCTGTCTTGACGGAACCGGGCCGGCGACCCAGCGTCTGGAACGGCGCTATCCTTGGCCGGCTCCCGATCGTCCACCCCTGACGCGGCTCCCGAGGAAGGAAGGTGTTCAGCACACTCCTGGAGTCACGGGCCGCAGCCGTGACTCCCTTCGGCGGTGCCGCTCTGAGCACCGGTGTGCACGTCATGCTCCTGAGCGCGGCCCTCGCCCTTGGCGCCGGCCGCGTGCCGCCGCGCCTCGTGCTCGCGCCCGAGCGGATCGCCGGCTACATGCCGCTGCCGCCGAGCGTGCAGCCAGCGCCGGAGGTGGGACCGCGCAACCGCACGCCGTCCACGAGCGCCGCCACGCGAAGGACCGCGCCGCGCAGGGTCCGGCGCGCGTTACGACCGCCTGCCGTCGACGTCGACGTCTCCGCGCTGACGCTTCCGGCCGTCACGGTCGAGATCGACTACGTCGCGCAGGCGGTGGACTTCGAGGAGCTCCGACGTACGGACGGAGGCGGGAAGTCGGCGGGTGGCGGCGGCACCGCCGAGCTGGGGCATCCGGGCGGCGCGTACCTCGCGCACCAGGTCGAGAAGATCGCGGTCGCCCTTCCCAGCAGTCCCCAGCCCGCCTACCCCGCGTCGCTCCTCCGCCGGAGACGGCAGGGACGGGTCGCCATCGAGTTCGTGATCGACACGCTGGGGCGCGTGGATACGACGTCGGTGCGCGTCCTCGACAGCGCACACCCAATGTTCACCCTCGCCGTGCGTGACGTTCTGCCCTACCTCCAGTTCCTGCCGGCGGAGGCCGGGGGGCGCAAGGTCCCGATGCGGGTCGCGCAGCCGTTCAGCTTCGTGATACGGTAGCGGCAGCAGGCACGGCCGCCGCCCGCCCGCCTCACTTCGCCCGCCCGTACTTCCGCAGCGCCGCCAGCAGCCGGTCGCGCGGCAGCGCGTGGACGCGGTAGCCGTTCGCCCCCGTCATCGTCTCGGCGGCGAGCAGGGCGTTGAGGATCGCCGCCTCGGTGGCCTGCACCGTGGCGTAGAAGAGCGGGGTGATGCGCGCGTTGGGGATCGTCTCCAGCCGCACCGTGCCCGTGTCGCGCATGGCCGTGCCCGGGTTGGCGGTGGAGAAGGCGACGAAGATGTCGCCCGAGCCGTTGCCGCCGAAGCCGCCGGCGCGCCCCAGCCCCAGCGAGACGCGCCGCACCACGCGCTTGAGCTGGTGCGGCAGCAGCGGCGCGTCCGTGGCGACGACGACGATGATCGAGCCCGCCTCGCGCGGCTCGGCGGCGGGCGCGGCGGCGGCGCCCGAGCAGCGCGGCGTCGCGCGCAGGTAGTCCGGGAGCGCCGCCGTGTCCGCGCTCGTCAGGCAGGGGAGCAGGTCGGGGATCTCCCTGCCCACCGGCACGCCGGCCACACGCAGGTCGGGGCGGAGGCCGTAGTTGCACTGCACCAGCACGCCCACCGTGTAGCCGCCGTCGCGCGCGTCCAGCTTCCGCGACGCCGTGCCGATCCCGCCCTTGAAGCGGTGGCACACCATCCCCGTGCCGCCGCCCACGTTCCCCTCGGCCACCGGCCCGCCGCGCGCGCCGTCGAGCGCGGCGAAGACGTGCTCCGGCTTCACGTGGAAGCCGTTGATGTCGTTGAGCGAGCCGTCCCACGTCTCGGCCACCACCGGCAGCCCCCACGGCTGCAGCCCGGGGCGGTTCACCTGCCACTTGAGGATCGCGTCGCGCACCTCGCCCACGGAGTGCGTGTTCGTGATCGCGACCGGCCCCTCGAGGATGCCGCTCTCCTCGAGCCAGGTGGTCCCCGTCATCTCGCCGTTGCCGTTGAGCGTGAACCAGGCGCCGTACACCGGGTCCATGCTCGCCCTGCCGCGCGGGTGGACGACGGTGACGCCGGTGCGCACGGGCCCCTTCCCCACCACCAGCCGCCCCGCGCCGGAGACGAGCGTCGCGTGCCCCACCTCGACGCCCGGCACGTCGGTGATCGCGTCGAGCGCGCCCGGCGTCCCCTCCAGCGGAATCCCGAGCTCGCGCGCGCGCGGCTTCGCCTGCGCGGCGGCGAGGGCGGGGACGGCGGCGAGGGCGGCGAGGGCGAGGGCGAGGAGTGGGCGGAGACGCATGATGAAGTGGGGAGGGGACTGGTGTGGTGCTACGGCTCTCGGCTCTCGGCTCTCGGCTCTCGGCGGTAGAGGGAACGGCTCGGCAGGGGGCACGTCCACCCTCATGCCGAGGTCTTCCTGACGCCGCACTCGCTGAAAGCCGAGAGCCGAGAGCCGCCCTTCAGACAGCCGTTCATCCGCACGCCCCCACCGCCTCGCCCACGGTGTCCACGAGCTCGTCGATCTGCGACCGCTCGATGATCAGCGGCGGGGAGAGCGCGACCGTCTCGCCGGTGACGCGCACCAGCGCGCCGCGCTCGAAGCAGCGGGCGAACACGTCCGCCGCGCGCGCGCCGGACAGCCCGGCGCGCGGCTCGAGCTCGATGCCGGCGACGAGGCCCAGGTTGCGCACGTCGAGCACGTGCGAGCGGCCGCGGAGCGAGTGCACCGCGTCTTCCCAGTAGGGGGCGAGCGCCGCCGCGCGCGCGAACAGCCCTTCCGACTCGTACAGCCGGAGCGCGGCGAGCGCCGCGGCGCAGGCGAGCGGGTGGCCGGAGTAGGTGTAGCCGTGAAAGAGCTCGATCCCCTGTTCCGCCGCGCCGACGACGGCGTCGTGGATCTCGCGCCGCACCAGCACGGCACCCATCGGCACCGCGGCGTTGGTGAGCCCCTTGGCGACGGCGATGATGTCCGGCACCACGCCGAAGTGCTGCGCGGCGAAGGCGGCGCCGAGGCGGCCGAAGCCGGTGATCACCTCGTCGAAGATCAGCAGGATGCCGTGGCGGTCGCAGAGCGCGCGCAGCCGCTCCAGATAGCCCCGCGGCGGCACGAGCACGCCGGTGGAGCCGGCCATCGGCTCGACGACCACCGCCGAGATGCTCTCCGCCCCGCGCTCGGCGACCACGCGCTCGAGGTCGTCCGCCAGGTGGACGCCCCAGGCCGGCTGCCCGCGCGAGAAGGCGTTGTGTGCCAGGTCGTGGGTGTGCGCGATGTGGTCCACGCCCGGCAGGAGCTGCGCGGCGAACTGCCGGCGGTTGCTCTCGATGCCGCCCACCGAGACGCCGCCGAAGCCGACGCCGTGGTAGCCGCGCTCGCGCCCCACGAAGCGCGCGCGCCCCGGCTCGCCGCGCGCCACCCGGTAGGCGAGCGCGATCTTGAGCGCCGTGTCCACCGCTTCGGAGCCCGAGCTGGTGAAGAAGACGCGGTCGAGCCCCGCGGGCGCGATCGCCGCGAGCGCGTCGGCGAGCTCGAAGCTGAGGGGGTGCCCGAGCTGGAAGGCCGGCGCGTAGTCGAGCTGCGCCGCCTGCGCCCGCACGGCGGCGACGATCGGCTCGCGGCAGTGCCCGGCGTTCACGCACCAGAGCCCGGCCGTGCCGTCCAGGACGCGGCGGCCGTCGGCCGTGGTGTAGTGCATGTCCTTCGCCCCCACGATCAGGCGCGGCGCGCGCTTGAAGGCGCGGTTCGCCGTGAACGGCATCCAGTGCCCGTCGAGCGTCTCTGGCATGCGCTAACATGCGGGGCGCGCGGGGACGCGGCCAGTCGCCTCGCGCCGCGCCCGCTCTTATGCTTCACCGCAGGCGCGGTCCGCGCCTCCGTTCACAGGGCGCACCCGCGCCGGCGCGACGCCTCGAGCCCAGCCCGTCATGCCAGAGACCAAGCAGTCGTTCCTCCGCGGCCTCTTCGCCGGCGCCATCCACGACCCGCTCCTCTTCCCCTACCCGCCCACGCTCGACGAGGTGGACCCGGCCGAGGCCCGCACGGTCCGCCGGCTGATGGACGAGCTGGCGGGGATGAAGCGGAGCGGGTTGATCGACTCCGCCCGCTTCGACGAGGAGGAGACCCTCCCCGAGGAGGTGATCGAGGCGTTCGCGCGGGTCGGCCTCCTCGGCATCTCCATCCCCAGGGAGTACGGCGGGCTCGGGCTGTCGCCGGCCGCCTACGCGCGCGTCTTCGCCGCCGTGTCGGCCGCGGACCCGAGCTGCGGCGTGCTGATCGGCGTGCACTGCGGGCTCGGCTCCAAGGCGATCGCGCTCTACGGCAGCAGGGAGCAGAAGGCGCGCTACCTCCCCATGCTCGCGCGGGGGGAGACGCTCGCGGCGTACGCGCTCACCGAGCCGGAGACCGGCTCCGACGCGCAGCACATCGTCACGCGCGCCACGCGGGGCGCGGACGGCGCGGGGTGGGTGCTGAACGGGCGCAAGCACTGGATCGGGAACGGGCACCGCGCGGGCGTCATCGCCACCTTCGCGCAGACGGAGATCGAGCGGAAGGGGGAGCGCGTCTCGCGCCCGACGGCGTTCATCATCCGCCCCGACATGCCGGGCTTCACCGTCGTCGGCACGGTGCGCAAGATGGGGATCCGCGGCTCCACGCAGGCGGAGCTGCTCTACACGAACCTCGCCGTCCCCGACGACCACGTGCTGGGCGAGACGGGGAAGGGGTTCGCCGTCGCCGTCAACGTCCTCAACGCCGGGCGCCTCTCGCTCGCCTCGGGGTGCACGGCGGGGGCGAAGCAGGTGCTCGCCGACATGGCGCGGTACGCCGAGCAGCGCATCCAGTTCAGCGCCCCGCTCGCCAGCTTCGAGATCACGCAGCGCAAGTACGCGTCGATCGCCGCCGACACGTACGCGAGCGACGCCATGGTGGGGCACCTCGCCGCGATCGCCGACCGCCCGGACGTGGACCACGCGCTCGAGGCGGCGGTGGCGAAGGTGTTCGCGAGCGAGCTGCTCTGGCGCGCCGCGGACGAGCTGGTGCAGGTGGCCGGCGGCCGCGGCTACGTGAAGCCCTGGCCCTACGAGCGGGTGCTGCGCGACGTGCGCATCAACCGCATCTTCGAGGGGGCGAACGAGGTGCTCCGGCTCTTCATCGCGCTCAACGGCATCCAGGGGCCCGCCGAGCAGCTCAAGGAGGTGGGCGCGGCGCTCCGCCGCCCGATCGAGAACTGGGGGATCGTCACCGGCTACGCCACGCAGCGCGTGAAGACCGCGTTCGGCGCCACGGACAAGGTGGACACGCCGCTGCACCCGCGCCTCGAGGAGCACAAGCGCTACTTCGAGAAGCACGTGGGGCAGCTCAAGGAGCAGGCGCAGCGGGCGATCCTCAAGCACAAGAAGGAGATCGTCGAGCGGCAGCTCGTCGTCGAGCGGCTCGCGAACATGGCGATCGAGCTCTACGCCGCGGCGGCGACGATCGCGCGCACGCAGCGGCTGATCGACGAGCGCGGCGCGGCGGCGTGCGAGCGCGAGCTGGCGCTGTGCGACCTGTTCTGCGTCGAGAGCGGCCGCCGCTTCCGCCGCGAGCGCGAGGCGCTGGCCGGCCGCGAGGAGGAGGTGGACGACCGCCGCCGCGCCATCGCCGCCGCGGTGCGCGAGGCGGGGGGCTACGTCGTCACCGACGCGATCCTGGACGCGGCCCACGACCCGGCGGCGCCGGCCGGCTCCGGCGCGACCCCGGCGCAGGCGCGCGAGACCGCGGGCGCGCGGGGCGTGGGAGGAAACTGAACGGCGGCTCTCGGCTCTCTGAAGTACGGCTCTCGGCTCTCGGCTCTCGGCTCTGTCATCCCGCACGAGCGAGCGAAGCGAGCGAGTGTCGGGAACTAGATCTACTGTCCCTGAAGCTTGGCCGGCTCTGGCACATGGAGAGTAGATCCCGGCACTCGCCGCGCTGTCGCGGAACGACCGTGGCACTCGCTCACTCCGGCCCCCGCCGCACACCAGTCACCTCACGCTCACCCTCATGCGCCCCGCCGCCCTCCTCGTCTCGCTCCTCGTCGCCGCCGCGGCTTCCTGCGCCCCCTCGTCGCCTAACGGCGGGTCCACGGCGTCCGCCGCGGCGACGGCGGCCGTGGCGCCGTCCACCGTCGTCTACCTCGTGCGCCACGCCGAGAAGGTGGACGCGAGCCGCGACCCGCTGCTCAGCGCCGCCGGCGAGGCGCGGGCGGCCGCGCTGGCCGAGGCGCTGCGCGACGCGGGCGTGCAGGCCGTGGTGACCACGCAGTACCAGCGCACCCGCCTCACCGCGGCGCCGCTCACCCGCAGCCGCGGGCTCACCCCCGAGGTGGTGGAGGCGGGCACGGGGGCGACGCACGCCGCCGAGGTGGCGCGCGTGGTGCGCGAGCGGCACGCCGGCGAGACGGTGCTCGTGGTGGGGCACAGCAACTCGGTGCCGGCGATCATCGCGGCCCTCGGCGGGCCCAAGCTGCCCGAGCTGTGCGACGCCGAGTACTCCCGGCTGTTCGTGCTCGTGATCGACGGGAGCGGGCCCGCGCGCCTGACGCGCGCCAGCTACGGCGCGCCGGACGCGCCCGACGCCGCGGGGTGCGCGGCCATGCGGTCGCGGTGACGGCACAGCGCGACACGGCGCGCGGGGGCGCGCGCGCGCGCCCGAAGCGCTACGACCGCGGGTACTTCGACAAGTGGTACCGGAACGAGCGGCACGCCGTGCGATCGCCGGCGGAGCTGGCGCGCAAGGTCGCGCTCGCGGTGGCGGTCGCCGAGTACGTGCTCGACCGACCCATCCGCTCCGTGCTCGACGTGGGCGCGGGCGAGGGGGCGTGGCTCGCGCCGCTGCGCCGGCTGCGCCCGCGCGTGCGCTACCTGGGCGTGGACCAGAGCGAGTACGCGGTGGCACGCTTCGGCCGGCGGCGCAACCTGGTCCGAGGCAGCGTCGAGACGCTCCCGGCGCACGCGGGCGAGGGGCCGTTCGACCTCGTGGTGTGCGCGGACGTGCTGAACTACCTGCCGACGCCGGCGCTCGCCGCCGGGCTGGCGCACGTGCGCCGCCTGCTCGGCGGCGTCGCCTACCTCGAGATCTTCGCCGCCGGCGAGTCGATGGAGGGGGACCTGCGCGGCTGGCACCGCCGCCCCGCCGCCTTCTACCGCCACCTGTTCGACCGCGTGGGGCTCACGACCGTGGGCCCGCACTGCTACGCGCCGCCGGCGGGCGCCGCGGCGCTCGCGGCGCACCAGCGGCGGCGCGCAACCCCCGGAGACACCCCATGACCCCTCCCGAGCGCGTCACCGGCATCGGCGGCATCTTCTTCAAGTCGCCCGACCCCGCGGCGCTGCAGCGGTGGTACCAGGAGCAGCTCGGCGTGCCGGTGGACGCCGACGGCTACGTGAGCTTCCGCTGGCGCGAGCTCGCCGACCCGCGGCGCACGGGCTACACCGCCTGGTCGGCGATGCGCGAGAGCACCCCCTACTTCGCCGGCAGCCGCCGCGAGTTCATGGTCAACTACCGCGTCGAGAACCTCGACCGCATGCTCGCGCAGCTCCGCGCCGCGGGGGTGCCGGTGGACGAGAAGGTCGAGGACTCCGAGTACGGCCGCTTCGGCTGGGCGACCGACCCGGACGGCGCGCGCATCGAGCTCTGGGAGCCGCCGTCCGGGGGCTGAGCGGGCGTCGGGAATCCGGCGAGAACCCTCGGGACGTACTCCGGCGTTGAGAGTGACGACGGCGCGCTGCTCGGCGCCGCACGACGAACCCGCCGGGCGCCGCCCGGCGCCCGACGCCGATTCCCGCCCGGAGCGCACCACATGCCCGTCGCCGCACCGCACCGCCGCCGCGCCGCGGCCGCCACGCTCGCCCTCGCCGTCACCCTCGCGCCGGCGTGGGCCGCCGCGGGCGACCGCCCGCCCGCCGAGCACCGCCAGCGCGACACGCGCGCCATCGTCGTCGAGCGGGCGGTGCGCGACTCGATGAACGCGATCTTCACGCGCGGAAACGAGCACTGGGACGAGCTCGCCGAGGTGAACACGCTCACGCAGATGCTGAGCGGCCAGCCCACGCAGCTCGAGTACCTGGGGTGCCTGCAGGGGCGCGTGGAGGGGGACACCGTGTTCGTCACCGGGTGGGAGCCGGCGCGCAACATGAAGCGGCTGCAGTTCGCGGTGACCGGGAGCTGCGACGACGTGGCGTCGCGCGTCGGCACCTTCCACACGCACCCGTACCGCGCCGCGCTCGACGGGAAGGCGCTCAAGGAGCGGTCGCTGTCGCGGGACGACCTCGCGACGTTCGGCGCGGGGCTCGACGCGATCCTCTTCGCCGTCTGGGACGTCGACTCGCTCGACGCCGCCGCCCGCGCGCCGGACGGCACCGTGCGCCACCCGGCGGGCGTGATCGTGCGGTAGCGCGCCGCGCCGCGCCGCTGCCGCCGGAGTGTCGGCCCGGTGTCGCGCCGCGGCGTTAGGCGTAACGCCCCGGTGTCCTACCTGGTACGGGAACGCCCGCGCCGCGACGGCTTCGCGGCGCGCGGCCTCCCGCACCGGGAGCCGGAGGGGCGATGCGGGGCGCGACAGTGACACGGCGGGCGGCGGCGCGAACGGTGGCCCGGGATCCCATCCCCGCCCCGCTGCGCGCGCGCCTCTACGAGCGCGGGATCCGCGCCCTCCCGCACACCATCCTCGCCCTCTGCGTCGGCGGCGCGCTGCTGCTCGTCGCCTGGCGGGAGCCGGCGCTCTCCGCGCTCTCCATCGCCTGGCTGGTGCGCCCGGCGCTCGCCCACCGGCTGATCGAGCGGCTCGGCGAGCGGCTGCGGGGACGTGCGGGGGCGGGCGCCGCGGAGCGGGGCGCGGGCGCGAGGCGCCCGGAAGTGACGGGCGCGTCGGGCGGGGGCGGGGCCGGATGAGGCGATTCCCGGCCGAACCGGGCGTTCCTCATTGGCCGGCGTCCTCCGCTCCATCGCATCGGCCATCGTCCGGCGCCCGCGGCGCTGCGGCCGCTCGGTACGACCGCCCATCCTCCCGCACCGGTGGGTCACCACCAGGAGGCACCAGATGCCCCGCCCGTCCCTCGCAGGCTACCTCGTCTCGCTCGGCGCGCTCGCCGCCTGCGCCGACGGCACCGCCCCGCCCCGGCCCGAGCGACCGAGCCTCAACAAGAAGGCCGCCTACGTCCGGATCGACGGCGTCATCAGCCGCACCAACGAATGGCGCGACGCCGCGTCGCTCAAGTTCATGGTGAACGCGCCCGAGGGGCTCGTGCCCGCGGAGCTGCTCACAATGCGCGACGAGGCGAACCTCT
>Ga0307411_10000504_pt1 | contig 13705 bp, 7 predicted proteins | sample DK1Ometagenome_2_FD_203712 | JGI IMG/M metagenome (GOLD analysis project Ga0307411, IMG submission 203712) | Maize rhizosphere microbial communities from greenhouse at UC Davis, California, United States - DK15-O-1 | ecosystem: Host-associated > Plants > Roots > Rhizosphere > Soil | place: USA...
AGGTGCTCGGCCTGGTTGGGGAGCTTCCCCGCCACGTACGCGCGGTCCGCGAAGTCGGTGAGCGGGGGGCCGGTGCGCGCTCGCGCGCCGGGTACGCCGGGGATCACGTGGCAGCCTCCGCACCCGATCTCGGCGATCGCCCGACGTCCCCGCTCGGCGTCCCCGCCCGTCACCACGCGCTGCGTGCCCCCCTCGTCGCGACACGCGCCGGCGGTGAGGAGCGCCGCCACGCCCGTCAGCCAGGCGGCGGAATGCCGCCACGCTCGCGGGCGTGGGCCGCCCGGCCCGCTCACTGCGACGCCGTCGGCGCGCAGGTCTGCGCGAGCAGCACCGGCGCCGCCTGGTACGCGATGCCGAGCGCGAAGAGCGCCGCCATCACGAGTCCCATGACCATCAGAAAGCTCACCCGCGCGGTGCGTTCCCCCATGCGTGCGTCCCACCGGTCGTCGGTCGGCCGGTCCACCGCGCGCGCACGCATCCACAGACGCCGGGAGAGGAGTCCGCTCGCCACCGCCCCCGCGAGAGCGACGACCGTCAGCACGACCAGGGCGACCCGCACGCCTCCCCACGACTCCGAGCAGGCGTAGCCGACGAGCGCGTAGGCGGCGAGCAGGTGGGTGGTCCACGCCGCCGGACCACCGAGCAGCGCCACGAGCAGCGCGCCACGGGAGGGCGTGCCCGCGTCGTCCGTCCCGGGGCGCGTGGCCGCTTCGCTGCCCTGCCGCTCGGCTCGGGCGGCGCCCGCCGTGCTCACGCGACCCGCGGCCAGAGGAACACGAGCGCCAGCGCGACGAGCCAGCTCGCCGTGGTGGCGTAGCTGACGAGCGACGCGTTGAGCGCGACGCCGCGCCCACGCGGATCGGGCGGGGCCCGCCACGCCCAGAGCATCGCCGCCAGGAGCATCCCCGCCGAGCCTAACGCCTCGAGCCAGGTGAACCCGAGAACGCCGAGCACGCCGGACGCGTAGGCGCTCTCCGTGGGACGGAACCCGCCGTCGCGAAACGCCTCGATGGCGAGCCACGCGAACAGTGCGTGGAGCACGAGCGCGCCCGCGGCGGCGAGGAACCGCGCGCCGTCAACACGCCGGTCGGTGGCCGCAGTCATCGCACGCGTGGCGACGGCGGCCAAGACCGTCGCGGCCGTGGCGAGGAGTGCTCGGCCGAGCGGCGGCGGGGCGTGACCGGGCGGGAGCGGGTCGGGGCCGGAGCCAAGATAGAAGTACGCGGAGGCGAAGGTCGCGAGCGCGACGCCGAGGATGACGACGAGGACGCACGTCCCCCAGTAGCCGTTCGCCGTGCGGTCGCCGACGGCGAGGGGGAAACTGTGGGCCGACGCGCGCCGCTCGGTGGGCTCGGCGCCCGGCCGGGCGTCCTCGTACGCCTCCTCGATGGCAATCGTCTCCGTGTCGAGCGGCCAGAACCACCCGACGATCGCCACGGCGGTGACCGCCAGACCGGCCAGGGCGATCCACGCGCTGTCGAGGAGGGCGGCGACGAACAGGGTCGTGAAGCCCACCGACATGATGAACGGCCACCAGCTCTGGCGCGGCAGGTGGGCCAGCGCACGCCCGCGGCCGTCGAGCACGTCGACCACGAGCGCGCCCCGCCACCGCGACGGCGCGTAGTCGAGCACCCGCGCGGCCCGGGTCGTGTCCGCGTCGTCGTCCTCGACGGGGAGCAGCGTGGGCTGGTCCCACATCGGGTGCCGGCTGCGCACCACCGGGATGCGGCCGAATTGCGCGTTCTCGGGCGGCGAGGACTCGGACCACTCGAGCGAGTCGCCCCCCCACGGGTCGTTCCCCGCCTCCCGCCCGCGGCGGAGGCTGAGCGCCACGTTGAGGACGAAGAGGAGCACGCCCGTGGCGAGCACGAACGCGCCCACCGTCGAGAGGAGGTTGTAGCCTTCGAGGCCGAGTCCGGCCGGGTAGGTGTACACGCGCCGCGGCATCCCCTCCAGCCCGGACCAGTGCATCGGGAAGAAGGCGACGTTGAACCCGACGAACATCAGTCCGAAATTCCAGCGCCCGAGGCGCTCGCCGAGCACGCGCCCGCTGAACTTCGGCACCCAGTAGTAGAGCCCTGCGAATACCGGGAAGATCACGCCGCCGAAGAGGACGTAGTGCAGGTGCGCGACGACGAAGTAGGTGTCGTGCGCCTGCCAGTCGAACGGCACGGACGCCACCATCACGCCCGTGACGCCGCCGACGACGAAGATCGCGATCCCGCCGACGGCGAAGAGGAGCGGCGTGCGCCAAACCGGCTTCCCCGCCCAGACGGTCGCGATCCAGCCGACCACCTGGATCCCGCTCGGGATCGAGACCGCCATGCTCGCCGCGGCGAAGAACCCCATGCCCATGGGCGGGAGCCCGGTGGTGAACATGTGGTGCACCCAGAGCCCGAAGGCGAGGAACCCGGTGGCGATGATCGAGAGCACCACGAGGGTGTAGCTCATGACCGGCCGGCGCGAGAACGTCTGCACCACGTGCGAGAGCACGCCGATGGCCGGCACGAACATGATGTACACCTCCGGGTGGCCGAACACCCAGAAGAGGTGCTGCCAGAGCAGCGGGTCGCCCCCGTACGCCGGGTCGAAGAAGCGCGTGAGCTCCTTGCGGTCGAGCTCCAGCATCGCCGTCCCGACGATGAGCGGCGTGAACGCGAAGACGATCATCACGCTCGTGACGAGCATCGCCCAGCAGAAGATCGGGAGGCGGTTGAGCGACATGCCGGGCGCGCGCATGCGCAGGATGCCGACGATCATCTCCGCGGCCGCGCCGATCGCCGCCACCTCGGCCACGCTCAGGCCGATGTCCCAGAAGTCCATGTTCAACCCGGGACTGTGGCGCTTGTCGTTGAGCGGCACGTAGGCGAACCAGCCGCCGTCCGGGGCGAGGCCGAAGAGGAAGCTCGAGTAGATGAAGATCCCGCCGAACAGGTACGTCCAGTACGAGAGCGCCGTGAGGCGCGGGAACGGGAGGTCGCGCGTCCCGTTCAGCAGCGGGATCAAGTAGTTGGCGAACGCCTCGAGGAACGGGATGACGAACAGGAACATCATCGTCGTCCCGTGCATCGTGAAAAGCTGGTTGTACGTTTGCGGGTCGACGACGCCATTCTCCGGGCGCGCGAGCTGCAGGCGCATGACGAGGGCGAGCGCGCCGCCGACGGCGAAGAAGGCGAAGCTCGTCGCCATGTAGCGCACGGCGATCGGGATGTTGTCGATCGTCCGGAAGACGCCGAGGACGCCCGTCGGCTGGTCCCAGGTGCGCTCGAACTCGCGGTGCCGGCGCGCCGCCGCGCCCTCGCCCGCCGGGGGCGCGTCTGTGCCGGGCGAGTCGGGGTGGGCGGCGCCGGGCGCGGCGAGCGTCATCGGACCGGCCTCACCGGAGCGTGGCGAGGTAGCGCACGATCGCGTGCAGCTCGCGGGGGGCCAGCGGCACCTGCGGCATCTTGCTGCCCGGCTTGTGCCCCTGCGGGTCGGCGACCCAGCCGTACAAATTTCCGGTCGTGTTGGGAAGCGTTCCGGCCGCGAGCGTCAGACGGCTGGCGACGTGCGTGAGGTCGGGGCCGAGGTCGCCCCCCGCCGGCGTCCCGCGCACCGCGTGACAGAGCACACAGCCCGAGCGCAGGAAGCGGGTGCGGTCGGCGAGCCTCACCGTGTCGACCGGCTCCGGCGCCGGCGCCCGCTGCGCGGCCAGCCACGCCCGCCACCGCTCCTCGGGCTCGGCCACGACGACGAGGGCCATCTTGGCGTGCTGCACGCCGCAGAACTCCGCGCACTGCCCGCGCCAGGCGCCGGGTCGCGCCGCCTCGAGCGGCAGCACGTTCGTTCGCCCCGGAATGAGATCCATCTTGCCTTGCAGCCCGGGCACCCAGAAGCTGTGGATCACGTCGTCACTGCGGAGCCGCACGTAGACGCGGCGTCCGACGGGAATCCGGAGCTCGTTCGCGGTCTCGAACACGTTGGCGGGCATGGCGTCGAGATAGCGAACCTCCCACCAGTACTGCCGCCCGGTGACCTCGATCACGATCTCCCCGGCCCGCGGCGCACCCGCGCCCTCCGGGCGGGCGTCGGCGGGCGCCACGACCGCGCCGAGGGCGCGGAGCGTGAAGACGAGCACCAGCCCGAGCACGGCCGCGGGAAACACCGCTCCGCCGAACACGATCCAGCGCACGCCCGTCCGCTCGCTCGGCGGACGCCCCGTTCCCGCGCGGCCACGCCCGCCGCTCTCGTCGCTCGCGCGCTCACCGCGCGGGTCGGCGGGCCGATCCGCCTCGGGCGGAAGCTCGTCGGCGCGTCGGCGTCGGAAGAGCGCATAGAGCAGGAACCCGAGCGTCACCACGGTGACCGCCGTTCCGACCGCGAGCATCGCGTTCCACAGGTCGCCAATGCGGTCCGCGGCCGGCCCGCCGGGCAGCAGCGCCGACTGCGGGGCGACGGCGCGCGCCTGGACGAGGAGCAGCACCGTGGTCGAGAGCGCGGGTCCGTTCACCACGGCCGGGCCGTTCGACGTCGCTGAGGATCGGCACCCTCGCCGGCCCGCCACCAGGTCGGCCGGCCCCGCCGTGAAATCACGGGGGGCGCGCGATTGTCGCGGCTCCCGGCGTGCGCGGGCACGGCGGAGCGGGAGCAGCGTTGGGAGCCCCGTCTCGGCATGGCGAAGCCCAACGCGGCACGATTCGTTCCGGCGTCACCGCGGTCCGAGCCGGCGCTCCACCGCGGCGCCGCGACGGACTCTCGAGCCGGCGCCCGTCAGCGACCCGGTGCGGTTCGCGCCGGATCGTTCGCCGGATCGGTCGCGGGAAGCACGTCCCTCGCCCAGTCGGTCTGCTTCCAGCCCGGGATCGGCGTCTGCTGCTTCGAGCGGGGCACGAACGGCGAGCGCTCAACCAGTTGAAAGCGATGGATGTAGCGCGGGCAGTTCGGGAAGATTCGCCGGGCCGCGACCCTCACCATGAACTGCGCCTCCGGGTAATGCTGGAGCAGTTCGTCGTCCGTCCGGATGGTGGCGGTGCCCTCGACGCGCATGCGCCGCTGCCGCTCGAAGTCGATGAAGAGCAGGCCGACGGCGGGGCTGATCGAGAGGTTGCCCATCGATCGGTACATGCCGTTCCCGTCGTAGTTCGGGAACGCAAGGGTCCAGTCGTCCACGACGCGCACGAAGCCCGGGTCGCCTCCCTTGTACGAGCAGGTCGGCTGACCGTCGTCGTCGACCGTGGCGAGGAAGAACATGTCCAGCCGCTCGATGAAGGCCCGGTCTTCCGGCGTGAAGCGCTCGTGGACGGTGACCTGCTCCAGGCGGTCGGCGAGGCGCCGGGTGTCGTATCGATCCTGAAGCGCGCGACTCCCTTCGTGGTACATCCCAGACGTGCCGGACATGGCTCCCTCCTCTCGAGACGGACGCCCAGACCGAGCCGGCCCGCGTGGGCGGTCGCGGGGCGCATGGCTTCGCCGTCCAAGATAGGGCGGAACGCCGGCGGCGAAACGACCGCGTCGGCCGCGCCAATCAGCCGCGACCGGACGACGGCTCGCCTGCCCGTCGCTCTCGACCCGGCCTCACCCGTTCGGGCCGGCGGCGCGCAGCCGCTTCAAGTATCCTCTCTCGTACACGCAGTAACTGTAAGCTTACACATTACATACAGTGCTGCCTTCAGACTTTACATCAGATCGCCGCCCACCGCAGGCACCGGGTCGAAGCCCTGCGCGGTACCGAGCTTCCCCGTCGGTACGGTAGAGGCCTTCCCTGCCACCGGCCCGGCGCCAGGCCGCATCGCGCGCACCGTCGCGCGCACCTGCTTGGCCCAGTGCGACCGCCGCCCTCCCCCGGTCAGGGCGCGGCGCCCACCGGTAGCTGCGTTAGCGCGGCGGGTGCGCGCCGCGCCGCCGCCAGCATCGACAGAGCCGTGTAGACGACGACCACCACGACGAGCCAGCGGACGACGCCGAGCGGCAGCGACTTCACGAGGAACGCCGCGACCAGCACCGCCGGGATCCCGCCGAGTGTGAGGCCGAGCGACGCCCGCAGGTCGTAGGCATTGGCGCGCACGAAGCGGATGCTGGCGACCGGCATGAGGAACGCGCAGGCGCCCATCATGATCGGGAACGCCACCCTGGGGTTCATGCCCAAGAGGGCGAGCAGGATCATGCACGGGGCGTAGTAGCCGATCCCCATCGTCATCAACGCCCCGAGCACCGCACTGGCGGCGAGCGCCACGGCGAGCCGCGGCCCCGCGAGCCCGAGAGCGTCGCCGCCGGCCGGAAAGAGCTGCAGTTGCGCCATCGACATGAGGCCGGCGGCCGCCAGGAGCGCACAGCCCATGACCGCGAGCACGGTGCGCCGCGGCCAGCGCGCCACGTACCCCGCGCCGAACCACGCGCCGGCTACCGCCGCGCCGATGATCAGCGCGAGCGTGCGCACGTCGACGGCGATGATGGTGATGAAGATGAACGCCGCCGTGACGGCCGGCAGCGTGTGGCCGACGTTGAGCGTGCCCGGCAGCACACGGTCGGGCACGAGCCGCCGCGCCCGAAACAGAGCGGTCGTTGTGGCGAACGACCCGATGCCGAGCGTGTCGAAGAAGTTGGTGACGGCACCAACAGCGACCAGCGTTCGGTCGGGCCAGATGCCGCCCCCGCGCGTGGGCTCGGCCCCGCCGGCTGCCGCGTCCGCGGCCCGCGCCCGGTCCCGCGCGACCGCGCGCACGTGCCGCAACCAGACCGCCACGAACGTCGCGGCGAGGCACCCCAGGACGACGAACAGCCCGAGCTTCATGAGGGCGGCCCTCGGTGACGGCTTGCGCCGCCGCTGTCGTGACGTTCAGTACCGGACGAGTCCCGTGAGCGTGCTGGCGAAGCGTTCGGTGAAGATGTTGCCCTCGACGAATCCCACTCCGGTGCCGCTCGCGTCGGCGAATCGCCCTGTGCCGCCCGTGACGACCAGGTCCGTGACAGCCTGGAAGGTTCCGACCGCCGAGAACGACACTGACGGGCTACGGAGGGTGAACTCGCCGAAGACCTGGTCGCCGTTCGCGGCCGTGATCGCACCGATCCAGGTCGGGGTGACCGCGATCAGGCGCTGGTTGACCGGGTCGAAGATCACTTCGGGAAGAGCCCACGTAGCTTGGCTCCGCCCGAAATGGCTGACGTTGCCGGTGGCGACGACGTCGATCCGGAACAGGTTGTCTGCCGCGGCGATGCGCGTCGACGTTGATCTACCGACAAACTCGCCGTGCACCGGCACCGGGTGACCCTTTGTCGCCACGTTTGCCGATCTTGACGCGGCCGCACCCTGGGCGCCACTCGCGCTCCGGGCTTGCGTGGCCGAGGCAGCATCCGCCGCGGTCGGCCGGACTGTGTCGCCGCTGCAGCCGGCGACGGTGAGCGCGAGACAGCCAGCGAGGTGCCAGACAACCGGACGGCGGACGACCGCGGCGGTGCGCATGGTAATTCCTCCACCAGACGGTGAGGAGCTGCACGGCGGCTGCGAACACTCGGGGCCGCCATAGTAGGGGGCGCCCGGTGTGGGGTCAAGCGGGCCGTTATCTCCCCTATACGCCGGTCGCCAGCAGTGGCTGGAAGCGCGGGTTGTCGCGCAGGGTGTCCCACCCCGGGTCGACTCGCAGGCGGGCAACGGAGATGGGAGATGGGACGGCGAGGAGCTCGCGCCGTGTGGCGATCGCGGCCGAGCAGATGTGCTTCCTCGGATGGGCACTGGCACGCGGACTCGAGACCCGGGACGTGAAGAGGGCGCGCTGACCAAAGGCGATGACCTCGCCCGTGGCGTCGTCGATCACGCTCAGGGCAGCGGCGGGCGGCCCCGCCGCTCGAACAGCAGATACAGCGCCGGCGTCACGACGAGCACGAGGACCGTCGAGCTGGTGAGCCCGCCGACGAGCGTGTATCCCATCGCGTTCCAGATGTTCGCGTCCGGCGTGTCGGAGAAGGCCACCAGCGGCAGGAGGCCGAGCACGGTCACGGCGCTGGTCATGAGGATCGGGCGCAGGCGATCGAGCGCGCCTTGCGCGATCGCGTGCTCGAGTGCGATGGCACGCTCGCGCCGAACCGCATTCACTCGGTCGACGACGAGGATCGCGCTGTTCACGACGATCCCGCTCATCATGACCACACCGATGTACGCCTCGCGGGTGAAGGCCGCCCCGGTCACGAGGAAGGCGGCGAAGACGCCCGTGAGTGCCATGGGAACGGTGAGCAGCACGCAGAGAGGCTGCCGCACGGACTCGAAGAGCGCCGCCGTCGCCACGAACACCAGCACGAGCGCGACCGCCACCACGCCGAGCACCTGCCGCCCGCCCGCTTCGTCCCACGGCCACTCGGGGCCGCCCTCGAGCCTGTAGCCGTCGGGTACCCGCGTGCCCTCCATCACCGACGCGTGAAGCTGGTCGCCCACCCGAGGAGGTCCGCGAAACTCGTACGTCACGAGCCTCTGATACTGCTGATCCTCGCGTACGATGCGGCTGAGCGTCTCGCGCTCCTCCACGACGGCGACGTCGCCCACTCGCACGGTCGCATGCGCGCCGGCCGGCAGGAGGAGCCGCTCGAGCCGGAGCACATCGACGCTGTCATGGCCGGCGAGCGTGACCACCACGCGGACCTCGCGCCCACCGAGCCGGAGCACGGTGCCGGCGCCGTCGGCGCCAACGGCGGCCGCCACGTAGCGCGACACGTCCCGCGCGGTGAGCCCGAAGAGCGCCAGGCGCCGCCGGTCGAGCCGCACGACCACTTCTCTCGACTTCTCGCGCTCGTACCAAGCGCCGCTCGCGTTCACGTCCACCGTGCCGACGCGAGGGTAGCGCCGCAGGCGCGCGCCGATTGCGTCGGCGATCTCTCGCACCGTCTCGTAGTTGTACCCGAGCACCCGGATCGTGTAGCTGGGGGGTGACGCACCGGCGCCCTGGAACGTGCGGCCGAGACCGTACACGTGCACCTCCGCCCCGCCTATCTGTTGCCCGAGAGGTGTGAGGCGCTCCTTGACGAGGAAGGGGATGCGGCTGTGGCGCAGCGAATCGGGGAAGACGACCCGCACGTGCGCGTACTGCGGGTCCGCGTGCGCCACCACTCGCACCGAGCCGGCGAACGGGCGCAGTGCGGCCTCGAACTGGCGCGCCACCCGGTCGGCGCGCGCCAGTGTCGCCCCCAGGGGCAGCTTCACCTGCACGTCGACCGCGTCGTCGGCCGTCCACGCGCGCCACACCGGCCGCCGACTCACGTGCCTCGCGAAGGCCGCGTACGACCCCGCGAGCACCAGTGCGGCCGCGACGACGGTGACCCAGGGGTGGCGGAGCGTGTGCGCCACGACCGCGCCGTAGAGTCGCGCGTACGCCGGTGGAGCCGAACGACCCCCGTGTTGCCGTTCGCGTGGGTGGCCCGGGTTGGGCCGGCCGCCCGCGGAAGGATCAGCGTGCGCGGCGCCGGCCGACTCGGCGCTCCGTCCGAGGAGCCGCGCGGCCAGTGATGGAACCAACGTGAACGCCACCACCAGGCTCGCGGCCTGGCTCAGCGCCACGGTTACGGCGAACGGCTGGTAGTAGAGGCGCAGTTCTCCCTGCAGGTACACGAACGGGACGAAAACTACCACTGTGGTGAGCGTCGACGTGACGATCGCCAGCCCGACCTCCCGAGTGCCCTCCTCCGCCGCTCGGTCGGCGGGCTCGCCGAGCCGCCACCGACGGTGAACGTTCTCGAGCACGATGATCGCGTTGTCGACGATCAGTCCGAACCCGGTCGCGAGGCCCATGAGCGTGAGGACGTTGAGCGAGTAGCCGGCGAAGTAGACCAGGTTGAGCGCGATCAGCGTGGAGAACGCGACCGTCGAGAGGACGACGGCCACCGGTCCGAACGCGCGCAGGAAGAGCAGCAAGACCCCCCCGACCACGGCCGCCGAGGCGAGCGCGCGAGCGCTGAGGTCCGTCAACTGCGCTCGAATGGCGCTGCTCTCGTCCTCGTCGAGCACGAGCCGCACGCCCGCCCGGGACACGTCCAGCCGCGCGAGCTCGCGCTTCACGGCGTCACCCAGCGAGAGAATATTCACGCCCTGTGTGCGCAGCACGGTGAACGTCACCGCCGGCTGCCCGTCGACGCGGTGGGCAGAGCGGGGCGACTCGTACGCCTCCGTGACGGAGGCGACGTCAGCGACGCGCACCAGTCGGCCGGCCGCGGGGGAGGCGAGGATCGCCCGACGCACGTCCTCCGCGGACTCGGCGCGCTGGCGTACGGCGAGCGCGCGGAGGACGCCCCGTGCTGCCACGCTGCCGGGAGTGCGCACCAGTTCCAGCTCCTCGACCGCACGGCGGACCGCCTCCGGGTCGATGGCCAGCGCGGCGGCCCTGACCTCGTCGACGGTCACCGCGAGCCGGGGGACGCGTCCTCCCGAGACCTGCACCTCCGCGACACCTCCGACCTGCCGTAGGACAGAAGCGATGCTGTCGTCGACGTAGCGGCGGAGGGCGTCGGTGTCCCGGGGGCCGGCCACGGTGTAGCGCAGGAAGGCGCGGCGCTGCCCCTCCATCTCCGCCGGTACGTACGGCGAGACGAACGGGCCCACTGCCCCTCGCGGCAGCTCCCCGGCGAGGGCCGCGAGGCGCTCGGAGAGCTCGAGGCGCGCGAGCTCCATCCTGGTGCCACGCGTGAACTCGACGACGATGCGCGAGGTCCCGAGGCCGCGCTGTTCGTCGGAGGTGCTCGTCACCCGCGCGACGCCGCGTACCTGCTCGATCGCGGCCTCCAGCGGCGACGTGAGGAGCGCCTCCACGGTCTCGGGCGAAGCGCCCGCCCAGGCCGCGTGCACGGAGAGGCGCGGAAGCTGGACGTCGGGAATCAATTCCAGCGGAATGCGCCGACACGCCGCGATGCCAAGCAGCGCGAACGCCAGGTAGGCCATGGACACGGCGATCGGCCGGCGGATTGCCGCTCGAATCACGTCAGCGACCCACGTCAGCGACTCACGCCGAAGCGCACCGCCGCGGTGACACCACGAAACCGGGCGCCGAGGTCCTCGGCCAGACTGTACGCCACCGGGATGACGACGAGTGTGAGCGCCGTGGCGGTCACCAGCCCGCCGAGCACCGCGATCGCGAGCGGTGCCTGCAGCGCCGCCCCTGGGCCGATGCCGAGCGCCATCGGGAGCAGCCCGAGGAGCGCCGTGACCGAATTGATCACGATGGGTCGGAGGCGCGCGTGGCCGGCTTCCATGATCGCGGCCCTCACCCCCAGGCCGTCGCAGCGCCGTCGGTTGATGAAGTCGATCTTCATCACTGCGTCGTTGTCGACGATCCCCACCAGGACGATGACCCCGATGAGGCTCACGGCGTTCAGCCCGGTGCCCGTGACCCAGAGCGCGAGCACCGCTCCGATCAACGCCAGAGGCACGGTGAGCAGCACGATCAGCGGCTGGAGCAGCGACTCGAATTCGGCCGCCAGGATCATGTACATCAGCAGGAGCGCGATGCCGAACGCCAGGCCGAGGGCGGCGAAGCTGCGGCGCATCTCTTCGTTCTCTCCCCCGACCTCCGCGCGGAGGCCTGGTGGCGGCGGGAGCGTCTCGGTCACGCGCCGCACCTCTTCGATCGCGCCCTGCAGGCCGCCGCCGGCGACGTCTGCGTAGACGACCGTCGCCCGCGCTTGGGCAATTCGCCGGACCTCACCCGGCCCGGCCGCTTCGCGCACCGTCACCAGCTCGCGGAGCGGGACGCCGTCCACCCGCAACTGCGCGAGCACGCCAAGCGACCGGCGCGACGCTTCGGGCAGCCGCACAATGACCGGGGTTCTCTGGTCGAATGCGACGAGCTCCGTCGCCGTCACGCCTCCCACGTACGCGTCCACCGCCTGCGCCGCGCGCCGGGCTGTCACGCCGTACGAGGCGGCGCGGTCGCGGTCCACTTCCACGCGTACCTCCGGCTGCCCCTCCCCGGTACTCACGCGCACGTTGGTAAGGACCGAGAGCTCGCCGAGCTCGCGGGCGACGTGCCGGGCGTACGCCGCGGCGGCGTCGAGGTCGTCGCCCCGGATGCGGACGCCCACGTCGGCGTCGGCCGTGCCGAGGAGCTGGCCCAGCGCCGTCGCCCGCCCGGTCTCGAACGTCACCGTCGCGCCCGGCGGATCGGCCACGCGCCGGCGAGTCCGTTGCAGCACGCGCTCCGTTCGCGCGCCGCCGTGGAGCCGGACCGTAAGTGCGGCCGTGTTCGGCCCACTCCCGTCGTCCGTCAGGCCGGCAGCCGCCTCGCGTCGCCCCACGTGGGCGAACACCGCCGCCACGTCGCGGTCGGCCCGTAGCACGGAATCCCATCGCTCGGCGACGTCCGCGGTGCGCCCGAGCTGCGTACCTCGGGGCAGCTCGATCCGGACCGTGAAGCCGCCCTGCTCCACGTCCGGCAGGAGGCCGCGGTCGAGCGCGAGGCCCACAGCGGCCGCCAGCACGAGGAGGGTGCCGGACATTGCGATCGTCCGCCCGCGGTGATCGAGCGCGCGGGCGAGGAGTCGCGCGTACCAGTCGGCGAACCGCGCGAACGCCCGGTCGAAAGTCGCGAGCACCCCACCCGCTCCGCGCTCGCGGGTGGTCCACCGGGCGGCCATCGTCGGCACCAGCGTGAGCGATACGAGCACGCTCACGCCGAGCGCCAAGGCGACCGCGAGCGAGAGGGCCCCGAAGAGCTCTCCGGCGACCCCCGTCACGTACACGATCGGCCCAAAGACCGCGACGTTCGTCAGCGTCGACGCGACGACGGGCCCTTGCACCTCGTCGGTGCCCCGGACGGCCGCGTCGGGCGGCGCCAGGCCACGTTGGCGGTGGCGGAAGATGTTCTCCACCACGACGATCGAGTTGTCCATGAGCAGCCCGACGCCGAGCGCGAGTCCGCCCAGGCTCATGACGTTGAGCGACGCGCCGGCGGCGTCGAGCAGGGCCAGGGTCGCGACGAGCGAGACGGGGATGGCGACGGCGATGGCGACGGGTACGCGCGGATCGCGCAGGAAGAGGAACAGCACGAGGAAGGCGAGGATGCCGCCGACGACCACCTCCTGCGCGACGTTGGCGATGGCCCCGGCGACGAAGCCCGCCTGGCTCGCCGCGACGTCGAGCGAGACCTCCGGGTGCGCGCGACCCAGCTCCGCGAGCACCGCGTCAACGCGCCTCGTGACGCGCACGGTGTTGGCACCCGATTCCTTGTACACGAGGAGCCCGACCGCCGGGCGCCCGTTGTAGCGCGCCATCGCCTCGCGCTCGCGGAATCCGTCCTCGACGGTCGCGAGGTCCCGCACGGCGACGCCGCGGTCGAATGCCACAACCCGTGCCAGCCCTTCCCTGCCCGACCCGCGGACGGGGCGGGGGCGGCGGCGCACGACGACGTCGCCGATTTGCGCCGCAGTCGTCAGCTCGCCGAGCGTGCGCAGTGGGTACCGGTATCGGCCGCGCACGACGGTGCCGCCGGGCGCGCTATAGTTCGCCGCGTCCAGTGCCTCGGCCACGTCCGGGATCGTCATCCCGACACTCTCCAGCCGCTCCGGGTCGACGTCCACGTGGATCTCGCGCTGGACCCCACCGGTCACCACGGCCTGCGCGACGCCGTTGATCTGCTCCAACCGTCGCTTCACCACGGCGTCGGCGAAGTTCGTGAGCGCCCAAACGTCCGCGTCGCTCGCCACGCGGCCGGCCAGGGTGACGGTCATGATCGGCTCCGCCGTCGGATCGGTGCGG
>Ga0307411_10000505_pt1 | contig 13681 bp, 7 predicted proteins | sample DK1Ometagenome_2_FD_203712 | JGI IMG/M metagenome (GOLD analysis project Ga0307411, IMG submission 203712) | Maize rhizosphere microbial communities from greenhouse at UC Davis, California, United States - DK15-O-1 | ecosystem: Host-associated > Plants > Roots > Rhizosphere > Soil | place: USA...
GACGATGATCAGCATGTTGTAGCCGAAGTTCTTCCACACGGCCATGAGGATGATCGCCGGCATCGCCCAACGGGGGTCGCCGAGCCAGTCGATCGGGCCGACGCCGAACGTGCCGAGCGCGTAGTTGAGTAGCCCGTACCGCGGGTGGTAGAGGTAGCGCCACACGACGGCGACGGCGACGAGCGTCGTCACGAAGGGGATGAAGTACAGCGTGCGGAAGAACGACTTGAAGCGGATGAGCCGCGCGTTGACGAGCAGCGCCGCGCTGAGCGACACGGCCACCGACAGCGGCCCCCCGACGAGCGCGAAGTAGAAGGTGTTCTGGAGCGCCGACCAGAACAGCGGCGTCTTCAGGAGGGTCGCGTAGTTGCGCAGCCCCACCAGCCGGGCGTTCGCGAGGTCGCCGATGGCGTAGAGGTCGAAGTCGGTGAAGCTGAGGAGGAGCGAGGCGACCACCGGCAGGAAGAAGAACAGGCCGATGAGCACCATGGCTGGAGCGAGGAACCAGTATCCCGCCACGTTCGCCTCGTGGGCCGCGCGGAAGCGCCGGCGCCGCGTCGGGAGCGGCGGCGCGGGCGTAGTAGGCGCCTGCGCGACTTCGGCGGTGCCGGTGTTGACGACCGTCCCCATAGGACTGCCCTCGGTACCTTCAGTGGGTGGCGCCCGGAGCGCGGGCGGATGCGACCTGCGGCTTCGGAACCTGCCGGTCGAGCATCCAGCGCCGCTTCTCGAGCAACGCGTTCACGTCGCGGTCCAGCCGGCCGAGCACTTCCGGGACCGGCACCCTCCCCCGCACCGCCACCTCCCCGTACTCGAACACCTTGGTCGCGATCTGCTCCCACTCCGGCACCTTCGGCAGCGGGCGCACCCGCTCGAGCTGCGACCGGAACGCGCGCGTGTACGGGCTCGCCGACAGCGCCGAGTCGTCCCACGCCGCCCGCCGGGCGGGCAGATTGCCGGTGAGCCCGTAGAAGCGCACCTGCTGCGTCGGCTGCGAGAGGAACTCCAACAGTCGCCACGCCGCCTCGCGGTGCTCCGACGCCCGGAAGAGCACCAGGCTCGCGCCGCCGGCCATGGAGACGCCGGGCCCGTCGGGGCCGGGCAGCGGCGCCGTCATCCAGCGCCCCTGCATCTCGCGCGGGAGGCGGTTGGTGAACTCCCCGATCTCCCACGGGCCGGTGATCATCATCGCGATGTTGCCGCGCGCGAACTCCTGATACCGGTTGGCGATCTCGTTGCTGGACACCGAGGGCGCGAGCCCCTGCCGGAAGAGCCCGACGTAGAACTCGAAGGCGCGCCGGAAGGTCGAGTCGCTGAACCCGCCGAAGCGCCCGCCGTCGCGGAGCAGCGGCGACCCGGCCTGCATGCCGAGGATCACGGGCTGCGGCCACTCGTTGGTCGGGAGCAGGATCGGGTAGCGGTCCGCCCCGAGCTGCCTCTTCATCTTGCGCATCGCCTCCTCCCACGCCGCCCACGTCTGGGGCACCTCGCGGTAGCCGGCGTTGGCGAGCAGGTCGCTGCGGTAGAAGAGGACGCGCGTGTCCACGTACCAGGGGATCCCGTAGAGGCGCTCGTCGACGATGTTCGTCTCCCAGATGCCGCCGAAGTACTGGGGCGGGTCCACCGCCGGCGAGCTCGCGACGAGCGAGTCGAGCGGGGCGAGCGCGTTGAGGGCCACGAACTCCGGAATCCAGGTGTTGCCGAGCTGCGCGACGTCGGGCGTCGCGTCGCCCACGTACGCGGTGAGCAGCTTCTCGTGCGCCGCGGTCCACGGGATCTGCTGCACGTGCACGCGGATGCCAGGGTTCTGCCGCTCGAAGTCGCGCACGAGCTCCTGCACGACCTCGCCCTCGCGGCCGAAGGCCCAGAAGCGGAGCGTGACGGCGTCGGAGGCGTCGGCGCGCTGACAGCCCGTGGCGGCGAGCACGGCGGAGACGCCGACGAGCGCTGCGCGCGCTATCCGCCGGCCCAGGGGGACGGCGCGGATCGGGAGGTCTGATGAGTGAGGCATGAGCGCTCGGGTCTCGGGTCGACGGATTTGGGGTCTGGGGTCTAGGGTCGGGAGTCGAGGAGCCGGACGTCCCCCAGACCCCTAGACCCCTCTCGCAATTCTTTCCAGCGCGGGCTGTATCTCCGGGTTCGCCATGAACAGCTTCCAGGGCAGCCCCGACCGGTGGTTCTCGATCATGACCGTTATCGGCGCTTGGTTGAGCCCCATGTAGATGAGCGCTACCCAGTCCTCGGTCAGGTTGAAGGCGTCGCGGAACCCGTAGACGCCCCAGAGGCGGTCCCCGAGCTCGCGATAGAAGTACTTGAGCGCGGCCATCGACGCGTCGGGGAGGTACGGGAAGGACGCCAGCGCGCCGGTGGGGGTCATGGTGCCGTCGTCGAGCGCGAGGCGCGGCTCGTGGGCCCGATACCCTCGGGGGCCGTCGCTCGCCGTCAGCCCCCAGCAGCGCTCGCCGTAGCTCTCGTACCCGCCAGGGTGCTCGACGACGTAGGCGCGGTTGATTCGCGCGATGTTACGGTTGTTCTCGAAGTGGCTCGTGTACCGGTCCCGCACGGCACGCGGGTCGAGGCCCAGATACGAGTAGTGGGTGAAGAAGAGCGGCCCGCCGCGCCCGACGCCGACGTCGAGCGTGATCCCGTGGTACGTCGTCCCGTTGGCGTAGCGATCCCCCTCCCGAGTGCCTCCCCACCCCTGTCGGTACTCGGCCGCCTCGTCCGACTGGCTGGCCCACCCGCTGTAGTACAGCTCGGCCGGCACGGCGTGCGTCGGCGACGCGATGGCCAGCACGTAGGCGATGAGCGTCTCGTTGAAGCCGATCAGCTTGTGGTTGATGTGCCAGGCATAGTCGGGCGACCAGTGCCAGTAGAGATAGCGGCCGTCCGGGCGCTTCCGATACCAGTCCCACTCGACGCCCCGCCACAGCGCCGTGATCGCGCGGACGATCCGCCGCTCGACGTCGTCGTCACGCGTGAAGTACTGGCGCGCCGTGAGCAGGCCCTGCACCAGGAAGGCAGTCTCGACGAGGTCCCCGCCGTTGTCGTACTGGCCGAAGACGGGAATGACCTTGCCCGTGGCGCCGTCGAGGAAGTGCGGCCAGGCGCCGTGGAACCGGTCGGCGCGCTCGAGGAACTCGACGATGCGGAGCAGGCGGCGCGCGCCCTCGTCGCGAGCGACGAAGCCGCGTTCGACGCCGACGACCAGCGCCATGATTCCGAACCCCGACGCGCCGGCGGCGACGATGCGGGGATCGCCCGGGATGTTCTCGAGCGCCATACCCGACACGGGGTGCGCTCCTTCCCAGTAGTAGCGGAAGCTGGCCTCCTGCACCATCCTCAGCAGCCCCTCGTCGTCGAGCTGCCGGGTGGTCGCCTCCGCGACGGGCGAGAACGGAGACTCGCGGTACGCGCGGTCGCTCGCCGTCACCTTGTAGAAAGCCCGCCGGCCCGGCTCGCCGAGGAAGTCCGCGTAGCGCGTGACACTCGGCTCCTGCACACCGATCGGCTCGTAGCGCACGCCGTCGAACGACCGGTAGACCACGTACCGCTGCGGCTCGCCCCCGGCGCCCGCCGCCCAGCGGAGGTCGACGTGGCGCTCGTAGGCCATGGCCTCCAGCGCTCGCGGCGCGGCCGGCGCGGCCGCCGGTGCACCACCGCCGTCCACCTTGACCTCGTCCACGAGCAAGGTGTGCGGCGTGCCGTCGGACGCGCCCTGCAGCACGGTGAGGGTCGCGATGCGGTGCGGGTCGAAGCTGCCGGAGGCCGGCGCGGCGAAGGCCGACAGCGGGAGCTCGATCTGCGTCCACCGCCCGGCAGGGATGTCGGGCGCCACGCGGGAGAGATCGACAGCTGCCGAGCTCGCCCCACTGGCGTCTCGCAGGCGAAGGTGCGGGAGGTGAACGGCCCGCAGCGGCTCGCGCGAGTAGCACCAGAAGGAGAGGGCGTCTCCGAGGAACACCGGCTCGCGGTTGCGCCACTGGTTCACGTGGACCGACGCCTCCCAGGAGCCGCCCGGGGCGGACGTCCACTCGAGGCGGAGCGCGTTCGGCGGCGTGCGCGCGACCGTGGCATCCACCGGGAGGCGCCCGCGGTCGAGCACCAGCCGGCTCGGCGCGACGAACCGGCCGGCGCTGTGATAGTACCGCTCCGGCGTTAGGCTGTTGTCGAAGAGCAGGTGCCGATGGTACGCGGGTTGGGCCCCGCTCACCGCCGGTCCCGCCACGAGCGCCGCGGCGGCCAGGCAGGAGACCGGCCGCCGGGCGCCGCGCGCGGCGGTGCCTCCGGCGCGGTCCGGCGTCGGCTGAACGCTCGAGTGGCGCCGTCCCTCACGGACGCGTGTCACCCGGCCGATCCTCGCGCTCGAGTCCCAGCGCGTGCTCGCGCAGCTCGGTGGCGATCCCCTCGGGCGACGTCTCCGACGGATGCATGCCCTGCACGGTCCTCGCCCGATGGCCGAACAGGTACATCGCGCCGCCGAACAGCAGCAGCGCGAGCCCCCACCACAGGTTGATGTTGACGGAGTCTGATCGCGCGTACAGTCCCGCGTCGCCCAGGGTCATGACGCCGTACAGCGCGAGGAGGGCCCCGAGGACGAGGAACAGCACGCCGATCGGGAGGCGAATGTCGAAGCCGGCCGCACCGCTCATGTGGGCACTCCGTTGGTGGCGGGTCGCGCGGCAGCGCCGCGCACGGCAGACGTGGACGCAGGCATGGCGCGGGTCAGAAGAAGATCAGGTTGAGCACGGCCGTCGCCCCGAGCACGATCGCCCCCAGTGGGCCCGGCCGCTGGTACCAGTGGCGCGCCGTCTCCTCGGGCTTGGGCGTGAGCGCGTAGACCAGGCCGCGCAGCTCGTCGGCCGGCCGTGGGCGCGTCAGCAGGCTCACCACGATGGTCACGACGAAGCACGTCACCCAGGCGGCGATCGCCGTCCAGAACGTCTGGGCGAGCTCGCTCGGGTACGAGAGCTGGGCGCCGAAGTAGCCGCCCTTCACGCCCGGCTGCGAGCCGGCGGCGAGCGACATGCCGTGGTGCACCGCGGCGGCGAGCGTCCCGGAGAGGAGCCCCGCGAACGCGCCGTGGCCGGTCGTGCGGCGCCAGAACATGCCGAGGGCGAAGGTCGCGAACAGCGGCGCGTTCACGAAGGCGAACACGAGCTGCAGCAGGTCCATGATGTTGTTGAACGCCGCCGCCACGTACGCCGCGGCGACGGAGAGCGCGATGCCGAACACCGTCGCCGCGCGGCCCATCCAGAGGTAGTGCTGGTCGCTGGCCCCGCGGCGCAGGTAGCTCTGGTAGATGTCGTACGTCCACACGGTGTTGAAGGCGGTGACGTTCCCCGCCATGCCCGACATGAACGACGCCATCAGGGCGGTGAGCCCGAGCCCGAGCATGCCCGCGGGGAAGAACCGCACGAGCATCATCGGCGTCGCGAGGTCGTAGTCCAGCACCACGCGCCCGGTCCGGTCGAGGAGCGCCGCGCCAGTGGCCGGGTCGATCTTGGCCGGGATGATGCCCTGCCCGGCCGCGGCGAGCCCCGCCGGGTCGCCGGCGCCGGCGTCGAGCGCGTGGGGCACGACGACGAGCGCGATGAGGCCCGGGAGGATGACCAGGAACGGGAACAGCATCTTCGGCAGGGCGGCGATGAGCGGCGTGCGGCGGGCGGCCGACATCGAGTCGGCCGCCATCGCGCGCTGCACCACGAGGAAGTCCGTGCACCAGTACCCGAAGGAGAGCACGAACCCGAGCCCCATCACGAGGCCGAACCACTCGACGCCGATCGGATTCCGCGAGGCGTCGTCCATGAACCGCCAGGTGTGCGTGTACGCGCCCGGGTCGAAGCCGTTCTGCGTGGCGACGCCGGCGAGCTTGGCTTGGAGGTCGTCCCACCCGCCGGCGGCCCGCAGCCCGAGGTAGACGAGCGGAATGAAGCCGAAGACGATGAGGAAGAACTGCAGCACCTCGTTGTAGATCGCGCTCGTGAGCCCGCCGAAGAAGATGTACGCCAGCACGATCACGGCGGCGACGAGGATGCTGAGGTCGAAGCTCCACCCGAGCAGCAGGTTCAGGAGCTTCCCCATCGCGTACATCGAGATGCCCGACGAGAAGATGGTCATCCCGGCGAACGAGAGCGCGTTCACGGCCCGGGTCTTCTCGTCGAAGCGGAGCTTCAGGTACTCGGGCACGGAGCGGGCGCGCGAGCCGTAGTAGAACGGCATCATGAAGATCCCGACGAACACCATCGCGGGGATCGCCCCCACCCAGTAGAAGTGGCTCGTGGCGATGCCGTACTTCGCCCCGGACGCGCCCATCCCGATCACCTCCTGGGCGCCCAGGTTCGCCGAGAGGAAGGCGAGTCCGGCCACCCACGATGGGATCGACCGGCCCGAGAGGAAGAAGTCCGTGCTCGTCCGCGTCGAGCGCCGCAGCATCCAGCCGACGCCCAGCACGACCGCGAAGTAGGCGACCATCAGGGCGTAGTCAATCCAGACCAGGCGAATCATCGCGGGCTCCTCGTTGTCATTCGATCACCTCGAACCGGGTCTGCCGCGTGTTCGCCGAGCTCGTGCCCACGAACACTGTGAAAAAGCCGGGCTCCACGACGCGCTTCATGTCGGGCCCGTACATCGCGAGGTCCTCCGGGCGCAGGGTGAAGGCGACGGTCCGCCGCTCCTTGGGCCGCAAGGTGACCCGCCGGAAGCCGCGCAGCTCCTTCATCGGCCGCGTCACGCTCCCCACTTCGTCGCGGATGTAGAGCTGCACGACCTCGTCGCCGCCGCGGTCGCCGGCGTTGGTGACGTCCACGCGCACGGAGAGGGAGTCGGACCGGCGGATCCTCGGCGCGCTCGCCTGGAGGTTGTCGTACGCGAAGGTGGTGTAGCTCAACCCGTGCCCGAAGGGGAAGAGCGGCGTCGACGGCACGTCGATGTACTTGGACGTGTAGTCCCTGTGCGTGTACGGCTGCTTCGGATCCGGCGGCCGGCCCGTCTGCTTGAAGCTGTAGTAGATCGGGACTTGCCCGACGTTGCGCGGGAAGGTGACCGGGAGCTTGCCGCTCGGGTTGTAGTCGCCGAACAGCACGTCGGCCACGGCGGGTCCCATTTGGACCCCGAGGTACCACGCCTCGACGATCGCCGGCACGTGCTCGGCGATCCACGGGACCGCGAGCGGCCGCCCGTTCATCAGCACCACGACCACGGGCTTCCCCGTGGCGTGCACGGCCTCGACGAGCCGCTGCTGCACGCCGGGCAGGTCGAGCGACGTGCGGCTTCGCGCCTCGCCGCTCATGTCGCGGTGCTCGCCGACGACGAGCACCACCGCGTCAGCCTGCCGCGCGGCGCGCACGGCCGCGGCGATGCCGCTCGTGTCGGGCTTCTCGTGGTCGGCGCCGCGGGCGTGGACGACCCGCGCGCGCGGCGCCGCGCTCCGGATCCCGGCCAGCACGGTGACGGCGTCTTCCGGACGCCCCCTGGCCGCCCAGCCGCCGAGCGCGGAGCCGCTGTCGTCGGCGAGCGGGCCGATCACCGCGATCGTGCCGAGGTCCTTGCGCAGCGGCAGCACCGGCCGGCCGCCGGGGCCCGGCGCGTTCTTCAGCAGGACGATCGACTTCCTCGCCATGTCGCGCGCCTCGGCGATCGCTTCGGGCGTCATCGTGCGCGACCGCTCGCGGGCCGTGTCGCTGTACCGGTACGGGTCGTCGAAGAGGCCGAGCCGGTACTTGGCGCGGAGCACGCGGCGCACCGCGTCGTCCAGCATGGCCTGCGATACGGCACCCTGCCGCAGGAGGCGCGGCAACTGCTCGGGGTAGGCGCGGCTGATCATGTCGATATCCACGCCGGCCCGAAGCGCCAGCGCGGCCGCCTGGGCGCTGTCGGCGGCGACGCCGTGCGGTATCAGCTCGGTGATGCCCGTGTAGTCGCTCACCAGGAGGCCGTCCCACCCCCACTCGCGGCGCAGAACGCCGTTGATCAGCTCCGCGTTCGCGTGCATCGGCACGCCGGCCACCTCGTTGAACGACGCCATGACCGATCCGACACCGGCGCGGACGGCCGCCTCGAACGGCGGCAGGTATACCTCGCGCAGCGTGCGCTCGGAGATGTCGGCGACGTTGTAGTCCCGCCCGGCCTCGGCGGCGCCGTACACCGCGAAGTGCTTGGCGGTGGCCAGCAAGGTGGTGGGGTCGGCGAGGTCGTCACCCTGGAACCCGCGCACGCGCGCCACGGCCATCGCCGAGCCGAGGTACGGGTCCTCGCCCGAGCCCTCCATGATGCGCCCCCACCGCGGGTCGCGCGCGATGTCCACCATCGGCGCGTACGTCCAGTTGACCCCATAGGCGGTGGCCTCGACCGCCGCGGCGTGCGCCGCCCGCCGCACCGCCGCGGTGTCCCAGCTACTGGCCTCGGCCAGCGGGATCGGGAAGATCGTGCGGAAGCCGTGAATGACGTCGTGCCCGAAGAGGAGCGGAATCTTTGCCCGCGACTCCTCGACCGCGATGCGCTGCAGCCGCCGCGTGAGCTCGGCGCCGTTGACGCTCAGAAACGAGCCGACCTTTCCGGCGCGAATTTCGGCCTCGCCGGCCGTGCGCGCCTGCGGCCCCGTCGCCACCACGCCCTCCGTACCCGGCTGGTTGAGCTGCCCGAGCTTCTCCTCCAGCGTGAGGCCGGCGAGGACGGAATCGATGAAGGCCTCCATGCGCTGGTCGCGATCCGGGACAACCCGGGAGTCGGGAGTCGGGAGTCGGGAGTCGGGGGCTGCGGCGCTGGCGTTCGGCACGGTCGTCGGCTGCTCGGACCCTGACTGCTTCGTGGTGCTCGCGCAGGCCCACATCGCCACGGCTGCCAGCCCGCAGAGCAGATGATGCATCAGTGGGGCGGTTGCAGTTCCCGACTCCCGGCAGTTCGTCACGAACACTTTCCCTCGATCCACCCGCCCGTGAATCCGGCCCGGCAGAGGCCGCGCACGATGTGCGGATTCTTCTTCATGAGGTTCCAGATCAATCCTGTGCGGTAATTCTCGGCCATGAGCACGATCGGCCCCTGGTCGATGCCGAGGTAGTCGATGTCGAACCACGCTTTGCCCGGTACGATGCGGCCGTGCTTGAGCTTGAAGACCGAGTCACGGAGCGTCGGGTTGAAGGCGTCGACGAAGCCGTAGGTCGAGAACAGGTCGTCGCCGTACTTGGCGCGCATCGCCTTGAGCGCGGGGAGCACGACCTCGGGCGCGTAGGCGATCGAGCCGCCGGCGGCGGTCGGGGCGATCGTGCCGTCGTCGCGGCGCTCGTGCGCGTCGACGCCGCGGGCCCAGTACGAGTGGAACTCGCGTGCCTTCCCGTCGATGGTGATGGTGGTATCGCCAGGGCCGTCGGACGCCGTGAGCCCCCAGACATCGGCGCCGTAGTCGCGCCAGCCCATCGGGTTCGCGATGGCGTAGGCGCGCTGCGAGAGCGTGGCGCGGCGGGCGTTCTCGAAGTAGTCGATCCCCTTCCCGCGCATGTAGGCGTCGCGGATGCCGCGGAAGTCGAGCCAGGTGTGCGAGTACTGGTGGCCGAAGAGCGGGGCGAAGTTGACGTGCTCGTAGCCGTAGAACGGGGCCCACTTGAAGTTGTTCGTGAACGTCGTCCAGATCTCTGGGCCCATGGGGTACGTGGGCGAGCCCATGGCGAGGACGAGGAGGATCATCGCCTCGTCGTAGCCCACCCAGTAGGAGTCGATGAACCCCTTCTCCGGGTGCCACCCCATCGAGATGAGCGGCGGCTTGGTCTGGACCCACCGCCAGTCGACGCGCCGGTAGAGCGAGTCGGCGTAGGCGCGGATGCCGGCCTCGGTGGGGGACGCCCCGTCGAAGTACTCCTGGCAGGTGATCGCGCCGGCCAAGAGGAGCGAGGTGTCGATCGTGGAGAGCTCGACCTGTTCGAAGCGCAGGCCGGTCTCCATGTCGAGAAAGTGGTAAAAGAACCCCTTATGGCCCGCGACGCCCGAGCGGGCCTCGCCCTGCGGGCTGTTATAGAGGAAGCGGAGCGTCGTGAGCGTGCGCTCGGCCGCCTGCTCGCGCGTCACGTAACCGCGCTCGACTCCCACCGGGTACGACGAGAGCGCGAAGCCGACGGCGGCGACGCTGGAGAACGATTTCGTGGGGTGGCGGTCGGGGGTGAGGCCGTTCCGCGGATTCGTGGTCTCCCAGAACCAGCGGAAGGTGCGTTGCTGGAGCGTGTCGAGGAACGGGTCGTTCGGCGAGGCGGAGCCCGGGGGCGGCGCCGCGGGTGGGAGGCCGGTCACCTCTCCGCCCGGCTGCTGGGGGCGCGTGCATCCCGAGATGAGCGCGGCCCCAGCGAGCGCGGTCACGCCGGCGAGGGCTACCCCCCACCGGCGTGCCGCTGCGCGCGCACGAATGCGCGTCGTCAGCACTGAATCACTTGCCTCCGGCCGACCTGCTGTTCTCGAGCGCCGGGCGCAGCCCGTAGCGGAGTCCTACCTGCAAGCGCCGGCCGAGCCCGGCGCAGTCGGGCACGTTGAAGTTCGCATTCGGCCCTTCCGACGCCGGGAAGATCTCGCCGTTGTAGCAGCCCCAGTTCTTCGTGTTGAAGGCGTTGAACAGCTCGGCGGACACGCTCACCTGCTGCGCGCCGGCCAGCGTGAGGAACTTCTCCAGCCGCAGGTCGAGGGTCTGCGTGGCGAACACGTGCCCGATGCCCAGGAAGGGCTTCGTCGGGGGCTGGAACACGTAGGTGCGCTTCTGGTACTGGCCGCGGCCGGCGCTAAAGTCGTTCTCGTTCTCCGTCAGCCCGGACCCGAGGCTCACGACTGTGCTGAAGCGGGCGTCGAACGGGAGTTGGACGACGGTGTTCGCAATGATCGTGTGGGTTTGGTTGCCCGGCGAGCGCAGGCGCGGCCGGTCGGCGACCGTCGGGAACCGCTCGTCGAAGCCCCAGAAGATGTCCGTGCTCTGGCCCTGCTCCTCCGCACGGGCCAGCGTGTACGCGAGCGACCCGCCCCACCGCGTGGTGGCGCGCAGTGGCTTCTCGATCTGGAACTGCAGGGCGTCGTACCACGTCTTCACGCGGTCGTCCGTCACGAACACGGCCGCGTAGTCCGAGCCGAGGCCGTAGGCCCCGCGCACGAAGTTCATGCCGTTGGAGCCGCGGATCCCGTTGTAGGACAGCGTCACGAGCATCGTGCCGACCTGCTGCCGTACGCCCGCGCTGTACTGATTCGTCCTGGGGGGCTTCAGGTCGTTGGCGACGAGGAACAGCTCCGGCGCGGTCGAGAATCCGAGCTCGTTGCGGAGCGTCGCCGGGTCGAAGTACCGGTCGTTCCACTGCGCGCAGCCGACAGTCTGGGTGCCGCAGTCGTCCTTGAACGCGACAGTGAGAATGCGGAACTGGCGGCGGAACTGCTCGTCGAACAGCGTGTTCCAGTAGTTCCGGTCGTAGTAGATGCCGCCGCCGCCGAAGAGCGTCGTGCGGCCGTTGCCGAAGACGTCGAACGACGCGCCGAGGCGCGGCTGGAACGCCTTCTTGTACATCGGCCGGTCCGAGCTGCCGCTCGTGATGTACCGGTCCAGCCCTCCGAGCTGGTCGATCACGCGCACCTGGCGCGTGGTCCCGTCCGGCAGGGGCTGGTTCGCGAAGAGCTGGTCGTTGTAGAAGTTGCGCAGCGAGTCCGCGACCGAGGCCGGCGTCACGTAGTCGTTGTTGATCATGTTCGTCTCGGCGTCCCAGCGGAGGCCGAGATTGAGCGTGAGGCGCTCCGTGGGCGTCCAGTCGTCCTGGATGTACGCGCCGATCTGCGTGTTGTCGGTGGACACTTCGGGGTCGCCGAAGCCGAACGTCGCCTCGAACGGACGCAGATAGCTCTCGTCGGCGCGGAAGCGGTAGACGGGCGAGCTGAAGAAGAAGTCCTTCGACGCCTTGTACCGCAGGAAATCCACGGACGCGCCGCCCTTGAAGACGTGATCGCCGAAGAGGCGAATCCCCGACCGGGTAACGTCGTTGCGCAGCGAGATGCGGTCCTGCTTCCAGTCCTGCAGGCCCTCGCGCCCGCCGATGCGCAGGATGCTCTGGTAGTCCTTGCCGATCAGGCCGGGGTTCGCCGGCCGCGGGTTCCAGGTGAAGTTCTGGAGGTTGATCTGCGCCTCGTTCAGCCAGCGGTCGCCGGCGAACTTCCAATTCGCGACCCCTGTGTAGACGTTGATCTTCACGTTCTCGGCCGACTCGAAGCTCGTCTGCCCGCCGAAGCCCCGGAAATCCGTTTCGCGGCGGACGTTGACGCTCGCGTCGATCGTGCTGCGGTCGGACTGCGCCCACGTGACCTTGCCGAAGCCAAGGTGCTCGCGGAACTCACTGGTGAACGCGCCGGTGTACTGACTGAAGTTGACCCCCGGGGGAGCCAGCGCGGCGTTGCCGCCGAGCGTGACGTATTGCGGCTCGTCGCGGAAGTTCAGCTCGTACGTGCCGAAGAAGAACAGCTTGTCGCGCACGATCGGGCCGCCGAGGTTGCCGCCCGCCTGCAGGCGCTCGTAGTTGGACCGCGGACTGTTGTTGCGCACGGCGATCGGGTTGCGGGCCACGTAGGCCTTGCCGATGCCCTGCGCGAACACCTCCCCCTCCATCTGGTTGCCGCCACTGCGAGTCGTGGCGACGATGATCGCGCTCGAGGCCTTCTGGTACTCGGCCTTGTAGTTCTGCGTGATGACGCGGAACTCCTGCACCGCGCCCTGCGGGAAGGGGTTCCCCTTGCTCGCGTCCTGACCGATGACGCCACCCTTCAGCACGTCGTTCTTGTAAGTGGCGCCATCGACGAACACGTTCACCGCCTCGGCGGGCTGCCCGCCGGCCGCGATGAACTTGTCCTGGTTATTGACCGCCGACGCCGTGATGCCGGGAACGAGTTTGGCGATGTCGAGGAAGTTGCGCTCGAAGTTGGGCAGGTTCTCGATCTGCTCGCGGCTGATGTTGCTCGCCACCTCCGACGTCCGCGTCTCCCTCGCAGCCGGGGCTGCGGTGACCTCCACGGTCGTCAGCTGGACGGTCGCCTGACTGGCCACGAAGTTCTCGGTCAGCGTCGCCCCGATCTGCACCCGAACGGTTCTGGCCTGCGCAGCGAAGCCGATCCGGCGCATGGACAGCTCGTACTGGTCCGGCCGCAAGCCCGCCAGGTTGTAGAAACCGTTGTCATTGGTCGACGTCGCCCGCGTAGTTCCCTGCGTGAGGCTGCGGGCGGCGATCGTGGTATTCGGAATCGGAATGCCCCCGCTGTCACGCACGACTCCACGGATCGTGCCGGTCGTCGTCTGCGCGTTTACGCCGGAGACCGGCGCCGCCCAGACTCCGGCGGCCACCCCAAGCGCGCACGCCCACGCCTGAATCCTACCAGTCGGCTTCATGCTTCCTCCCGTCGAGAGTACACCAGAACACATGGGCCCGGAGGCAAATGCCCCCGGGCCGGTCACACACCACCACTCGCGTTCGTGCCATTGACTTGCAGATCCGTGCCGTTCACGTCAGTCGTATCCTGCGCTCCCCCGCACGACGCCCGCACCACGAGCGTCGTCGGCAGCAGCTCCTGCCGCCGTTGGTGCTGGTTCTTGCTCGCGACGGCCTCGAGCAGCATCCTGGTCGCGCGCGCGCCGAGCTCGAAGATCGGTACGCGCACGGACGACAGCGGGGGGCTCATGTAGCGG
>Ga0307411_10000506_pt1 | contig 13675 bp, 9 predicted proteins | sample DK1Ometagenome_2_FD_203712 | JGI IMG/M metagenome (GOLD analysis project Ga0307411, IMG submission 203712) | Maize rhizosphere microbial communities from greenhouse at UC Davis, California, United States - DK15-O-1 | ecosystem: Host-associated > Plants > Roots > Rhizosphere > Soil | place: USA...
GCTCGCGGTCGAGCACCACCACGCCGCCGCGCAGGCTGGCGAGGATCGACCCGAGAAACAGGTTCACCTCCGCCGCCTCGTCGCTCCGCCGCCGCAGCTCCTCGTTCATCGTCTGGAGCTCCTCGTAGGCGGTCTCGAGCTCCTGGTTGGCGTGCTCGAGCTCGCGCTGGAGGCGCCCGGCCAGGGTCGTGTCGGTGAAGGTGACGGTGACGCCGAGTGCGCCTCCGTTCTCGGCGCTGAGCGGCACGACGTGCACGTCGAAGGTGCGCATCTCGCCGGCGTGTGACTGCCACGCCACGCTCGTGAGGAGCACCGGGCGCCGCGTCGCACAGACCTCGTCGATGCGGGAGCGCAGCTCCACCGGGCGGTACGAGAGCTCGAGGTCCTGCAGCGGCCGGCCGAGGTCGGCCGGAGAGAGCCCGAAGAGGGCGCGCGCGCTCGCGTTGGCGAGCGTCAGGGCGCCGTCGGTGCCGATCACGATCTGCGCCACCGGGCTCGCGTCGAGCACTGCGTCGCGAAGGCGGTCGTTCCCGCCGTCGAGCGCGCCAAGCTCGTCCCGGTCCGTGCCGGGCAGCCCGATCCGGACGGGCGGCCGGTCCCGGAGCCCCGGCAGGGTGCGCTTCCGGAAGAGGCGCCGCCGGAGGTCCACGGGCTCGAAGAGGTGGGTGCGCGTGAGCATCGTCTCCGCGCGCCCGAGGAAGAGCACGCCCCCGTCGTTCAGCGCGAAGTGGAAGCGCGTGAGGATCTGGTGTTGCGTCTCCGCGTTGAAGTACATGAGCGCGTTGCGGCAGACCAGGAGGTCGACGCGGGAGATCGGCGCGTCGCGCGTGAGGTCGTGCCGGCCGAAGATCAGGGCGCGCCGCAGGTCACCCCGGAAGGCGTAGCGGTTGTTGCTCTCCTCGAAGTACTTCTCGAGCAGGTCCGACGGCACCCCGTCCATTTCGGGCCCGGCGTACGTCGCCTGCCGGGCCCGGGTGAGCGCATCGTCGTCCACGTCGGTCGCGTAGATCTTCACGCGCTCGCGGAACTCGTGCATCCCCATCGCCTCGGCGAGCACCATGGCGAGCGTGTATGCCTCCTCGCCGGACGCGCACCCGGCGCTCCACACGCGGACCGGCGCCCCGGGTCCCTTGCCCGCGAGGAGGCCGGGCAGCACTCGCTCGGCCAGCTGTTGCCACTCGTCGCGGTCGCGGAAGAAGCAGGTGACGTTGATGAGGACCGTGTCGAACAGCGCGTCGAACTCGTCGGGGTGCACCTCGAGGTAGTCGATGTACGACGCGTACGCGTGCATCCCGACCAACTGCATGCGGCGGTCGATTCGACGGCCGAGTGTCGAGCGCTTGTAGCCGGTGAAGTCGAACCCGCGGCTCCGTTTGAGGTAGTCCAGCAGACTTTCGAGATCTGGGTCGGCTTGCGTAGAGGACATGGCGTGTCCGTCAGAGCTCGGCGTCAGGGCAGCGTGGCCACTTCACGGCGCGGTCCACCGCGCTGGCTCAGGCGAGGGCCGCGTCCGCCGCGGAGCCGCCGTCCGCCTGCGTGGTTCCGTGGGCCTCGCCCGCCACGCTCCGGGGGACGAGCGCCGAGCGGACGGTGGCGGCGCGCTGCTCCAGCTCCACGGCGTTGGCAGTGAAGCGGGCGTGCACCTGCCCCTGCCCGCGCTGTGCGGCGCGCTCGGCCAGCCGGCGTGACAGCGACGCACCCTCCTCGAGGGAGCGCAGCGCGGCCCAGAGCGCCGCCTCGAGTGCCACTCCCTACTCGGCCACCAGGGTGTTCACGGAGTACCGGTGCCCGACGCGGCACTGGAAGCGAAGGATCTCTCCGTCGTGCACCTCCCAGAGCGACCCGTGGCACTCCGGACACGTGTACGTCGATGGCCTGCTCTCGGTCGCGCGCTTGCCGCCGCTCCCGTCGTTGCCGCCGCCCGCGTCCTCGCGCGGGCCCGCGGGCCGAGGCGGCTCGGCCATCTCGAACGCGTCGTCGGTGTCGTCAAGCATGGGCTCTGGCTCCTCACTGCCGTGCACTTCCGTCGCCGTCAGCTCGCGCAGCACGGCGGGGATCATTCCCAGCGGAAGCACGTGATCGGGCGCCGCGTTCTCCACGGCGCTCCGCGGCATGCCGGCGAAGAGCGATTCGTTCGGGTCCTGCACGACCGCCACGCCGCCGCGCCGCTTGATGGCCACCAGTCCGGCCGTGCCATCGTCGAGGTTCCCGGAGAGCACCACCCCCACGACCCGCGGACCGTAGGCGCGCGCCGCGGTGCGCATGAGCGGGTCCACCGCCGGCCGCGCGCTGTTCTCCCTCGGGCCCCGCGACAGGTGCACGGTGCCGCGACGCACCAGGAGGTGATGGTCGGGCGGCGCAACGTAGATCCGGCCGTGCTCGATCGCCTCGCCGTCCACCGCGTGCGAGGCCCGGAGGCGCCCGGCCCGGTTGAGGATGGCGGGGAGCACGCTCGTGCCGTGCGGCGGGACGTGGAGCACAACGAAGAGAGCCGCCGGCAGGTCGGCGGGCAGGGGGCGCACGATCTGCGCGAGTGCCTCGACGCCCCCGGCCGACGCACCGAGCACGATGATGTCGTGACAGGGCATTTCGTCTTGGCGCTGGTAACGAGGCCTACACACTACTACGGGCATCCGTTTGCCGATAGAGCCGTGGAGTGGTGCTGTGGAGTGGTGCTATGGTACGGCTTGGGCGGCACTTCCGAACGTTTCGCCCCCGCCAGGCGTATACGGATCGATGCGAACGATCCTTTCCCCCCGCCTGCTCGCTCCGGCGCTCCTCCTGCTCGCTGCCTGGTCGGCCGCTGCCGGCGCCCAGGGGGCCGACACCGTCGCGTTCTCCCTCGAGTCCGCCGTCGAGCGCGCGCTCCGCTATTCCGACGAAGTGCGGACCGCCGCCGCGAACGTGGAGGTGGCCGACGCCCAGGTGCTCACCGCCCGGGCCGGCGGCCTCCCGCAGCTCCGGCTGAGCGGCACCTACACGCACCAGATCGAGAACGCGCGGGCGCAGGCCGTCGGCCAGATCTTCAACCAGCCGAACACCTACAACGTCAACGCGAACGTCTCGCAGACGCTCTTCCAGGGCGGCCGCGTGTTCGCCGCGACGCGCGCCGCCGGCCGCGTTCGGCGCGCCGCCCGCCTGAGCGCCGCGGAGACCCGCGCCCTCACGACGCTCGACGTGCAGCGCGCCTACCTGCAGGCGCTCTTCAGCACCCGGCTGGTGGAGATCCAGGAGCAGAACCTGACGCTCGCCTCGGCGCGGGTGACCCAGGTGCAGCAGCTCGAGGAGGGGGGCCGCGCCGCCCGCTATGACGTGCTCCGCGCCCGCGTCGAGCGCGCCAACATCGAGCCCGCGCTCCTGCAGGCGCGCAACGACCGCGAGCTCGCGGTGCTCGAGCTCAAGCGGCTCATCAACGTCCCGATCGGGCAGCCGATCGCCCTCACCACGTCCGTCGACGCCGAGGCGCTCCCCGCCCTCCTCGCCAGCTACGAGCGGGATTCCACCGCGGCCGCCGACCGCGCGGTGGTACGGGCAGCCGAGCTGATCGCGCGTGCCCGGCGGGACGGGATCGCCGTCGCCCGCGCCGACCTGCTGCCGACGGTGACTGTCTTCTTCCAGACCGGCTATCAGGCGTTCCCCCTGAGCGGCTTCCCGACGCGCTTCGGGGAGGCAACCGTGGTTCCGTGCGCGCCGGACGCGCCCGACACGTGCCGCCCGACGACCACGCAGAACGGCGGATTCTTCTCCGACCGGCAGGTAGGCGTTCAGGTGAGCTGGCCCCTGTTCGACGGGCTGCGCGCCAAGGGGAACATCGACCTCGCCCAGGCCCAGGCCCGGCTCGCCGAGGCGCAGCTCAACCTCGAGCGCGAGCGCGTGGCGCTCGAAGTGTCGCAGGCGCGTGCCGAGCTCGCCCGGGCCAGGGCCGCCTTCGCGGCGCAGCAGGTGAACGCGCAGGACGCGACCGAGGCGTTCCGCCTCGCCAATCTGCGCTTCACGCGAGGCGTTGGCACGCAACTCGACGTCTCGGACGCGCAGCTCGCGCTGCTCACGGCGCGTACGAACCAGGCGCGCGCCGTGTACGACCTGTATCTGGCTTCCGCTGGCCTGGCGTTCGCACTCGGCCGGCCCATTCCGTTCCCGCCAAGCGGCACGTCGCCGACGCGGACCACCCAGCGGAGCGACGCACGTGCGGCGACGAGCCCTCCCGATCGATAATCCTCTCCTCGTCCGGCGCAGTCGGCTCCGCGCGGCGGTGGCCCCATCCGGGCGCGCCGCCGCGCTGGCGGCTGCCCTTGCCGCGGTCGCCGCCCTGGCGGCCGGCTGCTCGGGGGACAAAGAGGGTGCCCAGACTGCGGCCGCGGCCCCCGCGACCGGACAGCCCGGCGCGGGCGCCCGGGGCGGTCCCGGGGCCGCGGGCGGTTCGGACGGTGCGGGCGGCGGACGCGGGGCACCGTCGGTCGCACTCTCGGCGAGCGACGTGAGCGTCGTCCGGCGGAGGGCCATCGAAGCCTCGACGCCGATCGCCGGCGACCTGCGCCCAGTCGAGACGGTGGAGGTGCGCGCCCGGTTGGAGGGAGACCTCGTCGGCGTCTACGTCAACGAGGGAGAGCGCGTCTCGGCGGGGCAGCTCCTGGCGCGCTTCGAGGCGAGCGAGCAGGTGAGCGACCGCCGGAGCGCCGAGGCCGAGCGCGCCGCCGCCGAGGCGGCGCTGAACACCGCGCAGTGGAACGCCGAGCAGTCGGGGGAGCTGTTCCGCGCCGGCGCCATCCCCGAGCGCGACTACCGGGTGGCCGAGCAGGCCGTCTCGGCCGCGCGCGCCCAGCTCGCCGCCGCCGAGGCGCGCCTGCGCTCGACGGGCTCGTTCGTGACCGACACGCGCGTGCTCTCCCCCGTTGCCGGCGTCGTCGAGCGGCGCGTGGTGCAGAACGGGGAGCGGGTGGCGCGCGGCGCGCCGATGTTCACCGTCGTCCGCAACGACGTGCTGGAGCTCACCGCGTCCGTGCCGTCCCGCTCGGCCGGCGACGTCCGGCCCGGCCAGACCGTGCACTTCACCGCCGACGGGCGGGCGTTCGACGGCACCGTCGCGCGCGTCAGCCCCACCATCGACCCGGCCACGCGGTCGCTTACCGTGTACGTGCGCGTCCCCAACCACGACGGGACGCTCAAGGGGAACACCTTCGCCACCGGCCGCGTCATCGGCCAGACGATCGACGGGGCGCTGGTCGTCCCGACCACCGCCCTGCGCCAGGCCGGCGATGACAGCGCCTCCTTCGTCTACCGGCTGGCCGGCGGCACGATCGACCGCACCCCGGTGCGCCTCGGCGTGGTCGACGAGGCCACCGGCGTCGCGCAGGTGCTCGACGGCCTCAGTGAGGGTGACCGCGTGATCGTCGGCAACGTGGGCGCGATCGGGAGCGGCATGCGGGCGACCGTAGTAGATGCGAGTGGCGAGAGCCAAGTGGGGAGTGACAGGCAGAAGGGCGGCACAAGGCCACCCCCGAGCCCCTGACCCCGCCGTGCACTCACCACCCGCCACTCTCCACTCTCCACTCGCCGTATGATCCTCTCCGACGTCTCGATCCGCCGCCCCGTCTTCGCGACCATGATGATGGTCGCGCTGGTGGTGCTGGGGGTGGTCGCCTACCAGCGGCTCGCCATCGACGAGTACCCCGACGTCACCTATCCCGTGGTCGTGGTGCAGACCACCTATCCCGGTGCTTCGCCCGAGGTGATGGAGCGCACCGTCTCGCGCCCGATCGAGGAGGCGGTGAACACGGTGCAGGGGATCAAGGAGCTCACCTCGACGTCCCTCCAGGGGAGTTCGCTGGTTCGCGTGCAGCTCGAGCTCGGCGTGGACGTCTCGGAGGCGCTCCAAGAGGTGCAAGCCAAGGTGGCCCGCATCCGGCGCCAGCTCCCGGAGGACATCGAGGATCCGATCATCCTCCGCTTCGACCCGAACGACCGGCCCATTGTCGACCTCGCGGTCCAGAGCGCCGAGCGTCCGCTGCGCGAGCTCACCAACCTCGCCGACGAGGTGATCGCGACGCGCATCGAGGCCATCCCCGGCGTCGGCGGCGTCAACGTGGTGGGCGGAGCCGCCCGCGAGATCAAGGTGCAGCTCGACCCCGTGGCGATGCGCTCGTACGCCGTGAGCCCGCAGCAGGTGATCGACGCGCTACAGCGCGAGAACCAGGAGGTGCCGGCCGGCCGCGTGGAGCGCGGCGAGACCGAGCGCCTCGTGCGCGTCACCGGGCGCATCGTCGAGCCCAAGGCGTTCGCGGACATCACCGTCGCCGTGCGCGACGGCGTGCCGATCAAGCTGCGCGACCTCGGCACGATCGTCGACGGGACCGCCGACCGGCGCAGCGCCGTCTTCCTCGGGGAGACGCCCGCGGTCGCCATCGAGGTGCTCAAGACCACCGGGTCGAACACCGTGGAGGTGGCCGACCGGGTGACGGCAGTCGTGCAGGAGCTCGGTCGGCAGCTCCCCCCCGACGTGCGGCTCACCGTCGTCGACGACGACGCGGAGCGGATCCGCGAATCGCTCTCGTCGGTGCAGCACGAGCTCATCCTCGGCGCCGTGCTCTGCGTCATCATCATCTACTTCTTCCTCAACTCCTGGCGCTCGACGGTCATCACCGGGCTCGCGCTCCCGATCAGCATCATCTCCGCGTTTTTCGTGATGTGGGTGTTCGGCTTCACCGTGAACACCATGACGCTCCTCGCGCTGTCGCTGGCCATCGGGCTGCTCATCGACGACGCGATCGTCGTCCGCGAGAACATCGTCCGCCACCTGGAGATGGGGAAAGACCACTACCGCGCCGCCAAGGAGGGCACGGACGAGATCGGCCTCGCCGTCTTCTCCACCACGTTGGCCGTGGTCGCCGTGTTCATCCCGGTAGCGTTCATGGGCGGCCAGATCGGGCAGATCTTCTTCCAGTTCGGCGTCACCGTCGCCTTCGCGGTACTGGTGTCGCTCTTCGTCTCGTTCACGCTCGACCCCATGCTCTCGAGCGTCTGGCCCGATCCCGAGATCGAGGGGCAGCACCACGGCGGAGCCCACGGCGCGCTCGACCCGGAGGCGGCCGCTGCCGACCTCCGCGTCCGGCGCAAGGCCAACCCGATTCGGCGCGCGGCCTTCGCCTTCAACGATCGATTCGAGCGCGTCGCCGACCGCTACCCGCGGTGGCTCGGATGGGCGCTCGACCACCGGCCGGCCGTGCTGGCCGTCGCCGCAGCGGCGATCGCCGGCGCCGTGCTCCTCGTCCCGCGCCTCGGCTTCACCTGGGTGCCCGACTACGATGGCGGCGAGTTCAGCGTCAATTTCCGCGTCGCGCCCGGCTCCCGCCTCGACTACACAGTCGGGAAGGGGCAGGAAATCGCCAGCCTGCTGCGCCGCCAGCCCGAGGTCCGCTTCACCTACCTGTCGGTGGGGGGTGGATTCCGCGGCACGCCCACCAACGGCCGCATCACGGTGAAGCTCACGCACAAGTCGGAGCGGACCAGGTCCCAGGAGGAAGTCCAGACGCAACTGCGCGCGCAGCTCCGCACCATCCCTGGGGTGCGCGCCAACATCGGCGGGACCCCCACCATCTTCGGCGGCTACCGGCAGCCCATCCAGGTGAACGTGCAGGGGCCGGAGCCGTCGCGCCTGAAGATCGCCGCCGAGCAGGTGCTGGCCATCATGGGTGGCGTACCGGGCGTCGCGGAGCCTACCTCGAGCGAGGAGGGCGACATCCCGCAGCTCGACGTTCGCGTGGACCGCGAGCAGGCGTGGGCGGCCGGCCTGGGGATCGGGAGCATCGCCTCCACCCTGCAGCCTCTCTTCACCGGGCAGCGCGCCACCGACTGGGAGGACCCGCAGGGGTACACGCACGAGGTGGTGGTCGTCTATCCCGACTCGATGCGCCGCTCGGCGGCCGACGTCGCCGGCATCGTGGTGCCGAGCACGCGCCTCGACCCGGCCACCGGCCAGCCGGCGATGGTGCCGCTGTCGCAGGTCGCCAGCGTTCGTGCCGGGGTGGGCCCGCAGCAGATCGAACGTAGCAGCCTGGAGCGGCAGGTATCGCTCTCCGCGGGCGTGCTGCCCGGCTACGCCATGGGGGACGTGGCGAATGCGGTGCGCGCGGCGATCGATTCCGCGGGGCTGCCGGCCGGCTACCGTGCCGTGTTCCGGGGCGACGTGCAGAACCTGAACGAGACGAAGGGCTACGTGCTCGAGGCGATCCTCCTCGCCGTCGTCTTCATCTACCTGATCCTGGCGTCGCTGTTCGGGTCGTTCTTCCAGCCCCTGGCGATCATGCTCGCCCTCCCGCTCAGCTTCATCGGCGTGGCGCTGGCGCTCCTCCTGACGCGGGGGAACCTCAACGTCTTCACGATGATCGGGATCATCATGCTGATGGGGCTCGTGACGAAGAACGGGATCCTGCTCGTGGACTTCACCAATCAGCAGCGCCAGGGGGGGATGTCGCGCCGCGAGGCACTCCTGTCCGCGGGGCGCATTCGCCTCCGCCCGATCATCATGACCACCGTGGCGATGATCTTCGGCATGGTGCCGCTGGCGCTTGCGCTCGGCGAGGGAGCGGAGCAGCGCGCCCCGATGGGCCGCGCGGTGATCGGCGGACTGATCACCTCCACCATCCTCACGCTGTTCGTGGTCCCGGTGGTCTACACGCTGCTCGACGACGCCACGTCGTGGATCCTCGCCAGGTGGCGGACCCGCGCGCACGGCGCTCCCGCGCCCGCTCCAGCACCGCAGCCGGCAGCGGGAGACTGAACAGGGACGAGTGGCGAGTGACCCCGTCGGTCGGTCACTCGCCACTCGCCACTTTTCACTCGCCGTCTTGACGCCCCGTGCGAACCGTTGTATTCGGTGGCACGTGCACGGTGTTCGGTGGCACGTGCACGCGCGGGACGCATGGCACCGTACGTCCACACGCAGCGGCCGTCGGCGCCGCGTCGCGAGCGCCGCATCGCGAGCGTCGCGTCGCGTGGGTCGTATGGAACCGCGTGACAGCGCGCCCCGCGCATGCACCGAACTGCACGCCGCACCATGCACGTGGCACCTGACGTGCAACGAGCCGCCGCGCACATCACGACAGTTGTTCCGCAGGACAGCGCTGGCGCCACACTCTCCAACAGGAGGCGGTCATGCCGCATGGCGACGAGTGGTACGAGGAGCTCAAGTTCTCGGATCGTGACGACGATTCCGACGACTACGTGGGCTACGGGGGGTCCTCGTCGTACGAGGACGATGACGACGAGGGCGAGGAGGACGACGATTACACGTCCATGAGAGACGAGACCGAATCTCTCTTCGACAGCCCCGACGAAGGCACCGAGGACGAGGACGAGCTGGTGGCGACCGACACCGGCGGCGAGGAGGATGTGTTCACCGGCTCGCCGGCAGGCGCCGCCGGCGTCGGCGGGGCCGCCGGCGCCGGCAGCATGACCGGTGGCACGACCGGCGGTGTGGGTGGCGGGGCCGCTGGCGCCGGTGGCGCTGGTGCCGCCGGCGGCGGAGCCGGCGCGGCGCGGCGCGGCGCTGGTGGGCGGGGCGCCGGGGGCGCCGGTGGGGCAGGCCGGACCGGAGCCGCTGGAGCCGCTGGAGCCGCTGGAGTCGCTGGAGCCGCTGGAGGCGGTGCTCGTGGCGCGGCCGGCGGCGGTGTTGGCCGTGGCAGTGCCGGGGGCGCCGCGGGGACCGGCACGTCGGGGAGGAGCGGCGCTGCATCCAAAGCCGGAGCGGCCACCAAGAGCCGTGCGGCATCGAAGGGCGGGGCCGCCAAGAGGGGCGGCGCGGCCGCCAAGAAGAGGGGCGCCGCGAAGAAGGGTGGGGCCGCTGCGAAGAGAGGCGGCACCGCGGCCAGGAAGGGGGGCGCCGCCGCGAAGAAGGGCGGGGCCAGCGCGAAGCGCGGCAGCGCGTCCAAGTCGGGCGGCCGGAGCGGCGGCGCAGCCGGTGGTCGGGGCGGCAGCCGCGGCGGCGCCGGCTCGGCGACCGGGCGCGGCGGCGGGACGTCCGGCGGCCGGAGCGGCGCGGGCACCCGCGGACGCGGGAGCACCACTGGCGCCGGACGCGGCTCGACGGGCGCGCGCGGCGGCAGCGCGGGCCGCGGCAGTGGCACGTCGAGCGGGCGCGCCGCGACGGGCAGCCGTGGCACGAGTCGCGGCGGAACGTCGGGCCGCGGTGGCCGCGGTGGCCGGAGTGGCGGCGGTGGCGGCCGGAGCAGCGGGCGCCGGTAGTTGCTGGCACTCCGCAGAGTGCATCGCGCAGAGCGGGGCGCGGGCGATTCGCCCGCGCCCCGCTCTGCGCCTGGGCCGCGGGCCTTGCCTAAACGGCCGCCCTCCCGCCCATTTTAATTGCATGGCCGTCTTCGAACGCCAGGTGCTCGACGCGCTCCCGATCACCATCTACACCACGGATGCGGACGGGCGGATCACCAGTGCGAACCGCGCCTGGTCCCGCTTCGCGCAGGCGAATGGCGGCGCCCCATGGGCCGACGAGCGCGCCGTCGCCGGCCGCTCGATCTTCGACGCCATCTCCGACCCGGCCGCGCGCGAGCAGATCGATCGCGCCCTGACGCTCCTGCGCACCGGGCGCGCCCCGGCAGTCCGGTGGGAGTTTCCGTGCAGCAGCCCGGAGCAGGAGCGCGTCTTCCTCATGCAGGTGGCGCCGCTCCACGAGGACGGCCACGCGGTGAGCGGCTTCGTCTTCTCTACGGTGGACATCACGCCGAGCCACCAGTCGCGCGAGGCGCTCATCGACACGGGCATCGCCCTCTCGCGCACGATCGCCCTCGACCGCATCTACCAGGAAGTCGGGCAGCAGATCCGGCGCGCCGTGCGCTGCGACGCCTTCGCGATCGCCGTCGCCGACGACGATACCGCGGCGCTCCACGTGGTCCACCAATTCGGGTACGACGCCGACCCTGCCGCCCTCGAAGCCCGGCTCAAGCCGGTGTGGGTCGACGCGCTCGCGAACGGGAACGTGACGCTGCGCCACGGCGACCGCGGCCTGGAGCTCACCGCGCCCATGGCGAGCGCCGAGGGCGCCCTCGGCGCCATCACCATCACCGTCGACGACATCGAGAGCCCGGAGCGGCTCGACGAGGCCGAGCGCGTGCTGGCGACCGTCGCGGCACAGACGGCGGCAGCCATCGAGCGCGCCTGGCTCGTGCGCCGGGTCGAGCACAAGCGTCGCCTCGAAGCGATCGGCGAGGTCTCCGCCGGCGTCGCGCACGAGCTCCGCAATCCCCTCTTTGGCATTTCCTCCGCGGCGCAGCTCCTGCGCTTCCGCGCACGCGAAGACCCGGTGGTCGAGAAGAACGTCGGGCGCATCCTGCGCGAGGTCGAGCGGCTCAACCGCATGGTCACGGCGCTGCTCGACTATGGGCGGCCGAGCGCGCTCCGGCTCGCGCCCGGCGACCCGGACCTGGTCTGGGACGAGGTGCTCGACAGCTATCGCGGCCGCCTGGAGAGCCGGGCGCTCTCCCTGCGCCGTCTGCGCGCCGCCCCGCCGGCCCGCTGCAACATCGACCCGGAGCAGCTCGCCCAGGTGCTCGTGAACGTTCTCGTCAACGCGATCGACGCCGCGCCGGAAGGCAGCGACCTCGCGCTCGCCTCGACCGTGCAGGCGCACGGCGCCTGGCGGTGCCGGCTCACCAATGGCGGTCCCGCCATCCCGCCCGAGGCGCTCGCGCGCGTGTTCGAGATCTTCTACTCGACCAAGCCGGGCGGCACAGGGATCGGGCTCGCGCTCTGCCAACGTATCATCGAGGAGCACGGCGGGACGATCGCACTCGAGAGCGTCCCGGAGTCGGGCACCACGGTGACGATCGTGCTACCACCAGCTTAAGGTACGAGGTACGAGGTACGAGCTGACCTCGTGCCTCGTACCTCGTACCTGCCCATGTCTCTCTCCATCCTCGTCATCGACGACGACGAGACGATTCGCGAGACGCTGACCGAGTTCTTCACGGCGCTCGGGCACTCGACGCGCGCCGCGGCCACCGCCACCGCGGGCCGCCGGGCGGTGGCCGAGCACTCGCCCGACGTCGCCCTGGTCGACCTCCGCCTGCCCGACGCCGACGGCCTTCGCCTCCTCGAGGCGATCCGCGCCGACGACCCGGAAGTAGGCATCATCTTTCTCACCGGGCATGCCGACGTACCCACCGCGGTGCGGGCCATGCGCGCGGGCGCGGTGGACTTCCTGGAGAAGCCGGTCGACCTCAGCGGGCTCGAGGCCGCGGTGAACCGGGCCGCGGAGACGGGGCGCATGCGTCGCGAGCTCGCCCTGCTGCGCGCCCGCGACGCCGACGAGGCGTGGACGGAGACGGTGCCGCCGACGATCGTGCCGAGTCTGGACCGGCTGATCGACCTCGCCGCCCGCAACGACGACGCCCCCGTCCTCATCCTGGGCGAGACGGGCACCGGCAAGGGGTACGTGGCACGACGCATCCACGAGCTCTCCCCGCGCCGCCAGGCGCCCTTCGTCGAGATCAATTGCGCCTCGCTCTCGGTCACGTTCTTCGAGAGCGAGCTGTTCGGCCACGAGCGCGGGGCCTTCACCGACGCCAAGCAGGCGAAGCGCGGGCTGCTCGAAGTGGCGGATCAGGGCACGATGTTCCTCGACGAGGTGGCTGAGCTGAGCGCCGACGTGCAGCCGAAGCTGCTCAAGACGATCGAGGAGCGGGCGTTTCGCCGGCTCGGCGGGACCGCCGAGCTGCGCACCGAGGCGCGCTTCATCTGCGCCACGCACCAGCCGCTCGCCGAGGCGGTGGCGGCGCGCCGCTTCCGGGCCGACCTGTACTACCGGCTCCAGGTGCTCACGATCTCGCTGCCACCCCTTCGCGAGCGGCGCGACGAGATTCCCGCCCTCGCCCGCGCCCTTCTGCCGCGCGGAGCGCGCCTCTCGGACGTCGGCGTGCGCGCGCTCGTGGAGTACCATTGGCCGGGCAACATCCGAGAGCTCAAGAACGCGATGTGGCGGGCGACCATCCTCGCCGACGGCTCCCCGATCGGCCCCGAGCATCTCGCCCTGGCCGACGCCTCGTCGCCGGGCGGGAGTGGGCTCCCGCCGAGTGGGGCCGGCAGCCCGCCGGAGGGCGCGGTCCCGACGCTCGAGGAGGCGGAGCGACGCGCCATCCAGGCGGCGCTTGGCGCGACCGGCGGCAACAAGGTACGCGCGGCGGAGCTGCTCGGGATCGCCCGGTCGACGCTGACGGAGAAGCTCAAACGATACGCGGACGCCGAAGCGAGCGCAGGACGCGGCTAGCCGTCGTTCGACGGCGGTGGCACGTCTGCTGCCGCGCGTGTAGGCTCCCACGCTCAGGAGCGATCATGGCGGATCGAAACGAAGACGCCCGAAGTGGCGACAGGTTCAGGGAGGACTTGCAGCGCGACAACGCGCGGCGGACGGGGCACCCCGCCGACGATCGGCCCGCCGATGACGGGCTCGAGCTCACGTCGTCGGCGCGACACGACCCAGCAGAGACCGACCAGGGGGAGTTCCCACAGCACGCACGAAAGGGGCAGGCGGAGAGTCCCGTCGAGCAGAACCACTACGAGCCACCGAAGAAGAAGGAAGGGCACGGCCAGCCCCACCTCGACCGCTGACGAGGCGGTACCAAGCGGTGGCGTAGCAGTCGAGGAGCGGATCCAAGCCCGCGGCGGGTGACCG
>Ga0307411_10000507_pt1 | contig 13669 bp, 9 predicted proteins | sample DK1Ometagenome_2_FD_203712 | JGI IMG/M metagenome (GOLD analysis project Ga0307411, IMG submission 203712) | Maize rhizosphere microbial communities from greenhouse at UC Davis, California, United States - DK15-O-1 | ecosystem: Host-associated > Plants > Roots > Rhizosphere > Soil | place: USA...
CCAGCAGGTTGTGGAAGACGTAGATGGCGTAGCTGTACTTGCCGAAGCTGCGCAGCACCGGGTTGGCGAGGACGCGGCTCAGCGGGCTCTCCTTCGGCGCGACCACCGCGCCGCCGACGACGGCGGCGAAGAAGAGCCCGAGCACCGAGAAGCTCGCGAGGTTTCCGATCCGCGGCTCCCAGCGCAGCTGCCCCATCTGCTCGATCAGGAACAGCAGACAGACGCCGCCGATCGCCGCGATGGGCTTCCAGCTCGCGGCCACGAGGGCGCGGCCCTTCGGCTTCCGGATCTCGACCGCCAGGTAGGCGCCCATGAGCAGCCCGCCCATGTGCGTCGGCGTGAGCAGGTAGGCCACCATGGGGTGCGCGCCGCCGACGCTCAGCGCCGCGCGCAGCGCGATCCCGCAGGCGATGAGCGCGACGCAGACCCGCTGCAGCCACCGGACCGGGGTGAAGTACACCACCATCGGCCAGACGAGATAGAACTGCTCTTCGATGGCGAGCGACCAGAAGTGGCCGAGGCCGTACGGCGCCGCCGCGCCGACGTGGCGCGCGGCGTGGACGTTGGTCAGGTACGCCCAGTACCACCCCTGCTGCGAGAGCAGCTCCTGCAGCTCGGGCGAGCCCGCCCGCTCGATCAGGGGAAGGCCGAGGACGTAGACGGCGAGCACGGCGTAGTAGAGCGGGAAGATCCGCAGCGCGCGCCGCATGTAGAAGTTCTTGAAGTAGTGCGGCGCGCCCCGGGCGTCGAGCAGGATTCCCGTGATGAGGAAGCCCGAGAGCACGAAGAAGAGGTCGACGCCGATCCAGCCGGCGCTGGCGAACGACATGAAGAGCCGGTCGCCGGCCGTGACGGCCCTCGTGGTGAAGTCGCGGAAGTGCAGCACCACCACCAGCAGGATGGCCAGGCCGCGCACGCCGTCGAGCGCCGGGAAGTGTCCGCCCAGACGGGTGAGGAAGGGCGTCTGCTTGCTCTCGTTCATCGGACCGATCCCCGGAAGAGCGGTAGCAGGAGTCGTCAGGCGCCGGTCACCGCGTGGTGCGGGGCCGATTCGTGGCGGACCACGCCGCCCGGGCCGCTGGGCGCCGCGGGCCCCGACGCGCGCGGCGCGTCGCCGCCCACCGCGCGCCCCTCCGCCAGCGCGGCGAAGAGCGCCTCGTAGGCCGAGGCGCAATGCTCGACGCGGTGCGACGGGGCGCGGCGGAGGTTCTCCGCGCGCATGCGCGCGGCCAGGTCGGGGCTCGCCGCCAGGCGCGAGAGCGCGGACACGAAGCGGTCGGGGTCGCCGGCGGGCACGAGGAACCCGGTGACGCCGTCCACGAGGAAGTCGGTCTGCCCGCCGTGGTCGTAGGTGATCACGGGCAGCCCCGCCGCCATCGCCTCGAGGTACACCAGCCCGAAGCCCTCGTGCATCGTGGTCGACGCGTAGACGTCGGCGCAGGCGAGGATCTGCCACTTCGCCTCCTCGCTGACCCGGCCCAGGAAGCGCACCCGCTCCGCGATGCCGAGCGCGGCGGCGAGCGCGCGCCACGGCTCCAGCTCGGGTCCCGCGCCCACCACGGCGAGGTGCACGCCGGCGCACTCCGGCCGCGCGAGCGCGGTGAGCAGCACGTCGATCGCCTTCCGCTTGACCAGCCGCCCGACGGTGACGGCGAGGAACACGTCCTCGGGCAGCCCCAGCTCGGCGCGCGTCGCGGGGGCGAATCGAGGCTGGCGGATGCCGAGCGGGATGATCTCGATCGGGCCGCGGTAGCCGTAGTAGCGCCAGGCGTTGTCGCGCGTGTTCTGCGACTGCGCCACCACCGCCTCCGAGCGGCGCATCATCTGCGTGACCACGCCGCGCACCACCGGCAGCCGGTGGGGCGAGAGGCGCTTCGAGGGATCGTAGATGTCGCCGCCGTGCAGCGAGAGCACGTGCGGGATGCGCCCCACCTTCGCCACCGGCAGCGAGCCCGGTCCGGTCGGCACGGCGAAGTGGCTGTTGACGACGTCGAAGCGCTCGCGCCGCAGCAGCTCCGCGCCTTTGCGCCACGCGCCCGGCGGGAAGGAGAGGAGCGAGAGCAGCGTGGCGGCGGAGAGGTCGCCGCGGCTCAGCACCGGCACGCGGTGCACCTCCACGCCGTCGCGCGTCTCGACCGCCGGCTGCCCGGACGCCCGCGACGTCACCACGACGACGCGGTGGCGGCGCGCCAGCTCCTCGGCCACGAGGGCGTGGATGACGCCGCCACCGCCGCCGAGGGGCGGGTACTCGTAGTTGAACATCAGGATGTTCACGGGCGGCTCCCCGGCGCGTGGGCACCGCCCTGGGCGGTGGCGTCCTGCGGCTCGTCCTGCGTGCGCGCGCCGAGGCGGCGGAAGGCGGCGTCGACCTCTTCGAGCTGCCGCTCGCGCTCGGCGGGCGACCAGCCCAGCTCGTCCGCCAGGATCGCCGCCGCCCCCTCGAGCGCCGCGGCGCCCGGGTGGCGGGCGGTGCCCATGTCGGTCCGGCGGAAGACGACGTCCCCCAGCGTGTGCGCCATCTCCTCGCGCACCGCGTGCGCCACCTCGGCGCCGAGGACGTGGGAGCGGCCGAGCGTGGCTCGCAGCTCCGGGCGCCCCGCCGCGCAGGCGAGCACGCGGCCGTACTCCGATCCGTAGTTGTGCGCGATGCTCTGGACCACGCGGTCCTCGTGCCCCGCCAGCGGGCCCGCGCCGAGGTCGCGCGCGAAGGACGCGAACGCGCCGATCGCGCCGCCGTGCACCGGACGCTCGGCGGTGGTGCAGGGGGGCGCTTCGCGGCCCAGCTTCCGGAAGACGAGCGGCATCGTGCGCTCGGCGACGCCGCGCGCCGTCGTCCACCGCACGCCGATCGAGGTGATCAGGCCCTCGACGCCGTGCTCCTCGGCGTGGTCCATGATCTTCGAGCGCTTGCCGTAGCTCAGGTTCGTGGCGCCCTCGGTGTTCTCGCCGAAGAGCACGAGCCCGGCATTCCAGAGCGTCACGTCGTCGAGGGTGAGGCCGAGGGCGGGATAGGAGGCGTTCACCTCGTCGATGAACGCCTGCAGCTCCGCGTCGGTCACGCGGAAGTCGCCGGGGCGGCTCTTGTGCACCACGTGCCAGGTGCCGACCAGCGTCACGTCGCGCCAGGGTGCGAGGAAGAGGTGGCGCGCCTCGCGGCTCAGGATGGCGTCGGGGTCGCGCGTCTGGCCCGGGACGGCGAGCGCGGTGTGGTGCGGGCTCGTCCGGCGCACGATGAAGCACGCGTCGCGGCTGTAGGTGCCGTGCGGCTGCGGCCGCCACCCCAGCCCCTCGCCCAGCAGCGACTCGGCCCACGGGCCCGCGGCGTTCAGCACCACGCGTCCCTGCACGTCGAACTCGCTCCCGCCGAGGCGGTCGGTCACCCGGACGCCGGTGACGCGGTCGCCCCGGCGCAGGAACGAGGTCACCTGGGCGTAGTTGGCCGCCACGCACCCCGCCGCCACCGCCGAGCGCAGGAAGGAGAGCGCCAGGCGCGGCGGATTGTACATCTGGCCGTCGGAGAAGAGCGCGCCCCCGGTGAGCCCCCGCGTGTCGAGGTCAGGGTAGAGCGCCAGCGCTTCGGAGCGCGACAGCAGTCGGCCGCGCGGGATCCGCCGCTCCGGATCGGCCTGGCCGCGGTTGCGGTCGGCCGTCAGCAGGTCGTAGACGGTCAGGCCGGCGGCGAGGAACTCCTTGCCCTTCTTGCCGTGCCCGTAGGTCGGGATCAGGATCGGCAGCGGCTCGGCCAGGTGCGGCGCCACGCGCAGCAGCGCCGAGCGCTCGCGGCTCGACTCGCGGATGCGGTAGACGTCGGCGTGCTGGAGGTAGCGGATGCCGCCGTGGATGATCCGGAACGAGTTGGCGGAGGTGGCGTGGGCGAAGTCGCCCTGCTCGAGCAGAGCCACCGAGAGGCCCCGGAGGGCGGCGTCGTAGGCGGCGGTGATGCCGAAGATTCCACCGCCGACGACCACGAGGTCGAAGGTCTGATTGGCGAGCGTGGCGAGGTCGCGCTTCATTGTCCGTCCCGAGAGGTGCTGAGAAGGCTGGCGAACCCGGGTCCCGTGGCGCAATCGGTGGGCCATGTGAGGCGGGTCACGGGAGGGCAGCCGGGCGACGCCGCCGCCACGGCGTTATAGATAACGCCCGCACTAGCCCGTGGCCAACCGCATGGCCGATGCCACGCGCCGTCGGCGTGTTCCCGGGCCCGGGAACGGAGCCGCTCCCCCTCTGTCGCGCTCCGGCCGGCGGCGTGCGCCCGCTCACAGCGTTCCGTGCCGGCGCCACAGAATGTGGCGGAGCCGCAACCGATCCGTCGCGGCGTCCCCACCGCCAGGCCACCGGCCGGCTCCGGTTCCGCTCGCCGCCCCGGGGAACGGGCCCGCCACGCTCCCGGCGCGCCGCTGGCACGCAACGCGCAGTGGAGTCTCCCGTTTCGTGGATCGACCCTCGTCAGAGCACTGGAGGAGCATGCACGCGTTCGTGACCGGCGCCACCGGGTTCGCCGGGAGCCGCCTCTGCCGCACCCTCGTGGAGCGCGGCTGGCAGGTCTCCGCCCTCGTCCGCACGACCAGCCGCGCCGCCGGCGCCCTCGACGGCCTTCCCGTCACGCGCGTGGCCGGCGACGTGCGCGACCCGGCCTCGCTGGGCGGCGGGGCGATGGCGGGGGTGGACGTCGTCTTCCACCTGGCCTCGGCCTTCCGCGAGGCGAAGCTCTCCGACGAGACCTACCGGGCCGTCAACGTCGACGGAACCCGCCACGTGCTCGAGGCGGCGGCCGCGGCCGGGGTGGGGCGCGTGGTGCACTGCAGCACGGTGGGCATCCACGGCGACACCGGCCGCACGCCGGTCACCGAGGAGAGCCCGCCGGGCGAGCTCGACGACAGCTACAACGTGACCAAGCTCGAGGCCGAGCGCCTGGCGCGCGGCTTCTTCGCCGAGCGCGGCATGGCGGGCGTCGTCGTACGTCCCACCGTGGGCTACGGCCCCGGCGAGCCGCGCTTCGCGAAGCTCTTCCGCAGCGTGCAGAAGGGCCGCTTCGTCATGGTGGGCTCGGGCGAGACGCTGTACAACATGGTCTACATCGACGACGCGGTGGACGGCCTCGTCCGCGCCGCCGAGTCTCCGCGGGCGCCGGGCGAGGTCTTCCTCCTGGGCGGCGCGGAGAACATCACGCTCAACACGCTCGTGCGCACCGTGGCGCGCATCGTCGGCGGCAGGGTGTCGCGGGCGCGCGTCCCGCTGGCGCCGGTGCTGGTGGCGGGCGACGTCTGCGAGCGCATATTCAAGCCGTTCGGCGTCGAGCCCCCGCTGCACCGGCGCCGCGTCGGCTTCTTCAGCACCAACCGCGCGGTCGACATCGGGAAGGCGCGCCGCCTGCTGGGCTACGCGCCCGCGACGCCGCTCGAGACCGGCCTCGCCCGCATGGCCGACTGGTACCGCGAGACGGGGGAGCTCCAGGCATGAGCGCCGTCCTGTCCGAGACCGATCACGTTCACGAGGAGACACGTCGGGTGACCGAACCCTGGCAGGTACAGCTCTACCGCCGCTCGCTGAAGAAGCGGCTCACGGTCCAGGCCCTGCTCGACCACCTGCCCCCCGTGCAGGGGCGGCGCTGCCTGGAGCTCGGCTGCGCGACCGGCATCACCTCCTACTTCCTGCGCCAGAAGGGCGGCACCTGGACGCACGCCGACTTCGAGACCGAGCACGTCGCATCGGCGAAGCAGCTGCTCGGGCCGCAGGCCGACGTGCGGCACGTGCCCGAGGACAAGGTGCCCTTCGAGGACGCCGCGTTCGACGTCGTCGTGGCCATCAACTTCCTCGAGCACCTGCACGCCGACGTCGACTACGTGCGCGAGATGGTGCGCGTGCTCAAGCCGGGCGGCGACTTCCTCATCACCGCGCCCACCGGCGAGACGCGGCGCCCCGCCTGGGTGCTGAAGCGCGCCCTCGGCTTCACCGCCGAGAACCACGGCTTCGGCCACGCGCGCAACGGCTACCCGCCGGCGGTCATGCGGCAGCTGCTGCGCGACCAGGGCCTCGAGGTGCAGGGCGTCGACACCTACAGCCGCTTCTTCACGGAGACGCTGGAGGACGTGCTGAACTTCGGCTACCACAAGAAGGCCACGAAGGGGAAGCCGAAGGAGGAGCAGGATTTCCACGGCACCACCTCGCCGATGTCGGGCGAGGCGCTCCACAAGGTCGGGCTGGCCTACCGCGCCTACAGCGCCGTCTACCCGGCGCTCAAGCTGTGGACGCAGCTCGACCGCGTGATCAAGCCGGTCAGCCCCGGCTACATGCTCGCGATGTGGGCCCGGAAACCGGCGGCGACGGCCTCCTCGGCCGCCTGAGCCCCGCCGGCGACCGGTCGTCCGGTCGAGCGTCGCCGCCCGCCGGCATCCGCGCCCGAGGCCTCGGCCTCAGCGCAGGTGCCGGCGGGCGAGCGTTCGGGCCCGTCCCGCCAGCAGTGTGGCGAGCGAGACCCGCCCCGGGCCGGGCAGCCGGTGCAGGAAGTCGGGCGGAAGCCGGCGCAGGCGCAGCGGTCGCTCCGCGTCGGCCGGGCGGTCGACGGCGCCGATGCCGGAGTAGACCGTCGTGATCCCGGCGCGCGCCGCGAGCCGGTCGGTGCGGTCGTCGCCCTCGTACCACGGGTAGCAGAGGTGGCGCGACGCCGGGTTCGGGCATTCGCGCTCCACGATCTCCACCGCCCGCCGCACGTCCTCGACCACCGCCGCGTCCGCCTCCTCGGGGCTCTCCCACCTTCCGCTGATCACCGTCTCCGTGCGCAGCCGTCGCTTCCAGTCGCCGCGAGCGAAGAAGGCCGGTCCCTCGGCCGCCACCAGCTCCACGACGCGCGCGATCGGCTCGAGGTCGGGCAGGAACGCGCGCGCCGCCGTGTAGCGCGGCGCTCCGGCGAGGATGGGCAGGCCGAGCGGGGCGGGGGTGCCGCCGCCGACGCGCGGCACCGGGATGTCGGCCACGAAGTCGGTGCGGGTCCGGGGCGTCACGAAGCCGACGACGCCCGCGCCGACGGGCACGTGATGGTGCCACAGACTGTGGGGTCCGACCTCGAGCGTGCCGGCGCGCACCGCCGCGCGCAGCTCGGCCCATCCGGCCATGGTCTGCGTCGCGCGGGGGGGCACCAGTCCCGAGACGACGAAGGCGATCGCCTGCTGGCCGTAGGCGGCGAGCAGCGGCGCCGCCGTCTCGGTGAGGGAGCGGAGACCGTCGTCGAAGGTGAGCACCACGCTGCGTCCGTCGGGCCGCCAGTGGCCGCGGGCCGCCGCCTCGATCGCCGCCGTGCCCACGGTGCGGTAGCCGCCGGAGCGCAGCAGGCGCAGGTCGGCCTCGAAGGCGTCGGGCTCGACGTCGTGGTAGGTGAGGACCGGCAGCCCCTGGAGCCGGCGGCCTCCGTACACGAAGCGCGGCGCCCGGCCCGCCAGCAGCACGGCGAGGTCGGGCACCGTCTTGGCGAGGGCGCGCTTCACGCGAAGATGTCGTTCGACCATGGCGAAGTTTCCGTCTGACGGTCCGCTGACGTGCCGGGACCGAAGCTGTAGAACAACACGTTTGACGGGCCGGCGCCACGCTCGCGGCGCGCTGTAGTCTGCATCACGTCTCGATCGCGCCTGTCCCGAGGCTCTTCCTGGCGCGAGCACGGCTCCGGACGTGCTTGCGGCAGGGAGCGTGCCGCGATCGATGCGGTCGCGCCGCCTTCCCCGTGGCTCGTTTCCGAATGGCCCGTCTTCTGCATCTGGCGTCGCCACGCGTCCGGCATCCCAGCAGTCGGCACCAGAGCGAGTCGAGAGGAGTCGCATGCCCCATCGTCCGCCCACACGCTTCAACGTCCTGCTGGCCACGGACCATCTCGGCTATCCGAACTCCGGGATCCATGGCGGCGGGCAGCTCCTCGTCGCGTGGACGCAGGAGTTGCGGCGGCGAGGGATCGGCGTGACCACCGCGGTGATGCGCGGGGGGCAGCACTTCCGCGGCTGGGTCGCGGAGCGCGGGCTGGAGTTCGAGTTCCTCGACCGGCCGCCGCACGACCCGCGGACGATCGGCGACCTCGTGCGGCTCTGCCGCCGCGACGACGTCGACCTGGTGCACCTGCAGGGGCATGGCGCCTCCACCTTCGGGCGCATCGCCGCCGGCCACCTGGACCTGCCGGCGCTGGTGCACATCCACGCCGACTACCGCGTCACGCCGCGCGGCTACCCGCTCCAGGCGCGTGCCGCCGACCGCCTGCTCGCCCCGCTCACCCGCCGCGTGATGGCCGTCTCCGAGAGCACGCGGCGCTTCGCCCTCGAGGCGCAGGGGTACCGCCCGGAGCAGGTCGAGGTGCTGCCGAACCCGGTCGACCGCGACAAGTTCGCGCGCCCCACGGCCGCCGAGCGTCGCGACGCGCGCGCCGCGCTCGGCATCGCCTCCGAGGCGCGCGTGGCCGTCACGGTGGGCCGCGTCGACTGGCTGAAGGGTGTCGACGTGCAGATCGGCGCGTGGGCGGACGTCGTTGCCCGCGTGCCGAACGCCCTGCTGCTCGTCGTGGGCGACGGCGTCATGCGGCCCCGGCTCGAGGCGGCCGTGGCGGCGCGGCCGTGGCGCGACCAGGTGCGCTTCCTCGGCGTCCGCACCGACGTCGAGCGTGTGCTCTGGGCGGCCGACGTCTTCGTGCTCTCGAGCCGCAACGAGGGCATGCCGCTGGTGGTCCTCGAAGCCATGTCCACCGGCCTGCCCGTGGTCGGCACCCGCGCGGGCGGCATCCCCGACGTGGTCTCGGAGGGGGCGAACGGATTCCTCGCCGACGTCGAGGATGCGGAGACCCTCGCGCAGCACGTCGTCCGCGTGCTCTGCGATCCGGGGCTGCGCGCCCGCCTGGCCGACGGCGCCGACCGCTCGGCGGAGCGCTACGCGCTCGCCGACTACGTCGACCGGCTGGTGGGAGTCTACCGCCGCGTCATCGTCGGCGCGCCGGCCCCGGCCTTCGCGCTACGCCCCCAGGCGGCGAGGCCCTCGCTCAGCTGAGCCGTTGCCCGGCTGGCAACCCGCCCGTCCTCGCTTCTCCTTCGTCACTCCGAGGCGGGGAGATGGAACCAGCGGCGCGCCATGAGGGCGGCCGAGGCGGCGCGCAGCAGCCAGCCGCCGGCGACGCCGAAGACGAGTCCCGCGAGTCCCCCCGTGACGCCGCCCAGCGCCGCGAGCCCGGCGGTGGCCAGGACCGAGACCCAGCCGAGGGCGTTGAAGCGCGCCAGGTCGGCGGCGTCGCCGGTGCCCATCAGCGACGAGACGGCGAAGGCGCTGAGCACCTTCGCCACGCCCGCGGCGATGGCGGCGGCCACGAGCACCGGCGGCAGCACGTAGCGGTCGGCGAGGAGGTAGTGCACGGCCGGCGGCGTGATGATCCATGCGGCCACCGCGGCGAGCGACACCACCACCAGCGCGACGGCGAGCTCGCGCCGCACGATGTGGCGGCGTTCGCGGACGGTGGCGGCGGTACGCAGGCGGGGCATCACCGTGTGGCTCACCGCCATCTCCAGCATGCGCAGCGGCGAGCCCACCAGCGCGCCGAGAACGCCGAAGGTGGCGAGGCTGGCGAGCGGCAGCACCTGCGGGATGGTCAGCCGCTCCGCCTGGTACAGCGTGACGTCGGACATCCGCACGCCGGCGAGCGTGAGCGTGGAGCGCCAGCCGAGCTCGGCGCCGCCCGCGCGGCCGGCCTCGGCGGCGATCGTCGGCGCGCGGCGGCCCTCGGCGACGGCGGCCGCGTCGCGGCCGCGCAGAAGCAGCGTCCAGCCCACGAGGGCGGAGAGGACGTAGCCGGCCGTGATGATGGCGATCGGCGGGAGCGCGCTGCCGTCGGCGCGCGCCACGCTGACGAGGCCGGCCAGCAGCAGCACGTGGTTGTGACTCTGCACCAGCGCGACCGAGCGGCCGAACTCCTGCCGCCCCTGGTAGACCGCGCCCGCCACGGTGTTGGCCGAGCCGGCCACGGTCGCCAGCGCCACCAGTCCCACGACCAGCGGCGGGAGCTCGTAGCCGAGGACGCCGATGGCCGACACGACGACGGCCATGAGCAGCCCGTTGAGCAGCGTACGGCGCAGCAGCCAGGTGGAACCCGAGAGGCCGTAGCGCGCGGTGGCGACCTCGAGTCCGAGCGGGCCCAGCGGCACGCCGAGCTGCTCGATGGCCACCACCAGCGCGACGAGCGCGTAGGCTTCGTGCGGAAGCACCCGGGCCAGGAGCAGGTTGCCGCCGGCGAAGCCCACGCCGGCGGCGGCGAAGAAGGCCGTCACCCGCAGCGAGGGGGTGCTCCAGGCCTTCCGGGCCAGCCGGGCGATGCGGGTCAGGGGGGAGACGCTGCCGGCGATGGGCGGGGCGTGTGAGCCGTGGGGAATGTCGCGATCCGGGTACGGGTACATGCCTGTGACCGGGGGCACGGTAGCTGTCGGCATACCGGCATATGGTGTGGCGCAATCCGGCCAGGTGTTTCTCGAGCGCCACAGCTTTCGCAGGCCCGGCCTGCAGGACGAATCTCGTCGGAGCCGCAACGGGCGTCCAGCGGCCCCGTCGTGCAGGTTCTGCACCGCGCGGCGCTGGCACTCAGGTTGCACCTGAGCCGGGCGGTCCCGTTTCGAGGAGTGCGGATGATCAGTGTCGTGGTCCCGGTCTACAACGAGGAAGAGAGCGTTCCGGCGCTGGTCGAGGCGGTGCGCTCGACCCTCGACGGCCAGGCGGAGCCGTGGGAGCTGCTCCTGGTCGACGACGGCAGCCGCGACCGCTCGGCCGAGATCATCGCCGGGCACGAGCGGGACGATCCCCGGATCCGGCTGGTCGCCCTGGCCCGGAACTACGGCCAGACCCAGGCGATGCAGGCCGGCTTCGACGAGGCGCGGGGCGACGTGGTCGTCAGCATGGACGGCGACCTCCAGAACGACCCGACCGACATCCCGCGCCTCGTCGCCAAGCTCCGCGAGGGCTACGACCTCGTCGCGGGCTACCGCGAGCGGCGCAAGGACAAGCTCCTGACGCGCAAGGTCCCGAGCTGGGTGGCGAACCGCCTCATCCGGCGGATCACGCAGGTGAACATCCGCGACAACGGCTGCTCGCTGAAGGCGTACCGCCGCCTCACGCTCGACCGCATGGCGCTCTACTCCGACATGCACCGCTTCCTCCCGGCGCTCGCCGCCGCGACCGCGGGCGCGCGCATCGCCGAGATCCCGGTGAAGCACCACGCGCGCGTGCACGGGCAGAGCAAGTACGGCCTGTCGCGCATCCTGAAGATCCTGGCCGACCTGCTGACGATCACGCTGATCAGCTGGTTCCGCGAGCACCCGCTGCGGCTCTTCGCCTTCGGCGCGTTCGGCGCGTTCCTGCTGGCGGTGATCACCGCCTCGGCCGCCGTGCTCGACATGCTCTGGCTGCACCCCTCGCTGCAGCACCGCTTCGTGCTGCCGGGCGTCGCGCTGCTCTGGCTGCTGCTCTCCTGTTACCTGCTGCTGGTGGGCCTCGTCGCCGAGGTCGCCCTGCGCAAGGCCCGGGGCATGGACCCCGAGCTGCTGCCCCTCGCCTCCGAGAGATCGCTATGACCGTTCGCGACATCAACGTCTCCGTCATCGTGCCGGTCGTCGAGCGGCCCGAGCCGCCCGGGGCCCGGCCCCCCGCGGCGCCCCCCCCCCCCCCCTCCATACCGCCTGCCCGGTCCCCCACCCCCCCGCCCCGCACCTGGGGCGGGGGGCGGCGCGCCCCCCCCCCCCCCCCCGCCTCTACGAGGAGTTCGCGGCGCCGCTGCGCGAGGCGGGCTATAGCTTCGAGTTCGTCTTCGCCACCAAGCCCTGGTGCGACCGTCTCGTCGAGGCGCTGCGCCCGCTGGTGGCGCGCGGCGAGCCGATCCGCGTGCTGGCGATGGGGCAGGGCGTGAGCGACACCAGCATGATCAAGGTGGCCAACGCCGAGAGCCGCGGCGCCATCATCGTGACGCTGCCGGCGTACCGCCAGGTCGAGGCGGCGGTGCTGCCGGCGCTGGTGCGCGCGGTGGAGGACGGCGTCGATCTCGCCGTGGCGCGGCGCTGGCCGCGGCGGGACTCGCTGGTCAACCGGGTGCAGAGCTGGGTCCTGCACCGGTCGATCGGCAGCCTCGCCGGCGGCAAGCTGCACGACATCGCCTCGGGGGTGCGCGCGGCGCGGCCCGAGGTGATCCGCGATGCGCGCGTCTACGGCGACTTCATGCGCTTCTTCCCGCTCCTGGCCGTGCGCGAGGGCTACACGGTGGTCGAGGTGTCGGCGCCGGTGCACCCGGCCGCCACGGGCGGCCGCGTCTACGGCCCGGGGGTCTATCTCCGGCGCCTGATCGACGTGCTGGGACTGACCTTCCTCATGCGCTTCACCGACAAGCCGCTGCGCTTCTTCGGCCTGATCGGCGCGCTGCTCGGCTTCGTGGGTCTCGCCATCCTGAGCACGCTCTTCGTGCAGCGCGTCGGCGGCGACCCGATCGCCGACCGGCCGGCCCTGCTGCTGGGCGTGCTCTTCTTCACCCTCGGCATCCAGTCGATCGCGCTGGGCCTCGTCGGCGAGATGATCGTGCACCTGCACGCCTCGCGCCGGCCGCTGTACCGCCTCAAGGAGCGCGAAGCGCGGGAGGAGCGCGAAGCGCGGGAGGCGCGCGAGCAGGAGCTGCGGAGCCGCGCGCTGCGTCAGGCGCGGCCGTCGGGCGCCGCGCCGCGCCTCGACGACGCCGACCTCGACTACCGCTCGGTGGCGGCCGCGGTCGAGGGGCAGCGCGCGGGATGACCGATCTCATGCCGGCGCCGTCGGGGACGGGTGCCGCCACGGCGGTCGTGACGGGCACGACGCACATCTTCTCGGTGGACGTGGAGGAGCATTTCCAGGTCACCGCCTTCGAGGGCGTCGTGAGCCGCGGGAGCTGGGACCGCCAGCCGAGCCGCGTGGAACGAAGCACCGGTGAGCTGCTCGAGCTGCTGGCGCGCCACGGCGTGCGCGGCACCTTCTTCACGCTGGGCTGGGTCGCCAAGTCGCACCCCTGGCTCGTGAAGCGCATCGCCGATGCGGGGCACGAAGTGGCCTCGCACGGCTACTCGCACCGCCGCCTCAGCACGATGACGCCGAAGCAGGTCCGCGAGGAGCTGCGCGACAGCAAGGCCTCGCTCGAGGACGTGACGGGCCGCCCGGTGCACGGCTTCCGCGCGCCGAGCTTCTCGATTCTTCCCGGCGGCGAGTGGGCGTTCGATCTCCTGCTGGAGGAGGGCTACCGCTACGACTCGAGCCTCTTCCCGATCCACCGCCCCGACTACGGCTATCCCGCCGCGCCGACCGCGCCGCACCTGATCCGCCGCCCGTCGGGCACCCTGCTCGAGCTGCCGCTCGCCACGCTCAGCCTCGGCTCGGTGCGCATCCCGGCCGCGGGCGGCGGCTACCTGCGGCAGTTCCCCTTCGCGCTGGTGCGCCGCGCCTTCCGGCAGCACGGACGACGCGGCGTGCCCGGGATGTTCTACATCCACCCGTGGGAGCTCGACGTGGACCAGCCCCGGCTCCCGTGCTCGCTCGCCACGCGCATGCGCCACTACGGCGGGCTGCGCCGGACGCGCCCGCGCATCGAGCGGCTGCTGCGCGAGTTCCGCTTCACGTCCGTGGCCGAGCGCTACGGCCTGGCCGACGGCGCCAA
>Ga0307411_10000508_pt1 | contig 13662 bp, 11 predicted proteins | sample DK1Ometagenome_2_FD_203712 | JGI IMG/M metagenome (GOLD analysis project Ga0307411, IMG submission 203712) | Maize rhizosphere microbial communities from greenhouse at UC Davis, California, United States - DK15-O-1 | ecosystem: Host-associated > Plants > Roots > Rhizosphere > Soil | place: USA...
GCGTGCTTCTCCGTCTCGAAGTTGAATTCCTCCAGAAGCGCTCTCGCGTTTGCAAGTTTGCCGGACGGGCCACGCTCGACGGCGAAGTCGCCACGGAGTGCGAGTTCACGGCGATGATCGCCGATCCTCCAGCGGCCTAGGCCGGCTCGCGCACTCTCCAGCCCGCTGCATTTCTTTCCAGGCGAAACGCTTTCCCAAGGCCCTCGCTGGCGAGCATCTCCTCCGGTCCCTGATCGGCGACAATCCGACCCCTGTCCACCAGCACGACCCGGTCGAACGCCGTGATTTGCTCCAGATTGTGGAGTGAAGCCAGCGCCGCACAATCGCCGCCCGAGACCGCGTTTCTCAGAATCCTGAGCGTCGTGAGCACCCAATAGGGATCGAGATTGGAGAGCGGCTCATCGAGCAGAAGGACGCGCGGCCGGGCCGCCAGCGCTCGGGCCAAAAGGACGCGGGATCGCTCGCCGGTCGATAGGGAATTTACGGGGCGATGCGCGAGCGGGCCCAATTCTAGAAGCTCGATCAGCTCTTCAGTCCGGACAGCGTCCGGACGGGGAAGCCCGAGAGCGATCACATCTCGAGCGCTGATTGGCCAGACGAGAGAGCGGGTCGCGGGAAGGAATGATAGCAGCCGCATCCTCCTTGGCGGGGGAGCAGACATTACGTCCTCACCACTGATGGTGACTCGACCTCCGCTTCGCTCGACGCCCGCGAGCGCCCTCAGCAGGCTTGTTTTGCCCGCACCATTGGGGCCAATGATCGCGGTCATTTCTCCGCGCATGCATTGCAGGTCCGTCGGCTCCAGGCGTCCCGGAACCGCTAAGCCAAGTGATTCGATCATTGGCGTCATGCCGTCACGCTCCGCCGCATGCGCAAAACAAGGACCAGGAAGAATGGCGCGCCCAGCATCGCCGTGACTACGCCGATCGGCAGGGTTCGACCAAGCGGAGCGGCGCGTACAGCAAGATCGGCCGCGAGGAGAAGTGCTCCGCCGATCAAGGCTGCGGGAACGATTGCCCGGCCCGGATGGCCGCGCGTAAGCCGCCGAGCAAAAATAGGAGCAACCAAGCCGACGAACCCAATGGCACCGCAGATCGCGACGCAACCGCCGACGCCAACCGCGCTGAGCACGACCACCCAAAGGCGCGTGCGACGGATGTCGTACCCCATAGACTCGGCGGACTCCTCTCCAAGCGCGAGGCTGTCGAGCGCCGGGACCTGCCGCAGGAGGAGCATGATCGAGATGAGCGCCGGAACGAGCGCGAAAACTGCCTGGGTCAGGCTGCGGTCGACGAGCGAACCCATGAGCCAATCATAGGCATCGTAGAACGCGAACGGAGAGGGAGCGAGTGCCAGTGCCAAGGTCGTAAGCGCCCCGGCCAGCGCGCTGATGGCCAAGCCTGCGAGCAACAGGGTGGACGTTTCGGCGTTCGCGCCTGCCAGGGCCAGGAGCAGTCCGAGAGCGCCGATCGCACCGACAACCGCTCCACCAGACAATGCCAGGGGAGCCGAGAATTCGAGCAAATAAGCCGTCACTACCGCCCCAAGCGCCGCGCCGCTCGTTGTGCCCGTGAGATCGGGCGAGGCGAGGGGATTGGCAAATAACGCCTGAATCGCGGCTCCACTGGCCCCGAGAGTCGCTCCATAAACGAGCGCGAGCAGGGCTCTTGGAAATCGTAGCTCCAAGAAGACCGCGTAGGCGAGCGACGGGTCCTGACGAAGCAGTCCGCCCATCGATTCCCACGGCAGAAGCAGGGACAACAGGAATGCTGCCGAAGCAGTGGCGATCAGGAGCGCCGATGCTCGGACGGTCATCTTGCCAACTCCCTCCGCAAACGAAGAATTTCGGGGATGAGGCTTGGTCCCATGCAGGTCCAGCGCCGACCATCGGTGGAAAGCGTTTTCCCGGCGCGGGCATGACGGGCAAGGGGATGGGTCAACCAGCGCTGCTGGCCCGAATATTCGCCCGCCCGATAATCGCTGCGCAAGAGAACCCGCGGCGGCGCCACGAGCAGCTGTTCGAGCGAAACTCGATCGCCATTGGAGGCACGCTGGCGTAAGCCGGCGAGGTGCATCCACTGGGCGGCGAGGCCTGAAGCAGGAACGGTTCGCCCGCCCCCTCCCAGCCAAATCGTATCGATTGCCGTTGCAGGGGCGTCTCGCTCCAAGCGCCTGAGCTGGCCGAGCACCTGCCGCCCTCGCGCTTGCTGGCCAAGCACGAGGGCGACACTTGAGATGCTCGCCTCGATATCGGCAAGCGATTGAGGGTAGGGCAGGTCCAAGACGTGAATTTGCAGACTGCGGGCGATGGAAGCTCGATCGCGTACCCCGCCGCCCATGGTCAGGACGACGTCCGGCTTCTGCGCGACGACCGAAAGCAGGCTCCCGTCGTTCGTTCGAAAGCGATTCGCCTTCTGCCAATACGGCGTCTCAGCACTCTGCTTTGAAAGATGCGTCACGGACGCGATCTGATCGTCGTCCGCGAACGCCAACAACAGTTCATCCGTACACAGGTTCAGCGAGGCGACGCGCGCCGGTCTTGCCTCGGCTGCCGGTGGGGCGATTGCAAGACTAGAGGCGAGGAGCAAGGCGTATGCCCGCATAGACGCTCCTTCCCTCCGTCCTGTAGCCGAACGCGTCCTGATACTGTTCGTTGAGCGCGTTGGCCGCCCGCGCGAAAATCTCTATCCCCTCGCTTAATCCGTACGCCACCCTCGCTCCGGCGAGCCAATATCCGCCGAGGCGTACTCGGCGGAACGGGAAAGTCTCGAAGTCGGTGTCGAGATGGCTTCCGGTATACGCGAGCGAGAACCCGTAGGTGACGCGATCTGACTGTCCGTCGGCAGAAACGGAGCCGCTATGTTTCGGTCGCCGGGCTTCCTTTAGCCGCCCGAGCCCAAGCCCGAGGTCGTCCGGCTGCGTCGCCTTGAGAAAGGCGAAGTTCGCGGAAAGCCGGAGCTGATCATTCACGCGATATGCCACCTCCAACTCTAAGCCCGACCGGCGGCTCTTCTCGCTGCTGTTTTCGGTGCTGGAGATGCCGGTGGCGAAATCGAACGTGTCGACGATCTCGTCGGTCAAACGCTGGCGATAAGCCGTCACAGACGCTTCGAATTCACCTCTCCGATAGCGCAACGACCCTTCGAATCCGTGTGCGCGTTCAGGTTTAAGCGCTGGATTTCCTTCGAAAGAACCGGGAGAGAATCCATACAGATCGAAGAAGGTCGGCTGGGCGATGCCTTCACCGTAGGATCCTGCGACCGAAAAGCCTCCGCCCAGCCTCGCGAGCAGCGATGCCCGAACCGTGGTCGCGTCCTTGAAGCGATTGAACCAGTCGCGACGCAGCGCAACGTCGGCCGTCAAAGGACCAGCGTCGGATCGCCATTCTACAGTCGCGGCCCGGTGATTGCGGCCACGATCCTGCTCCGTCGCAACGCTTCCCCGAGCGCGGAATTGCTCGTGCTCCTGGTCGAAGGCCAGGATGAGTCGGTGATCGATGTCCCCATTGCCGAAACGGTGTTCAACCTGACCTTCGAAGGTCGACCTTTGTCCCGAAGTCCGGTTGATCTCTTTGCCATCCAGCAGGTTGCGATTGCTCGAACCGAGAAGAGATCCGGCGATGCGCCCTGACCAGGATGCTCTTTGGTCGCCGAACGCGGCCCAGACGCGGCCCGCGACGAGGCGGTTGCGACTGCTGTCGAGGGTATCCTTATGCTCGAACGGCGGCGCCGTGTTGAAGCCGTCGTAATCGTTGCGGCCCGTAAGCGCGAAACCGCTCAGGCCGAACACGAGCGCGGGGGAGATAGTCCACGTCCCGCGAAAACGGCCGGACAGGTTGCGGTATCCATCCTTGTCGCCCGGCGTCGGGCCCTCAAATGCGTCGATGCCTGTCGCCCGCTGAATTCCGACGGCGGAGGCCACGCTAATCGGACCATCGGCGTAGGAACCCGACGCAGAAGAACGCCTAAACCCGAACGAGCCGACCTCGGCAGCAGCACCGTCGATCATCGTCCGGGATGCGGAGGCCCCGTCCACGGCGATCACTCCCCCGATCGCTTCCGAGCCCCAAAGCGCCGACTGCGGGCCGCGGACAACCTCAATGCGTGAGGCAAGGTCAGTGTTCAGAAGCTCGTAGCGTGGCTGGTTTCCTGTAGCGGGGTCGTTGGCGCGTATTCCGTCGATGAAGAGCAAGGTATGGTTGTTCTCCGCGCCGCGGATCCGGACTTCGGTCAGCGAACCGGCTGCTCCCGAAGCGGCGACCGCCACGGAAGGCGTCAGGCGCAGCAGCGAAGGCACGAGAGCGTCTCCGAGGCGCTCAATCCGCTGGTCGTCTATAATCGTGACGCTCGCGGGCGTGTCGTCGGCCTGCTCCGGCGCTCGTTCGGCGGTAACGGTGATTTCGGTGGCTGGTACTGCGTCGATCATGTCATCCCCCTTGATGTGACGAACATGTCGTCACGGAGGATGCGCGGCCGCTTGCACGGTCCACGTCCACGCTCCACGGCTGTTCCCGGCCGGAGAAACGGACGACGGACCGAGGCAAGTGTCTGACTCCCGTCCTATGGACGGATACAGTTGCGGGCACAGCGCCGGCTTCTCACCGGCTTCCTTCTTGGCCGGCGGCCATGACCGCCGGACCTTGGTCCTGCGCTTCGGCTACGAGGGCCCGCTCAATCTTGTCAAGAAGCGCCTCGTCCCCTAAGTGCGCGCGACGATCCCGGCAGCTGGTCGGAAACCAGCGCCATTCCAAGGAACTGAACATGAAATCCGGTACCCACCCCGACTATCACACGATCACCGTCCAGATGACGGACGGCACCACTTTCCAAACCCGCTCGACCTGGGGCAAGGAAGGCGACACCCTCCACCTCGAGATCGATCCGACCTCGCATCCGGCGTGGACCGGCGGACGTGGCCAGATGCTCGATACGGGCGGCCAGGTCGCGCGCTTCAACAAGCGCTTCGGCGGCCTTTCTCTGGGTAAAAAGTAGGCGGTGCGCTTTTCGCCGCTGACCTCGGCTCCAGTCCTGGAGACCGAGCGATTGCTGCTGCGCGGATTCCGCGAGGACGATCTGGAGCAGCACGCGGCGATTCTTTCCGATCCCGTCGTCATGGAGCATTTCGACGGACAGCTTTTCAGCCGCGAAGAGGCGTGGCGCCGTCTGCTCGGCGGAGTCGGTCTGTGGCAGCTGCAGGGGACGGGTCTTCTCGCCACAGAGCGTAAGTCCGACGGGAAGCTCGTGGGGCACGTAGGCCTGTTCGATTACCATCGCGAAATGAATCCTTCGATCGAGGGCCTGCCTGAACTCGGCTACATTTTTGCAGCGGAGGTCCACGGGCAAGGCATCGCGCGCGAGGCCTGCGACGCCATGATCGCCTGGGCCGATCGGACTCTCGATGCAGATGAGACGGTGGCGATCATCTCTCTGGGCAATGCGCCTTCGATGAAGCTCGCGGAGCGATTGGGCTATCGGCGTGAGCCGGACGGCCAGTATCGCAAGGAACCGATCAGCCTTTGGCGTCGCGCGCGTCCGAGAAGCTGACTACCAGCCTCCGCCGCCTCCGCCGCCACCTCCACCGCCCGACGAGCCCCCGCCACCCGAGCCGCTGCTAGAACCCGGTGCGGTGGACGCCGAGCTAACTGTGTTCGCAAGCGACGAGCCGACGGTGTCGGCGAAACGGCCGGGGTTGTTCCAGGGATCGCTCGACCCCGAATACCAGGCAAAACCCTGATGGCCCTGCGCGGCCGCCGCAGCCAGGACTCCCGCGAAACGGTCCGCCCAGCGGTTCTCGACGCCGAGCGCGATGGCGTAAGGCAAGTATCGCTCGAACAACTCCGGTGTGTCTTCGGGCGGGTTCATTCGATCCAGGCGCTCCCGCTCCGTGATGGAGAGATACTGCTTGAAGCCGGCAATCCGGTCGAGAATGGCGCGGCCCTCTTTGGTTGGAGCATCGATCCACATAAAGGCCGAGACCACCAGCGGTAGGGACAACATCGGCAGCACGACCGGAAGCCACCAGCCCGAACCGAGGGCCAAAGGTATGATGGGAGCCCCAAGCGCCAATGCCGCCGCTCCTGCGAGGAATGCGATGACCGAAAGAAGGCATTTCCCGCCACGAGCAAACTGATGCATGAGAAGCACGAGGACCGCCGTCAGCGCGAGAAGTCCCACGGACGTGCCGACCATCATCAAGTCGCTCAGACCATAGGATGCGACGACCGACGCCGCCGCCAGCCAGACCGCAGCGATCAGCAGGACTATGCCGGCGATCGCCCAACCCCAATTCTTGTTGAATAGCTTCCCCTCATATTTTCCCTTCAAAACATCGGACAAACCCTTCTGGGCGGCGAAGAACTTTGCGTGGTTCTTCTGCACCATCAGGATCGACTCGCCGGTCATGGCGAGTTCGCGAAGCGCGGCTTCCTCGTCCTCCGGGAGGGGGGTTGTCGCAGCCATGCGCTCAAGCCGAGTTTTATCCCGTGAGAAGAAACCGCCATCTTCCTCGCTAAGCCGGATGTGTCCTCGAACGCCCATGTCGACCAGGGCAGCGGCGAAGGCGCGGTTGTCCGAACCCATCTTCGAGATGTAGCGCATAGCGGCCGGGCTCAGTTCGTCGGGCGGTGAGAAGAGCGGCACCACGGTTCCGGCTCGCGGATCCCGGCCGGCCCGCTTCCACGCGATGAAATAGTAGCCGAGGAGGCCGGCGAGGGCGGCCAACCCGACTGCCGGTGGCCCATAGTCTGAAAACCACCAGGCGAGGCGCGTGCTTTCATCGGCATCCGCGACGACGCCCTTGGGGAAGGCGACGGCAACGGTAAGGCCCTCGTTGGGTTGCAACTGCCTGGTCGTCCGAAATGCAATTTCGCCCGGTTCTTCTTTTACGACCTCCGCGAACCGGTCGGTCGAGCCCTGTGGGCCCGTGTAGGCGGCCCGCTGACCGAGCTCCACCGGCTGCGGTAACCTAATCCTCGCTTCGGCCACGTCGATCGGAAACGCCCAGCCATTGCCCGTCGCGTTCCAGTAGAGTTCGTCAAAGTCATCGAAACGCCCGAGCTGCCGTGTCGTGCGATACCGGATGACGTAGCGATGCTCGCCAATCTCGACGAAGTTGTCAGGGTCCCCGATCTTGATCCGGACGCCGTTGAAGACGGGCGACGTCGACGCCTCGACGGGTTGTCCATCCAGCGTGGCTCCTTCGAACGTGAACCCAACGCGAACCTGGCTTCCATGCCGGCTGCGGTAGCGCGTCGGAAAGTCGCGGAAGATGCCGTGATTGATCGCATTGCGCTCGGCGCGGACGTCGATGGTCTCGGTCACTTCGAGCGAGGCATCGGACTGGACCGCGACATCGCTCGAGTAACGCAGGATGCGTTCGTCCGCCCGCGCCACAGTCGGAGCGATCGTCAGGAGCAGCGCAAGGAATGCGCGCCAGGCGTGCCTCATGTTCAGGCCGCCGGGCGGGCGAACGATACCTTTGGCGCGCTTTGGATCGCGGGATCCTCGTCCTGGTAGGATGGCTCCTCTGTGAAGCCCATGGGACGAGCGATAAGCACTGCCGGAAAGCTCTGGATGCCCGTGTTCAGATCGCGGACGGTAGCGTTATAATATCGGCGGGCGCTCTGAAGCTCGCCCTCGATGCTCGCCAGTTGGTCTTGCAGCTGCAGGAAGTTGGTGTTGGCCTTCAACTCTGGGTAGGCCTCCGCAACCGCGAAGAGGCGACCGAGCAGGCCGGTCATTTGCGCATCGGCCGCAGCCGTCGCTTCGACGCTGCCGGCGTTGGTGGCCTCTGCGCGGCGCGCCGTGACTTCATCGAAGACCTCGCGCTCGTGCGTCGCGTAGCCTTGCACGGTTTCTACGAGATTGGGGATTAGGTCGGCGCGACGGCGCAGCTGGACCGTGATTCCGCTGAACCCCTCCTTCACGAGAGCCCGCAGCCTCACCAGCCGGTTGTAGATCGCACCCACGAGGACCAGCAGCAAGACGATTGCCGCCAGGATGATCCAGCCCGCAAAACCCATGTGAGCCCCCTTGTTTGCCCGCGAGGAGCATAGGGGGAAACAGGCGTCGTCGCTAGAAGGCCGAAAGTCCCGTGATAGCGCGCCCGAGGATCAGCGCATGCACGTCATGTGTGCCCTCGTACGTGTTGACCGTTTCGAGGTTCGCCGCATGGCGCATCACCTGGAATTCGGCGCTGATCCCATTGCCGCCATGCATGTCCCGCGCGATGCGCGCGATCTCCAGCGCCTTGCCGCAATTGTTGCGTTTCAGGAGGCTGATCGTCTCCGGAATCAACTTGCCTTCCTCGAGACGCCGGCCAACGCGCAACGCCGCCTGAAGCCCGAGTGTGATCTCCGTCACCATGTTGGCGAGCTTCAGCTGGACGAGCTGGTTGGAGGCGAGGGGCCTGCCGAACTGCTTCCGGTCCAGCGTGTATTGGCGGGCGGCGGCGTAGCAGGCCTCGGCGGCGCCCATCGAGCCCCAGCCGATGCCGTAGCGAGCGCGGTTGAGGCAGCCGAACGGCCCCTTCAGCCCTTCGACGTTCGGGAGGAGCGCGTCCTCGCCGACCTCGACATTGTCCATGACGATTTCGCCGGTGATCGACGCACGAAGCGAGAGCTTCTCCTTGATCTTCGGAGCGCTGAGACCCGGCGTATCCTTGTCCAGGACGAAGCCGCGGATCTTTCCGCCGTGAGCTTCCGACTTCGCCCAGACGACGAAAACGTCGGCGATCGGAGAATTGGTGATCCACATCTTCGTGCCGGTGAGCAAATAGCCGCCCTGCACCTTCTGGGCGCGGGTGCGCATGCTTCCGGGATCCGAGCCGGAATCGGGCTCGGTCAGGCCGAAGCAACCGACGAATTCCCCGCGAGCGAGCTTGGGAAGGTACTTCGTCCGCTGCTCTTCAGAGCCGTAGGCGTAGATCGGATACATCACGAGGCTGGACTGTACCGAGCAAGCGGAGCGATAGCCGCTGTCCACGCGCTCGACAGCGCGCGCGATGAGGCCGTAGCTGACATAGCCGAGGCCGGCGCCGCCATATTCTTCGGGTACCGTGGCGCCGAGCAAGCCAAGCTCGCCCATTTCGCTCATGATCTCCCGATCGAAGCGCTCATCCAGGTAGGCGCTCGTCACCCGCGGTTGGAGTTTTTCCTGCGCGTAATTCTCCGCAGTGTCGCGGACCAGCCGCTCCTCTTCGGTGAGCTGATGCTCCAGATCATAGGGATCCGCCCAGTCGAACTGGAGGATGGCAGGCTCGCCCACGTCAATTTCTCCGGGAAGTGGAAAATCGCCGTGCCTTTAGCGAGCCTGCCATTGTTGCGCCACCCCCGAGGGGATGGGGGCGGCGCGACGTCAGAACGTGCCTTTCACACTGAGCTCGAAGATTGGACCGATGAGCTGATTGTTGTTCTGAAAGCTCGCGATCGGATGAGTGTCGCGGTACCCGTCGTAGATGGTTCGCACGAGGCGGTGGCGGGCGTTGAAGACGTTGCTCACATCGGCGCGAACGGTGAGACCGGCGATGTCCTTGTGCTCGACGAAAGCGCCGAACCAGAACGGCCCTTCCCAGCTACGAAAAACTTCGGTTAGCCGATAATATGTCGTGAAGTGGTCGTAGCTCGCCGACGCTCCCCACGCGAAGGCCGTTCCGGGAACATCGTGCCTGAGCTCGAGAGAGCCCCAGCGATCACGAATCCCGCTGATGGCACGCTGCTCGCCGGTCAGCGGATCGCGGACCCGGGTGCGCTCGAAGCCGAGGGTCATATCGAGCTTCGCACCCTTCCAGCCGATCGGATCGAACAGGAACGTGCTGGTACTTTCCATGCCGAATCGCTTCGCACTCGGCAGGTTACCGACGCCTTCGGCGCCGTCGCCAATCGGGATAACGTCGATGATGTCGGTCACTCGGTGGTAGTAGACCCGTAGGCGGGTCTTGCCCCAGTCGCCGAGCTCGCGGCCGACCTCGGCTTCGATTTCCCAGCTTTGCGGCGGTACGAGATCCGGATTGCCCGCATTTTCGCGGTCCTGCTGCAGGTTGGGCTGCTCGAGGAAGTCGTAGAAGCTGATCTGCCCAACCTTTCGCCTCAGCTTCAGACTGGCGTCCCAGCCTTTCGCCGGGCGCCAGCCGAGGTTGATGCTGCCCTTTGGCCGGAAGAACTTGCGCGGGGGCAAGTCGCCATCCACACGTTCGAGCTTCGAAATCTCGGCACCGCCGGCGACCTGCAGGTCCAGGTTCGACGTGAGGGGGCGGCTGAGACTGGCAATAGCCTCGTAACGCGTCTCCTGGACCTTGCCGGTTCCGCCGGGGAAGGGGACTTCCACGAAGTCGCCCTGCGGCGAGAGCTCTTCGAGCTTTCCGCGCTGGTCGAGCGCGTTGAACGCGCGCTCCAGCGACAGTTGAATGTCGTTCTTGCCAATTTTCAGGCCATATTCCGCCCGGCCGATACTCTCGCTGATTCGCGCGTCACGCGTCAGGCGAACGCCTTCATCGGGGCCGCCCGCATCGAATGACGTGATCTGCCTCGTGATCGTTGGTTCATGGTCGAAGTGGCGAAGGCCGATCAGCTTCAGGCGCCCAGGGCCGAGCGCAAATTCGTAATCCGCATTGACGTCATAGTACCAGCCATCCAGCCGAACGTCGGTCAGGCGCGAGCGATCTAGCCCATCGGCCCTCGTGCGATGATCCTTGATGTGCGTCGGACCCCAGTAAGGACTATATGCCAGCAGCAGGTTGCCGACCGACGATCCCGGTCCATCGATGCCGAGCTTGGCCGAGATCGTCACGGTATCGCTCTCGGAGTGATAGATTTCGTTGCGACGCTCGATCAGATTGCGACTGGCGTCGTAGATGTAGATCGGACCACCGAACGCGCCGCGCCCCGCGTCGTCCTTGATGCGAAGCGTATAGTCGATCGGACCGGCCTTGCTCGTGTAGCTGACGCTTCCCTGGTAAATGTTCGGCTTCGAATAATGGGCGCGGAAATCGGGATTCCATTCGAACTGGCCTGACGATTTCTTCTCCGACTTCAGGATGACGTTCGCTACCTGACCGGACAGGCCGGCAATGCCGAGGCTCGCCGCTTCGACGATTTCGATCCGGTCGACGTTGGCCGCGCTGACGCGCTGCAGCTCGTCGATCGCACCCGCGTCCCCGCCACTGTAATTCTTGTTATTGATCCGCTGGCCGTTGATCAGCACATTTTCGTTGGCCTGGCCCAACCCGCGTTCGACTTCGCCATTCTGCGGAACACGGATCGTGAAGCCTGGCACCTGGACGAGCATGTCGTATGCGGTCTTCGGAGCGAAACGCGCGAATTCCGCCGGCGTGTAAACGCGCTTGGAGCCGGCGTTGCTGGCAACCGGGGCCGGAGCGACAGCCGGATCGGCTGGAGCCGTCGTCTGAGCTCCCGCCGTCGCCGGCGCAATCATTGCGCCGGCGAGAAGCAGGGCACGGGAGGGATTACGCGACATTCCAAACTCCTTTGACGAACTGGTTCCGGCCCTGCGGCCTCGGGGCTAGGGGTGTTTCGACGAACGATGGGTGGGGGGTTCTCAGCGGCGGATTTGATCGGCCGAGAACCCGAGGGCCTTGAGCTGGACGACCTGATCCAGCGACGCGTTCTTCATCATCGAATTTCGCACCCTCAGGACGTACTCGGGGGTGACATCGAGCGCCCTGAGCTCCACGAGCTTTTCCACCGGCAGGTTGCGATATCCGATCCGCTCGAACCCGCGAATGAATTCCGGATCGATATCGAGGGCGGCTAGCTGGACCACTTCCTCTGAAGGAAGGTTCGAATAACCGGCACGCGCCAACGCGCCGAGGAATGCGGGGGTCACACCGACCGCGCGGAATTCGACCAGGTCGTCGATGTCCTTCGGCCCGTAGCCTGCGCGGGACAGCTCGGCGATGTAGGCGCGAGTGACGCCGACGGCTGACAACGCGACATAGTCGTCGATGCTCGGCATCGGGTAACGGGCGGCGTTAAGGGCGCTGACGAGGTCGCGGTGAACCCCAACGAGCGTCATGTCGTACGATTCCTCAAGGTCGGGACGCTGCATGCCGTTGGCCGCGAGGAAATTGCTGAACGCCTGGTCCGGAGTGAAGCGGCAGCGCCCTTCTGCCTTCCGGCCGCTGGCATTACCGGCGCAATCGACGCGCCCGGCTTCGCGGATCAGGGCGAATTGGACCGAGCCGGCCGAATACAGACGTGACTGGTCGAGGCCTGTCAGCTCGGCCGAATGGAAGGATGAGGTCATTCCATTGTGCCGACCATCGCGACCGCTGCGGATCTGCAGGGTTACTTCGCCCGAACGTCCGGCGGACGGCCGAAGCGTGAAGCGCAGATCCTCTGGTGAATTGGCCAGGCAGGACGTCGTCACGGTTAGCGTAGTGAGGAGGATGGCAGCGAGGAAAGCGAGAGTGCGGGTCATTGCATTTCTCCTTGGTGTGCGTTGGGCAAAGCTCGCCCGATCGTCCCGAGGGACGTTTTTGGTCGGTCTTTTTTGAGGTTAGTTCAGGTCAGTCGGCGCGTTGCGCCGTCAGATCAGGCGTCGCCGGGACTTCGCGGCGGCGGCGGCGGATTCGGAGGTACGTCGTCAGGCTGGATGTCGTGCGCCTTCATCTCGACGAGCTGATCGCTATCGGCGATCCTGATCCCGCGCTTGCGAAAGCTTTCGGCATATTCGGGCGTCACTCCGACGGCGCGCATCGCGACATAGTCATCGACATCATCGCCGCGATAACCTGCGGCAGCCATTCTCCGGACGTAGTCGCCCGAAAGACCGACGGCGCGCGCTTCGGTGATCGTGGCTTTGTCGACCTTGCCGAAAGCACGGGACAAGTCGCGGACATAATCGGGTGTGACGCCGACGGCTTTCATCTCAATCAGATCGTCGTTGTCGAGATCCTTGAGCCAAGGGGCCACGGCACGGATCCCCGCGCCGTACTGTGGAATAAGGCCAACCGCCTTCATCTCGATCGCACGCTCGATGACATTGTCACGGTCGTCGTCGGCATCGGAATAGGTGACCGAGCGCGCTCCATTCGGCGCCACCGAGACAATCTTCTGACGGCCATGGGAATCCGGTGGATAGATAGTGACGCTGGCGCCGGAGGGTGCACGCGTCGTGAGGACGCCGTTCTTGCGTATGACGGTGGCGCCACTCGGAGCTTCCGTCACGAAATCGCCTTCGCCTTCGAGGTTCTTCTCGAGGTCGCGCTGCAGTTCTTCGCTAAGTCCGGGCTGCAGGTTCGAGAGGGCACCGTCGACCGCCGAGCCCACGGCGGATCCGATGACCTCGCCGGTGCCGGGATAATAGGGCTTAAGGTCGTTGGTGCTGGCCAGCTTGTCGACGGCCGCGTCGCCCTTGGGCACCAACGTCAATGCCGCCAGCGGTGCCGCTATGCAGGCAGCGCCGACGAAAACACCGAGAGCGAACGACCGCGCAACGGGGCTGCGTGCGGAATTGGTGTCGAGCACCCGAGCGATTCGGCGGGCCAGGGAGCCTCGCGAAGGCGCCACGCCATGCGCGCCGATGAGGAGACCACGGCACTCGTGGCGGGCGATGCCTACGAGCAGCTTGGCATATTCCGTGTCGTCGATGTCGCTTGCGAGGACGGCGTCGTCGGCCGCTTCCTCACGCAACTGGTGCGCTTCGC
>Ga0307411_10000509_pt1 | contig 13629 bp, 12 predicted proteins | sample DK1Ometagenome_2_FD_203712 | JGI IMG/M metagenome (GOLD analysis project Ga0307411, IMG submission 203712) | Maize rhizosphere microbial communities from greenhouse at UC Davis, California, United States - DK15-O-1 | ecosystem: Host-associated > Plants > Roots > Rhizosphere > Soil | place: USA...
CCGGTGCGCCGGGGAAGGCGGCGGCCAGCACGCTGGTCTTGCCCACGCCTGCCTCGCCCAGCAGCACCAGCGCCGGCGCGGGGTCGCGGCGGACCTGGCCGAGCCAGTCCGCGCGGCCGCACAGCGACTCGTCACCCGGGCTCGCGGCGGGCGGCGCTCCGCCCTGCTCCAGCAGCGCGCGCAGCGGTGCCTGCCAGGCCGGCGGCACGGGGCCGGCACGCTGCAGCGCACGCCGGGCCGCGTCGTCCCAGCGGCGCTGCAGCAGCGCGCCGTGGTCATCGGCCCAGCGCCAGAACTCGTCGAAGCCGGCGAACCGGAAGCCCTGCAGCCATGCCGCCGCCGGGCGCGCCAGCAGCGCGGCGCCGTCGGCGTCGTTGCAGGCGGCCTCCAGCAGCACCAGCTCATGCGGCAGTTGCAGGCGCACGCGGTGGCGCTCGGCCGTCAGCGCGTCGGCCTGGCCAAGGCCGGCCAGCAACTGGCGCAGCCGGTGCAGGTTGATGCGCAGATGGTGGCGGGCCTGCTCGCGTTCGGCGTCGGGCCAGAACAGCGCGGCGAGCTGGCCACGCTCCACCCAGTGGCCCAGGCAGGCCAGGTGGATCAGCAGGCAGCCGGGCAGCGTCGCGGGCAGCGGCAGGCCGGCCTCGCAAGCGGCGTCACCCTCGGCCCGCCAGGCCGGCACTTCCAGCAGCTTCAGCATGGCGCGCAGTGTGCCGTGGCGCGCTTGGCGATCAAGCGCGGCGGCGCAACGCCACCAGGCCGAGGCCGGTCGCCAGCAACAGCCACGCCGAGGGCTCCGGCACGGCAGCCGCCACCGGCGTCAACGTGGCCGAGAAGTTGTCAACGCTGAGGAAGGCGCTGCCGCCGGCGCAGCCGTTCGCGCTGCTGCAGCTGGTGCTCAACGCGTAGCGGAAGCCCACATAGATGGGTGCCGCGCCGGCGCTGAAATCGGGCCGCTGCGCGGAGCCGGCCGTCGGCGGCACCCAGTCCGCCGCGGTGGCCTCGAAGGACCACTGGCGCGACAGGTAGGGCCCGAGCTGCGTCTTGCTGGTCGAGAAGTCGCTGCCGATGACGGTGTAGGTCACGCCGTCCTGCAGCAGGGTCGGGCGGATCTGGCCCAGCGTGTCGAACGCAAAGCTGCTGGAGATGGCGCGGATGTCGGCGCTGAACTCCAGCCGCTGCAGCGCGCCGGACAGCGCCGGGGCGTACGCCGCGGCCATGTAGAACGCCCCCAGCCGGTTGACCGAGCTGGACACGCCACCGCCAGGCGGCGTGACGTAGCTGACGACCCAGTGCGAGCCCGGGTTGCCGAGGTTGGCGTCGATGACCATGGCCGCGTCCGCCGGGCCGTCATCGGTGATGGCGAGCAGCGTCCAGTCGGCGGCGTTGAAATCCCCGACTTGCAGGACGAGGCCGGGGGGCTCGGCGGCACTCGCGGCATGTGCGGCACAGGCGAGCGCGAGGGCAACGGCGGGTAGCGGGGCAAGGCGTGGCATGGGACGGTCTTTCATGGCGGAGTGCTCGGCGGCGCCAGGCAGCCCGATGACTTTGCGCCGCCAGCGTCTCTGGACCGTCTCAGCCGCTGCCAGGAGACTCTCCTAGGGGCTGTGCCGGCCGAGGCGCGTCCCTAGACTGCCGCATCCCTGCCCCCCGGAGCCCACCATGCAAGCCTGGACGAAACGCATCCTCGTGTCCGCAGCGCTGCTGCCCACCCTGGCGAGCGCCGCCGGCCTGCTCGGTACGACGGTGGACGTGCGCTATGACTACGAGAGCACACAGACCTTTCACACGCTGGATGCGGTGCTCGTCGCCGCCGGCGCGGAGCTGAGCTGCCCGGGCGTCGCCCAGCTGTGTCAGGCGCTGCAGGCGCCGACGCAGACGCTGGACATCGGCGACATGAGCATCCGCTACGACTACATCGGCCAGGGCGGCGCGACCGCCGGCTTCGACAACGTGCCGGTCAACGGCTTCACGTTCGAATCGCTGTTCAGCGGCGCGACGATCACCGGCGTGCAGCTGACGACCGACATCGTCGGCCTGGACGCCTCGCGGCTGAGCTTCACGGCGCACGGCGTGAAGCTGGACATGCACGGCCTGTCGCTCGCGTCGCAGGCCTACTTCCAGCTCGACCTGCAGACGGCGCCCGTGCCCGAGCCGGCCAGCGCCGCGTTGCTGCTGGGCGGCCTCGCGCTGCTGGCCGCGCGGCGGCGCCGCTGAACACATCGGGATAATCCGGGCCATCGACCGCCCGCTTCATCCCGACCTCGTGACCCTCCCTGCCCCTGACGCCCTCGTCCTGCGCGACGGCCCTGCCCTGCCGCCGCTGTCCCACTTCAAGCTCGCCGCGTTCGACATGGATTCGACGCTGATCAGCATCGAATGCATCGACGAGATCGCGGCGCTGGCCGGCAAGGGCGAGGAAGTCGCCGCCATCACCGAGGCGGCGATGCGTGGCGAGATCACCGATTTCAAGGACAGCCTGCGCCGCCGCCTGGCGCTGCTGGCCGGAGTGCCGGCCGGCGTGCTGGACCGCGTGCTGACCGAGCGGCTCACCTTCAACCCCGGCGCCCGCGAGCTCTGCGCGGCACTGAAGGCCGCGGGCCTGAAGCTCGTGCTCGTCTCCGGCGGCTTCACCTTCTTCACGCGCCATGTCGCGGCCGAGCTGGGCATGGACTTCGTGCGCAGCAACGAGCTGGAGATTGCGAACGGCTCCCTCACCGGCCGCGTCGTCATGCAGGACTGGGGCGACATCTGCGACGGCGAGCAAAAGCGCCTGATGCTGCAGCAGAGTTGCGCCGCCATCGGCTGCGAGCCTGACCAGGCGATCGCCGTCGGCGACGGCGCCAACGATCTGCCCATGATGGATGCGGCCGGTTTGTCGGTGGCCTACCGGGCCAAGCCCAAGGTGCGCGAACAGGCGCGCATCGCCATCAACGAGGGCGGGCTCGATCGGCTGCTGGAGTTGCTGCGGCCATGACCCGGCTGGCGGCGCTGCTGCTGGCCGCCGTGCTCACGGGCACGGCGACGGCGCAGACTGTGACCGCCTTGCCGCCGCTGCGGTTCGTGGCGGCGACCAACAACGCCCTGCCCATCGCCGAGTTCGATGCCAACGAGCGACTCGTGAGTGGCATCGCCAAGGAGCTTGGCGAGCTGATCGCCGCGCGGCTGGGGCGGCCCGTCAGCTTCGTGCCGCTGCCGGCCACGCGCGTCAGCGCCGCCCTGGCGGACGGCGAGGCCGACGCGGTCTGCTTCGTGCTGCCGCAATGGCTGCAAGGCGACTTCCGCTGGACACGCGGCCTGATCCCCGACGCGAGCCTCGTCGCCGCCCATGCCGACGCGCCGGCGCTGCAAAGCCTGGACGACCTGGCCGGCACGCCCGTCGGCACGGTGCAGGGCTATCGCTATCCGCGCGTCGAGCAGGCGCTGGACAAGCGGCTCAAGCGCGCGGACCAGCCCAGCATGGCGGCCAACCTGCGCGCGCTGGCCGCCGGCCGCGTGCGCTATGCGCTGGTGGAGAAGACCTCGCTGCAGTACTTCCTGCGCGGGCAGCCGAAAGCGCCGGTGCGCACCGCCTGGGTCATCGACCGCTTCGATGCGCGCTGCGCCTTCTCGCCGCGCTCGGGCGTGCCGTTCGCCGAGGTGGCCCAGGTGCTGGACCGCCTCGTCACCGACGGCAGCGTGGAGCGCGTGCTCGCACGCTACCGTTAGCGCACGTCAGGCGCGCGGGCGACGGCGCGCCATGCCGCCAACAACGGCCAGGCCGGCCAGCATCAGCGCATAGCTCTCGGGCTCGGGCACGGCCGTGACGGCCAGCACGTCCGACACGATGGGCGTCGTGTTGGAGGCGGTGATGTTGGTCCAGTTCGCGCCGGAGGCGAGTGCCGTCTTCAGCTCGGCCATCGAGCTGAAAGGCGTGTCGTTCGTCGTCACCTGGGCGGCGAACTGCGTGTAGCGCGTCGCCGTGGTGCCGACCTTGTACTCGCGCAGCTGGATGCCGGACAGGCCGGTGACGGCCGTCGGGTTGTCGGCGCTGGTGTAGGTGCCGCGGTTGGAGATGGCGCCCAGGAAGGTGATGGCCGACGGCTGGTAGTTGGTCGCATAGGACGCGGCCTGGAAGGCGTAGAGGATGTCGCCGCTGCTGGAGATGTTGGAGCCGCCGCCGGTCAGGTTGGTGACCGTGCCGTTGGCCATGCCGCCTGCCGCGCCGGACTTGGCCGTGTACTGGCCACTGACGCCGGTGCCACGCAGCGCGACCGACGTGCCGGCAGCCACGTCGGTGGCGGCCGTCCAGGACCAGAAGATCTCGGGCGTCGTCGAGAACACGTCCGACGCCGACGAGACCTGCAGCACGTTGGTGTCGGTGAAGTAGATGGTCGTGCCGGCCGCGACGTCGACGAAGGTCACGAAGGACCAGCCGCCCACCGTCGTGTTGATGTTCACGCCGGTGAAGGCGAAGTCGGTCTGGGTCAGCGAGGTGCCGGCGGCGTGTGCGGCGAAGCTGGCGGCTGCGAGGGTGGTCAGGGTCAGGAAGCGCTTCATGGGATGTCTCCTTGTGGTTGTGGTGAGGGATCAGCGATGGCGGCGGCGTGCGACGGCCGCCACGGTCAGCAGGCCCGGCAGCAGCAGCAGCGCCGCGGCCGGCTCGGGCACCGGGGCGGCGACGAGCACGAGGTTGTCGAGCGACACGCCGTAGTAGCTGTCGCGGTTGGTCAGCGTGAAACCGGCGATGTCGGCCGCGCCGCCGCTGCGTGCGAAGGCGTAGCGGCCATCGCTGCGGCCGCCCAGGTCCACGGCTTCGACGAGGCTGCCGTCGGCGCGGAACAGGCTCAGCGTGATCGCGCCGCCATCGGCGTCGCGCAGCTGCAAGCCCAGCGCCGACACGGGCGAGGCGAAGCGCGCCGAGATGGCGCCGAAGCCATCGGCCGCGCCGGCCAGCGGGCCCATGCCGAACAGCGCGGCACCGTCGGCGTCGCCGTAGTGGTACGCGCCGAGGTTGGCACCGGCCTCACCGGCCAGCAGCGTGAGACCGGCCGTGGGGCTGCCGAAGCTGAGGTCGTCGAACCAGTCCTGCGCCACCTCGCCCGGCCGCGGCGCCTTGGCCACGGCCAGCTCCTGCCCGGCAAAGCGCTCGCCGAACTGCATGCCGCCGCTGTTCAGCAGGCCGTCGATGAGGACGCTGTCGAAGGCGTTGGCGGCCAGCTCGGAGAAGCTGACGCTTGTGCCGCCGAGCGAGGCGTAGGCCACCTCGTCGGTCGCGCCGGCTTGCGCGGCACCGGTGATGAGGCCGAGCAGCAGCGCGGCCAGGGGTCGGAGTTTGAGTTTCATTGTTGGAGTCCTTCGATCACCGGCCGCCGCCGACGATGCTGACGTTGTCGAAATCGGCCGTGACGGCCGTGCTGTTGCTGCCCGACGAGAGCGCCAGGCTGACGTATAGGTTCGGTACCGTCACGCTGACGTTGGTCTTCTCGGCCCAGGTGACGCCGTCGGTGGACGCGGCGGAGTACAGCGCGTTGCCGCGCCGCTGCACGCGCACCCAGACCGGCGGTGTCGAACTGGAGAAGCCGGTCAGGTTGGACTTGTTGTTGGCGTTGATCGCCGCACGGATCTCGCCGGTGGAGGCGTAGCGCGCCGTCCAGGCATAGACCGGCGTGCCCGTCAGCGCGTCCGCCGCGACGACACCGGCACGGGCCGAGTCGGCGCTGCCACCCTGCGTGACGACGCGGGCCGTGAAGGTGAAGTCCCCCGTCAGCGCCGTGTACTTGAAGTTGAAGGCGTAGGGGCTGCCGGCGTTGATGACGCCGGCGCCCGACAGCGTGTAGGTGCCCGTGGCCGGTGCATAGCCCGCGGCCGGCACGGTGGCCGTGACCATGCTGCTCAGCGTCAGCTCGCCGCTGCCGTCGCCGCAGGGCAGCGCGGTGGTGCAGGCCGTGCCGGGAGCGGGCGCCGGCGCCGGACTGGGCGCGGGGCTCGGGCTCGGTGACGGGCTTGGCGACGGACTCGGCGGTGGAGCTGGCGTGGGCGCCGGGCTGGGCGCGGGCGAGCTGGGCAAGGGCGCCGGCACCGGGCCCTGCACGGCGAACAGGCCCAGCCGGCCCGCACCCGCCGACTGCTGCACGGCCGCGCGCGTGGCATCGGCGCTGCGCAACGTGTAGGCATAAGGCGGCACCCAGTTCTGCTTGACGGGCAGGCCCTCGCAGCCTTGCAGCTGGACGTCGATGACGCCCGTCATCGGCGTGCCGTCGTCGGCCTTGTCGCTGATGAAGCGGTGGCCCGAGCTGCGGAAGCTGATCGCGTCCTTGCCGCCGGCCAGCTTGCCGCAGACCTGTCTCGGCTTGAGGCCGGTGAACTCGTAGAAGTTGTTCTCCGACAGCACATCCGACTGGTAGCGCACGTCCAGGCCGGAGGCGAACTTCCTGTCGACGTCGTCCGTCGTCGTGCTGCCGCTGACGAGGTTGTTGTACAGGTGCAGCTGGCCGAAGCGCACCAGCGGCAGGCGGCTGTAGGGGTGGTCCCACCAGTTGCCGGTCATCGTCACGTGCAGGCGGCCGGCGTCGCTCCAGGCGCGGCCGGAGTCGCCGTTGCCGACCAGCGTCGTCTTGTGGTGCTTGGTGAAGACGCTGTTGGAGACAGTGACGTAGTCGCTGCCGCGGATGATGTCCAGCGCGCCGTCGTGGCGCGTGTCGCCGGCCAGCGAGTCGGGCGTGTCGCCGTCGCTGATGGTCACATGGTCGATCCACACCTGCTGGGCGCGCGTGATGGCGATGCCGTCCATGTAGGCATTGCCGCTGTCCTCGGGGTTGACGTCCCAGGGCGTGTCCAGCGCCAGGTTGCGCAGGATGATGTTGCGTGTCCAGGTCGGGTAGAGCTCCGGGTCTTTTCCGGCAGCGACCCAGGCCTTGAAGTCGGCCTCCGGGCCGGCGGCCGTGGTGGCGGCTTCGATGCCGATGAGGATCTGCGTGCCGGTGATGCGGGCCGGGCGGCCGTTGCTGTCGTTGATGCCGACCAGCGTCGTGTTGGACGGGATGGAGAAGGAGCCGCCGTTCTTCTGGTCCAGGAAGCCGGTGTACTCCTCGAACACCGTGTTGCCGGCGCGCCAGCGGAAGTCGATGTGGCCGACGACGCGGATGATCTTGGGCTCGTTCCTGGCCTCGCGCAGCGCGGCCAGCAGCTGCTCCTTGTTGAACACCGTGTAGACCCGGTGGGCCGCCGCCGACGAGCCGCCGGTGACGCGCACCTTGCCCTTGCGCGACTGGCCATGCCAGCCGATGTCGGGCGCGGTCTCGCGCTCGAAGCCCAGCACACCGTTCGTCGGGTCGACGGTCGCGAACTGCCAGGCCGGCAGCCGCGGCGCGGCGCGGTAGTTGGCCGGGTTGTGCAGACCGCTGATGGTCGTCGGCGCCGCGTAGCTGCGCGTGCCCACATCGAACAGCAGCGGCGCGGCCGGGTCGGTCAGGCTCAGCGCGTCGATGACCGGCGCGGGCGGCGGCGTCACCGGGCGCGGGTCGCGCACGGCCAGCGCCCTGGCGGTCGGCGTCTCGGCGGTGGCCGTGCCTGTCGCATCGAGGCGGCCAGCGCTGGCCTGCTCGCTGGACTGCTGTGCGGCAGCGAAGGTCGCGGGTGTCTCCTGGCCGCCCCCGCAGGCCAGCAGGCCGAGCGAGATGGACGAAGCCAGCAGGCCCAGCTTGGGCTTGCGTGAAGTCATGGCATGTCTCCAGGCGCGCTCGTGCGGCGCGCGCTTTGTGGTTGGGTCACGCAGCCCCCTGGCTTTGCGCCGCCGCGGGCAGGCGCAGGCCCGCCCGGCACCCGGCCCGTCAGGGGTCAGGCGCGCAGCGCAACAGCAGTCAGAGGACGGGGGATCGGCAGCAGGCCGAGATGGCGCTTCGGCCCACGCGGCACCGGCTCGCCTGGGCGTCAGGAGGGAGAGCGGGCGCAGCAGGCGCACCGCACGGCATCGGCTGTCGGCGCCCCGTCCACCCGGCGGTGTCCGGTCGGCGGCGTCGGCTCAGCGAGTAGCTGGAACAGTGTTTCGTTTTTGAGATTCCGGGTCAACGCCGGGCTATCCCTGAAAGCACCGGTTCCGGGGGGGCGGGCGAACCCGCGTGCCGGCGCCGCCGTTCAGCGGCCTGCCGGCCCCTGCACGACCCTGACCTGCTGGCCGCCGAAGCTGACCACCTGGCCGGCGCGCATCTTGGCCGTCTTGCGCAGCTCGACCTGGCCGTCGACGCGAACCTCGCCGGCCGCGATGAGCATGCGGGCGCGGCCACCGCTCTCGGCCAGGCCCATGGCCTTCAGCAGCTTGTCGAGCTCGATGAACTCGCCGCGCAATGTCAGTTCAAGCATGGGTCGCCTTCTTCGCCGCCTCGCGGATGGCGGTCAGCGTCGTGCGCGAGGTCGACACGTCGGCCGACAGGCGCAGGTGCAACAGCGCCGGCTTGCCCGCGGCGATGGCCGCGTTCAATGCCGGGCCGACCTGTTCGGTGCTCTCGGCGTACAGGGCCGCAAAACCGTAGGCCTCGGCCAGCTTGGCGAAGTCGGGGTTGAAGAGGTCGCTGCCCGACACGCGGCCCGGGTACTCGCGCTCCTGGTGCATGCGGATGGTGCCGTAGGTGCCGTTGTCGACGACGACGACGAGCAGCTTGTTCGCGCCATAACCGGTGGCCGTGGCCAGCTCCTGGCCGGTCATCAGGAAGTCGCCGTCGCCGGCGATGTTGACGACCCAGCGGTCCTGCAGCAGGGCTGCGGCGACGGCGGCCGGCACGCCGTAGCCCATCGCGCCCGAGGTCGGCGCCAGCTGCGTCTTGCCGAAGCGATGCAGCGCCGTGTAGCGATGAAAGCGATGCAGCCAGCCGCTGTAGTTGCCGGCACCGTTTGTGAAGATCGTGCCTTCGGGCAGCTTGGCGTCGATGAGGCGGATGACCTCGGCCATGTCCAGCGGCGCGACCGGCGCGGGAACGAGATTGGCCTGGTAGTCGGCGTTGGCCGCACTCGTCCATTCGCGCCAGGCGATGTCGGCGGGCGGCGGCAGAGCGGCTAGAGCCGGCGCGGCCTGGCTCATGCTGGCATTGATGAGCAGTTCGGCCGTGTAGACGCGGCCCAGCTCCTCGGCACCGGCGTGGATGTGGATGAGCGCTTGAGCGGGCCGGGGCGCCTGCAGCAACGTGTAGCCCCCGGTCGTCATCTCGCCCAGGCGCGGGCCGATGGCAAGGATGAGGTCGGCCTCCTTCACGCGCGCCGCCAGCTTCGGATTGATGCCGATGCCGACGTCGCCGACGTAGTTCGGATGTGCGTTGTCGAACAGGTCCTGGAAGCGAAAGGCACAGCCAACGGGCAGTTGCCAGGCTTCGGCAAAAGCCTGCAGCGCGGCGGTCGCCTCCGGCGTCCAGCCGCCGCCACCGGCAATGACGAGCGGCTTCTTCGCCGCCGCCAGGCGCTCGCGCAGCTCGGCCAGCGCGGCCGGCGTCGGCGCGCTTTCAGCCGGCCGCGCCGGCGCGATGACGGGCGCCGTGATCGGCTTCGTCAGCATGTCCTCGGGCAACACCAGCACCACCGGGCCGGGCCGGCCCTGCATGGCGGTGTGGAAGGCGCGCGCGACGTACTCGGGCAGGCGCTCGGCGTCATGCACCTCGCCCACCCACTTGGCCATGCCGAGCGTGCCGGGGCCGAACATCTGGCGGTAGTCCACCTCCTGGAAGGCCTCGCGGTCTCGCTGGTCACTGGCGACCTGGCCGATGAAGAGGATCATCGGCGTCGAGTCCTGGAAGGCCGTGTGCAGTCCGATGCTGGCGTTGGTCGCACCAGGTCCGCGCGTGACGAAGCAGATGCCCGGGCGGCCGGTCAGCTTGCCCTGCGCCTCCGCCATGAAGGCCGCGCCGCCCTCCTGCCGGCAGGCGATGAAGCGGATCTGGTCGGCGTACTCATGAAAGCCGTCGAGCACGGCGAGGAAGGATTCACCGGGCACGCCGAACGCGGTGTCGACGCCCTGGGCGATCAGCGCCTCGACAAGCTTGTGGCCGGCCAGACGTGGGGTGGGAGCTTGTCTAGTCATGTGCAGACTTTAGCCCGAAGGGCCCTTGCCTTCGGGCTGCTCCGGCGCCACGAGCGCCTCCTCCCGCGCAGTGGCGAACAAGTCCCACACCGCCATGAACATCGCCGCGATGACCGGGCCGATGACGAAGCCGTTGATGCCGAAGACGGCCATGCCGCCGATGGTGGAGATCAGCACCAGGTAGTCGGGCATCTGCGTGTCCTTGCCGACCAGGATGGGGCGCAGCACGTTGTCGACGAGGCCGATGACCAGCACGCCGTAGAGGATCAGCGTCACGCCTTGCCAGATGGCGCCCGTCACGAGGAAATAGAGCGCCACCGGCAGCCAGATCAGCGCCGCACCAATGGCCGGCAGCAGCGACAAGAAACCCATCAGCACCGCCCACAGCAAGGCACCCTGGATGCCGAAGAACCAGAACGCCAGGCCGCCCAGCGCCCCCTGCGTGGCGGCCACCAGGACGTTGCCTTTCACGGTGGCGCGGATCACCGTGATGAACTTCGTGGCCAGCAGGCGCCGATGAAGCGGCGCCAGCGGCACGGCGGTGCGGATGCGATGGCTCAGCGCCACGCCGTCGCGCAGCAGGAAGAACGCAAGGTAGAGCATGACGAAGAAGCCAACGACCAAGTCCAGCGCGTTCTGGCCGACGCTGTAGACCTGGGTCGCGATCGCCTGGCTGCCGCGGCCGATGGCGTCGGTGATGCGCGCCTGCAAGTCCTTGAAATCGGACAGCCCGAAATGGTCCAGCAGGTCGTGCATCCATGCGGGCAGCACGGCGACGACCTGCTCGAAATAGCGCGCGAAGTTCGTCTCGCCCGACTGCACGCGCTGCACCAGCGCCGCGCCCTCGCGCACCAGCGTGCCGGTCAGCAACGTCAGCGGCAGCACGACCATCAGCACGATGAGCAGCAATGTGGCCAGCGCTGCCAGCGTGCGCCGCTGCTTCCACCGGCGCAGCAGCGCGGTGTAGACCGGCACGAAGACGATGGCGATCACGGCGCCCCAGAACACCGCGCCGAAGAACGGCTGCAGGATCCACGCGAAAGCCAGGCTGACGCTGATCAGCAGCGCCAGGAAGGCGTTGTTCTCCAGGCGAGGCGAGACGACGAAGTGCTTGAAGTTCATGCGGCGAGGCTGGTCGGCCAGAGGGCGTCGGTGCCGCGCATGGTAGGGCCGGCGCGCACTGCGGCCCCTCGTCAGGCCGCCCCGCGTTGCTGGCCCAGCAGCCTGACGGCCAGCGCCCCCAGCACCAGGCCCATCACGTAGCGCTGCACCGCCAGCCAGAAGCGGTTGCGCGCAAACCAGCTCGCCACACCGGCGGCCGACACGGCCACCAGCAGATTCACCGACGAGCCGATGCAGACCTGCGTGCTGCCCAGCACCAGGCTCTGCGCCAGCACCGACCCGCCCTCGGGCGACACGAACTGCGGCAGCACCGACAGGTAGAACACGGCCACCTTGGGGTTGAGGATGCTGGTCAGCAGGCCCATCGTGAACAGCTTGGCCGGCGGCTCCGGCGGCAGCGGCCTGGGCTCGAAGGGCGAGCGCGCGCCGGGGCGCACCGCCTGCCAGGCCAGCCACAGCAGGTAGAGCGCCCCGGCGAACTTCAGCAGTTCATAGCCCAGCGGCACGGCCATGAACAGCGCCGTCAAGCCGACGGCGGCGCAGACCATGTGGACGGTGAAGCCCAGCACGACGCCCAGCCACGACATGACGGCCGCCGTGCGCCCCTGGCAGATGGCGCGCGAGATCAGGTAGACCATGTTGGGACCCGGCGTGACGGCCATCAGCAGCGCTGCTGCGGCGAACACCAGCCAGTGCGTGGTTGACGGCATGGACGGGCCTCAGGCCGCAGCCGCGGTCACCGACCGCCGCCGCGCCAGGCCGACGCCCACCAGCCCCGCCGACGCGATGCCGAGCATCAGCGCCAACGCCGAGCCCGCGAACACGCCGCGCGGCATGCCATGGTCCAGGATGGCCCCGAACACCGGCGCCGCGACCGCAAAGCCGATATCCAGCCCCGAGTACACCGTGCCGTAGACGCGTCCGGTGGCGCCGGGCGGCGAGGCGCGCTTGATCAACATGTCGCGCGACGGGCCGGCGATGCCCGTCCCGAAGCCGGCCAGTGCGGCGACCACCGCGGCCATGCCACCGGGCAGCCAGCCGCTGGCCACCAACAGCAGCAGCGCTGCCGCGAACGCCATGGCCAGGGCGATGGTGCGCTCCAGCCGCTCGGCCTTGGCGACCAGGAAGCCGCCGCAGACCATGCCCGCTGCGCCGGCCAGCATGTAGCCGGTGACGACATAGGCCGTCTGCGCCAGTGGCAGGCCGTAGATCTGGTGCAGCGCTGGGCTCGCGAAGCTCTGGATGGCCGACAGCGCCGCCGTCGTCCAGAAGAAGAACGAGAAGCACAGCCACACCGACGGCAACTTCAGGAAGGCCATCGGGTGCTCGGGCTGGGCGCCGAGCGCCGGCTTGGCGTGGCCCCAGGAGCCCTGGCGGTCGTCGATGGCCGCGCGCTGCCAGAACAGCAGCGCCATGACGGCCAGCGCGACGGCGGCCGTGCCGGCATAGGCGAAGCGCCAATTGCCGGTCGCCTGCGCGATGCCGATGGAGAACACCGGCGCCAACGCCCAGCCCAGGTTGCCGCTGATGCCGTGCACCGAGAAGGCATGGCCCAGCCGTGGCTGCGACACGCGCTTGTTCAGGATGGTGAAGTCGGCCGGATGGAAAGGCGCGTTGCCGACGCCGGCCAGCGCCGCCGCCAGCATCAGCCCGCCAAAGCCCTGCGCGAGGCCGGCGGCGATGGACGCGAGGAAGAAGCTCGCCATCGCCGCGAACAGCACCGGTCGCGCGCCGATGCGGTCGACGATGAAGCCCGACAGCGCCTGGCCGGCGCCGGAGATGACGAAGAAGGTCGTCACCAGCAGGCCCAGCTCCGAATAGCTCAAGCCGAAGTCCTGGATGAAGGCCGGGAACAGCGGCGGCAGCAACATGTGGAAGAAGTGCGAGGTACCGTGCGCCACGCCGATGGTGGAGATCGTCGTGACGTCGCGCCGGCGCTGGTGGCTGGCGTCGAGGGCGGATGCGAGGGCGGTGTCCATGCCGTCAATGTAGGAAGTTGACCGCCGGCTCGGTTACGATGGTTCGTCAAGTTCTGTTGAAATCCAGCCATGGCCAGCCGCCGCAGCTTTCCCGCCTTCTCGCCCGAGCGCTTCGCGCCGACGCCTGAACGGCCGTTGCGCGCCAAGTCGCGGCTGCTGGAGCACCTGGCCGACATCCAGCCGCACCGCCACGACTGGGCGCAGCTGGTCTTCTCGATGACGGGAGCCGTACGCGTCAACACCGAGGCTTCGACCTACATCGTGCCGCCGTCGCGGGCGGTGTGGATCCCGCCCGGCATCGTGCACGCGGTGACGGCCATCGAGCGGTGCGACCTGCGCACGCTGTACCTCGGCCCCGGCGCGTTGCCGGGCGAGGTGTGGCAGGTGGGCCGCGTGCTGGAGGTGTCGCCGCTGCTGCGCGAGCTGGTGCTGGCGTTGCCCGCCGAGCCCGACCCGGTGCCGCCGGAGAGCGCCGGCGATGCCGAG
>Ga0307411_10000510_pt1 | contig 13617 bp, 11 predicted proteins | sample DK1Ometagenome_2_FD_203712 | JGI IMG/M metagenome (GOLD analysis project Ga0307411, IMG submission 203712) | Maize rhizosphere microbial communities from greenhouse at UC Davis, California, United States - DK15-O-1 | ecosystem: Host-associated > Plants > Roots > Rhizosphere > Soil | place: USA...
TCTGCGGACTTCACGAGCGCCAGCAGGGCAGCACGGTCTGCCGCAGTCAACACAGAAAGCCCGAGCGCCGTGGCGCCCACTGGCAAACCGTTGATGCGGTTGTAGCTCACACAGCGCCAGTTACCACCGCCCAAGGAAACCACCTCGGCTGTGTCTCCGTTCTGCGAGACGATGTTCGCCCCGGTAGGCAGAATCAGGCTCACGGCGTTGTGGATCAGCACAGTGCCACCGCCCATCATGATCAGTGTACGCTTCGCGCCCGCGGGCAGCGTACCGAGTGCGGCGACTGCACCGGTGACTCCGGTCACCGTGAGGGTGTTGGAAAGCACGGTCGCCAAGTCCAGCAGGTTGTTGGCGTCTGCTTGGCCTGCCACCGTCGGTGCGAAATTCAAAGCACCCGTGAGGGCGTCACCCGCTTTGGCCACCCGGGCTCGGGTCTTGGTGTCTGCTGCGACGCCGCAGTCTAATATAGCATCGACAAGTGCAGCTGTTTGGCTCGCGATAGACATGGTATTCTTCTCCGGCGGGGATGTTTAAACTTATAAAATTAGCGAATACTTCTAACACTAGCGACATAAAACCCAGAGCGTGCCAGGCCCTGGGTTCGTATGCGGTTAGCCAGAACTCGTGGAGAGCAAACGTGCGCACTCGATCGTGAACGCTGTGGTCACCCCACCGTCCATGGAAAAGTCCAGGTAGCAGTAGGTGTCGATCTGCGTCGTGGAGGGACGGAAGTTGAAGATCTGGTACTCCTTGTCCCACGGCAACCACGCGTTGGTCGTCTGAGCCACGTCTCCGGGCACGTCCCGAAAAATAGGCAACGTACCGTTCGGGTGGGTGCGCACCCGCAGGTGCCAGCCCTTGGCCAGGTTACCGCCCGTGATCGCGTGGAAGTTATCCAGGATCGGGATCGTGCGCTCCATCGCCAAGTCTTCCGTGGAAGCGTCACGGTAGGTGAGCGTGCGGGCGTAGGCGGGGTTGTTGGTGACGTTGGTGCCACTGAAACGAATCGTGCCAGCCTCGGGCTCGAGGAACACCCGTGCGTAGGCATACGAGACGTTGAACGCGCCCCACATGAAGCTGAGGATGGCCTGAGCGGGATTGCGCACCGGGTCGGCTTTGGTGCGCATCGTGCTACGGAAGTTTCGCGCTGCGCAGGTCATGACCAGACTGCTTCCCACTTGGCCGAAGCCTCGTGCCAGGTGAGCACCAGCCAGTTGATGGCAGCGGGCGTGTTGTCGAACGTGCCCTTGACAGTGACGTTGGCAGGCAGTGGGAAAGCAAAGCCACCCGCTCCTGCGTCCACGCGCACGTTGATGGTCTGGCCGTCCTCCCCGCCCGAGAAGACAGCGGCTGTGACCGAAGCGGTCATCACGCCGAAGTGAAAGACGTTGGACAGGGTAGCGTCGAAGGTAGGGGTGGCCGAGAACGCTACGGGTTCCGGGTCCGTGTAGATAGCGCCCGAAATGGCACCACCTGCTTTGGGGAAAAACGTGGACTTGAGCCCAGAAGTGAGGTTGGCTACGGCTGCGACAAGCAGAGCCGTTTGTGAAGCGATAGACATGGAAGGAATTCCTTATGGGCGGGAGTAGACGTTCAGCTATAAAATTAGCCGTTTACTTCGCACCCGGTGGGGTGGGAATGCGTGGGTCGCCAGAGAGCACGCGAAACTCTTGACCTGTGTCTTCAATGAACACCTTCACGACGTCCCCGAACTCCAGCTCCACGATCCGGCCGTCCCCGCGTTGGGTGGAGACAGGGTCGTGCCAGGTGAGTACGAGGTTGCCTTCGGTGGACATGTACACCGAGACGTCCATGCAGTAGCGCATGCCACAGGCGAATTCATTGGCTTTGCGCAGCGACTCGAGGTTGAGCACTTCGCCTTGGCCGTGATCCCAGCCTGCGGGGGTCTGGCGAAAGAGTTCGATGCGAGATCTCCCCAGCTCCCCGACGAGGGTGTAGAGGTCTGGGGTGAGGGTCGAGCGGTGGATTTGCTGCAAGAGGAGTTTGTTCAGCTCCTCGGGAGAGCGACCCGTGTCGTAGGTGGTGAGCATCTTGGCTGCCTCCCACGACTCGATCCCGCCCAGACGCACCTGCTCAGCGTAACCGCGCAGCTCTGCATCCAGGCGAAAGTCCTCGTCCGTCAGGTACTTCCACACCCACTTGAGCACGCCTGTTTTTTGCTGGTCGCGGTAGTGCACCATCTCGTGGCCAATCAGGGCCGCATCTTGGGCGCAGGCGGGACGCACGAAGATGAACGGGTAGAAGGTAAAGGCGTTGTAGCCTTTGAAGACGAGGTTGGTTTTGACAAGCATCGGGGTCCTTCACTCCTGGGCAGGTGGGTTTTCCAGTGCGTACGCACCGCGCACGTAGTTGGGCAGAGCCTCCAGTATCTTGGGCAGATCGAACGCACGGGGACGGTCTTGGAGCTTGCGCAGCTCTTCGAGGGCCCCCGGGTCACGGCTGAGCACCAGCGCTTTCACGTTGGCAAGAGCCGGCAGGATATCGCTTTTGAAGTCCGGGTGCAGGCGCATCGTGTTGAAGTGATCCGCAGGGATCGTGCCTTGCGTCATCAGGAAATTCTCAGCACGGCGAATCAGCTCGAACTTCCACTCGACGCGCTGAGCGGCTTCATGAGCCTGGGCGTCGCTCAGGTGGCGGTACAAGCGCATCGGTTGCAAGATCTCCATGCACTTCTCGATCGTAGCGAGTTCAGCCTTGGCTGCAGCGACGTTGCGACGGGTGGTGGCTGCCAGTGCCTCGATCTCACTGATGTCGGCCCGGCCTTCCAGCTGATCGGCCTCGTCGGTGGAGGCAAGAAGCTTCTGAGCGCGCAGGCGCTTGGCCTGCTCGCGCAGCTGGGCGGATTCGACCAGCCCGAGCGCGTTCTCCCGGTCTTCTTTCAGATCACACAGGAGGGCGTAAGCGCCATCAGGAGTGTGACAGTCACCCGCCAGAAAGTAAGCAATCTGGAAGTCGTGGTTTTGGCGGTTGTTTTTTGCATGCATGATGGTTCAGGTATGGGTCAGTACATACCATTTTCCCTCCGTTTTAAATAACATTGAGCGAGGACGCCGCCGCCAGACCCTGGCGACGTTCGATGAGAGCAGTGCCTGCAGTGACAGCGTCACCCGCAAACACGTAGCGCGAGGTGTTGGCTTGTCCGATCTGCGCTGTGCCGCCACCCGCAAAGATGCCTTCGGTGCCATTGCCTGCAGCGCCCGCGCGGTAGTAAGCCACGGTGAGAGACGTAGCTGCCACACGCGTGTGGTTGGAGTACGTGTACTTGTCACTGCCACTCAAATAGGCGCTGCCGCTGTAACCCATCGCCACGATCCCGTAGATGGGTGTGCCCGTGCCACAGGCCGTGCGCTTGGCCACCCCGAGGTCCGAACCATTCACCCGAGTGCCGTTGGAGTAGGTGAAACGTTCCGTGCTCGCCACCGGTGTGGTGCCACCGCCCGTGGGGTAGCCACCCATCACCATCGCGTAGATGGCATTGCCCATCCCCGCAGAGTCGATGCGCTGCACAGCCAACGCGGTGCCGAGTGCCACCGCGTCCGTAGCGTGGGTGTAGGTGTTGACGACCTGGGTGCCGTTCGCACCACCTGAGACGTAGCCTGTGGTGTCGTTGCTGCTGGCCGAGGGCCACGAGCGCGCCTGTGAGAGCGCAGTGCCTGCCTCTACCGTGTCGCTTGCGTGCAGGTATTTCTGGGTGGCGGCGGTGTACGTGGTCGAGGCCTGGGCACTCAGACCCGCCGCAAAGACGGCCTGCGTGTCGTTGCCCATGCCCGCCCAAGCCTGCTGCGCAGCGTTCAGCACTGTGGCTGACTGGACGGCGGCGCTTGGGTAGTAGTATTTCTCTACCGAGCTGTACAACGTCGTGTTGTGCAACCCGCCTGCAAAGAGCGCGTGAGGACCGCTGGCAACTGCCTGCCCCGTCAGGAGTAGCATTTCTAACATAGGGGTTCCTCGAATTATTAGTCTTAGAGACCACCCGCGGCTGTGGAGGTTGCTTGTGTGCTGTAGCGAATGGCCTGCAAAGCAGTGCTCATCGTTCTGACGTCGGTGGCGAACACGTAGTTCTCTGTGTCCGCAATGGCAGTACCGGCGATGAAGATTGCGTGGTCGACCACACTGGCTGCAGCGCCCGAAGCCCGACGGCCCGACAGGACCGTACCCAATGCCACGGTGTCGTCTGCGTAGGTGTAGCGCTCCACGATGCCTGTGGTGGTGCTGGAAAGACCCCCGCCAAACAAAGCGATCGTGGGCGAAGACGCCCCGGCAAAGTTCGTGCGCACCTGTGACAGGTCAGTGCCGTTGCTCACGGCCCGGGTGGACAGATTGATCTTCTCGGTGGTTTTCAGGTTCACCGTGTTGGCACCGCCGGTGATGTAACCCGTGGTGGTGTTGGCGGTGCCTGCACCTTGGCGACGAACCGCGTTCAGGTTGATGCCTGAGGCCCACGTCTGGCTCGAGTGGGTATAGTTGTTGACGGTGGACACTGTCGTGCTGGTCACTTGACCGCCACAGAAAATGGCACGCGTCTCGTTGCTCACGGCCACGTGGGCGTCGCGACCTTGTGGCAGGTTCGTGCCTGTGGTGACAGCGTGCGTGGCATACGCGTAGCGGTCGGTGGCCGTGCTGTTGTTGCCACCGCCCGAGTACACGGCTTGCGTGCTGTTGCCTGCGCCAGCCAGTGTGTTGCGCGCTGTGCCCAGGTTGCTGCCTCCAGCCACTGTGGCGGTAGAGAACTCGTACGTGTCGGAGCTTGCAGTGGTGGTACTGGCCGCGATGCCACCTGCTGCCAGCGCGAACGAAGAGCTGGGGCCGGAGGACGTGTTCCGGCTTGTGATAAGAAGCATTTCCAACATAATCGTTCCTTGAATCGGGTTTGCATTGCCCACTCGTGAGAATGAGCAATAAAAACGCCTAGAAAGTAGGCGGGGTGGTCACCAGCACCTCGGGCAGCACCGGAAGCTCGGCTTCGGAGGCCGCCGCTTTGATCTGGCCTTCCAGGGTCCAGATCTGGCTCAGGATGAGCATGTACAGATCCATCGAGGCATCCGTCATGTCGTACATCTGCTGGGGCGTGAGAACCCGCAGTTCATTCTCGTAGGTGCGAAAGAACATCGGGGTGTTCGAGTTCGTGGCCAGCAGACGTTCGGACTTCTGCCCCAACCCCGTGAGGTTGGCGCGGTCGCCGTCACGCAGCTGGATGTGCTGGGTCACGCCATCGGGAAACGGGTACGGGGCGCCCTTGTAGAGCGTGGTGCCCCGCAGCTCTTCGAGTTTGTTCAGCAGCTCGAGTTTCTTCGCCCCCAGACTCGTGGCTTTCTCTTCCGGGGTGAACCAGCGCGGCAGCCACGTTTGCACGTACTTGCCGTCCTGCAGATCCGGCTGGCCTTCGTCGGTCACGTCTGCACCCACTTCCGGTCGAGGTGTAGGATGAACCACTGCAAAGCCCTTCTCCGCCAGCTCTTCTTCATCGGGCTCCTGAGCGAAGCTCGCTCCAGGGATGGCCTGACGCACTTGAAACAGGCTGAGCGGATACTCGCCCGTGTTCACGTTCATCAGCCGTGTGTTCGAGGTCACTTTCATTTCATTGTTCCTTGTAACTGCCGCGGGGACCCGAAGGCCCCCGCTTTCGTCGTTGCTTTAGCCCGTCGGACCCATGCCGCCCTTCCAGCCCGTGCCGTCCCACAAGAGAACGACGACCGTGAAGTTCGCACCGAGCACCGGAGGCGTGGCGTTGTGCCAGGAGATCCCAGCGGGCCAGGTGACCGAGGAGTTGCCCGAGACGATGATCGTCACGCACATTGCATCGGCTGCGCCCGGTGAGTTGGCAAACGCGAGCGTACGCGGTGTGTTGGCCAGCACCGTGTGCACGTTGCGCGTCAGGTCCAGCGTCGTGGTCGCCACAGCGATCTTCAGCGTGTACTTGTCCAGCGTGGCCGTGCCCGTGGGAGCGGCTTGCTCCACCCAGGCGCCATTGCGCTGCACGTAGTACTTGCCATCCGAGGGTGCCATCTGGATCGCGACCCACGCCCCGTTGCGACGCGTGTAGTAGCCGTTGTCCTGAGGGGCTTCACCCACCGGGTAGGTGAGCTCGACCCATGCACCGTTCAGGCGCACGCGCTTCACACCGTCCGAAGGCGCGTCGAAGACGTTGCCGGCTCCGAGGTTGCCCAGCAAGAGCCACGTGGTCGTGCCGGTCTTCACGTAGTACGTGTTGTCGGTCGTGTTGATGAAGAAGTCATCCACCACCCCGTCAGCCGCACTCGGCGCCCGGTTCAGCGCAATCCAGATCGAGCCGCGAGCTCCGGTGCTGCCCGTGTCACCCTTCACACCCGGGTTGCCCTGGATGCCTTGAATGCCTTGGAACCCCCGGTCGCCCTTGGGACCTTGGAACGGACCCATGTCCTCGTAAGCCACACCCGTCCACACCCAGAAGTTCAGGCCAACGATGTAGCCTTCGCCCAGCGTGCCCGTGCCTGGCAGGTCGCCCGTGGAGGCGAGTTTGCCGAGCACCGTGAGGCCCGGTCCCACAGGACCTTGCGGACCTTCCGGACCGACATCCCCGGTGTTGCCCTGCACACCCTGAATCCCCTGCTCACCTTGCACGCCTTGGATGCCTTGCGGACCCTGCAGCGAAGCAAGCCACGCGGCGGTGTTGCCCACGAAGCCATTGTCCAGTGCGTGCTGGTAGGCCGAGCGACCCGTTTGCTGACCCGCGTCCACGAACACCGCGCCGTTGTAGATCCACAGGTGATCCGTCGCGCCCACGGTCCAGGCGTCTCCTTGGACATTGCCTGCGGCCGGCAGGTCGCCCTGGGTGGCTTTGAGGCCGAGGTACTTGACCCCGTTGCCCGTGTCACCCTTGAGACCCTGAATGCCTTGGATGCCCTGCTCGCCCTGTGCCCCGCGGATGACCCCGTAGTTGATCCACGTGGAACCCGTGGAGATGTACATCCGGTAGGTGTCCTGCGTGAGGTACATCCAGCCTTGGTTGGAGACCTGCGCAGCCGGGATCGCGTCCACCGTAGCGACCGTGCCTTGCGGGATGATGCCGATGCCCATCACACCCTGGATACCCTGGTCACCCGTGTCGCCCTTCAGGCCCTGATCACCTTGGTCACCCTTGGGGCCCTGGAAAGGCCCGAGGTCCACCCACAACGCCGCGATGTACATGTACAGGTGGTTGTCCGCCTGCACCACCCACGCGTCCTGCTCAGCTGCGCCTGCGGGGAGGTCTCCCGTGGTGGCCTTGGTGCCCAGAATCACGAGGCTTGCGCCAGCGTCCCCGGTATCGCCTTTGATGCCTTGGTCACCCTGATCACCCTTGACGCCCTGGGGTCCGCGAATGTCACCTTGGTCGACCCAAACCGCACCGTTGGAGATCCACTGGTGACCCGTGTCGAGGGTGTTGTACACCCAGCCCAGAGTGGGTGCTTCTGCAGCCGGCAGGTTGGCAGCCGAAGCCACAGAGCCCTTCGGGGTGAGGCCAGCGCCTTGCACCCCTTGGATACCCTGGATGCCTTGCTCACCTTGGTCACCCGTGTCCCCCTGATCACCCTTCGCGCCCTTGAGCGAGAGGAGCCAGGCGTTGATGTCTCCGACGAAACCTGCAGCCACCGCCACAGCGTACGCGGTCTCACCTTCGTTGCCCTGGTCGCCTTTATCGCCCTTGTCACCCTTGACGCCTTGGATGCCTCGCAGTTCACCGTGGTCCACCCAGGTGATGCCATTGGAGACGTACAGGTGCGCGGTGTCCAGAGCCGAGTACACCCAGCCTTCGTTGGCCGGGGCAGGCACAGGCAGCGCCGTGAGGGTGGCCACCGTGCCCTTGGCCGTGAGGCCGATCCCGATCTCACCGCGCTCACCGGTATCACCTTTCAGACCCTGCTCGCCTTCGTCGCCCTTTACGCCTTGGTCGCCTTGAGGACCACGCAGGGGGCCGTAATTGACCCAGTCCGCTCCGATGCCGTCGTAGTACCAGAGGTCGAGACCAATGAAGTACGCGTCGCCAGCAGCATTGCCCGACGGGGGGAGTTCGCCTGTGTTGTTGAGGTTCCCGAGCGTGCGCAAAGCAGCAGCCGGCAGACCTTGTTCGCCTTGATCACCTTTGTCTCCTTTATCGCCCTTGAGGCCATCCGTGCCGTCTTCACCTGGTGCGCCTTTGAGAGAAGCAATCCACTGCACCTGTGTGCCCTGGAACCCCAGGTCCACCGCAATCTGGTAGGCTGACTTGCCTGCCGGGCCGACCTGACCCACCGGTTCCCAAGAGTCGCCGTCCCACACCCACATCTGCTCGAGCACGATGTAGGCATCGCCGTTGGTGTTGCCCTCGGTGGGGAGCTGGCCCACGTTGGCACGCGAACCCAGGATCACCAAACCGATGCCGTCTGCGCCCCGCAGCGAAGCGAGCCAGTCCGATTCCGGCCCCTGGAAACCTGCAAGCACGGCCAACTGATACGCCGAGAGACCCTGCGGTCCACCGATGTCGCCCATGTTGACCCAGGCCACACCGTTGAACGCCCAGAACGCCGAGCCAATCAGGAAGCAGTCACCCTCAGCGGATTCCTCCACCGGAGGCAAAGCCTGCTCGTTGGGCACGGCGCCCAAGAGCCGCACCCCCACCCCGAGGTCACCCTTCTCACCAGCGTCGCCCTTGTCCCCCTTGGGACCGCGCAGCGACAAGAGCCATTGGCCCTCGTTGCCCACGAAGCCCTGCGTGACAGCGACTTGGTAGGCGTTGTCACCTTCGGGGCCTGTGTCTCCTGCATCACCCTTGTCGCCTTTGGCTCCGACCAGCGAGTCCAGCCATTGCTGCGGGGTGCCCGGAAAGCCTGCGTCAACCGCGACTTCATAGGCGGTCTTGCCGTCTGCTCCCGCGGTGAACAACTCACTCGTGGGGATTTTGGCGCTTACGCCTTGTTGCTCGATCTCCACATACTCCGAGCCATCCAAGGGCCCGGCATCGGGGAGTTCGGCAATAGTAGATCCTTGTGGCTCGGCCATTTCGGTACTCACTTATAAATGAAAATCTGTCTAGCGCACGCCACCCTCTACAACCCCTGTGGACGCAAAAGCGGGGTTGTAGAGGAGGTGTGTGGTCGGGAGTAGGAAGCCTACTTATGGCAGCGCGGCCGCCGCAGCGATCCGAGCAGCGTTTTGCGTGTAGTCACGCGCCACGAGAACGTCCATCGCAGCAGTGTCAGCGATCGTCAGGTTCTGCACGAGTGCACGCCAGACACGGCCGTTCAGGCCCGTACCCGGCAGCGCGCCGTCGCGGCCCACGAAAGGCATCTGGCCTGCGCCGAGGATGCCCCAGTCAGCGGTGGTGGCTGCCCAGCCTGAGTCCTGCATCAGCACGCCGTTCAGGAACAGCTGGATGCGAGCCACAGCGCCTGGGTAGTCACGCGTCACCCGCACCGCGAACTGCAGCGGCAAGCCACTGGCGATGGCGGTACGCACCGCCGCACTGGCCACGAGCGTGGTGGCACGGCCTGCGATGCGGAACTCCAGCGTGGTGAGCACACCGGCACTGCCATAGGTGGGCGTGAGCCGGTACTGCAGCACACCAGTGGCCGAAGCCGCACCCAGCAAGCTGTTGTTGAAACCCGTGGCCGCTGGGTCTGGCACGTGCGAGAGCCAGTAGATCAGGCCGATGTCGCTCATCCCGGGCGATGGGTTGAACGCAGCGGGCAGTTGCAAGCGCTTGGTGCCTGTCACTGCGATCGCGCCGTTGCCGTAGGTGCTCGCGTCCACCAGCATCGCCGGGTCAGCGGCGTGGCCGTCTTCCACGAGCGCGTAGTTCTTGAGGGTGGTCGCCGCACTGAGGGCAGCGCCAGCCGCCGGAGCGGAGTTGGTCGCCCAGGGCCAGCCATCGATGGTGTCGATGAGGGCGAGCGTACCCTTGTCCATGGCGGCATCGGGGTAGAGGATGTCGCCAGTACCGGGGGTGCCGATACGTTGGATGTAGACGTCGGTCATTGCAGGAAGCCTTTCGAATTGAGGAATGCAGCCACAGCGTTGGCGATCACCACGCGGCCTGCGGCATTGGGATGGATGTAGTCGGCGGGCACGTCAGTGACCTTCATCAAAGAGCTCGGGGTCACGTCGTTGGCCACATCCGTGACGTCTTGCGGTTGTCCGGGGTCGTGGGCGGCTTGCATCGCAGGCAGCAAGTCCAAGGTGTTGTCGGGCCAGCGTGCCAGCATCGCCGAGACCAGGTCTTGGCGGTTCTTGTAGGCACCCGTTCCCATGATTTCACCCGCACCTGCTGCCGGCAAATACGGCATGAACAAGAACCGACGGGTGAGCGTCGGGATGGCGTCGAACATGGCCTGGAAGTCGTTGAGCACGAACTGCACGGGCACGGTGTTGTTGCGACCTGCAAAGGCCACGAGCACCATGTCTGCGTAGTTGGGAATGAACCCCGCTTCGGTCGTCGGGTTGTTGTCCCCGGTCGGCGACGGTGCCCAGACGCAGCGCACGTTACCCGGCGAGGGCACGGCAGAGCCACTGGTCATCCGTGTGAACGTGGTGGTGGACACCCCGTCAAAGTGCAGCGTACCGAAGACGCCATTCAAATACACCACGAGGGTGGTCGCCACGTTCGCAAAGCGCGAGAGTGGATTGCCCTTGCCCACGTTCGTGACCGTCACTGCACCGCTGGCTGGGATCACACCGCCCGAGACCGTGTAGAGGTTCTCGTAAGCACCGTAGCGCGAAGCCACGGCCAGCGAGGTCTCACCGCTGCGCCCGAAATTATAGGCTGTTGCCGCGATCGGGGTGGGCGTCGCTGTCGCCAGCTGTGCCATCCAGTTCTGAGCGGTCAGGCTATCACCGAAACACGCCAACGCACGCAGGGGTCGCACCGGGTGTTCGTTGGCCACGTCAGGACGCGACCAATACAGACCACTCGGGGCTGCAGACGCACGGTCCGAGCTCCAGATCACGGCGTTGCCTTCGATGCGCGGGTTCGTGTTGTTCGCACCCGCACTGGACAGGAGCAGCCGCTTACCGGTTTTGCGCTCTTCCGCATACACGGCTTGCTTGCCCGTGCCGTCATCGTCCGAGTACGCCACGTACAGATCGGTCGTGGAAGGCGTCGCCTCAGCGACCACACTCGGGGTGGCGGGGTTGACCAAGATCCGGCGGTCCGAGCCGATCGTCACCTTGGGGTTGCCACAGCGTGCCCATTGCTGGGACGTGATGGCTTCCAGCAGATTCGGAGCCGACACAGGTTTGTCGAACACAAACGCCGAAGACGTCTCCACCTCGATCTTGCGACGGTCCGAACCGATCACGCCGCGACGCACACCAGAGCGGGCCCACTGACCCGAGTCCAGGTACGTGATCCCGTTGAGGGAATCCACCCGCAGCGGACCCACCAAGTCGCGCTGGTAGTTCGGGGAGCGCTTTTCGATCAGGCGGCGGTTGCTGCCGACGACAGCGTAGGCATAACCCGAGCGCTTGTACTGAGCCGGGTCCAGCATCGAGATGTCACCCTTGAACCGGTTGTTCAAGAGATCGAACTCGGAGCCGGTGTTGAAGCTCTGCACCGCCACGTAGTCGTCTGTGGTCGTGCCTGCCCCGGTACGACGGTAGGCCGTCATCCGCGTGAGCGCATCCGTGGCGTTCGGGCGAACCCAGAAAATATCTTCCACGCCGATCACAGGGTCTGCCGAGACGAGAGCCAGGTTGGCCGTACCGAAGACCTTGCCTGCACTGAGAGCAGCGAGCGCAGAGCTCTCGGAGTCGATGGCCGACTGCGCAGCAGCCAGTTTGCTCTGCTCAGCTTCCGCCTCGATCGCTTCGATCGCGAGCGTGTCAGCGGCCGGTCCCTGAATACCCGGGATACCTTGGATGCCTTGTGCGCCAGTTTCACCCCGCAGGTTGCCTTGGTCCACCCACGTGGCGCCTGTCGAGAGGTAGGCGTGGCCGGTGGCAGCCACGGTGTAGAGCCAGCCCTTGTTAGCTTCACTCGCAGCCGGGATTTCATCGACAGTCGCTACAGAGCCTTTGGCGGTGATGCTCACCCCGGGGATGCCTTGGATACCCTGGTCACCTTGCACCCCGGTGTCACCCTTGAGCGTGAGCAACCACTCGGCTTCGGTGCCTTCAAAGCCACCAGCGACCGCCACCTCGAACGCCGAGGGACCGGTCTCGCCTTGGTCGCCCTGGTCACCCTTCGCCCCCTTGAGCGAGAGGAGCCAGGCGGCTTCCGTACCGACGAAGCCCGTGTCCACGGCCACTTGGTAAGCAGACTTGCCTTCGACGCCTTGCTCACCTTCGTCGCCTTTGTCGCCGTCCAGAGACGCGAGCCACTGCGTGACGGTGCCGCTGAAACCATCGGCCACAGCGACCTGGTACGCCGACAGACCGGCTGCGCCCGTTTGACCACGCAGCGCAGACGCAGGCAGGCGGACACTGACGCCGTCTTGCTCGGCTTCCAGGACTTCAGCGCCTGTGACCGGACCGCCCGGGGGAAGACCTCCGATGGTGCTGGTAATGGGGATCATGAGAGATTACCTTGTTCTAGAGGTTGTAGGGGTCAGACCGGAGGCGGCAGGATCACCCGGGGCACGCCCGAGGTCGTGACACGCATGCGGCCAGTGGTGGTGACGCGAACGCCTGTGAGGTTGCCCACGCCTTCCACGGCGATCGGGATCGAACCGATCCAGGCGAGCGAGGTGGGAGCAGCTTGAAGCACCACGTCTTGCCACTCGTCGTCGATGAGCTCGTTGACGATGTCCGTGTCTGCGAACTGCACGCCGAACTTGGTGCGCAGCGCTGGCAGCAGTTCATGCATGTAGAACGGGAACGCTGGGGCCACGAGCGTGACCGCGGGATCGGGGGTGAGCACGTCCAGCGTGAGGCGCTGGTACATGAACCCGATGTTGCCGCGAAAGAGGTCGTAGTACTCCGCGTCGATGTCCACCGGAACGAATGTGTTGGCATCCGTGGGAACGTCGGGACGCTGGTCCAACGCCATCGGCACACCGAACTCCACTTTGGCAGGCGGGATGCGAAATTGGTTGGTGAGGTAAATAAGGTCCAGGGCAATCTCAGCACTGGGGCGGTTGAAGTTGCCTTCTTCGATAAACGAGGTGAGGTTCATGCGAATCCCTTGAGGTCAGGAGCAAAGGAAAATTAATTTGACGGGCAATCTTATAGACCCCCGAGGGCGGCTTTGCGCGGCTCGTGGGGGTGCTAGTTTGCTTGATCCTCGTCCGGACGGTGGTGGCTGCTTATCGAAAAAAGCTGAAAGTGGCCGCGTTTTTTACCCCGTTTGAGCAGAGGTCATCATGTGATTAAGGTAAATATTTACCAGTTACATGCCCCCGAATACAACCTAGGAGTGCCCGTGTCCAGTAAAGACAAACTGTTTGCGTTGATCAACGCAACAAATCCACTGCCTCGTCCGCTCACGGCGAACAACGTGGAACTCATCGACCCACGACCCGCTGTAGGCACTGACTGGAACACCCGTGTCACCATCCGTGCCATCACGGACAAAGGCTACAGCCGCGAGCAGGACGTGTTCTATCGCCGCATCGACCTGAGCGATCTGGAGCCGATCGTCTACAAGGCCTCGGACGTGACGAC
>Ga0307411_10000511_pt1 | contig 13617 bp, 14 predicted proteins | sample DK1Ometagenome_2_FD_203712 | JGI IMG/M metagenome (GOLD analysis project Ga0307411, IMG submission 203712) | Maize rhizosphere microbial communities from greenhouse at UC Davis, California, United States - DK15-O-1 | ecosystem: Host-associated > Plants > Roots > Rhizosphere > Soil | place: USA...
TGGCTCGAACGGTGGTGGAGCGCGGCGGTTCGAGCCGGATTCGAGCCGGGCGGGTGACAGTGCGGCACACGGTGATCCGACCTGTGTCGTCTACGCATCAAGGAGATCTCATGGCCGGAAGGGCTGGCATTACCGGAAAACGCAGGGTCGCGGTCGGTGCCGTGGCCGCTGTCGTCACCCTCGTGTGGGCAGGCGGCACCGCGACCGCGGAGCAGTTCGCCGCGCCCGCGCCGACCGACGAGGTGTTGTTCCACGACGACTTCTCGTCCGGCTTCGACAAGACGGGGACGTGGTTGCTCGGCAAGTCGAAGACAGCGACCGGCGCCGAACTGCCGGAAGGCGACGGCGTGGTGACGGTGGGGCGCAAGGGGATCACCGTCGTGCCGACGGGGCGCAACCCCGCGACGGGCCGCCCGGCCTTCGCGGCGACAGCGGACCAGCAGGCCGCGGGTTTCGGTGGCGGCACCGGGGACCACCTCAAGTGGGTGGCGCAGCCGAGGAAGTCCTCGGCCAACGGGTTCCCGATCCCGGACACGGGCGCGATGACCTGCACCACCAGGATGTCGGTCCTGGCGGAGGGGATCGAGCGGCATCCCTTCGGTCGGGCGGCGGTGGCCGACCCGCAGTCGGACCCGAGGCTGGCGAGCGCCACCATGATCACGGTGGACCACGCGACCCACACGGTCTTCAACTTCACGCTCACGAACAACGAGATCCACGCGATCTACGAGCGGCTGCCCGTCGACAGCGGCGCCTACGCCGCGTTCCACTACTCCATCCCGGTCGCCAAGCGCGGTCCGGACCGCGCGGACGAGCTCCAGGTCCGCTTCGACCAGGGCGGCAAGCGGGTCACGTGGCTGGTCAACGGCCGCAAGGTGCTGTCGACTGACCGCATCGGCACGCTGGCGTTCGACCGCAAGTACCTGCGGACCGACCACGGCGGTCCACAGGAGACCGTCGTCGCCCGCAACGTCCAGTGCGGTCTGGGCATCGGCAACCTGCTGGACGGGTCCGGCGGGGTCAAGGACAGGTACAAGGGCGGCCTGGTGAAGCTGGAGGACACCCCCGGCTTCTACTACTCGACCCTGCTCGGCGCGCCCGCGCCGCAACCGTTCCTGGACGACGAGAGCAAGGTGTCGAACAGGCTCTTCGGCCAGGGCGTGACGCTGAAGGTGCGTGGTTTCGACATGCGCTACGAGCGCTGATCGGGCAGGCGTGGCAGAACCCCCGTGGGCACAGCGCCCACGGGGGTTCTCCGGTGTGTCAGCGTGCTGAGTACATGTCGTCCGCCACCGCTCGGCGGACCGTCGTGCGCCGGTCGTCCACCTGTTCCCACCGGTCCCCGTAGATCAGCCGGGTCATCGCCGGGAAGCGCAGGAACGCGTGCGGGAAGCCCATCGGCACGGTGCTCGCCTTGTCCAGCGCGGCCAGGTGCTCGTCGTCCAGCACCACGTCGACGCCGCCCAGGTTCTGCCGCAGCTGCTCCTCCGACGTGGCGCCGATCAGCGGGATGACAGTGCCCGGTCGCGACCGCAGCCAGGCGAGGGCGACCTGGGCGGGTGGGCAGCCGAGCGCCGCGGCGATCTCGACCACCTCGCGGACGACATCGTCGCCCTCACCTCTCGGTTGGCCCCACGGCACCTTGTCCAGCCGTCCTGGCAGACCTTCCAGGTACTTGCCGGTGAGCCGACCGTCGGCCAGCGGCCCCCAGGCGAAGACGGGCAGGTCGAAGGCGTGCGCCATGGGCAGCAGTTCCCGCTCGGACGTGCGGTCCAGCAGGTTGTAGTGCAGTTGCAGTCCCACGAACGGCGACCAGCCGCGCAGGTCCGCCAGGGTGTTGGCCTGCGCCACTTCCCAGGCGGGCCAGTCGGAGACGCCGACGTAGAGCAGCTTGCCCAACCGCACCTGGTCGTCCAGCGCCCGCATGACCTCCGGCACCGGGGTCAGGGTGTCCCTGGCGTGCACCCAGAGCACGTCGAGGTGGTCGGTGCGCAGCCTGCGCAGGCTGGCTTCCAGCGAGGCGACCAGGTTCTTGCGGTGGTTGCCCGCGGAGTTCGGGTCGCCCGGCCTGGTCTGCATCGTGTACTTCGTGGTCAGCACGAACTCGTCGCGCCGACCGGAGAGCAGCTCGCCGAGCGTGGACTCCGCAGTGCCGTTGCCGTATTCGTCCGCGGTGTCCAGGACGTTGCCGCCCGCCGCGGCGAACAGGTCCAGCAGCCGGGCGGGAACCCCGTCCGGCAGGCTCCAGTCCGCGCCGAACGTCATCGTGCCCAGCGCGAACTCCGAGATCCGGACGCCGGACTTGCCGAGCAGTGTGTAGCGCACGATCGACCACGCTCCAAGGGTTACGACGGACGTGTCACGTTCACAGCGGGCAGGAGGTGCTCCTCCTCGTACGCGAAGTGCGCCTCCAGGCCGGAGACGACCTGGTCCAGCTCGTCGCGCAGCTTCCGCACGTCCGAGAGGTCGCCGGACAGGCCTTCGCCCAGCAGCGCCTCGAAATCGGCGAGGGCCCGCTCCACCACCTCGTGCTCCTCGCGCAGCCTGGTGATGGCGGGGACCAGGTCGGGGAACTGCTGCTCGAACGCCGAGAACGAGCCGTCCTCCCTGGTGTGGTGCATCTGGAGCCCGTAGCAGAAGGTCAGGCAGTGCTTCCGCAACTGCTCGAACAGGTCGGCCGTCGGCGGCGCTCCGGCGCCCGGCTCGCCTGCGAGCACGCGCTCGATCTCGTCGCGGACCCGGCCGAGTTCGGCCCGCAGCTCGTTGTGGTGCAGGACCAGCTGCTTGCCGATCATCTGATTGCGCTCGGAGTTCTTCGACAGGTCCAGCGGGTGCAGCGCGACCACCGGGATCGTCCGGGTGGTCTTCTCCTGGTACTCGCGGAAGGTCGGGTCGATCGAGCACTGGCGCTCGTAGAGGCGGTCGCGCTCCTCGCCTTCCAGCGGCACCGCCCTGGCGGCGAAGGGTTTGACCTGCCCGGCCTCGGTGCCGATCTCCATCGTGACCTGGGCACTGGCCAGCATGTTGAGGTACCAGTCCGGGTGCTTCGGGCTGCCGAGGTTGGAGCCGAAGACCAGGTACCGGTCACCGTCGCGCAGGTAGATGGCGGGGTTCGTGTGGGGCTTGCCGGTCGTGCGGCCCGCCGTGGTCAGCACGACCATGGGGGCGCCCTCGAACATCCCGCCGACCTTGCCGTTGTTCTCCCGGAATTCCTTGATGACTCGTTCGTTCCAGCTGCTCATGGCATCCTCCACCCGGTACGCGCAAGCGACTTTGCTTTGAAAGCAAATACACCTGAAAACTAGCAGCCCTCAACGGCGATGTCGACGTGGCGGACCCGCAGGACCGCGCCCGCGCCCCAGATCCGGCTGGTGGGCAGGCTCGCGTCGTCGACGAAGGTCTGCGCGACCGGTGCGCCGTGGCGGGGGGAGTAGTAGAAGTCCGGCGCGGAGTCCAACCGCACCAGCCCGCGCCCGTCCGGACCCGCGCCGTCCAGCGTGGTGAACGTGCCGAGCCCGCAGGCCAACTGCCGCAGGCGAACCGTCTCCTCGACGCCGCCGTGGTCGACCAGCAGGTGCTCGCGGCCGAACGCCCGGTGGCCGAGCCGGTCGGTGCCGAGCACGACCTGGCCGTCCAACAGCCAGGTGACCCGCGTGCCGCCCCGGTCGACCCTGATCCGGCAGTCGTGCCACTGGTCGGCCGCGCGGTCCGCGACCGGCACCGCGTAGGAGAACGCCGCGTAGCCCGCGCCCGGTGACGCGACCCGTTCGTAGAGCGCGTACACCGTGCCGCTGGTGAGCGCGAAGTCGAACACCAGGTGGCTCTCGAAGTCCGTGGTGACCAGGCACGCCGCGGCGAGGCGCAGGTCGGACCACGGGTCGGCGACAGCCGAGCCGAACGGGTGCCGGTCGACCCCGGTGCCGCGACCCGACATCGTCGCGGCGAGGTCGAGCACACCGTCGGACGGGACGTCGAAGCCGGGCACCCCGGAACTCGCCCGGCGCCGCAGCAGCGCGGACCACTTGATGTGGTCGCTGCGCCCGCCACCCGGCGAGTCCTGGCCGCACGTGGCGGTGAACCCCGTGCCGCTGACCGGCACCACGGTCAGGCCGTCGGACGACCACGTGACGACCCCGTCACCCATGGGCAGGCCCCCTCGGGGATGGACGTCCCACCCGTCGAGCCCGGACCGGAAGTCCTCTGCCGCCAGTGCTTCGCGCTGTCCCACCGGGCCACTGCGTCTCATCGGACCACTGTGCGGGCCTGGTCAGGAGTTTGGCTTGAGCCACGGTCCACCTCGGGTCAAGGCGCCGTGACCACGGTGTCTGACATGGAACAGCGTCGCGTGGTCCTGCTGCTGCCGGGACAGGGCAACCAGCGGGAGCGGATGGCAGCCGGGCTGCACGGGGTGTCGCCGGAGTTCACAGCGGCCATGTCGGACTTCTTCCAGGCGTTGGGCGCGGAGGGGGAACGGTTGCGCGAGCAGTGGTCGCGCCCCGCGCCGAACCCGGAGATGGACGACGGCGCGACCGCCCAGCCGCTGCTGTTCGCCGTGGGGTACGCGCTGGGCCGCGCGGTGCGGGCGGACGTGTTGCTCGGGCACAGCATCGGGGAACTCGCCGCGGCGTGCCTGGCCGAGGTGTTCGCGCCGGAGGACTTCGCGGCGCTGATGGCGGCCCGCGCCCGTGCGATGGCGGGTTCGGGCGGGGGCGGCATGCTCGCTGTCGCCGCCGCTCCCGACGACCTGCCCGGCGATCTCGTCGGCGTCACCCTCGCTGCCCACAACGGGCCGAGGCAGACAGTGTTGGCAGGCCAGGACACCCTGCTCGACGCGGCTGCGGACCGGTTGCGCGCCAACGGGTTCACCGTGCGCAGGCTGCGGTCCGGGCACGCCTTCCACAGCCCGGTGATGAGCGCCGCGGCCCAACGGCTCGGTCGGGAGCTGGGCGCGTTGCGGCTCAGCCCGCCGCGCGTGGCGGTGATGTCGACCAGGACTGCCGCGCCGGTGCGGCCCGTGGAGGCGGTCGACCCGAGCTTCTGGTTCGACCAGCTCACCCTCCCGGTGCGCTTCTGGCCCGCCGTGAAGTCGTTGCTGGACACCGGGGGCACCGAGCCGGGACTGCTCCTGCTCGACGCGAGCCCGGACCGCGGACTGGGTGCGGCGGTCCGTCGTCATCCGGCGGTGCTGCGCGGCACGAGCCAGGTCCTGCCGCTGCTGGCCCCCGCTCGGGACGCGGGAACCCCGGCGGACGCGGAGGCGTTCGCCGGGGCCCTGCGCGTGCTTCAGGCGGAACAGGCAGGCAGTTCCCCGTCGTTGTAGGCCACCATCTCGCCGAAGATCCCCACCACGTCCAGCGGGGAAGCCTCCGGCGCGCCCCGCAGGTCCGCGTAAGCCCGGTGCAGGTTGCCCACCAGGCGCTCGGGGTCGAGCCACTCGGCGAACCGGCCGGGATCGGTGTCCCTGGCCACCTCCAGAGGGCTCACGTCGGCGGCCAGGCCTTCCTTCGCCGTGCTCAGCAGCCAGGTGAGGTAGTCGGCCGTCTCGTCCAGCACCTCGGGCCCCGCGACCGGTCCGTGGCCGCCGACGATCGTGCGCGGGCCCAGCGCCCGCAGCCTGTCGATCGCCCGCAGGCTGCCGGTGACCGACCCCATCAGCAGGAACGGCGTGCAGCCGGGCAGCAGCACGTCGCCTGCGAAGAGCACGCGTTCCTGCGGCAGCCACACGACCGTGTCGTTGGTGGTGTGCGCGGGGCTGACGTGGATGAGCCGCGCCAGGCGGTCGCCCAGGTGCAGGTCCAGCGAGTCCCGGTAGGTGAGGTGCGGCAGCCGGACGGAGACGTCGCCCCACTGGACCCCCGGCCACAGGGTGGTGAGGCCGAGGCCCACCGCGGCCATCTCCTGACGGGTCAGTTCGTGGGCGATGATCGTCGCCTCCGGGGCCGCCACCGCGTTGCCGAGGGTGTGGTCGCCGTGGAAGTGGGTGTTGACCAGCAGCCGGATCGGCGCGGACGTCAACTCCTCGACGGACTCGCGCAGCCCGCGCGCCCTGGCTTCGGTGGCCGCGCTGTCGATCAGCGTCACCCGGTCCGGCTCCAGCAGCACCCCGGCGTTGTTGACGCACCAGCCGCCGGGTTCCTGGATGTAGGCGAAGACGCCGTCGGCGACCTCCCGCATCATCGGACGCCTCCCTCGATGAACCGCTTGGCCGCCGTGAGCGTCAGAAGGCTGTTGCCGCCCAAGCGTTCCCGCACGATCCGGCGCGCGTCGGCAGGCGTCGAGCCCGACCCGAAGACCTCGGTCAACGCGGCGGGGTCGAGCGCGACCCGGTGCCGCGCGGTGACGTCGGTCCCTTCGGCGGTCGACGTGATCAGCCATTCCCCGCTGTGCCCGAGCAGTCCGCGCGGAACGGCTGTCTGCTTGTAGACGATGCGCTGGTGCGGGAAGCACAGCCGAACCGAACGGGTGAGGTGCGCGGACCCGTCGCCGGCGAGGGTCCGCATCTCCAGGGTCTGGACCTCGGCGCCCGCCGCTGTCTCCGGCTCGGTCATCAGATCGAGGCTTTCGACGTGCGACAACCGCCGCGGCCAGAGGTCGGCGCGGTGCAGGAAGTCGTACACGGCAACGGCACTGCCCTTGATGGACAGGTGGTCGACGAAGGAGAAGATCAGCTCGTCGGGCTCCACGCCGTGTTCCGCCCACGACTTGACCGCGCCGATCTCCGCCGTGCTGTTGCGCTCCAGCACGGTGCCGATCAGGTCGTCCTCCTCGCGCGAACCGGTGGTGCCCACCCATTCGTGGCCGAGCACCAGGCGACCCGGCTCGAACCGCCAGTGGCCGCTCATCGCGGCGACCGGCGGGGTCGGCGACTCCTGCCGGAAGTCGACCCGCAGCGCCTGCGCGTCGAGCTCGCGCGTCGAGGTCCAGCTCCGCACCTGCGCGCCCGCGAGCGCCCAGAGCTGGACGCGCTCGGACTTCCCGTCGCTGCTCAGCACCGTCGCGGCGAGGCACGGGGCGAACAGCACCGGCCAGCACGTCACGTCGGCGATCAACCGGTAGGCGCGCTCGGCGGGCGCGTCCAGGTCCGTGGTGTGCTCCGCGCTCCGCACGGGTGTCGTGGTCACGACTGCTGCCTCCAGATCTGTCAGTAGTTGCCGAGCCCGCCGCAGATGTTCAGCGCCTGCGCGGTGATCGGGTCCGCCTGCTCGGTCACCAGGAACCCGACGAACGCGGCCACCTCGTCGGGTTCGGTGTAGCGGCCGAGGGGGATTTTGGCCTGGAACCTCTCCAGCACGTCCTGCTCGGTGACCTCCCAGACCTCTGCGTAGTGCCTGCGCACGGTGCCCGCCATCGGGGTCTCCACGTAGCCGGGGCACACCGCGTTGACTGTGATGCCGGTCTTCGCGAGCTCCAGCCCGAGCGCCTTGGTGAAGCCGACGACGCCGTGCTTCGACGCGGAGTAGGGGGCGCCGAACACCACGCCCTGCTTGCCGCCGGTGGACGCGACGTTGACGATCCGACCGCGGGCCAGACCGCGCATGCCGCCGGTGGTCAGCACTTCACGGGTGACCAGGAAGACGCTGTTGAGGTTGGTGTTGATGACGTCGTGCCAGAGCTCGTCGGACAGCTCGGCCGTGACACCGCCGCCGCTGCGGCCGGCGTTGTTCACCAGCACTTCGACGGGGCCGTACCTGTCGACAGCGGCTTGGACCCAGCGCCGCACGTCGGTTGGCGAGGTGACGTCGCAGGACGTGCCGTCCGCCTCGAACCCGCGTTCCCGCAGCTCCTTGACGGCCGCGGCGACAGCGGAGGAGTCCCTGGCGCACAGGAAGACCGGGTGGCCGCGCTGGGCGAGCACCTCGGCGACGGATCGACCGATGCCGCGCGACGCGCCGGTGATCAGGGCTGGGCCGTACGCGGATGAGGTGGTCATGGTCAGCCCTTCAGGCGGCGTTGGACATGGCGTCGTTCACGGCGTCGAGCAGCTGGCGCGGGGTCTGCGCCGCCGTCACGTCGTCGTCGGGCACCGTGGCCCCGTAGCGCCGGGACACGATCGCCGCGGTCTCCAGCAGCGCCAGCGAGTCGTAGCCGAGGTCGGTGAACGGCACGTCGAGGACGTCGCCGTCGAGGCTGGTCTCCTCGTCCTCGCCCGCGCTCTCGATGAGGATCACCTTGAGGTCGTCGAAGGTCATTCGGTTCATGGCCGGGCCTCTCCAGTCGTGTCGTGGGCGCGCACGACCAGCGCGGAGTTGAACCCGCCGTGGCCGCGCGCCAGAACCAGTGCCGCGCGCACGGTCGCCTCGCGGGGCGCGCCGCGCACCAGGTCGAGCCGGTGACCGGGCACGGGCCGGTCGACGTGGGCGGTCGGGGGGATCACCGAGTCGCGGATGGACAGCAGCGCGGCGGCGGTGTCCAACGGCGGGCCGCCACTGGCCAACCTGCCGGTGAGCGTCTTGGGCGCGGTCACCGGCACGCCGTGCGGCCCGAAGACCGCCTCGATCGCCGCGGCCTCCACGTCGTCGAGGGCGGGCAGGGCGGCGGCGTCGGCGAACACGACGTCGATGTCCGCCGGAACCAGTCCCGCGTCGGCCAGCGCCAACCGGGCGGCGCGCTCCAGACCGGGCGGGCGCGCCGAGTCGGGCGGCGGGTCGAACGTGGCGGCGTAGCCCGCGATCTCGCCGTAGACCCGCGCACCCCGTTCCAGCGCCGCGTCGGCGGTCTCCACGACGAGCATCGCGCCGCCCTCGCCCGGCACGTGGCCGGACGCCTTGGTGTCGAACGGGAGGAACGCGCGGGTCGGATCGTCCACACGGGACACCCGGCCGCCGGAGATGTGCGACACCAAGCCCCACGGGTCGAACGCGGACTCGACGCCGCCGGTGACGACGAGCAGGCTGCCCTTGCGCAACGTGCGCCGGGCGTGGCCGATCGCGTCGAGACCGCCTGCCTGCTCGGCGACGATGACGCTGCCGGGGCCGCGCATCCCGTGCCGGATGGAGATCTGGCCGGTGTTGGCCGCGTAGAACCAGGCGAACGACTCGTACACGCTCACGTGCTGCGGGCCGCGGGTCCACAGCTTGCGGGCTTCCCGATGGGTGAACTCGAACCCGCCGGTCGCGTTGGAGGTCACCACGCTCATGCCGTACTCGGGCAGCGCGGCCGGGTCCGCGCCGGAGTCGGCGATCGCCCAGTCGGCGGCGGCGACAGCGAGCCGGGTGACCCGGTCGGTCTGCGGCAGGAGCCTGCCGGGCAGGTGCGCGGCGGCGTCGAAGTCGGTGATCAGACCGACCAGGCTGGACTGGTACCGGGACCCGTCGTAGTCGCGCACCTGTCGGATTCCGCTGGCGCCGTCGAGGGTGGCGCTCCACCAGGCCTCGGTGCCCAGGCCGTTGGGGGCGGTGACGCCGATGCCCGTGACGAGAGCTGTCGTCATGCGGTCTCCCTGGTGAGGACCATGGCGCTCTGGAACCCGCCGAACCCGCTGCCCACGCTGAGCACGGTGTCGACCCGCCGTTCGCGCGCCTCGTTGGGCACGTAGTCGAGGTCGCACTCCGGGTCGGCCTCGTGCAGGTTCGCGGTGGGCGGCACCGCGCCGTACTCCATGGCCAGCGCGCACGCCGCGATCTCGATGGAGCCGATGGCCCCGAGCGAGTGCCCGACCATCGACTTGATGGAGCTGACCGGCGTCCGGTACGCGTGGTCGCCGAGCGCCACCTTGAACGCCGTGGTCTCGTGCCTGTCGTTCTGCTTGGTGCCCGAGCCGTGCGCGTTGACGTAGTCCACGGACTCCGGCGCGCACCTGGCCTCGTCCAGCGCGAACCGGATCGCCTCGGCCATCTCCCGGCCGTCCTTCTTCAGGCCGGTCATGTGGTAGGCGTTGCAGCGCGTGCCGTAACCGGAGATCAAGCCGTAGACGTGCGCGCCGCGGGCGCGGGCGTGCCCGAGTTCCTCCAGCACGAACATCGCCGCGCCCTCCGCGATCACGAACCCGTCGCGGGTCCTGTCGAACGGGCGCGACGCGTGCTCCGGGTCGTCGTTGCGCGGCGACGTCGCCTTGACCGCGTCGAAGCAGGCGACGGCGATGGGGGAAATCGGCGTGTCGGTGGCCCCCGCGAGCATCACGTCGGCACTGCCCTCCGCGATCAGGTCACGGGCGTGGCCGACCGAGTCGATGCCGGACGTGCAGCCGGTGGAGATCAGGGTCGCGGGCCCTTCGGCGCCGACAGTCCACGCCACCTCGGCCGCCAGCGAGCTGGGCACGAACGCGTCGTAGAGCTGCGGGGACGTGTACGCCCCGTCGACTTCCCACTGCCTGCCGCTGTCGCTGAGGACCACGTACTCCTGCTCCAGGGTCGTGGTGCCGCCCACCGCGCTGCCGACGCTGACCCCGATCCGGTGCGGGTCGAGGTCGGCGAACTGCAAGCCGCTGTCGGCCAGGCACTCGCGCGCGCTGACCACGGCGAACTGCGCCGCCCGGTCGAGGCGGCGGATTTCCCGTGCGGTCAGGCCGTTGCGCTCGGCGTCGAAGTCGACCTCGGCCGCCATCCGCGACCGGAAGCGGCCGGGGTCGAAGAACGAGATGGTGCGGGTGGCCGTCCGCCCGGAGACCAGCAGGTCCCAGAACGCCTTCTTGCCGATGCCGCCGGGAGCGACGACGCCGATGCCGGTGATGGCGACACTTCGGTTCACCGTGGGACTCCCTTGACAGGTCCGGTGTGGACGGACGGGCGCGAACGGGATCTCACCGGGTGGCCGGGACCCTGGAGTCGACGAACGTGATGAACGCGCCGGGTGTGGTCAGGCCGTCGAGTTCGTCGTCGGTGATCGCGACGCCGTAGTCGTCCTGGATGCGTACAGCGATCTCGTACACCACGATCGAGTCGAAGCCGAGGTCGTCGAACTCGGTGTCCAGCGCGGACTCGTCGAGCGTGCCCGAGTCGGCGCCCTCGTAGCACTGGTCCACGATCTTGCGGAACTCGGTGAGGGTGAAGCCGGCCATGGCGGTCCTTTCCGTCGGTGACAACGGCCACCGTCGGTGGCCCGGCTGGAGTGGCGGTCGAGGGCCGCTGGACATCGGCGCTGGGCTTCCGGGCTCGACCGAGCCTCCAGCAACAGGCCCGAAGGTGGGTGCTCCGGCCGCCCGCACCAGGGAGTTGAGGATGCTCGAGCAGCACTCCACCACGCACAGCAGGATCCTCGGGATCGGCAGCTACCGACCGCGCCGCGTGGTGGGCAACGCCGAGATGGCCCGGCTGATCGGCCAGACCGAGTCGTGGATCGAGACCCGCAGCGGCATCGCCGAGCGGCGCTTCGCCGCCGAGGACGAGACGTTGGCGGCGATGGGCTCGCACGCGGCCGCGAAGGCGTTGGCGCACGCCGGTGTCGCGCCGCGGGAGGTCGACCTCGTGTTCCTGGCGAGCACGTCGAACATGCTGATGACCCCGCCGACGGCGGTCCGGATCGCCCACGAGCTCGGCGCACGCGGCGCGGCAGGCGTCGACCTCTCCGCGGCCTGCGCGGGGTTCTGCCACGCGCTCGCGCTGGCGTCGGACGCCGTGCGGACGGGGAACGCGGGGAAGGTGCTGGTGATCGGCGCGGAACGGATGACCGACATCGTCGACTTGGCCGATCAGGGGATGTCGTTCCTGTTCGCCGACGGCGCGGGCGCCGTCGTGGTCGGTTCGGCGGAGCGGCCCGGCATCGGTCCGGTCGTGCGCGGCGCGGACGGCAGGTACTTCGACGCGCTGCGGATGACGTCGGGCTGGGACGACTACGCCGAGGACCCGCGGAGCCGAGTCCGCCCGTGGCTGCGGATGGATGGGCGCCGGGTGTTCCGCTGGGCGATGGAGGACGTGTGCCCGGCGGCGGGCCGCGCGCTGGCGGGGGCCGGGATCGAACCGGGCGAACTGGCGGCTTTCGTTCCGCACCAGTCGAACCTGCGGATGATCGAGTTGATGGCCGAGCGGGTCGGGTTGACCGACAGCACTGTCGTGTCGAGGGACGTCGTGCGCACCGGCAACACCTCGTCCGCCTCGGTGCCGCTGGCGTTGGACGCGCTGGTGGCGCAAGGCGCTGTGGGCAGCGGCGACTCGGCGCTGCTGATCGGTTTCGGAGCGGGTCTGAACTACGCGGGCCAGGTGGTGCTGCTGCCGTGAATACCTTCAATTTGCGGCCTGCTCGCGCGGTAGCCTGTCGGACGAAGGTCGACTCGGGGAGGGGTGGACATGCGCACGACACTGCGGGTCGCCTTGGTGTTCGAGGTGCTCCACGTCAACCCGGCGGGCAGCCCGAATCCCGGCTGCGACTTCCAGTAGCCCGCGGTGGAGTTCGCGGTTCTCGGGCCTGTCGAAGTCCGGCTCGACGGCGCGCCACTGCCACTGGGGAGCGGCCGTCAGCGCTACGTGCTGGCGGTGCTGCTGCTCGCCGCCGACCGGCTGGTCACCTCGCGCGAGCTGATCGAGGCGCTCTGGGAGGAACCGCCGTCCTCGGCGCGGGCCCAGGTGCACAACATGATCAGCGACCTGCGACGGCGGCTGGCGCCGGAGCTGATCACCACCCGCCCGTTGGGCTACCAGCTCGAACTGGGCACGCACGGGTTGGACCTGGCCGAGTTCCGCAGGCTCGTCGACGTCGGCGTTCGCGCGGCGGGCGCCGGCGATGACGCGCTGGCCGCCGAGTCGCTGCGCGACGCGTTGGCGCTGTGGCGCGGGCCCGCCCTGGCCGACTTCGACGTCGGGACGGCCGGGGAGGTCCGCAGGCTGCTGCTGGCCGAGCGGCTGGCGGCGGCCGAGGTGCGGGCCAAGGCCGAGCTCGCGCTCGGCCACCACGACGAGGTGCTGCGGGAGCTGCCCGGTCTGATCGCCGAGGACCCGTACCGCGAAGGCCTGCACGAGGCGCAGATGCTGGCCCTGGTGCACGCCGGCAGGCGGGCCGACGCGTTGGCCGTCTACCGGGCCGTGCACCGGATGTTCGCCGAGGACCTCGGAGTCGCTCCCGGTCCGGCGCTGCGGGAGTTGGAACACCGGATCCTGCGCGACGAGGAGCCGGTGGTGGCGCGCGCGGCCGTGGTCGTGCCGCGCCAGCTGCCACCCGCACCGTCGGGGTTGACCGGCCGCGACGACCTGGTGGCCGAAATCCGCAGCGAGCTGCGCCGCGACGTCGGCAGGCAGGCGGCGATCCTGGTCGGCCAGGGCGGCGTGGGCAAGACGGCGCTCGCCCTCGCCGCCGCGCACGGGCTCGGCGACGCGTTCCCGGACGGCCAGCTCTACGCCGACCTGCGCGGCGCGCAGCGCGACCCGGTCGACCCGCACACCGTGATCGGTCGCTTCCTGCGCGCGCTCGGGGTCGAGGGACCGGCCGTGCCGGACGACCCGGACGAGCGGATCGCGCTGTACCGCAGCAGGTTGGCCTGCGGGCGGTACCTGGTGGTGCTGGACGACGTCGGCGCCGAAGCCCAGTTGCGGCCGCTGCTGCCGGGCGGCAGCGGCTGCGGCGTGATCGCCACTTCGCGGCGCGGGCTCGGCGCGCTGACCGGGATGGCCAGGTGGCCGGTCGAGCCGCTCTCGCACGACGACGCCGTGGCGCTGCTGACCCGGATCGTCGGGGGCAGGCGGGTCGAGG
>Ga0307411_10000512_pt1 | contig 13608 bp, 8 predicted proteins | sample DK1Ometagenome_2_FD_203712 | JGI IMG/M metagenome (GOLD analysis project Ga0307411, IMG submission 203712) | Maize rhizosphere microbial communities from greenhouse at UC Davis, California, United States - DK15-O-1 | ecosystem: Host-associated > Plants > Roots > Rhizosphere > Soil | place: USA...
AGGCGCCGAGGAATTCCAGCGCATCGCTCAAACGGCGGGCCTACCTCGCGACAGCCATTAAGCGCCTCGATCGTCAGGCGTTCCAGCCGCCGCCGAGTGCAAGAAAAAGCGAAACGAGGTTGTCGGAAAGTTGCGCCTCGGACCGCGCCAGCTCCGCCTCGATGGAGGAGAGCGAGCGCTCATTGTCCAATACGATCTGAAAGGACTCGCGCCCGGCCTGGTAGCGCAAGCGTGCGATGCGGGCCGCTTCAGCCGCCTGGGTCTGAGAGCGCCGCAGCGCTTCGCGGCGATCAAGCTCGCGGGCGTAGCGCGTCAGGGCGCTTTCCGTTTCCTCCAGCGCGCGCAGCCAGGTACCCTCGAAATTGGCGAGAGCCCCGTCGGCACTGGCCTGCGCCTGTGCGATTCGGGCGCGGCCGACGACTAGATTGGTCAGCGAAAAGGAGATGAGCGGGCCGACGCTGAAGCGGAAGGAATCGCTTGAGCCGAGGCCTGAGAGTGACGTGCTGGACGTGCCGACCGATCCGCCGAGACTGACCGACGGGTATAGAGACGCGGTGGCGACGCCGACACGGGCAGTAGCGGCGGCAAGCTCGCGCTCCGCCTGGCGAACGTCGGGTCGGCGGCTGAGCAGGGTCGCGCCGTCGCCGACCGGTATGGGCCGGGCAAGTGCCGGCGGCGTCTCGCAACCGGCGACCTCGCGTGGAAATTCCGCCGGCGGCCGACCTGTCAGGACGGACAGGCGGAAGAGGGCCGTCTGTCGCTGCCCCTCGAGCGTCGGGATGCTCGCGCGGACCTGTTCGAGCTGCGCGCCCGCTTGGCCGGTATCGAGCGCCGTTCCGCGCCCGCCTTCGACCCGCCTTCGGGTCAGTTCGAACGTCTCCTCCTGGATTCGCAGGCTTTCGCGGGCGACCGCGAGCTGGCGGCCCGCGCTGCACGCATCGGCATAGGCGCGGGCGGTTTCGGCGGCGACGGTGATGCGGCTGACGTCGAAGGCCGCCTGAGCGGCGCCGGCATCGGCTCGGCTCGCCTCTATCGCTCGGCGAATCCGGCCGAACAGGTCGACCTGGTAGCTGACATCGATGCCCGCGTCGTAGCTTTCGCCTTCGGAGGCAACACCCTGGAATCCAAGTTGGTCGCCCGATTGCCGGCTGTAGGTCGCGCTTGCATTGGCTGTTGCCGATGGGAACAAACCGGAGCGTGTCTCGCGCAGTACGGCCCGAGCGCGGCGCAGGTTCGCTGCCGCAACGCGCAGGTCGGTGTTGGCGACCAGCGCCTGCTCAACCAGCCGGTCAAGCGTGGGATCGGCGAAGAGGCTCCACCAGCGCCCGGGTGGCTGGTCCTGCGTGAATGCAGGCGAGGCCGAGCTCACGAAGGGTGCCTGTGACGACGCTTGTGGTGCAGGCGAGCGATAGTCCGGCCCGACCATGCATCCTGCTAGGACCAGGGCGGCGACGCTGGGTCCGATCAGCCGCATCATTCCGCCGCCTCCGGATGACCGTGCGCATGCAACGTGCTGTGCTGCATCGCCTTGGGCATGAAGCGGTCGAGACCGCGGCAGACGACGTAGAAGACGGGCGTGAAGATCAATCCAAACAGGGTCACGCCAACCATTCCGAACGCCACGGCAGTGCCCATCGCCTGGCGCATCTCGGCGCCCGGTCCGACCGCGATCGCGAGCGGGATCACGCCGAAGATGAAGGCGAAGCTCGTCATCAGGATCGGCCGAAGCCGCGACTTGGCGGCGTGAACGGCGGCGTCGAACGGGTTCATGCCCTGGTCGTCTTCCGCCTGGCGGGCGAACTCCACGATGAGGATGGCGTTCTTGGCTGCAAGCGCGACCAGAACGATCAGGCCGATTTGAGTGAGGATGTTGTTGTCGAGTCCGCGCAGGTTGATGCCGGTCATCGCCGCCAGAACGCACATCGGCACGATCAGGATGACGGCCAGCGGCAGTGTCAGGGATTCATATTGCGCCGCAAGCACCATGAAGACGCAGAGCACGGCGATGGCGAAAACAAGCGGTGCCGTGTTGCCCGCCGCCTGCTGCTGATAGGCGAGGCCGGTCCATTCGAAGCCGAAGCCCGGCGGCAATGTCTTCGCCGCAATCTCTTCCATCGACCGCAACGATGCACCGGAGGCGATCCCCGGCGGCGTCTGTCCCTGAAGCTCGGCCGCGGGGTAGTTGTTATAGCGCGTCACCTGCACCGGCCCGCTACCGTATCGGAAAGTCGCGACCGAGGAGAGCGGGACCATCTGCCCAGACGCAGAGCGCACCTGCAACCGCCCCACGTCGGACAAATCGTCGCGGGCGGATGCCTCCGCCTGCGCCGTCACTCGGAACGTCCGCCCCAGCATGTTGAAGTCATTGACGTAGGTCGAACCCAGATACGTCGCGAGCGCAGCATAGACCTGGCTGGGCTGCACCCCGACGAGCTGCGCGCGATCGCGATCGACGTCCGCTTCGATGCGCGGCGACCCCGTGTTGAATAGCGAGAAAACCTGAGTGACGTTCGGGTTCTGCGACGCAGCCCCCATCATGCCGAAGGTGGCGCCCTGCAGCGCCTGGTAGCCGGCGCTGCTGCGATCCTGAATCATCATCGAGAAGCCGCTGCCGTTGCCGAGTCCCGGGACCGGCGGCGGCGACAGGAAGAAGACCTGCGCGCTATCCTCTGCGCCGGCGACGGCGCCGGTGATGGCGCCAGCCAGTTCGGCCGCATTTTCCCCTTTGCCTTTGCGCTCCTCATGCGGAGCAAGGCGCAAAAACATGATGCCGCTGTTGGACGCCGGGCTGAACGTCGATCCGTCGAGACCGGCGAAAGCGGCGGTTTCGATGACCTTCGAGTTTTTGGACACGACCTCTCGGATGCGCTCCACGGCGCCTTCGGTCCGTTCCAGTGAGGAGCCGGGTGGAAGCTGAATGACGCCGATCAAAAAGCCCTGGTCCTGGTCCGGGATGAAGCCAGTGGGCGTGGCATTTAGCCGCCAGATGGTTAGGCCGAGCAAGCCGCCGTAGATCATCAGCATGAGGGTCGACCGGTGCACCAGCTTCACCGTCGTCGAACCGTAGCGGTGTGACAGCCAGTCGAAGCCCCGGTTGAACTTGTCGCCGGCCGCACGGATCGGACGCATCCAGCGGCGCCCATTGTCATGCGCGGCGTCCGGATCGTGTGGCTTCAGCAGCAAGGCAGCGAGCGCCGGAGAGAGCGTCAACGAGATTACTGTCGAGATCGCAGCTGCCGCCGCAATGGTGACGGCGAACTGGCGATAAAAGATGCCGGGGATTCCGGAGATCAGCGCGGCCGGGACGAACACGGCGACGAGGACCAGTCCGATGGCGATGAGCGCGCCGGATATCTCCCGCATGGTGCGGTGTGCGGCTTCACGCGGGGACATGCCGTCGCGCATGTGCTTCTCCACGGCTTCGACCACCACGATGGCATCGTCGACAACGATGCCGACGGCGAGAACGAGGGCGAACAGCGACAGCGAGTTGATCGAAAATCCGAGCGCCAGCTGCACCGCGAACGTACCCACAAGCGACACCGGAATGGCGATGATGGGGATGATCGCCGCGCGCCATGTCTGCAGGAAGATTACGATGACGATGATGACCAGGAAGATCGCCTCGATCAGTGTCCGCTGCACCTCATCGACCGAGTCCTGCACGTATTCAGTTGGATTGTAGGGGATCGAATATTTGATGCCGGGAGGGAATAGCTTCGACGCTGCCTCGAGATCCGCGAGAACGCCGTCGGCCGTGTCGAGCGCATTTGAACCGGGCAGCTGCTGGATGGCCATGAAGACGGCTTGCCGCCCGTTCGTCGTCCCGCGGATGCTGTAATCCTGGCTGCCGATTTCGACACGCGCAATGTCGCTAAGCCGGGTGATTGCTCCCGTCTGCGGATCGGTCTTGAGAACGACATCGCCGAACTCCGACGGATCGGTCAGCCGGCCCTGCACCTGCACCGGCAACTCGAAGGCCGGTCCGCCGGAGCGAAGCGGCGCCTGGCCGACCGAGCCGCCGGCAACCTGCACGTTCTGGCCCCGAAGCGCGCCGATGATCTCTTCGGAAGTCAGATTGCGCGAGGCGGCGGCATCAGGATCGATCCAGACGCGCATGGAGTAATTGCCGCCGCCGAAGACCTGCACCGCGCCTACGCCGGGCAGGCGGAGGAGCCGGTCGCGAAGTGTGGAGTTCGCGTAATTGCCGACATAATCGATACCGATCGCCGGGTCGGTCGACCTTAGCGCGGCCACCAGGAGGAAGTCGCTGGACTGCTTGGCGACCGTCACGCCAATCTGCCGCACGGCGTCAGGCAATCTTGGCTCAGCGAGCGCGATCCGGTTCTGCACAAGCACCTGCGCCGTATCGATGTCCGTGCCCGGCTGAAACGTGACCGTGATCGCGGTCAGGCCCTGGCTTGAGGTCGAGCGCATGTAGAGCATGCCCTCGGCGCCGTTGATCTCCTGCTCGATCGGCGCGGCGATGGTCTCCGCCATCGTCTCCGCCGAAGCGCCTGGGAAGGCGGCCGTTACCGCCACGGAAGGCGGCGCGATTTCCGGATATTGGGCGAGCGGAAGAAGCGGATAAGCGAACGCGCCCAGCAGCGTGATGAACAGCGCGATGACCGACGCGAAGATCGGTCGGTCGATGAAGAAGCTGGACAGGTTCCGGTTCATCGCGCCTGCTAGCGGCCGCTGGCCGGTACCACGGAGGTGGCGACGGATGGCGGCGGCGCCTGGGGTGCAGCAGCGTCCGGCTCGGTCGTCGTCGGCGGCGCGATGCGGCCCTTCTTCGTTTTTACTTTCGACCCCGGCATCGCGCGCTGGATTCCGCCGATGATCACCTGATCCTGCGGGCCAAGGCCGCTGCGGATCACGCGGAGATTGCCGTTGAGCGGCCCAAGCTGGACCGGCCGAACGCCGACGGTGGAGTTGCGGTCCACGACATAGACGACACGGCGCGCGGCGTCGGTGGCAATGGCCGTGTCGGGGACCATGAGCGCGCGATAAGGCGCCGACGAGGCCAGGCGCAGGCGGCCCATCATGCCCGGCTTCAGGAAGCCGTCGGGGTTCGGAACCACGGCGCGCCCGCGGATTGTGCCCGAACCGGCATTCAGCACATTATCGACGAAATCGAGCCGGCCGGCGTGGACGTACTGCGCTTCGTCCTGAAGCTTGATGCGGACCGGCGCGCCGATGCGCGAACTGTCCTGCCGCTGGAAGCGAAGCAGCAGAGCCTCCGATCCGTTGAAGGAGAAGTGCAGCGGGTTCGTCGAAACGACGGTCGTCAGGACCGTCTGGTCGGCGGTCACCGCATTGCCCGGATCGACCTGCCGTTGGGAGACCTGCCCCGAGATCGGCGCGAGAACGCGGGTGAAGCCGATGTCGAGTTGACGCGCGCGCAGCAATGCCGAGGCGGCGGACACGTCCGCATTGGCCGAACGCAAGGCGGCCTGGCGCTGCTCCACTTCCTCGACGCTGGCTGCCCGTTGCTCGGCAAGGGTACGCGAGCGGGCGAGTTCCGTCCTAGCATTGACCGCCTGCGCCTGCGCCCGGACCAGTTGCGCTCGCGCCTGGTCGAGCTGGGCCTGCGCCGGCCGAGCATCGATGGTGAAGAGGAGCTGGCCACGGCGGACATATTGGCCGTCGCGGAAGTGGGTTCCGACTAGATAGCCCGAGACCCGTGGCTTCACGTCGACGTTCTCGGGAGCCTCGAACCGGCCCACGAAATCGTCCCAGTCGACCACTTCTCCGACCAGCGGTGTCGCGACCGTCACTTCGGGTGGCGGCGGCGCGCCCTGCGATTCTCCACCGCCCGAACAGCCGGCAAGAGCAACAGACATGGATATGGCCAAGACGGCCAAGCCTTTGCGTAGCATTACGTTTTTCCGAAGATTCAGCCGAACCGCCCAAGCGCGTACGCGCTCACAAGGCCTGGATCGGTCCCGCGTGGCATCACCCTTCGCGGCTGCACCTATTTGCACGCTGGTCTCAAGTCAAAACGCAATTCGGGTATCCGGAAATATTGATCGAATTTAATGGATCCGCCCCCCATCTACGCATTCCAACCGCCGCCCAGCGCGCGAAACAGGTTAATCTGGGCGACGGAGACCTGGCCGTTCATGCTGGCCAGTTCTGCTTCGGATTCGGCAAAGGTGCGTTCCGCGTCGAGCAAAGCGAGCGAGTCGACCTGCCCCTCGCGCTGCTGGGCGCGCACGATGCGGGCGGCAACTTCGGCCTCATTCCGTGCGGCCTGCAGGGCTTCCCTCCGGCGGAGGGAATTGGCGTAGGCGGAGAGGGCCGTCTCCGTCTCTTCGAGCGAGCGCAGGACGGTGCCGTCGAACTGTGCGAGCGCCTCCTGCGTACTCGCCTCGGCGCCCGCTACTCGGGCCCGGGCGCGAGCGTGATCGCTGAACGACCAGCTGATAAGCGGGCCCAGCAGGAAGCCGATCGGGTTGCTGAACAGATTGCCCAGGCTGCTCGCACCCGCCGCGGCCGATCCGCCGAGCGTGACCCGGGGATAGAGCTCGGCTGTCGCCACTCCGATCCGTGCCGTCGCCGCGGCAAGCCGGCGTTCCGCCGCCCGGACGTCGGGCCTCCGCGCGAGAAGCTGCGAGCCGTCGCCGACCGGGATGACCTGATCCAGCTTCAGCGATGAAGTTCGCGCGCCCGCCGCAGAGGGGAGTTCGGCGGGCGCGCGCCCGGTCAATGTCGCCAGCCGGAACAGCGCGGAATCGCGTTCGGCGGCGATGGCCGGAATCTCTGCCTGTCTCTGGTTACGAAGCGTGGCGATACGCGCCGTGTCGAGCCGCGTCGTCTGGCCGATCTCGACCTGCTTCTGCGTAAGATCGAGGGACCGGTCGAGCAGTTCGACGATGCGCGTCGCGACCGCCAGACGCTCAGCGGCGCTGGCGGCGTCGGCGTAGGCGCGGGCCGTGTCGGACACAATCGCAACGCGAACGGCGTCGGCATCCGCCTCGGCCGCTCCGACCTCGCCGCGACCCGCCTCGATGTTGCGGCTCACGCGGCCGAACAGGTCGACCTCGTAGGCGACTTCGAGACCGGCGCCGAAGCTGGTGGTGGAATCGCTCAGGCCGGTGTCTCGTCCGCGCGTTGCCGAAGCGCTGACGCCCCCTTGCGGAAGACGATCGACCTTCACTTCGCGAAGCGCCGCGCGTGCTCGCGAAAGCCGGGCGACGGCTGCCCGGACGTCGGTGTTGTGGGCGAGCGCGTCCGCGATGAGCCCGTCGAGGACGGGATCGTCGTACAGACGCCACCAGTCGGCGGGGACGGGCGCGAGCGGCTGGAGCGCCGGCGAGTTGTTGGCGACGAAGGGGCCGGAAGCAGCCGCCGGGGTCGCCGGTCGGGCATAGTCCGGCCCCGTGCTGCATGCCGCAAGGGCCAGTGCCGAAACGAGTGTCGTCAGTCTTTTCATCGGATCATTCCTCATTCCGCCGGCAGCAAGGTGAGCTGCTCGTCCGAGGGTCGGTCGCCGCGGCGACGCTTCAGTGTTTCGCCGAGCGTGCGGGTGGCGACGTAGAAAACGGGGGTGAAGACCAGGCCGAAGGCCGTAACTCCGATCATCCCGAAGAAGACCGCCGTGCCGAGCGCCTGGCGAAGCTCCCACCCCGGACCGCTCGCGATCACCAGCGGCAGGGTGCCGAGGATGAACGCGAAGCTGGTCATCAGGATCGGGCGCAGGCGGGCTCCTGCCGCCTCGACCGCCGCATCGATGGCCGTGAGGCCGCGCTCTTCCGCCTGCTTGGCGAACTCGACGATCAGGATCGCATTCTTCGCGGCGAGCGCGATGAGCACGATCAGGCCGATCTGCGTCAGGATGTTGTTGTCGAGCCCGCGCAGGTTCACGCCGGTCATCGCCGCCAACAGGGTCATCGGCACGATGAGGATGATCGACAGCGGAAGCAGAAGGCTTTCGAACTGCGCCGCCAGCACCAGGAAGACGAACACGACCGAAAGAGTGAAGATGATCGCCGCGATATTGCCCGCAAGCTTCTGCTGATAGGCAATGTCGGTCCATTCGCCGGAGAAGCCCGCAGGGAGGTTCGACGCGAGCCTTTCCATTGTCGAGATCGACTGGCCGCTCGAAAAGCCGGGCGCGGTGTCGCCGTCGATTTCGACCGCCGGGTACAAATTGTAGCGCGTTACGCGGTACGGGCCCGTCTTGTCTGAGAAGGTCGCGACCGTCCCGATCGGCACCATCGCACCGCTGTTCGAGCGGGTCTTGAGCTGACCGATGTCGGCAGGATCGTCGCGATACTGGGCGTCCGCCTGAGCGGTCACGCGGAAGGTGCGGCCGAGCAGGTTGAAGTCGTTGACGTAGGCCGAGCCGAGATAGACCTGCAGCGTCTCGTTCACGCGCTCTGTCGGCACGCCGAGCATGTCCGCCTTGGCCCGGTCGACGTCCGCGAAGACGCGCGGAGTGGCCGTGTTGAACAAGGTGAAGACGTTCGCGAGGCCCTTCTCCTGATGTGCCTGGCCCATCAGTTGCTGAGCGGCCTGCTCGAGTGCCTGGTAGCCGGCGCCCTGTCGGTCCTGGACGATCATGCGATAGCCGCCGCCGCTGCCGACGCCCTGGATGACGGGCGGCGGGATGACGAACACAAAGGCTTCGTCGAGGTCGGCGAGCGCCGCGCGCATGTCGTTCTCGATGTTGAGTTCGGTGCGGTCGGTTCCCGCGCGTTCCTCGAACGGCTTGAAGGTGACATAGGCTGCGCCGGCGTTGGACGCCTGCGTTCCCGACGCCCCGTCGAAGCCGGAGAACATCACCGCCTCGTCGACGCCCGGGACTTTCAGCAGTCGGTCGACTGCCTTCTTGAGCACCGCGTCCGTGCGCTCGATCGAGCTTCCGGGCGGAAGCTGGATGGCGGCGAGCGCATAGCCCTGGTCCTGCGCGGGGATGAAGCCGCTCGGCGTGTACCAGAAGACGCCAAGCGTCAGGCCGACGAGGGCGGCGTAGATCGTCAGCGCGCGCTTCGGGGCGTTGAGCAGACGACGGGTGAAGCTGCCGTACCATTCGCTCAGGCGTGCGAAGGACCTGTTGAACCAGTCGCCCGCCCGATGGACGAAGCCCATCACGCCGGTTTCGGCGCGATGCTCGCTCTTCGGCTGCAGCAGCCGGGCGGCTAACGCGGGCGACAGGGTCAGCGACAGAAGCAGCGAGATGATGGTCGACGCCGCGATGGTGACCGCGAACTGGCGATAGAACTCGCCCGTGATGCCGGTCAGGAAGGTGACGGGCACGAAGACCGCGCAGAGCACCAGGACGATCGCCACCAGAGCGGTCGACACTTCGTCCATCGACCGGTGCGCGGCCTCGCGCGGGCTGAGGCCCTGTTCGAGATTGCGCTCGACATTCTCGACCACGACGATGGCGTCGTCGACGACGATGCCGATCGCCAGCACCAGGCCGAACATCGACAAGGTGTTGAGCGAATAACCGAGCGCCGCGAGCACCGCGAACGAGCCGATCAGCGAGACCGGGATGGCAACGATGGGAATGATGGCCGCGCGCCAGCTCTGCAGGAAGACGATGATGACGAGGACGACGAGGATCATCGCCTCCAGAAGCGTCTTCTGAACTTCGCTCATGGATTCGCTGATGAATTCGGTCGGGTTCCAGATGATCCGGTATTCGAGGCCCTTGGGGAAAGTCCTGGAGGCGTCGGCGAGCTGCGCCTTGATTCCTTCGGCAGCGGCGAGCGCATTGGTGCCGGGCCGCTGGGTGATGCCGAGGATCACGCTGTCCTTGCCGGAGAGGTAGGCGTTGACCCCGTAATCCTCGGCGCCGAGTTCGACCCGCGCCACGTCGCGAAGCCGGGTGATCGCGCCGGACGGGTCGGTCCGGACGATGATGTTCGAGAATTCTTCGGCCGTCTTGAAGCGGCCCTGTGTCTCGACGTTGAGCTGCTGCGCCGCGCCCGTATTGAACGGCGGCTGGCCGACGGTCCCTGCGGCGACCTGCACGTTCTGGCTACGCAGCGCCTGCACGACTTCACCGGCCGTCAGGCCGAGGGTCGAAGCCCGGCCTGGATCGATCCAGACCCGCATCGCATAATCGCGGGCGCCGAAGATCGACACGTCGCCGATGCCTTCGACACGCGACAGGCGGTCCTTGAGCTGCGTCAGCGCATAGTTGGACACGTAGCCGCGATCGAGCGAGCCGTCGGGCGACAGTACGTTCACGGCCATCAGCCATGACGGCGATGTCTTGCGAACTACGACGCCTTGCCGACGGACCTCCTCCGGAAGGCTCGGCTGTGCGAGCGCCACACGGTTCTGCACCAGCACCTGCGCCGTATCGAGGTCGGTTCCGAGCTTGAACGTGACCGAGATGGTCACCCGCCCGTCGCCAGTCGACTGCGACGACTGGTAGAGCATGTTGTCGACGCCGTTGATCTGCTGTTCGATCGGCGCGGCGACCGTGTCGGCGACCGTCTCCGCGGACGCGCCGGGATAGTTGGTGCTGACCGTCACCGTCGGCGGGACGATGTCCGGAAATTGCGAGACGGGCAGGCCGATGTAGGCGAACGCACCGACGATCGTGATGATGATCGCGATGACGCCGGCAAAGATCGGGCGCCGGATGAAGAAATGGCTGAATTGCATCGGGGTTCGCCTTTTAGCGAGCGGCCAAGGTTGCCTGTGAGGCGCTTGGGGAGGATGGAGGCGGAGCCTTGGCGGCGATGCCGTTGGCCACTTGGACCTGGGTGACGCGCGTCCGCACCTTGGCGCCGGGCATGGCGAACTGGACGCCCTGGACGACCACCTGGTCGGCGCGGGTCAGTCCTGATCGGATGACGCGCAGGTCGCCGACCAAAGGTCCCGTTTCGACCGGCTTGGCGGCAACGGTTCCGTCCTTGCCGACGGTCAGCACGATCTTGCGTGCCTGGTCCGTGCGGATCGCTGCGTCCGGAACGAGCAGGGCAGGCGTAGTCCCGCCATCTGCGAGCCGCATGTTGCCGAACATGCCGGGGGTCAGGAACAGGTCGGGATTGGGGACGACGGCGCGGGCGCGGATCGTTCCCGAATTCTGACTGATGCCATTGTCGGTGAAGTCGAGGCGGCCGCGGCGGCTGTAGGTCGCCTCGTCCTGAAGGCGGATCTCGGCGACGTCGCCCTGTGCGCCGGCGCGGCGTTCGCGCGAGTCCTTGAGGTACAGGGATTCCGGAACGTCGAAGGTGAAATAGATCGGGTCGAGCGCGTTGATCGTAGTCAGCAACGTGCCGCCGTCGACACCTGCGCTGACGAGATTGCCCGCGTCGATCCGGCGGTCGGAAATGCGGCCGCTGATCGGTGCACGGATGCGCGTGAATTCGACGTCCAGCGAACGCTGCTGCACGCGCGCCTGGGCGGCGGCGAGTGCCGCGCGTGCGGTCTGCACCTGGGCGGAAAGCTGATCGACATTGGCCTGCGACACGGCATCCGCCTCGAGCAGCCGGCGGGCGCGGCCGAGGTTGGTGTCGGCCAGCACAAGCTCGGCGCGGGCCGTCGCGACTCCCGCACGCGCTTCGGCGAGCGACGCGACATAAGGCCGCGGATCGACGGTGAAGAGCAGCTGGCCCTTCTGCACGATCGCGCCGTCGGTGAAGTGAATGCCGACGATCTGGCCGGAAATGCGCGGGCGCACCTCGACCGTGCGGCTCGCTTCGAAGCGGCCGACATAATCGTCCCACAGGCTGACGCTCTGTTGGAGGGGTGCCGCGACCGTCACTTGGGGAAGGGGCGGAGCAGCGGCGGGGGAGGGATCGCTGCTCCACAGGGTGACGGCCGCGGCAAGGGCGACCAAGGGCGTTCCGACAATCGCAGAGCGTTGCCAGAGGGGGCGTTGAGCGAGCTTCAGGCGCAGGCGCTTGGCCTCGCCGTCGGCGACGACTTTGGAGATCATGTTCATGCGGCAATCCTTCGCGGAGTGCTGAGGGCCGCGTTGATGCTGCCGGCCATCAGCTCATATTGGTCCGGCGAGAAGCCGGCGGAGATAAAGTTGGCGACGTCGTCGCCCGGAACGGTGAAGCCGTAGTGCCAGGTGAGCACCGCCATCCGGCGAAGCGCTTCCAGCTTCGGATTGGCGAGCTCGGGATTTCCCCGGCCGACGACCCAATTCCAGAAGCGGCGCAGGCGGCCGGCTGTGCGGATGGTCCAGAGACTGTCGACCCGGGCGAGGCGGACGACCGACCATTCCAGGTTCGAGAATGCGGGTTCCGGACGCGACGCATCGTTGGCGGCGGTCAGAGTCACCGGCTGCGCGTCGTGCGGTTCGATCCGCGAAAGATAAGCCATGCGATCATCCCTCTTTTCGCCAGGCGAACGTCATCCATCGCCGGAGCAAGGCTCTCGGCGGGTGCGGCTCGTCCAGGCACGCAAAAATCTGTTCGGCGAAGCGCGGGGCTTCGGCGTCGGTCGTCTATCGGTACTTACGAATTACTGGCGGGCGTCAGGACCCGCGGAAGACTGGAAACCTGTTCAAACGCATCGCCCCTTTTACTAAGCAATGGGCAAAAAGCGGTGTCAGAACCATGACCCCAATCTTTCTGTACCGTTCAGTATAAAGACAGGTAGGGGAGGTCAAGCAATAATTCTATACCGACCGATAAAAAATCTTTCGGAGGGTATAAATCAGGCGCTTGGCCAGAGGGCGAGGCCGCTTTCGACCAAACGGTCGAGGTCTTCGCGGGTCGCGCCCTGATTGGCCTGGACGGAGATTCCCTGGAGCATCGCGATCAGAACTCGCATGAGTCCCTCGGTATCGATGTGCGCCGGAAGATCGCCCTCCGCCTTGGCGCGTTCGAACCGTTCCATGAGCGCGCGCTTGCCGGCTTCGCCGCGCTTCACGACTTCCTCACGAACGGATTGCGATTCGGGTCCACAGGCGACGGACGTGATCACGCCCATGCAGCCGTGAGGCTCGTCGCAATTCACGCTCATGACGTTGTCGACCGAACCGCGAAGCATGGTCTCCGCCACGCCGCGGGCCGTTGGCTGTTCGAGGGCGCGACGGATGTAGGCGAGCTTCTCGGTCTCGTAGAGATTGAGCGCCTTGCGGAAGAGCGATTCCTTGTTGCCGAACGCGGCGTAAAGGCTCGGGCGGGTGATGCCCATCGCCTCGGTCAAGTCGTTGAGCGACGTACCTTCGTAGCCCTTTTCCCAGAACACGCGCAGCGCCTTCGCAAGCGCATCGTCCACGCAGAATTCGCGCGGGCGGCCACGACAGGCGGGAGCACAGGCAAGATCGACAAGCTTATTCATATCGCACGGTACATAATAGCGATCGGCAGAAAATCCAGTGGAATTTCAATGAGGAGCTTTGATCTGCCTTTGTTCTCACGGCGTTCAGACGCGTAATGCGGCGGCGGCTTCCGCCTCCCGCTTCAGGTTGCGGGCGAGCTGGGACATGCCGTTGAGGTACTGCGGCGGGACATGCACGTCGCGATAGTCGAGCGAAGCGGCTGCGCGCAGCGTCCAGAAGGGATCGATCAGGTGCGGACGCGCAAGCGCGACGAGATCCGCGCGGCCGGCGGCGAGGATCGAGTTGGCGTGGTCGGGCTCGTAGATATTGCCGACGGCCATGGTCGCCAGCCGCGCCTCGTT
>Ga0307411_10000514_pt1 | contig 13605 bp, 10 predicted proteins | sample DK1Ometagenome_2_FD_203712 | JGI IMG/M metagenome (GOLD analysis project Ga0307411, IMG submission 203712) | Maize rhizosphere microbial communities from greenhouse at UC Davis, California, United States - DK15-O-1 | ecosystem: Host-associated > Plants > Roots > Rhizosphere > Soil | place: USA...
CCCCAGGCCCTTGCTCGCCGCGCAGACCAGCGCCCAGCGGCCTTTCAATCCCAGATCCATCCCGACTCCTTGCGTTCGCTGCGGCCGTGCGCAGCACGCCGCATCATCGCGCGACTGCCGCGGAGCCCGCTTTGCCGGGCCGCTGGCAGTGCCCCCTCGAAGGGGGCGGCCGTCAGGCCGTAGGGGGTGAGCCCACTAACGCCTGAACCTGCCGTCCTCGCCGACGATGGACACGTCGGTGTACTCGAGGCCCGAGCGGTCCTTGTCGCCGTAGTGCACCTGCAGGCCGCCGAGGTCGATGCGTGCGCCGTCCAGCGCCTTGACGAGGCTGTCGCGCGTGATGTCCTTGCCCGCCCGCTTGAGCGCCTCGACGATGAGCTTCGCGGCGGCAAAGCCCTCGACGTGAGCCGGTGTCAGCTCGCTGCGGCCGGCGGTCTTGGCCAAGCTCAGCGCCTCGCGCACCATCAGGTTCGCCGTCGAGCGCTCATAGGGGAATAGCTGCGTCACGATGACGCCGCGCGCATGCTCGCCCAGCGCCTTCACGAAGTCGGTGGACGCGTTGTTGGACAACGTCGCCACATGGGCCGTCGAGCCCGCCGCGCGCAGCGCGTGGACGCCTTCGACAACGGCATAGGCCGGGCCGATCAGCACGACGGCCTCGATGCCGGCCTTGGCGATGGCTTGCATCGTCGGCGCCAGGTCGGGCTTGTTGCGGTCGAAGCGCAGGTGCGACAGCGCGCGCAGCTTGACGTCGTCCAAGCCCTTGATGGCGCCCTTGCCGGCGTCGTTCCCGAACGTGTCGTTCACCTGCACGATGGTGATGCGCTTGACGCCGATGCCGGCCAGGTGCTTGACCGCACGCTCGGCCTCGCGCTGGTAGCTGGCGCGCAGGTGATAGATCCACGGCTGCACCGGCTCGTGCAGGCTGATGGCACCGGTGGCGGGCGCGAACAGCGGCAGCTTGTTCTCCTTCAGCACCGGCAGCATGGCCTCGGTCGGGCCGGTGCCGCGGCTGAGCATCAGCGCCAGCACGCCCTGGCTCGCCAGCGACTTCGCCTGGGCCACAGCCGTCGCGTTGTCGTACTTGTCGTCCTGCGTGACAAGCTCGATGTTCTGGCCCTTGATGCCGCCCTGGGCATTGACGGCGTCGAAATACAGTCGCGCGCCATCGGCGCTCTCCTGCACGACGCCGGCCACCGGGCCGGAAAAACCCGCCACCATGCCGATGCGCAGTGCGCCTTGCGCTAACGCGCCGTCCATACCGATGCAAGCGGCGAACAATGCTGCCAGGCCAACCCAACGATTCACTGTTTTTTCTCCAGGCCGTGCGCCCACGTGGCGCTTGTCAGGCGGCGGATTGTGGGGCCAGCCCCCCGGGCAGCAGCAGCCCCGCCGCCCCAGGAAAAACCCGGGCTTCACCACCCTGGAATGCGAATTTCGACCGCTTTTGCCGGCCCTACACTGCGCGCCAGTCGCGCTGCCCAGGCGCGAACCGCCCATGCCGGAAAGCCCCGCCTCGCCGCCCGCTATCGCCCTGCCCCAGCCGCCCCTGCTGTTGGGCTGGCAGCGCAATTCATTGACCTTCGCCGTCGTCGTCGCCCTGCTGCTGGGCCTGCTGCTGCCGACGACCGCCGTGCTGCTCTACGACAGCCAGAAGACGCGCGAGACGGCGATGGAAGACCTCCGGCGCGAGCTGGCCCGCACCAGCGAGATCATGTCGCTGTCGCTGGCCGAGCCGGTCTGGCAGGTGTCGCCCGACCTGGCCGACCCGATGGTGCGCGCCCAGGTGGACGACCCGCGCTTCGTCGCGGTCAAGGTCGTCGAGCCGACGGCGTCGGCACCCTTCCTGTCCTTCGAGCGCCCCCAGGAGGCCGGCGAGGCCGCCCTCACGCTCAGCCAGACCCGCGCCATCCAGCGCGATGGCCGCGAGATCGCCAAGCTGACCGTCAGCATGAGCGCAGCGCCGTTGCTGCAGGCCAAGCAGGCCGAGGTCTGGCGCACGGTCTGGCGCAGCAGCCTGACGCTGACACTGTCCCTCGTGCTGATGCTGTGGGTGCTGCAGCGCTACGTGCTGCGGCCCATGACCGCGCTGACCGGTGCCGCCGAGGCGCTGGCGGCGGGCCGGCTGGAGCAGCCGCTGCATGTGGGTGGCGCCGACGAGATCGCACGCGTCGGCGTCGCGATGGAGCGCATGCGCCAGGCGTTGCTGTCAGCCTTCGAGGCGCTGCGCCAGCACAACGTCAACCTGGAAGAAACAGTGGCTCAGCGCACGGCCGAGCTGACCGCGAGCAATGCAGAGCTGTCCGAGGCGCTGCAGACGCTGCAGACGGCGCAGCGCGAGCTGGTGGAGTCGGAGAAGCTCGCCTCGCTGGGCCGGTTGGTGGCCGGTGTGGCGCACGAGCTGAACACGCCGCTGGGCAACGCACTGACCGTCGTGTCGGCGCTGGACGACCGCTACAGGCAGCTGGAGGGCATGCTCGCGGGCAGCGTGCCGATGCGGCGCAGCACGCTGGAGGAGCTGGTGCGCGACACGCGGCGCGGCCAGGACATCCTGCAGCGCAACGTGCAGAAAGCGGCCGACCTGGTGCGCGACTTCAAGCAGGTGGCCATCGACCAGACGGCCGACCTGCGGCGCGACTTCGACCTCGGCAAGGTCGTTGAGGACGTGCTGGTGATGGTCGAGCCGAGCTTCAAGCACACGCCGTTCGTCATCGAGACCGACCTGCGCCACGGCTTGATGATGAACAGCTACCCTGGCGCGCTCGGGCAAGTGCTGACGAACCTGTTGATGAACGCGCTGCTGCACGGCTTCGAGGGCATCGAGCGCGGTCGCGTGATGGTGCGCTGTGCGCCGCTGAACGAGACCGAGGCCGAGCTCAGCGTGACGGACGACGGCCGCGGCATGGACGAGTCCGTGCGGCGGCGCATCTTCGACCCCTTCTTCACGACCAAGCTCGGCACCGGTGGCTCGGGCCTGGGCATGCACATCGTGCACAGCATCGTGACGAACGTGCTGGGCGGGCAGATCGAGGTGCGCTCCACGCCCGGCGAGGGCACGCAGATGCTGATGCGACTGCCGCTGACCGCGCCGCAGCGCGCCGGCAGTAGCGCGTCGCAGACTTACTGAGATGCGCCGGAAGCCGGGGTGGAAGCGGCCGCAGAAGCCGCGTCGACCGCTGCGGTGACGGCCGCAGAGGCTGCGGAGGCCACAGGCTCATGCGCGCCGGCCGCCACGTCGTGCTTTTCACCACTGAGGTCGATGTCGCCGCCGCTCTTGGTCAGGATGAACAGCGCCAGCGCGGCAAAGGCGATAAAGCCAACGATCAACTTCCACATGCTCGGGTCTCCACAGGTTTGGACTGCGGCACATTCTGGGGCCCGAGGCTGACGCTCAACTGAAGGCGAAGGTTTCCGCCACGCCGCCGTCGCCGCTGTAGCTCAGCGCATGGGCACGGTTTGCGAAGTTGACCTGCAGGCTGGCCCAGTCACCGCCGCGCTGCCAGCGCAGGCGCAGTTCGTCCGCACCGCTGGGCTCGAGCTGGAACTCGCCGCCGAAGGCCGCGTGGCGGTTGCGCAGCTTGATCAGCTCGATGAGGCGGCGCACGACGGCGCGCTCGCAATCGCGGGCGATCTCGCCCTCGCCATAGAAGTGGCGGTTGATGTCGCGGCCGACCTGCGTCTGTGCAAGCAGGCCCATGTCGTTGTGACCAGCCAGCAGGCCGACGTAGTAGACCTGCGGCACGCCGGGCAGGAAGAACTGGATGGCGCGGGCCAGCAGGTAGGCCGTCTCGTCGCGGCCCATGGCGTCGAAGAACGTGCAGTTGACCTGATATAGGTCCAGGTTGCTGGCCGCGGCGCCCGTGGCTTGGCGGCTCTGGCCGCCGCTGGCGGCATGGATGCGCTCGACGAGCGTGTCCAGTTCCTCGGGCGGCACGAGGCCAGGGTGGGCTGCGCGGTCGCTGGCGTCGGCACCGATGTCGATGATGCCGATGCCGTCGTGGGTGTCGAGCACGGTCAGCGCATTGGCGGGGCGGATGTCGATCCAGCGCTTCAGCGCCACGGCGGTGTGGAAGCTGAAGGCATGCAGCACCAGCGGCGGCAGCGCGAAGTCGTAGACCCAGTCGACCTGGCGCGCAATCTCGATCTGGCGTTGGTGGTAGGCGTGGATCTCGACGAGCACCTCGATGCCCAGCGCCCGCGCCTCGGCGCCGAACTCGGCGATGAAGTCGAAGGTCTCGGCCATCATGAAGCAGCTGTCGCCGGCCTTCTTGATGGCGTAGCCGACGGCGTCCAGCCGCACCATGCGGATGCCATTGTCGGCAAAGGTGCGCAGGATGCCGGTCAGGTAGGCACGACCCTGCGGGTGGCGCACGGCGATGTCGATCTGCGCGGCGGTGAAGGTGGTCCACAGGATGCGGCGCTCGCCGTTCTTCAGCGCGGCATAGGTCAGTGGCAGCCCCGGGCGCGGGCGGTAGACGGCCAGCAGGTCCCGCTCGGTGGCGCCACTAGGGAACACCGCATCCAGCGTCAGGAACATGCCCGCATACGCCGAGGCGTCGCCCTTCTCCGAGTAGTCGAGGAACTGCGGCGATGCGCTGGACATGTGGTTGACGATGACGTCGGCCATGACGTCCAGGCCTTCGGTCAGCGTCTTGATGTCGTGCCAGGTCCCCAGGCGCGGGTCGACCTGCGTGTGGTCGATGGGATCGAAGCCCGCATCGGCGCCGTCGATGGCATGGAAGAAGGGGAGCAGGTGCACACCGCCGAACACGCCATGCAGCGGTGCGCTGGGTTCGCAGAGCAGGCGTTTCAAACGCGCGAGATCGCCGCCGTCGCGCCGGCCGCCGAGACGGTCGACATAGGTGATGAGTTGGACTTGGTTTTTCATGCTTGGGCAGGCTTCACGCGCAGCACGCAGATGGCGGCCAAGGCCAGCAGCACGCCGGCAAGGCGGATGACGTTTTCGGGGCGACCGCCGAGCAGCGCGTCATAGAACAGCGGCAGCGTCACCGCCTGGATCAGCATCGGAATGACGATGAACATGTTGAAGATGCCCATGTAGACGCCGGCGCGCTCGGGCGGGATGCTGCCGGCCAGCAGCACGTAGGGGTTGCCCATGATGGAGCCCCACGCCAGGCCGATGCCGACCATCGGCAGGAAGAGCCAGGCCTTGTCAGTGATGCCCGGCAGCGCCCACATGCCCGCCGCGGCGCAGGCGAGCGCGAAGGCGTGCACCCATTTCGCGCCGAGGCGCTTCGTGAACGGCACCATCGCGAATGCGGCGACGAAGGCGACGGCGTTGTAGAAGCCGCCGACCTGGCCGTTGAGCAGCGCCGCGTCGCGAAAGCCGGCGCTCAGCGGGTCGTCCGTGCCGAACACGGTCGCGGCCAGCGTGGGCACGATGTAGATCCAGTAGCACATCATTCCGTACCATTGGCACAGCGCCATCCACCACAGCCGCCGCATCGTCGCCGGCATGTCGCGCAGCGCCGCCCAGATCTCGGCCAGCGCCGGGCCGAAGCCATGCGGCAACGCGCGCAAGCGCGCGACTTCCTCGGCCGGCAGCGGCAGTTCGGGCACCTTGCGGATGGACCACCACACCGTCGTGAACGACAGCAGCGCGCCGATGACGAAGGCCAGCGTCGTGACGACCGGGATGCCGTTCGCGCCCAGCGCGTCCTTGTTCATGCCGAAGAAGACGAGCAGGCTGGGCGTGAGGTAGGCCAGCGTCTGCGCCAGGCCCGTGAACGAGGCCTGCGTGAGGAAGCCGCTCGCATGCTGCTCCGGCCGCAGCCGGTCGCTGACGTAGGCGCGGTAGGGCTCCATCGTCACGTTGTTGGCCGCGTCCAGGATCCACAGCAGGCCGGCCGCGAACCACAGCGCGGGACTGAACGGCATGGCCAGCAGACCCAGCGAGCACAGCAGCGCACCGATCAGGAAGTACGGCGTGCGCCGGCCCCACCGGTGCGTCGTGCGGTCGCTCATCGCACCGATGAGCGGCTGCACCAGCAGGCCGGTAATGGGCCCGGCGAGCCACAGGTAGGGCAGGTCCTTGCCGTCGGCGCCGAGCATCTGGTAGATCGGGCTCATGTTGGCCTGCTGCAGGCCGAAGCTGAACTGGATGCCGAGGAAGCCGACATTCATGTTCACGATCTGCGTGAAGGACAGATGGGGCTTGCTCATGCGCGGTCCTCCGCCGGCAGCGCGTGCAGCGCCTCGCGCCAAGGGGCTAGTGCCACGCGATCGGAGGGCACTGGGCCGCGCACGCCGCAGATCATCGCGGCATAGCGGTTGGCCAGGCGCAGCGTCGCGCCGAGGTCGCGGCCCAGCGCCATGCCGCCCAGCAGCATGGCCGTGAAGGCGTCACCCGCGCCGACGCTGTCGACGAAGTCCGGCTGCGCCACGCCCGGCTCTTCGGCCAGCAGCCGGCCGTGCTCGCCATGCATCGCGCAGCCGGCGGCGCCGCGCGTCAGCACCAGGCCCTGCAGCGCGAAGCGCGCCATCAGCGCCGGCAGCGTCGGCTCGAACCAGGCGAGCAGGCAGCCCAGCTCATCCTCGTTGAGCTTGACCCAGTCCGCCAGCATCAGCACTTCAGCGGCCAGCTCCGGCGTGTCGGTGCCCGGGCGCAGGTTGAGGTCGAGGAACCGTGGACCCGGCGCCCGCTTGACGGTCGTGCGGATGGCCGCGCGCGACAGGGCATGGCGCTGCGCGAGGCTGCCGAAGTAGACCATGCCGGTGTCGTGGCCCGCCGGCGCCTCGATGTGGTCCCAGGCCGCGTCGGCATGGATCTCGAAGCGGTGGCTGCCGCCCTCCTCCTCATGCACGCTGACGCGGCCGGTCGCATGGCCCGTGTCGCGCTGGATGCCGTCAGCCGCCAGCCCGAAACGGGCGGCGCTGTCCAGCACGAGGCGGCCGGCCGCATCTTTCGCGCCGATGCGGCTGACGAAGCGCACCGGCACCGCCAGCGCCGCCAGTGAGCGCGCGACGTTGAAGGGCGCGCCGCCGGCGACCGCGCCGTCGTGGAACTCGTCCACCAGCGCCTCGCCCAGGACCAGGATGGGGCTCATCGCACTCAGAAGCTGTAGCGCAGCGAGGCCTTGACGGTGCGGCCCGTGTAGGCGCGCGCCGCGCCGCGGCCGTCGTTGCTTTCGGTGTAGGCCAGCTCGTTGAGCAGGTTGTTGGCCGCCAGCGAGAGCGTCGCGCGGTCGGTGATCGCGTAACTCGCGAACGCGTTGACCACGGTGTAGGCCGGCAGCGTGATGGACAGCGGGCCTCCACTCGATGCAGGGCCGTCGTCCTGGCTCTTGGTCGTGCCGACGATGCCGACGCCGACGGTGAGGTCGTCGCCGATCTGGGCCGTGGGCGTGAGCTGGTAGACGAGCTTGGCCTGGCGCTTGGGCGTGCGGCCGTCGGCCTGCTTGGCGTCCGTGTAGGTCAGGCCGCCGAGCAGGCTGAAGACCCCGAAGCGCGCCGAGCCTTCCAGCTCCACGCCCTTGCTGCGGTAGCTGTTGGCGCGGGCCACGATGGGCTGCGTCGTCACGTCGACATTGACCTCGTCGGTCTTGGCATGGAAGAGCGTCGCGAACAGGCTCATGCCGTTGCCGCGGATCTTCACGCCCATCTCCGCCTGCTTGACCTTGTTGGTCGGAATGGTCGGGCTCTTGCCGTTGACTAGGTCGGGGTTGTTGAAGAAGGTGATGCGGTCGGCGTTGTAGGCGGCGCCATCGGAGTAGCGGGCGAACAGCGACAAGTCCTTGCTCAGTGCGTAGTTGCCGCCGAGCGAGTACGACGTGCGGCCGAAGTCGTAGTCGATGACGTTGGGCTTGCTCAGGTCATACGCCAGCCCGGCGTTGGATTGGTAGTAGGCGCCGCTGGCCTTCTGGTTGTCGCGTCGCACGCCGATGTCGGCCGACAGCGCGCCGGACTCCAGGTTGAGCACGAGGTAAGGCGCGTTGGTCGTGTACTTGCTGTCCTGCGTGTTGCTGCAGCAGCCGCCGAAACCGGGCGAGCCGTTGGCGACACCGGGCACGTTCAGCACACGGGCGCCGTCCTGCTGGGCCGACAGCGAGTACTGGTTGAAGTTCCACGTCAGCTCCAGCTTCTGCACCGACGTGTAGAGGCCGGCGACGGCGCTGAGCCTGGCGCCGCTGCCGAGCGCGAAATCACGCGAGAACTTCAGGTCGTTGGCCATCAGGCCGGCGTTGTCGACCTTGGTGTTGAACACCACGGCGGTGAACCTATTGCCGGTGTAGGCGGCGCCGGCATCCGGGCCGGTCGCGAGGGTCGTGCCCGCCGGCGCCGCGGCGACGTCGTCGCCCGGGAAGATGCCGATGAAGCGGCCGGAGTTCTTGCTCCACGAGAACTTGTTCTGCAGCCGGAAGCCGCCGCCAGCGTCCAGGTCCACTTCCGCGCCGAAGGCGTCGCTCCTGGCGGACAGGCCGTCGCGGATGTTGCTGGTGGCGCGGCCGTTGGTGTTCGTCAGCGTGTTGTCCAGCGGCCAGGCGGTGTCGTAGAACGCGGCGCGGCGCGGGTCCAGGCCGGGGATCTCCTGGATGCTGCCGTTCACATACCGCACCGGCGTCGGCATGAAGGTCGGCGTGTGGTCGTCCAGGTGCTTGAAGCTGAAGCGCACATAGCTCTTGCCCGCCAGCTCGAAGGTGACGTTGCCGCGCACCTGGCCGCCGTTTTCGGCACCGTCGGCACCCTTGCGGCCGCCGTCGCCGACGCGGTAGAAGCCGCCGATGAAGAAGCGCGTCTTGGGTGCCAGGCGCCCGCCGTAGCCGATGTCGACACGGGTCTGGTCGAAGTCCAGGCCTTGGGTCAGCTGGATGGAGCCGCCCTCTTCCAGGCCGGTTTTGCCGATGAAGTTGATGATGCCGCCGGGCGCGCCGGTGGCCAGCAGCGCCGCCGAGCCACCGCGCACCACTTCAAGCCGCTCGAAGCCGACGTCGGCGCGCATCCACGTGTCGGGCGTGGCAAAGGCCACGTCGCCGAACTGCAAGACCGGCAGGCCGTCTTCCTGGAACTGGATGTAGCGCGCGCCGCCGGCCGAGACCGGAATGCCGCGCACCGCGACGTTGGCATTGGACTCGCCACCGCTGGCCTCGGCGCGAATGCCGGGCACGCCTCGCAAAAGGTCGGTCGAGCTGGCGGCCGTGACGGCCGTGACGCCGTCGCTCTCGATGGTCGAGATGGCGACGCTGCTGCGCATCTTGGATTTGGCCGACGAGCTGCCGGTGACGACGACGGCGTCGAGCTTGAGGCCATCGCCGGGCTCGGCAGCGGCCTGCTGCGCCTGGGCGGCTGCACTCAGCAATGCGAGCGCGACGGCGGCCGCGAGGGGCTGGGGCGAAGGACGGTGCTGGGCGCGCACGGCGCGGGTGCTGGTCATGGGTGTCTCCGGGTTGTCGGTATGCGGACGCCTTCTGTGAGGCAGGGCGGACACGACGCTTGGCAGCGCCGTTCCATGTCCATCATTCTGCGCGCCGAATGCTTTGTTTGCAATCGATTGCATTTCAGTAGAAACACGTATTTATGGCGCACTGAGGCATCGTCTAAGTGACCCACTGAAAACGATGGTCAATCCAGTCGACGACGACTTTCGCCGCCCGCCGTGGCGAGGATCAGTGGCCGACGTCCGGCGCGCTCTCGCGCAGCCTCAGGTAGACAGGCAGGGTGCGCGGGCCGGCACGCTCGCCGCGCAGCTGACCCAGCAGCGCCTGGACTAGCTCGGCGCCCGCCTCCGCCACCGGCTGGTGCACCGTCGTCAACGGCGGGTCGCAGTAGGCCGCCAGCGGCATGTCGTCATAGCCGGTGACGGCGACATCGTCCGGCACGCTGCGGCCAGCGGCGCGCAGGCCCTGGATCGTCAGCAGCGCCAGCACGTCGCTGCAGCAGACGACGCCATCGAAGCCTCGCTGTGCGGCGCAGAACTCACGCACGATGCCGGTGGCGACGCCCGGCTCGAAGGGCGCGGCGATCTCCAGCGCGGGGTCCACCTGCAGGCCCGCCTCGCGCAGCGCCTGGGCATAGCCCTGGCGGCGCAACCAGACCTCCGGCAGGTGGGCGTCGCCGACGAACGCGATGCGCCGCCGGCCCAGTTGCAGCAGGTGACGTGTGGCCAGCGTGCCGCCCAGCACGTTGTCACCGCCGACGCTGCAGTAGAGCTGTTGCGGCATCTCGCCGCCCCAGACCACCAGCGGCAGCTTGCGGGCTGCCATCTCGTTGAGCTGGTCATGGTGGCGCCACTGGCCGATCAGCACGACGCCGATGGCCTTGCCCGAGTCGAACCAGTGCGACGCGAGGTCCAGCCGCTCGGCATCGACGCGCGACAGCAGCATGTCGTAACCACGGTCGGTCAGCGCATCGGCGATGGAGCCGACGATGGACAGGAAGAAGGGGTCGGAGATGTGCTGGCGCGACTTGGCGTCATAGGGCACGACGACGGCGACCGTCTTGTTCTCCTGCAGGCGCAGGTTGCGCGCGCCGAAGTTGATCGAGTAGTTCAGAGAGCGGGCCAGCTCAGCGACGCGCTCACGGGTCTCGGCGTTGACGAGCTCGCTGCCGTTCAGCGCGCGCGACACGGTGGAGACCGACACGCCGGCCAGGCGCGCGATGTCGACCATCTGCAGCCGCCGCTGTTCGCTGGCGCTGCCGTCGGCGGACTCGGGGGAAGCTTTGGACTTGGGCATCGGCGGCATCGTACGCAGGGCCTGCGGCAATCGCCAAACCGGGACGTCGGCGCGCAATTAAAAAGGCCGGCGGGTGCCGGCCTTGGGTTGAGTCCGGTCACGCGGCGTGCTTACCGCGTGACGGGGGCTCATTTCATGCCAGCCGGCTTGCATGCCCGCTGGCCTTCGTGTGGCGTCGGACAAGCCGCGGGGCTTGTCCTCGTTCCTCACTCAGTCCTTTGCGTAGATGTCCACGTCCTTGGTCTCGCGGACGAACAGCACGCCGATGACGAAGGTCATCACGGCGATGACGATCGGGTACCAGAGGCCGTGATAGATGTTGCCGTTCTGGGCCACCATCGCGAACGTGATGGAGGGCAGCATGCCACCGAACCAGCCGTTGCCGATGTGGTACGGCAGGCTCATCGAGGTGTAGCGGATGCGGGTCGGGAACATCTCGACCAGCATGGCGGCGATCGGGCCGTACACCATGGTCACGTAGAGCACCAGGATGAACAGGATGCCGATGACCAGCGGCACGTTGGCCTTGGCCATGTCGGCCTTGGCCGGATAGCCGGCGGCCTTCATCGCGTCGCCCAGTTCCTTCTTGAACGCAGCGATGGCCTTGGTGCTGGCTTCGTCGAACTTGTGCTCGGTCAGCTTGCTGGCGGTCGGGACGGCGATTTCCTTGTCGCCGACGCGCACGACGGTGGGGGCACCGGCTGCGGCTTCGACAGTCTCGGAACTGGCGGACGAGCCGGCCAGTGCGCGCTTGGCGATGTCGCAGGCGCTGGTGAAGTCCACTTCACGGGCAATCGGGCTGCCCTGGAATGAGCAGCTGGCCATGTTCGTGGTCAGCGTGACCTTGGAGGTCTCCTGCGCACGAGCCAGGTCAGGGTTGGCCGCAGCGGTCAGCGCCTTGAACAGCGGGAAGTAGGTGACGGCAGCCAGGATCAGGCCGGCCATGATGATCGGCTTGCGGCCGATCTTGTCCGACAGCGTGCCGAAGATGACGAAGAACGGCGTGCCCAGGATCAGCGAGATGGCGATCCAGATGTTGGCGCTGGCGGCTTCGACCTTCAGCACCGACGTCAGGAAGAACAGCGCGTAGAACTGGCCCGTGTACCAGACCACGCCCTGACCGGCGACCAGGCCGAAGAGGGCCAGCAGCACGATCTTCAGGTTCTTCCACTGGCCGAAGGACTCGGACAGCGGCGCCTTGGAGGTCTTGCCCTCGGCCTTCATCTTCTGGAAGGCGGGCGACTCGTTCATGCTCAAGCGAATCCACACCGAGATGCCCAGCAGCAGGATGGAGACGATGAACGGAATGCGCCAGCCCCACTCGCCGAAGTCCTTCTCGCCCATCACGGTACGCGTGCCGAGAATGACCATCAGCGACAGGAACAGGCCCAGCGTCGCGGTCGTCTGGATCCACGACGTGTACGCGCCGCGCTTGCCGTGCGGCGCATGCTCGGCCACGTAAGTGGCAGCACCGCCGTACTCGCCGCCGAGGGCCAGGCCCTGCAGCAGGCGCAGGCCGATCAGGATCACCGGCGCCGCGGCACCGATGGTCGCGTAGGTGGGCAGGATACCGACGATGAAGGTCGACAGGCCCATGATCAAGATGGTGACCAGGAAGGTGTACTTGCGGCCGATCATGTCGCCCAGGCGGCCGAACACCAGCGCGCCGAAGGGGCGCACGATGAAGCCCGCAGCAAAGGCCATCAGCGACGCGATGAACGCGGCGCCCGGCTCAAGGCCGGCGAAGAACTGCTTGGCGATGATGGCCGCCAGCGAGCCGTAGAGGTAGAAGTCGTACCACTCGAACACCGTGCCCAGCGAGGAGGCGAAGATGACCTTCTTCTCCTCCTTGGTCATCGGCGTCGCGGCCGTCGAAGTCGCAGTTGCCATGAAAAGTCTCCGTCTGTAGTCGGACCGCCCGACGGGGCCGTCCTTGCAGCGCGACTATTCACAGCGCCTCTGACCGTGTTCTGACGCCAGTCTGAATCGAAGCTGACAAACTCCGCACGAACCCGCAGTCAGCATTTCTCAATACGGGAATTGAGGGCCGTCGCGGGTAAGTCCCGAGTCCGGATGTGAAGGTGGGATTGACGCGCATCCGCGGATGCGGCCTGCGCGGGAGGACCGCGGCCGTACTTCCGGCCTCGTGTCAGTGCTTGCGCGAGACCCCGGGCCGCGGCCGGCCGGCCTCTTCCCAGATGCCGCTGCGAAACCAGGGGTCGCCCTCGAGCGCCGCGCGCAACATGGGCAGCGCGTCCTGACCCCAGAACAGCCGGCCGTCCAGCTCCACCGTCGGCACGCCGAACAGGCCGAGGGCCAGGGCCGCCTCGGTCTCGCTGCGCAGGCGCTGCTTGACGGCCTCGTCGGCGGGATCTTGCATGGGCGAGAGCCGCTCGGTCAAAGCCGCCAGCCGCGCCGCATCGTTCGCATCCGCGCCGGCGCCGCGCCAGACGTGATGGAAAAGCTGTTCGACGGCCCAGCGCCCGGGCGTGTCGCCGGGCTGGCCTTCGGGCGCCGCGCAGGCCCAGGCCAGGCGCAGCAGCGGCAGCGGGTTAAACGGGTGCTGGGCCGGCGGATCGAGGACGACGCCCTGCCGGTGGGCCAGCCAGGCGACTTGTCGGAAGGTCCAGCGTCGCTTAGCCTCGATTTCCGCCGGCCCCTTTTGCCCGAGCGCCTGCAACAGGGCTGCGAACAGGATGGGGCGGTAGACCACCTCGACGCTGTACCCGGCGAGCGCTTCCGGCAGCGCCTCGAAGGCCAGCGCGGCGTAGGGCGAGATGGGGTCGAAGTAGAACGTCAGCTGCTTCATGGATGCTGCCTTGTGTCCGGCGCCGGGCCCAGCCACAGGCCGCGCTGCTGCAGTTGGATGCGGCGTGGCGACAGTTGCTCGAGGATGTGGCGCTGCACGGCCGTG
>Ga0307411_10000515_pt1 | contig 13602 bp, 13 predicted proteins | sample DK1Ometagenome_2_FD_203712 | JGI IMG/M metagenome (GOLD analysis project Ga0307411, IMG submission 203712) | Maize rhizosphere microbial communities from greenhouse at UC Davis, California, United States - DK15-O-1 | ecosystem: Host-associated > Plants > Roots > Rhizosphere > Soil | place: USA...
GGACATCAACGCCCTCCTCGTCCGTCTGGCGCGCGAGGGGAAGCGCGTCGTGCGCCTCAAGGGCGGCGACCCGTTCGTCTTCGGGCGCGGGAGTGAGGAGGCGCAGGCGCTCGCCGCGGCGGGCGTGCCGTTCGAGGTCGTGCCCGGCGTGACGGCGGGGATCGCCGCGCCGGCGTACGCGGGCATTCCGGTGACGCACCGCGCGGTCGCGACCTCGGTCACCTTCGTCACCGGCCACGAGGACCCCTCGAAGGAGTCGCAGCAGACGGATTGGGGCGCGCTGGCGCGGGCCGGCGGCACGATCGTGCTCTACATGGGGGTGAAGCGCCTCCCCGCGATCGCCGCCGCGCTCGCCGCGGGGGGGCTGCCCGGCACGACGCCGGCGGCGGCGGTGCAGTGGGCCACGTACGGCAAGCAGCGCACGGTCGTCGCGACGCTGGAGACGCTCGCCGCGCGCGCCGCGGCGGAGGGCGTGGAGGCGCCCGTGATCACGGTCATCGGCCCGGCGGTCGCGCTGCGCGAGGAGATCGCCTGGTTCGACCGGCGGCCGCTGTTCGGCCGGCGGGTGATCGTGACGCGGGCACGGGCGCAGCGCGGCTCGCTCGCGGCGCGGCTGCGCGCGCTCGGCGCCGACGTGCTCGAGGCGCCGACGACGCGCCTCGAGCCGCTCGACCAGGCGCCGCTGCGGGCCGCCGTCGGCCGGCTCGGCGACTACCGCTGGCTGGTGTTCACGAGCCAGACCGCGGTCGCCCTCCTCTGGGACGCACTGCGCGCCGCCGGCCGCGACGCGCGCGCGCTGGCCGGCCTCCGCGTGTGCGCGGTCGGGCCGGCGACGTCCGAGGCGCTGCTCGGGCGTGGTATCGCGGTGGACGTCGCGCCGCGCCGCTTCGTCGCCGAGGGGCTGCTCGAGGCGCTGCGCGAGCGCGACGACGTGCGCGGCGCGCGCGTCCTGTACGCCACCGCCGAGGGCGCGCGCGACGTGCTGCGTGAAGGACTCGCCGCGATCGGCGCACGCGTGGACGTCGTCCCCGCCTACCGCTCCGTCCCCGAGGCCGAGGCGAGCGCCGCCCTGCGCCACGCGGTCGAGCGGGGAGAGGCGCAGCTGGCGACCTTCACCTCGGCGTCCACCGTCTCCGGCTACGTCGCCGCGCTCGGCCCCGAGCTCGCCCGCCGCCTCCCTGCCGTCTCGATCGGCCCGATCACGAGCGACGCCGCGCGCGCGGCGGGGATCCACGTGGTTGGGGAGGCAGAGGAGAGTACGATGGACGGGTTCGTGGAGGCGGTGATTCGGTGGGCAGGGTATGGGGCGTAGGGTGTGGGGCGTAGGGACGCGCGAACAGCTCGAGAGGTGAGACGGCGCGCCCTTTCACGTCTCACACCCCGCGCCGCACACCCGACACCCCACACCCGACACCCCACACCCATGCCCCCTCTTCGCATTGCCACCCGTTCCTCCGAGCTCGCCCTGCGGCAGGCGCGGGAGGTGCAGTCGGCGCTCGCCGGGAGCGGCGTCGAGAGCGAGCTGGTGACGTACACGACGGTCGGCGACCGTCGGCTGGACGTCGCGTTGACGGCGATCGGCGGCAAGGGACTGTTCACGCAGGAGCTCGAGGATGACCTGCGTGCGGGCCGCGTGGACTGCTGCGTCCACTCGCTCAAGGACCTGCCGACCGCGTCGCCCGACGGGCTGGAGGTCGTGGCGCGGCTCGAGCGCGAGGACCCGCGCGACGCGCTCGTGCTGGGCCCGGCGCTAGCCGCCGCCGGCGAGTCGCCGTCGTTAGGCGTGCTGCCGCGTGGGGCGCGGGTGGGGACGTCGAGCCTGCGGCGGCGGGCGCAGCTCCTCGCGGCGCGACCGGACGTCGCGGTGCGCGAGCTGCGCGGCAACGTCCCGACGCGGCTGCGCAAGGTGGACGCCGGCGAGGTGGACGCGGCGATCCTCGCCGCCGCCGGCCTGCGCCGGCTCGGCCTCGCCGACCGCGTCGCCGCCTACCTGGGCGCGCCGGAGTGGCTGCCGGCGGCGGGGCAGGGGGCGATCGCGGTCCAGGCGCGGGCCGACGATGCGGTCGTGCGGGCGCTGCTCGAGCCGCTCGATCACGCGCCGACGACGCTCGCCACGCGCGCCGAGCGCGCGTTCCTGGCGGCGCTCGAGGGCGGGTGCCAGGTGCCGATCGGCGCCCTCGCCGTGCGCGCGGCGAGCGGCGAGGGGATGCTGTACGGCCTGATCGGCGATGTCGACGGGCGGAGGGTCGTCCGCGGCGAGCACCCGCTCGATGCCGGCCACCCCGAGCGGACGGGCGTCGCGCTGGCCGACGGGCTGCGCGCGCGCGGCGGGGAGGAGATCCTCGCCGGCCTGCGAGCACTGCGCGGCGTGCCCTCGCCGCAGCCCGAGTAGCCCGAAGCTCGCCGCCAAGCGCGGCGCGTGGGGCGGGCGCGTCCCGGCGTTATCTTCCCCCGCATGTCGAGCTTCTCACAGTACCGCCCGCGACGACTGCGCCGGACGCCGGCGCTGCGCCGCCTCGTCCGCGAGACGCGGCTCGATCCGGCGAGCTTCGTTTTGCCGCTCTTCGTGCGCTCGGGCGAGGGGGTGCGGTCGCCCGTGTCGTCCATGCCGGGGTGCGCCCAGACGTCGGTGGACGAGATGGTGCGCGACGCGGAGGTCGCGGCGAGGGCGGGGGTGGGTGGAGTGATCCTCTTCGGCGTGTCCGACCGGAAGGACGCCCGCGGGACGTCCGCCTGGGACCCCGAGGGCCCCGTGCAGCGGGGGGTGCGGGCGCTCAAGCTGCACCTGCCGGAGCTCGTCGTGCTGACCGACGTCTGCATGTGCGAGTACACGGACCACGGGCACTGCGGCGTGCTGGACGACGACGGGCACGTACTGAACGACGAGACGCTCGAGCTGTTGTCGAAGGAGGCGCTGTCGCACGCCGAGGCGGGCGCCGATGTGGTCGCGCCGAGCGACATGATGGACGGCCGGGTGCGGGCGATCCGCGCGGCACTCGACGGCGCCGGGTACTCCGAGACGCCGATCCTGAGCTACGCGGCGAAGTACGCGGGGGCGTTCTACGGGCCGTTCCGCGAGGCCGCGGAGAGCGCGCCGCAGCGCGGCGACCGGAAGGGTTATCAGATGGACCCGGCGAACGCCGACGAGGCGCTGCGCGAGGTGTGGCTCGACATCGAGGAGGGAGCCGACATGGTGATGGTGAAGCCGGCCGGCCCGGCGCTCGACATCATCCACCGCGTGAAGCGCGAGACCGGCTACCCGGTCGCCGCATACCAGGTGAGCGGCGAGTTCGCTATGATTCAGGCGGCCGCCGAGCGGGGCTGGATCGACGGGGAGCGCGCGATGATGGAGTCGCTGCTCGCGATCCGCCGCGCCGGGGCCGATTTCATTCTCACCTACTTCGCGACCGAGGCGGCGGGACTCCTGCGAGCGGGTTGGGATGGATGAGTGAACGGCAGGGGACGGTGAACGGTTGGCGGTAGACGGTCGCAGGCGACTGCCGTTACCCACGACCGACGACCGCCTACCGCTCACCGTCTACTGCTGCTTCGGCCCGCACGCCCTCATTCGGTATCGACCCATGAAATACAGAGCCTTTCCCGGCGCGCCCGGCCTCTCGGTGAGCGAGGTCGGCTTCGGGACGTGGACCGTCTCCACCGGGTGGTGGGGGGAGACGACGGACGCCGACGCGGTGGCGCTGCTGCGCCGCGCGCTCGACGAGCACGGCGTGACGTTCTTCGACGCCGCCGACACCTACGGCAACGGGCGCAGCGAGCGCCAGCTCGCGGAGGCGTTCCGCGGGCGGCGGCACGAGGTCGTCTACGGGACGAAGGTCGGCTACGACATCTACGACGAGGCGGCGGCCGCGGGGCGGCGCGGGCAGAGCGAGCTCCCGATGCGCACCGACCCCGCCTACATCCGCTTCGCGGTGGACAAGTGCCTCGAGCGGCTCGAGACCGACCACCTCGACGTGCTCCAGATCCACAACGTGAAGATGGAGCAGGTGCGGCAGCCGGAGCTGTGGGACACGCTTCGCGCGCTCAAGCGGGAGGGGAAGGTGCGCGCCTGGGGCGCCGCCTTCGGGCCGGCGATCGGGTGGCTCTACGAGGCCGTCGAGCTGATGGAGCGCGAGCCGGACATCGACACCATCCAGATGATCTGGAACATCATCGAGCAGCACCCGGGGTCGCCGATGATCGAGGCGGCGCGGGCGCACGCGCCGCACTGCGTGTTCAACATCCGCGTCACACACGCCTCGGGGATGCTGGAGGGGAAGTACACCGAGGACACGGTGTTCGCGGCGAACGACCACCGCCGCCACCGGCCGCGCTCGTGGCTCACGAACGGACTGAAGAAGATCCGCACGCTGGACTTCCTCACCGAGCGGATGACGCTCGGCCAGGCGGCGCTCAAGTGGCTGCTCGCCGAGCCGCGGGTGGTGTCGACGCTCCCCAACATCTACGACTCGGCGCAGCTCGACGAGTTCGCGGCGGCGAGCGACCTCGCCGACCTCGCGCCCGGGCAGCTGGCCCGCGTCGCCGAGCTCGCGGCGACCAACTTCGGCGTCCAAGAAGAGCCGATGCAGTACAAGGGCACGATGAGTCGCGAAGTCGAGCAGGAGCGAAAGAGGAAGGAGAACGAACAGTCTTTCCTCTCTCGCTCGTCGGCCGGCCACGATGGCATCAGCTCGGGCAGCGGAGCCCGAGAATGATCCACATGTGGCGCGACCTCCCGCCCGGTCCGCGGGCGCCGGAGGTCGTGACGGCGGTGATCGAAATCCCGGCCAAGAGCCGCAACAAGTACGAGCTCGACAAGGACTCCGGACTGCTCAAGCTCGACCGCGTTCTCTACTCGGCGGTGCACTACCCGGGCGACTACGGCTTCATCCCGCGCACACTGCACGAGGACAACGACCCGATGGACATTCTCGTGCGGATCAACGAGCCGACGTTCCCGGGGTGCATGATCGAGGCGCGCCCGATCGGCGTGCTGCGCATGCTCGACAAGGGGGAGCCGGACGACAAGATCCTCGCCGTGCCGACGAACGACCCGTTCCACAACGAGTACTACGACATCGCCGACATCCCGCAGCACTACCTCAAGGAGGTCGAGCACTTCTTCCACATCTACAAGGACCTGGAAGGGAAGCGCGTCCAGATCCTCGGCTGGGAGAAGAGCGAGGTGGCGATGGAGATGATCAACGTCTCCGTGGACCGGTACACGAGGACGTATCTGGAGGTCGGACCGTGAGCGGGGAAGCGTGAATCGTTAGCAGTTGGCCATTGGCGGTGGCCGATGACCGCACTGAACCCCCGGGATGCGCAAATCGGCCTCCCGGGGGTTCTTCATCCTTATCCCTACGCACTCTCAACCGTCGACCGTTCACGGTTTTCTCTTCGGCACGTCCGGCTCCACCGCCCCGTGGTGTGCCGGCTCGAGGCCGCGGCGGAGGAACAGCTGGTCGTAGAGGACGCCGGCGACGATCCCGCCGACGATCGGCGCGGCCCAGTAGATGAACTGCGCGGTGTAGACCCCGCTCGCCACCGCCGGCCCGAAGCTGCGCGCCGGGTTGAGCGAGGCGCCGGTGAGCGGGCCGATGGCGAGGATCGCGGCGGTCAGCGTGAGGCCGATCGCGAAACCGCCGACGCGCGGGCCGCGCTCGTCCACCGCCGTGCCGAAGACGGCGAAGACGAGGAAGAATGTCGCGATCGCCTCGAGGAAGAAGGCCTGCGCGAAGCTGATCTGGATGCTGACCGTCTGCCCGCCGCCCTGCGTCGCCGTGAACAGCTCGGCCGGGAAGACTCCCTTCAGCGCGTAGGCGGCGGCCATCGCCCCGATGAGCTGCGCGATGACGTAGAGCCCCGCCATTCCCGCCTCGATGCGCCGCGTGACGAGGAAGGCGATCGTCACCGCGGGGTTGAAGTGCCCCGAGATGCGCATCAGGGCGCTCACCATGACGGCGAGGATCAGTCCGTGCGCGAAGGCGACCTGGACGAGCGGCGCGCCGCCCTCCGTCCCGCTGGCCGACATGATCGCCGCGCCGCCGACGAAGACGAGCGCGAAAGTGCCGATGAGCTCCGCGACGAAGTGGCGCAGAGAGTCTCGCATGCGTGAGAGCTCCGTGGTTGGGGGAGTGACGGAGCGAAGGTAACGGGGCCCACACGATGCGCCAAGCGCACCACGGTCGGGCATCGCGGACGGTCGGCGCCGGGTACCTGGTACGCAGGGACGACTACGCCGCTCCACCGGGCGCGCTCAGGGCCCGGCACTGGGCACCAGCCCGGTCCCGAGTGCCGGGCCCCTGGGCGCGCCCGTCCGCGATGCGTGGTAGTGCCTGGTACCGGCGTACCTGGCGCGGACCGTCCGCAACGCCTGCTCTAGACCCGCCGCAGAACCAGGGCAGCGTTGATCCCCCCGAACCCGAACGAATTCGACAGCACGTGCTCGACCCGCGCCGGACGGCCGGCGGCGGGGATGTAGTCGAGATCGCAGGCGTCGTCGGCGCACTCGAGGTTGAGCGTCGGCGGGAGCCACTCGTTGACGATCGTCAGGGCGCAGATCGCCGCCTCGATCGCGCCCGAGGCGCCGAGGGCGTGGCCGTAGTAGCCCTTCGTGCTGCTCACTGGCGTCGCGTAGGCGCGGTCGCCGAAGACTTTCTTGATCGCGAGCGTCTCGGTCGGGTCGTTGAGCGGCGTCGAGCTGCCGTGGGCGTTGACGTAGCCGATCTCGCCCGGCGTCACGCGCGCGTCGTCGAGCGCCATGCGCATCGAGCGGGCCGCCTGCGCGCCGTCGGGGAGCGGGGCGGTCATGTGGTAGGCGTCGTTCGACGTCCCGAAGCCCGCCACCTCGGCGTAGATCCGCGCCCCGCGCGCCACCGCCCGCTCGTGCTCCTCCATGACGAGCACCGCGCTCCCCTCGCCCATCACGAAGCCGTCGCGATCGCGGTCGAACGGGCGCGAGGCGCCGCCCGGGTCGTCGTTGCGCGTGGACATCGCCCGGATGATCGAGAAGGAGCCGAAGCAGAGCGGGGCGAGCGGCGCCTCGGCACCGCCGGCGAGCATGACGTCGGCGTACCCGTCGCGGATCTGCCGGAACGCCTCGCCGATCGCGATCGTCCCCGACGCGCAGCTCATGGCGTTCGTCGAGTTGGGCCCCTGGACGCCGAACTCGATCGCGATGTTGCAGCTCGCCGCGCCGCCGAAGACGGCGAGGGCGAGCGCCGCGTCCACCGCCTTGAGCCCCTGAGTGAGGAAGACCCCGAGCTGGTCCTCGGCGTAGCCGACGCCGCCGAGCGCCGTGCCCATCATCGCGCCGACGCGCTCGCGGTCCTCCCGCGCGAGGTCGAGCTCCGCGTCGTCGAGCGCCATCCGCGCGGCAGCGACGGAGAAGTGCCCGAACCGGTCGAGCCGCTTGGCGCGCCGCGCCTCCATGTGATCGTGGGGGACGAAGTCGCTCACCTCGGCGGCGTTGTGGCTGCGGAAGATGGAGGGGTCGAAGCGCGTGACCGAGCGCACCGCCGAGTGCTGCTCCTGGAGGCCCGTCCACAGCCCGCCGCGCGTGAGCCCGATCGGCGTGATGGCTCCAATGCCCGTGATGACGACCCGACGACGTGAAGACAATGTGCCTCCGAAAGGCGGTGAGTTCGAGAACTGCGGGAGTAGAGAGTAGGGAGTGGGTGTCGAGCTACTCCCTGTTGCCCACTCCCCGCCTCTCCGCCGTTCTCGCCAGCCCGGCGAGTGTCCGCGACGCGATGCCGTGGACGAAGACGGGCCCAATGACGGCGGTCGCCGCGAAGACGCCGATCAGCGGCCAGCGCGGGCCGTCCCAGACGTGCAGGATGCGGACGTGTGTCGCGCCGTCAGCCGCTGGCGTGAAGCTCCACTCGACGTCCATGCCCGTCGTGATACCCCCGACGTGACGAAAACGCACGACGGGCGCCGCCGGGTCCACGGACATCTGGGACAGCCACCAGGTGGGCCACCCGACCGGGCCGAAGGGGCGGTCGGCCGCCATCTCGACCAGGCCGCCGCCGTCGCCCGCCCGCTCCCGGAAGCGCACGAAGCGGTAGTGCGCGAGGTGGGACGGCCACTCCTCCACCCGCCGAGCGAGGTCGAAGATCGCCGCCACGGGGGCGCGCACGATCCGCTCGTCGAGCGTCTGCATCGGCCGCCCGAGCGGCATCGGGCCAAGGGCGTAAGGAGGGCGGGTCATGGCGGCGAGTGCTCGGGGGCGCGCGAAGGCGGTAGGTCGGTCACCCTGAGCGTAGCGGGCGGACGACGTGCCGGGAAGCGACCCGCCGACCCCTGGGGTCCCCCCGGTGCCGACGTCGCATCCGCGCCGGCTATTCCCGGTCCTCGTCGCGGACCGCCGACGGGCGCCAACTCGCGGTCACGCGCGCGATCGCGCGGTGCCGGACGCCGGGCGTCGCGCCGACGGCGGCGCGCACCTGCTCGCGCAGCTCGGCGCCGGTGAAACCCCGCAGCACCGAGACGACACCGTCGTGACGGCTCACGGGGTGGAAGCGGAGCGGGAACGACGCCAGCCAGATGCCGGCCGCCGCCGCCCAGCTCCGGCGCAGGTCGGCGACGACCACCCGCTCGCGGGCGACGCGGTCCATCTCACCGATCAGCCGCCGCGCATCGTCGGCGACGAAGTGGTGGAGCAGCTGCGAGCAGGTGACGACGTCCACGCTGCGGTCGGCGAAGGGGAGCGCGAGCGCGCTGCCGCACACCGAGAGTGCCGTCCGGGCGCGGCTCGCTCGCGACAGCGCCTCGGCGGCGTCGAGGCCGATCGTCGTCAGTGCCACTCCGCGCCGGGCGGCGAGGGCGCGCGCCGCGGCCGGGATGTCGCCCAGCCCCGTGCCGACGTCGAGCAGCGCCGCCGTGCCGCCGCGCGCCGCCAGCTGGTCGAACACCGGCGCCAGCTCGACGAGCACGGCCCGAGAGCCGCCGAAGAGGCGGTTGGCGAGTGCCACGTCGCGTAACGAGCGCTCGACCAGATGCGGCGGGACATCGGGGTCGTCGAGGATCTCACGACCGCGGCGACGACGTGGGGTGAGAACGGTGATCAACGCTTCGGGGAGATTCGGACACATCCTGGCCACTCTGGGCCAGCTACGCAGGTGCGCACGGACTACTACGCTATGTGATGCGGGGCGACCGCAGGGCTCCGACACCAGGCACCAGACTGGTCCCCAGTGCCGGAGCCCTGGGCGCGCGTGGTAGAGCGGGGTGGTCGTCCCCGCCTACCTGGTACCTGGCGCGGACCGTCCGCGACGCGTGGCGCAGTTCAGCGCTCGAGCTGCGCATACCCGCCCCGATAGTACAGCAGCGGCCTCTCAGGACGCGCCGCGGCGGTCTCCACTTCGGCGACAACGATCGTGTGGTCGCCGCCCTCGTGGAGGCGGACGACGGTGCACTCGAGGATCGCCAGGACGTCGTCGAGCAGCGCCGCGCCGGTGAGGCCGCGGCTGTAGCCGATGCCGTCGAAGCGGTCGCGGTGGGGGCCCGAGAAGCGCCGCGACAGCGCCTCCTGCCCCGCGGCGAGGATGTTGATCGCGATCTCGCGCCCGGCCGTGAGCAGCGGGTGCATCGAGGCGCTCTGGTCCACGCAGACGAGGACGAGCGGGGGCGAGAGACTCAGCGAGCAGAAGGCGCTCACCGTCATGCCGTGGTCGCGTCCGGCCTCGTCGAGCAGCGTCACCACCGTGACGCCGGACGCGAATCGGCCGAGCACGGAGCGGAAGGCGTCAGGGTCGAGGGGCATGCAGATGGGGCGCGGGGTGCGGGACGCGGGACGGCGAAGGGCGTGAGAGGTCAGAGGGGCTGCCGCCCGTCTCACGTCTCGCGCTCGCTCCGGTTCCCCGTCCGCCGTCTCTACGATAGCAGCAGTTTCAACACGTAGCGCGCCCGGAGCACCTCGCGCGCCGGAACGAAGTCCCCCGTCACGCCGACGAGGAGGTCCGCCATGTCGCGGCGCCGTCCGAGCGAGCGGGCGGCGCGGTTCATGAGGGCGGGGACGGCGACGGCGGCGCTTACGAGCCGCTCAACGGTCCACTTGCCCGCGAACTCGGCGCGCCGGCGGCGCTCGTACTCGGCGAGCGCGCGGTCGGCCGTGAGCGCGGCGCGGGTGCGGGCGCGTCCGGCGTCGACCGCGCGGGCGGCGTCCGCGGCCAGTGGAGCCAGCAGCTCGGCGCCGCGCATCGCGGCGTAGATCCCCTCGCCGGTGAACGGGTCGAAGAAGTCGGCGGCGTCGCCGACGAGCGCCGCGCCGGGCGCCCAGGCGCGCCGCACCGACGACGCGAACGGTCCCGTCGCCATGACGGGCGAGATCCGCGCGGCGCCCTCGAAGCGCGGCACGAGGTGCGGCCGGCGCGCGATCCACGCCGCGAGAAAGCCCGCCGGATCGCCGGCGATCTGGCGGCCGCGCGACACGGGGACGACGACGGCGACGTTGGCGAGGCCGTCGCCCAGCGGTGCGATGCCGAGGTAGCCGCCGGGCTCGACGTGCATCTCGCCCACCTCGCCGAGGCCGGCGACGCCGCGATAGTGGGTGACGAGCGCGACGCGGCGTGGCCAGCGCGCCGAGCGGGCGAGCCCGAGGCGCCGCGCGACGACCGAGCGCAGCCCGTCGGCGCCGACGACGAGGGCGGCGGAGAGCCGCCGCTCGCCGCGCCCGTCGGGGTCGGCGACGTGGACGCCGCACACGCGCCCGCCGTCGTCGGTCGCGATCCCGGTCACCTTCACCCCTTCGGCGACGCGCGCGCCGGCGCGCCGCGCGGCATCGAGGAGGATCGGGTCGAGCGCGCGGCGGCGGAGAGCGAGGCCGCGGTCGCGAAAGCCGCGGAACCCGTGCTCGGCGGCGAACCGGCCGTGGATCTCGGCGCCGCTCGGCGCGCGCACGATCATGCCGGCGAGCTGCGCCGCGCCGGCACCCTCGACCCGCTCGAGGACGCCCATCTCGGCGAGGTAGCGCGACGCCTGCGGGCTGAGGTACTCGCCGCACGGCTTGTCGCGCGGGAAGCGCGCGCGGTCGAGGACGACGACGTCGAGCCCCTCGCGGGCGAGCGCCCAGGCGCACGCCGCGCCGCCCGGCCCGCCGCCGACGACGATCACCTGCGCGTCGAGGCGCTGGGCCCGGCCGCGCGCCGTCCGCGCCGCGTCCCCCGCCGCGATCGCGGTCACCCGCGCCCGCCGCCGCTCACGGCGCGGCGTCGAGCAGCCGCACGAAGGGCGTGCCGTTGAGGAAGAGCGTCGAGCCCTGGGAGCCGGTCTCCAGACGGTAGCTGAAGGTCGTCGCGCCGCTCGCGGTGGCGACCGAGTCGGTGGGGGTGCCGGGCGTCGTCCCGCCGAGCGGCGGGTTGGGGGTGAATGGCGGGTTTGGCGTGAGCGGCGGGGTGAAGAAGGTGCCGCCGCTCGAGTCGATCGGCGAGACGCCACTCGTTCCGCCACCGTCCGCCGTGCCGACCGCGGTGATGGTGATCGTGAGCGTGGTCGCCGTCGCCCGCCAGTTGCCGCTCGACACCACCTGGTCGGCGAAGCCGAACGACAGCTGCCGCGCGACGACCGTGCGGATCACCCTCCCGTCGGCGCGGAGGTCGAGCGTCGTCTCCGACGTGCGGACCGAGCCGCTGCTGTCGGGGACGTAGACGAGGCGGAACCAGCGGCCGACGAGCGCCGGCGCGACGCTCCCCGTGCCGCCCCCGCTCCCTGCGGCGAGCGTGAGGCCGTCGTTGCCGAGCGTGCCGGTGAGTTCGCTGCCGCCGCTGCAGCCGGCGGCCGCCAAGGCGGCGGTGAGGAGTAGGGCGAGCCTGGCGAGTGGCGCCGCCGACGTTCGACGAGTCGTACGCGACATGGTGCCCTCCGGTCGGGTGGGATCCAGCGAGTCAGGTGAGGGCGGTGCCGGACAGCGCCCCGAGGAGGGCGCCGGCGAGGCCACTCAGCGCGTTGACGGCATCGTTGCCGAGCCAGCGCAAACCGCCCGCCGGACGGGTCGGGGCGCCGCAGTCGTGCACGTCGCGCTCCGTTCCTCTGTCGCAACGGTCGCACCACCGTCGCGCCTGGACCGTGGCCCCGAGGAGCGAATCGGCCGTCGACCCGCCGACCCCCCCCACGACGGCGCCGACGGCCGCCGCACCCCCCCAGCCGGCAAGGGCGGCGAGGGCGGCGACGAACGCCGCGCCGGCGACCGAGGCGACCGTGCCGGCCAAAGTGATCCCGCCCGAGGTCCCGGCGGGCACGGGGCGGCCGCCGACGATCGAGCGCGGCAGCCCTCGGGCGAGGGTGCCGACCTCCGTCCCCCACGTGTCGGCCGTCGCCGCGGCGAGGGCGCCGGCGCCCGTCGCCCACCAGAGGGGGGAGGGGAGGACGAGGGAGAGGAGCGCGGCGACGGCGAAGAACCCGCCGTTGGCGAGCACCTGGACCGCGTCGCGCTCCCCGCCCTTGGCGACGACGGCGCCGGTACGCGCCTCCTTCTGCGCCTGGCGATGGCGCGAGAGGGCGGTCGAGACGACGAAGAAGGCGATGAGCAGCGCCGCCCAGTCCCACCCGGCCGCGGCGCACGCCGTGCCGACGGCGACGGCGGCGAGGGCGCCGGTCGTCGAGAGCGAGCGGGCACGGCGCGCCGTGGCGGCGATCGCGCCGGCGACGAGGAGCCCGACGAGAGCGCGCCCGATCAGCGGAGGCGCGGCGAGAGGGCGCGTCGCCGCACGCGGCGGGCGGGCGCCGCCACGTCGCGACCGGCATCAATCGTCGCGGCGCGCCCCGCCAGCTCCGCGCGGACGCGGGCGACGAGCGGCGCCGGCGCGGGCTCGACGCGGGCGGCCCGGGCGACGCGCTCGAGGAGCGCCCGCTCGCCGGCGACCAGCCCGCGGCAGTGCAGGCACGCGCGCAGGTGGTCGCGGAGGGCGAGGGCGAGCGGCGGCGCGAGCTCCCCGTCGAGCAGCTCGTAGACGCACGCCGCGACGGCGCGGCAGGGAGGCGCGGCGGCGAGCAGGGCGAGCGGTGGAAGTGTCATGAGAGCGGTGGGGGATCCGAACAGGCTAAGGCGCGGCGCCGGAGTCGGGTTCCCGCGCCGCGCCGACGTCTCGCGCTTGAAGGAAGCCGGAGCGCCAAGTAGCTTCGCAGGCTCGCCCTTCACGCTTCCATGGCAGCCAACGTCGACGCTCTCCTCCCGCTCTCCTTTCTCGAGGCCGTTCGCACGGTCGACACCCCAGAGGGGGACGTCGAGACCGAATACGTTCCCGAGCTGCGCAACAAGCGGCTGGGGCTGAGCGACACGGTGTACGCGCAGATCCGGCGCTATACCGACGCCGTGAAGCGCCAGCAGCGGACGCCTCTCGACGAGGCGGTCGCTCTCGGGCGCCTCATCGGCCGTCGTCCGGACGCCGAGGCGGTGTTCCGTTCGGCCGGGCGCTACCTGGCCCGCGAGGCGTACCTCACGATCCCCGGGACGCGTCGACGGATGCTGCGCGCGATGCCGTCGCTCCTCGCCCGCCCGCTCGCCCTCCGCCAGGCGCGGCGGATCGCGCATCGCTACCTCAACGGCGCGCTCACCCGCGTCGGCGCCTCGCTCCTCCTCGAGGTGCCGACTTCGGTGACCGC
>Ga0307411_10000517_pt1 | contig 13586 bp, 15 predicted proteins | sample DK1Ometagenome_2_FD_203712 | JGI IMG/M metagenome (GOLD analysis project Ga0307411, IMG submission 203712) | Maize rhizosphere microbial communities from greenhouse at UC Davis, California, United States - DK15-O-1 | ecosystem: Host-associated > Plants > Roots > Rhizosphere > Soil | place: USA...
AGATCGTCCAAAGAGGGGTGAACGTTGTCGTCAGCGTCGATGCGGCAAAGAGGCTGGGCTTCAAAACGCCCCAGCAGGCGGTCGGCCAGCAGCTCAAGTCCGCCTTGCTCTTCGGAAGCGACGCGCCCGTTGCGACAACCATCGTCGGGGTCGTCGACGACGTCCGCTATCGCTCAGTCCATGAGCCGATGCAGCCTATCGTGTACGTCATGCGGCGAGACTTTTTCGGCAACATCATGGTTCGCTATTCGGGCGATCCGGCGAGGATCCGCGATCAGGTCCAGGCGATCTGGACGCGCAACATTCCGCAGGTTCCTTTCGACGGGAACTTCGCCGAGGACATCGTGCGCGAGCAATATCAGCGCGAGGAAGCGCGCGGGCAGTTGTTCGCCGCCTTCGCACTGCTAGCCGTGGTGATCGCCTGCATGGGCCTATTCGGCCTCGCCGCCTTCACCGCGGAACGTCGAACCAAGGAAATCGGCATCCGCAAGGTGTTCGGCGCACGCAGCCGCGACATCGTCCGCTTGCTGGCGTGGCAGTTCTCTAAGCCGGTGATTATCGCGAACGTGATTGCCTGGCCGATTGCCTGGTGGGTGATGCGCGATTGGCTCAATGGCTTCGACTCACGCATCGACCTTGGACCGGGACCGTTCCTGCTCGCGGGGCTGCTGGCCCTGGTGATCGCGCTCGGCACCATCGCGGGTCACGCACTCAAAGTCTCCCGGTCAAACCCGATCCACGCGCTGAGATACGAATGAATGATACTCGGCCTCGCACGGTTTCCGGCGAGGCCGCTCGGCGGATTGCACCAGTAGCTTAGGTGGTGACCCCAACGGGACTCGAACCCGTGTTTTCGCCGTGAAAGGGCGACGTCCTAGACCGCTAGACGATGGGGCCAAACAAGGCAGCGGGCCGCTTAGGCGACGGTCCGCTAGGGGTCAAGCGAGTGCGGCGTCGTCGAGATGCATCTCTGCTGCATTTCCGCCGTTCCACTCGTCGCGCTTGATCGATCCGGCCAGCCACCAGCGCTGGTCGACCGGCGACCTGAGGAGCGCCTGCCCCAGCTCCGTCGAAGCCGAGCGGAAGGCGATCCACTTGAACGTCTTGCCGTCGTCGCCACACGCCAGCCCCCGCACATGGCCATCGCCGACGATGCCCGTCTTGATCAGGCGGGCCGGACCAGCGGCAACGCGAGGGCTCGGCCACCCGGCGCCGTAGGGCCCGGCCTGATCAAGCGCGTCGCACAGCTCGGCCGCCACGCCGCGCGGGCTAAGGATCGCGTCGAGCATCAGCGCGCGTCCGTCGATCGCTTTGGCCACATCGTCCGCAAGCCGCTCGCTGATGAAGTCGCGGAAGGCGCCTAACCCGCCCGGCGCCATGGTCAGCCCGGCCGCCATCGCGTGTCCACCGCCCGCGACGAGCAGGCCGCTGTCCTTGGCAGCGAGGACTGCCGCGCCAAGGTCGACGCCGCCGATCGAGCGGCCGGAGCCCTTGCCTGTACCGTCCTCGGTCTCTGCGATAACGATCGCGGGGCGCCCGAAGCGCTCTTTCACGCGACCGGCGACAATGCCGATGACACCGGGGTGCCAGCCGGCGCCCATGACCGTCAGGACCGGCGCTCCGTTGAGCTTGTCGGCTTGTTCCATCGCCGCCTCGCAGACCTGCAACTCAATCGCGCGGCGTTCCTCGTTGAGGCGGTCAAGCTCGATGGCGATGGTGCGCGCCTCCTCCGGGTCGGTCGATGTGAGCAGCCGGACGCCGAGGTCCGACTTGCCGACGCGTCCGCCAGCGTTGATCCGTGGACCCAAGGCAAAGCCCAAATCGCGACAGGCCGGCGCCTTTACCAGCCGCGCCGCCTCGGCCAGTGCGTTGAGGCCGATATTACCGCGCGCCGCCATGATCTTCAGGCCCTGCGTCACAAACGCGCGGTTGAGCGAATGAAGCTTGGCGACGTCCGCGACCGTGCCGAGCGCAACAAGGTCGAGCAGGTCAATCAGCTTGGGCTCGTCGCGATCCGCGAACGCACCGCGCTTCCGCAGCTCGCGAACCAGGGCAACGCCGAGCAGAAAGGCCATGCCGACCGCCGCCAGATGCCCGTGCAATGCACCAAGCTCGCCTTCGTCAAGCCGGTTCGGGTTGATCATCGCGTGTGCGACCGGAAGCAGGTTCGCGCACTGGTGGTGGTCGACGACGATGACGTCGAGCCCGGCCGCCTTGGCTTCCGCAAGCGCCTCGAACGCCTGCGCACCGCAATCGACGGTTACCGCCAGGCTCGCTCCCTGCTCCTTCAGCTGAACCAAGGCCGCGCCTGACGGACCGTAGCCCTCCATCAATCGGTCCGGGATGTAGGCCATCGGCTCGACACCCAGCCGTCGCAGCAGCAGCACGAGCAAGGCCGCGCTTGTGGCGCCGTCGACGTCGTAGTCGCCGAAGATTGCGATGGTCTCACCCTTCTGGACTGCGTCCGCCAGCCGAGCCGCGCCCGCATCCATATCCTTGAAGGCCGAAGGGTCCGGCAGGAATTCGCGGATGGTCGGTTGGCGATGCCGGGCGAGATCCTCGCGCGCGACGCCGCGGCCGAGCAGCAGCTCATCCACCAGAGCGTCCATTTCCAGACCCGGCTCGCCTGAGCGGCGCCACTTCCACGGTTGGCCGCTCACCGACCGTTCGACATTCAACGCAAAGCTCATGGTGTTACGTCTAGCAGCCTGTCGCGCAGGCCGCGCGCCCCCTCCCTGGGGATTGCGGGGACGGAATAGCCGCGCCCCGCCCGGCCGCCCGCCACGCCGAAGGCAAGCGAGGCGATGCCGAAGCGCCGGGTGACGAAGCTTTCGTGGAGCGTGATGCTCTGGATCCGTCGCAGGGGAAGCAAGGTAAGGCGCTTCTTCCACCAGCCCGTCCGCACGAGAAGCCGGTCGCCATCGATCGCATAGGCCGTCGTCCGCCACGCCAAAGCGCGGCTGCCGATCGCGACGACGATCACCCCCAGAACGGCGAAGAAGGAGACCAGCACCGGGGTCATCTCGGCCCAGACGATTGCACGGATATTCTCCTGCACCTGGAACAGGGCGTACTGGATAACCGCCAGCTGCACGATGAGCACGAGGTAGAGCGGCGTCAGGCCGACCATCAGCGACCAGATGTAACCGCTAGACACCCGCGTCCAGGGAATGCCGTGCGGGAGGCGTCGCCAGCCAAGCTGCTCGACGATGGCGTTCGTCTCGCCGCATGTGGCGAGAGGCGCGACGACGTGATTGCCCGAGCCTTCGTCGTGACCCAGCGTCTGCACTCGCAACTCGCTGTAGCCGAGCGCCTGGCGCAGCGGACCGCCGGCCATGATCGCCGCCTGGACCCGGCGAACCGCCAGCGTGACGTCGGTGATTGTTGTGAGCCCGCGCCTCCGGCGAAGCCCGACCTCGGTCCTGTCGAGCCGGAATCCCCAGTCGCGAACGACGGTGCGGACGACGCCCGTGACGAGACCGATCAGCACCAGCAGGATGATGCCAGCAATGACCGCCGCTGCCTGGTGCGCGAGGATGAAGCTACGGGCGGGATCCTCGCTCAACACGCTTTGCCAGAAGGCTGCGCTGAGCGGATCAAAGCCCATGAAATCGCCCATCGTCTGCGTCAGGCCGAATAGGCCGGCGAACAGAGCAAGCGAAAAATTGAAGGTCCCGGCAAGCAACAGGCGCTTGATCCCCATTCGGTAGATGGGCTCGGCCGTCGGGGTGTCGCTTACACCTGAGGCGGTCTCCGCTGTCGCGGCTGCTGCGCCACGGCGCGACCGGATCAGGTTGCGCAGGTCCTCGGCACGCTTGAGCGGGATGGCCTGGAGCACACCTTCGTCAGCTTTCGGTCCGCTTGACCCGCCAGTTTCGAGCTTCACTTTCGCGATACCGAACAGCCGCGCAAGAACGCCCTGGCTGATATCGACATCCTGGATGCGGTCGAACGGGATCGACCGATGCGTGCGGCTGAAAATGCCGCTGTCGATGCGGATTTCGCTCGCGCCGACGCGAAATTCGAAGTGCCGCCAATAGACGAACACGCTGATGATCGAGACGATGAATATCCCGATCCCGACGATCAATGCGGTCGAGAACCTTCCGCTGACGATCAAATAGGCAAGGAAGGCGTAGCCGCCGCTCACCGCCCTCACGCTTCCGCCGAGCCCGGCGATCAGGAACGCCGGGTGAAGCCGTTCGACCGGACCTACCGCGTGCGCGGCAGGCAGTGGCGGGTCATTCGAAATCCGTTCGGACATGTTCACGGATCACATCGCGGATTTCGGCTGCGCGCTCGGGCGAGAGGCCGGGGACAGTGACGGTGCTGTTGAGCGTGCCGGCCGTGTGCACGACCAGGGTAGAGGTGCCGAACATCTTTTCGAGCGGGCCACGAACGACGTCGAGATGCTGGACCCGGACCAGCGGAACGACCGTATCCGAATGCACCAACCAGCCGCGCATTACCTGCAGCAGGCAGTCCGTCAGCCGATAGCGAAGGCGGCGATATGTGCGGTTCGGAATGACGCCGACGGCGACGATCGTGATGAAAATCAGGATTGCGGGAACGATCAAGGCGACCGGCGTGTCCGCCCACAGGGCGCGGTCGGCAATTAATGCGGCGATCGTGATCGTTCCCCAGAAGATAGCGGACCTCACGCGAAGAACGTTGCGATAGCCGGGCTCGACCTGCAGCAGCGGCGCATCGTCGCCCGCGATCATCCCCCCTTGGTCCACCCGGCCCTTGTCTCGCAAAGCGAGTCACGCCGCAACAGCCATTGGGGCTTTGCGGTTTCGGGGCAGGAACCAGTGCTCCGCTGAAGCGTGTTGCTGAACATGAGCATGAGGCAGAATTGGCCAGCGACATTGTGGCTCGTCCGGCACGGGCAGAGTCAGGGGAATGTTGCGCGCGAGGCCGCCGACGAAGCGGGTCTGCACGAGATCGCGATTGAAGTCCGCGACGTGGACGTGCCGCTATCCGATCTCGGTCATCAGCAGGCCGCTGCGACCGGCCACTGGTTCGCCGCTCTCCCCCCGGAGGAACGACCGGAAATAATCCTCACTTCGCCATACCTTCGCGCTCGGCAGACGGCGAACGCGATCTGCGAGGCGGGCGGACTGAACGGGCCGACTAAGCTCGTCATTGACGAGCGCCTGCGTGAGCGGGAGTTCGGCGTGTTCGATCGGCTGACCACGCTCGGCATCAAGGACAAATATCCCGAGGAAGCCGCGCACCGTGCCTCGCTTGGCAAGTTCTACCACCGGCCGCCCGGCGGCGAGAGTTGGGCCGATGTAATCCTGCGGCTGCGATCGGCGATGAACACGATCAACCTGCACTATTGTGACCGGCGAGTGCTGATCGTCTGTCATCAGGTCGTGGTGCTGTGCATGCGCTACGTGCTCGAGGAGCTGACCGAAGAAGACATTTTGTCGATCGACAAGAGTGCGGACATCCTCAACTGCGGGATCGCGCGCTACGACTTCGAGCCCGACGCGAAGGGCGTCTGCATGCCCCAACTCGAGATTTGGAACCACGGCGCTCCGATGGAAGCCGAGGGCGCACCTAAGACTGCCGAGCCCGACCGGATGACGGGTACGCGATGACCATGGCGCTATGAAAAAGCCGGGGGCGCTGACCCGCGCCGCTCTCAAGGCCTTTCCGCTGCCGCCCGTCGTCGACGGCGACAAGGAGACCAAGGGACGAATCCTGATCATTGCGGGGTGCCGCGAAGTGGCTGGTGCGGCGCTGCTCGTGGCGAATGCTGCAATGCGCGCTGGCGCCGGGAAGCTTCAGATGGCTACGGTCGAGGCGGTCGCCGTGGCTACGGCGCTGGCGATGCCGGAAGCCAAGGTGATCGGCCTCGAAGAAGGGCGTGACGGCGGCTTCACCAAGGCCGCTGTGCGCGGGCTCGCCGAGCAGGCGGAGCAGGCCGACACCATCGTCGCCGGTCCGGGCATGGCCGGAGCTGGCACTTGCGCGGCGCTTGCCGATGCCCTGCTGGCAACCGACAAGCGGCTCGTCCTGGATGCGGCGCTGCTGCATAGCCTGAAGCCACCGCGATCGGACCGTAACCCGCTGCCGATCCTGCTTCCCCATGCAGGCGAATTGGCTTCGCTGCTCGATTGCGACGAGGACGCCGTTGCCGACGACCCGATCGGCCGCGGCCTCCGCGCGGCCGAGCGCTACCGCTCCATCGTCTTGGTCAAAGGCACGACCAGCCATGTCGTGACGCCCGATGGACGCGTGTGGACTTACAAAGGCGGAGCGCCTGGGCTCGGGGTTTCAGGCAGCGGCGATACGTTGGCCGGGATTGTCGGCGGCTTGCTAGCACGCGGAGCGGATCCGCTCACTGCCTTGCTGTGGGCCGTCCTGCTTCATGGGGAAGCTGGCGAGGCGCTGTCGCGAAAGGTGGCGCCGGTCGGCTTCCTTGCCCGCGAAATCCCTGACGAAATCCCTGCGCTTCTGCCAAGCTGACTATTTGACCGGGGCGTGCCGGTCCAGCTCGTCGCCGACAAGGCGGACGACGTGGAGCACGTTGGTCGAACCTGCCGTTCCAAACGGAATGCCTGCCATCATCACAACGCGATCGCCGCCCTGCGCGAGATGATGGCGAAGCGCCATACGCTTGGCCTTGGCGACCATCTCCTCAAAGCTCGCGACATCGCGCGAATGAACCGAGTGGACACCCCAATAAAGGCCCATCCGGCGCGAGGTGACTTGCGAGGGGCTCATGGCGAGAATAGGCACCGCCGGCCGTTCGCGCGCAAGCCGCCGGGCGGTCGAGCCGGACTTGCTGAAGCAGATCATCGCGCAGGCCGAAACCGTGCTTGCAATCTGCCGCGCCGATCCTGACAGAGCGTCGGCGATCGTAGGCTCCAGCTTCGTTTCCGTGAAGTGAATGCGAGACGAGTAGACCGGATCGCGTTCGACGCTGTTGGCGATGTCGTCCATCATCGCGACCGCCTCGACTGGATATTTGCCGGCAGCGCTTTCGGCCGAAAGCATGACCGCGTCGGCTCCGTCGTAGATCGCAGTCGCAACGTCGCTGACCTCAGCACGGGTCGGGGTCGGCGACGTGATCATCGATTCGAGCATCTGCGTCGCGACGACCACCGGCTTGCCGAACTGGCGAGCGGTGGCGACGATGCGATTCTGCAGCGGCGGGACGTCGGCGGGCGGAAGCTCAACGCCCAGATCGCCGCGCGCGACCATCACGCCGTCCGACAAGGCGATAATGTCGGTCAGGCGGTCGAGCGCCGCCGGCTTTTCGATCTTGGACATCAAAGCTGCTCGTTCGCCGATCAGCGAGCGCGCCTCGGCCACGTCTTCGGGCCGCTGAACGAACGATAAAGCGATCCAGTCGGCGCCCTGCTCCAACGCAAAAATGAGGTCGGCGCGGTCCTTCTCTGTCAGAGCCGGGATCGGCACGACGACATCAGGTACGTTGACGCCCTTGTTGTTCGACACACGCCCGCCGACCTGCACCTCAGCGGTAAGCCTGTCGTCGGACGCTTCCATGACCTTCAGGCGCACCTTGCCGTCGTCGATCAGAAGGCGGTCGCCCGGTCCGATCGCGGCGAACAGCTCCGGGTGCGGAAGCTCAAGCCTCTTGGCGTCGCCGAGCGCATTTTCCTGGTCGAGAACTACGCGGTCGCCTTTTTCAAGGTCGACCCCTCCATCAATGAAGCTGCCGACGCGGAGCTTGGGGCCCTGAAGATCGAACACGATCGTGGTCGGCCGCCGCAACTCCTTTTCCAGCGCTCGGATTGCAGTGACGAGCTTCGCTTTCTGCTCGTGCGTCCCGTGGCTCATGTTGATGCGGAACGCGTCCGCCCCCGCGACCATCAGCTTCTTGATCATCGCGGGCTTGCTCGATGCCGGCCCAAGCGTCGCAAGGATCTTCACCTTGCGCGAACGCGGTCGCAATTCAGTCAAATTCTTCCTCCGGCACTGGCGCACGCCATAGACTTCTGAATCGTTCATTCAACCGGCTTGAGCCAGCCGCGCCACTCGCTTACACGGCCGCGAAACCCCTGAACGAGGATTGTGACAGATGGCGGAAGGCACCGTCGCGGCCGATCAGCTGCGGCTATTTATCGAGCGAATCGAACGGCTTGAAGAAGAGAAGAAGGGCATCGCCGACGATGTGAAGGACGTCTACGCGGAGGCCAAGGCCAACGGCTACGACACCAAGACGATGCGCTCGATCGTTCGTCTGCGCCGCATGGAAAAGCATGCGCGCGACGAAATGGACGCCTTGCTGGAGACCTATCGCAACGCGCTCGGTCTCGCGTAAGGAACAGCCATGGCAGGCCATTCCAAATTCAAGAACATCATGCATCGCAAGGGCGCGCAGGACAAAAAGCGCTCGGCGATGTTCTCGAAGCTCAGCCGCGAAATCACGGTCGCGGCGAAGATGGGCTTGCCCGATCCGGACATGAACGCCCGTCTTCGTGCCGCCGTTCTCGCCGCCAAGGCGCAGTCGATGCCGAAGGACAATATCCAGCGGTCGATCGACAAGGCTAGCGCGAGCGACGCCGAGAATTACGAGGAAATCCGCTATGAAGGTTTCGGCCCGGGCGGCGTGTCGCTGATCGTTGAAGCGCTTTCCGACAACCGCAACCGCACGGCGACCAACGTCCGCACGGCCTTTTCTAAGAATGGCGGCAACCTCGGCGCGTCGGGCTCGGTCAGCCACGGCTTCGAGCGGATGGGCCTGATTCAATATGGCGCCGCCGCAGGGGATGCCGACAAGGTGCTCGAAGCGGCGATCGAGGCGGGGGCGGATGACGTCCAGTCCGACGAAGACGGCCACGAGATCTGGACCAGCGTGGACTCGCTTCACGAGGTCGCAAAGTCGCTGGAAAGCGCGCTTGGCGAGGCCGAAGCCGTCAAGCTCGGCTGGAAGCCGGGCACCGAAGTCGAAGTCTTGGGCGAGGATGCTGGCACGTTGATGAAGCTGATCGACGTTCTCGAAGAGGATGACGACGTCCAGACCGTCTGGGGCAATTACAATGTCTCCGACGAGGAGCTGGCCAAGCTCGCGTGAGGATCCTCGGCCTTGACCCCGGCCTTGGAACGACCGGCTGGGGCTTGATCCAGGCCGAGGGCAATCGCCTCTCCCACATCGGCAACGGGCAACTGAAGACGAATTCCGCCGCGCCCCTCCCGGAACGACTTGCCGATCTCGGCCGGCAGCTTGAGGCGCTGATCAGCGACCTCGATGCGCAATCCGCCGCGGTCGAGGAAGTGTTCGTCAACAAGAACCCGCAGTCGACGCTGAAGCTCGGCCAGGCGCGCGGGGTCGTGATCATGACTGCGGCTCGCGGTGGGCTGCCCGTAGCCGAATATGCCGCACGGCTGGTGAAGAAGGCGGTGGTCGGCAACGGCAATGCGGACAAGGTGCAGGTTCACGCGATGGTCTCGCGACTGCTCCCCGGAGCGAAAATTGCCGGGCCTGACGCCTCGGACGCGCTCGCGGTCGCGATCACACACGCACATCACTTGGCGAGCGCCCGCCGCATCGCCTAAGTCTACAGTTGATGATCGCCCGTCTTACTGGAACGCTAGCCGAAATGGGCGCTGACACGGCGATCGTCGACGTCGGCGGTGTTGGCTATCAGATCCACGCCAGCGCCCGCACGCTTGAAGCGCTCGGGCCGATCGGTGGCGACGTACTGATCCTGACAGAGCTCCAGGTTCGCGAAGATGCGTGGACCCTGTTTGGCTTTGGGTCTCCCGTAGAGCGCGACAGTTTCCGCGCTTTGACCAGCGTGCAGGGCGTCGGCGGCCGGCTCGCGCTCGCGATCCTGTCCGTGTTGACGCCGGACGATCTGTCGCGCGCGGTCAGCCAGGGCGACAAGGCGATGATCGGACGCGCCAACGGCGTCGGGCCCAAGCTCGCCGCCCGCATTGCCAATGAACTTCAGGGAAAGCTTGGCGTGGCCGGCCTCGGTGCTTCGCTTGCTCCCACGCCGCGCGCCGGAGCGGCGGCGGACGCCCTCTCCGCCCTGGCCAATCTGGGCTTCAAGCCGGCCGAAGCGAGCGCCGCCGTCGCGGCTGCGCAGGACGAGCTTGGTCCGGACGCCGGGCTTGATGCGCTGGTGCGGCTGGCGCTTCGAAAGGCGGCTAAGTGACAGAGCGATCAGCATCCTGCCGCTGTGGACAGCTTTGCGCCACGACGACGGGCGATCCGGTGCGGACGTCGGTGTGCCACTGCCTCAACTGCAAGAAGCGCAGCGGAAGCGCTTTTGCCACTCAGGCACGCTGGCCTTCGGATCAGGTCAAGGTCGAGGGCCAATCGCGCCTCTTCAAGAAGGTCTCGGACAGCGGCAACTGGGCCATCTTCCATTTTTGCCCCGAGTGTGGGTCGGACGTTTACTACCGCAATGAGGGGCCCGGCGTTGATGCGGACCTCGCTGGCCTCGTCGCCATTCCGCTGGGCGCATTCGACGACCCCTTCTTCGGAGCCCTGAACTACTCGGTGTACGAAGAGCGCAAGCACGAGTGGGTTGCGATTGTCGGCGAAGACGTCGAGCACTTCGGCTGATGGCCACTGATCCCGCCCGAATCACGACCCCCGAGCGCACCACCGAGGACGCCGACGCCGCGCTTCGGCCCAAGTCGCTCGACGAATTCGTCGGGCAACAGGCGGCGCGCGAGAACCTCCGCATCTTCGTCAATGCAGCGAAGGCGCGCGGCGAAGCTCTGGACCACGTGCTTTTCCATGGGCCTCCCGGGCTTGGGAAGACGACGCTTGCCGGAATCCTCGCCCGCGAGATGGGCGTGGGATTTCGCGCAACTTCGGGCCCGGTCATCGCCAAGTCGGGCGATCTTGCGGCGCTGCTGACCAATCTCGAGGACGGAGACGTCCTGTTCATCGATGAAATTCACCGCCTCAATCCCGCGGTCGAGGAAGTGCTCTATCCGGCGATGGAGGACCGCGCGCTCGACCTAATGATCGGCGAAGGCCCATCGGCGCGGTCGGTGCGGATCGACCTGCCTCGTTTCACCCTGGTTGGAGCGACGACGCGGCAGGGACTTCTGACGACACCGCTGCGCGACCGCTTCGGCATTCCGGTGCGACTCAATTTCTACACCGTGCAGGAATTGCAGAAGGTCGTCGGCCGCGCGTCGCGCCTGCTCGGGGTCGAGATTACCGACGATGGCACGGCGGAGATTGCGCGCCGGTCGCGCGGAACACCGCGTATCGCCGGGCGGCTGCTTCGGCGAGTGCGCGATTTCGCTCATGCCGTTTCCGCGACGGCCATCGACGCCGACGTCGCCGACAAGGCACTGTCGCGGCTGGAGATCGACAATCTCGGTCTCGACGCGATGGACCGGCGCTATCTGACCATGATCGCCGATTTGTATGGTGGGGGCCCCGTTGGGGTGGAGACTCTCGCAGCCGGTCTCAGCGAACCACGCGACACGATCGAGGACGTGATCGAGCCCTATCTCATCCAGCTCGGTCTGATCGCGCGAACGGCGCGCGGCCGCTGCCTCAACGGCCGCGGCTACACGCATCTCGGCCTCAACCCGCCCGCCGGAGCGCAGTCTGGCCTGTTCGATTCCGGAGGTTCCGCCAAGTGATCCGTCTCGCAGCACTCACTCTCACGGCCGTCGCCGCCACGCCCGCCGCGGCCCAGACCGCTCCGGCACCGGCGGCACCGAACTATGCCAATCCCGCGAGCTGGCTGTGCCTTCCGGGCCGCGCCGACACCTGCTCCGCGCCGCTTGGCACGACCGCGCTCAACCCGAACGGCTATGGCTCAACCGGGCGCAGCAGCGTCGCCGTGAACCCGCCTCTCGACTGCTTTTACGTTTATCCCACGGTGAGCCGCGATCGCGGCATGAACAGCGATATGGTCGCCGACGGAGCTGAGCGGGGCGCAGCCCAGGTCCAGTTCGCGCGCTTCGCCAGCGTCTGCAAAACCTACGCGCCTATCTATCGCCAGATGACGCTCTCCGCCGTCGCTGCCGCCGCCACCGGCGCGAATGTGATGCAGCCGGCGATGCTCGCGTACGCCGATGTTGAGGCAGCGTGGCGCACGTACCTTTCGACCTACAACAAGGGCCGGCCGTTCGTTCTAATAGGTCACAGCCAGGGCTCCCTGATGATCCAGCAGCTCATCAAGAACGAGATCGAGGGCAAGCCGGTCGCCTCGCAGATGCGCCTTGCGATCATCCCCGGCTATAACTTGCTTGTGCCCCAAGGCCGTCTGGTTGGCGGCACGCTGGCGAAGACGCCGGTCTGCTCCAGCGCCGGTCAGACGGGCTGCGTGATGACCTGGGTGAGCTTCCGCGAGAACAATCCGCCGCCCGCAGGCGCCATCTTTGGCAATGCACCGACGCCGGGCATGACCGTGGCCTGCACCAACCCGGCGCGTCCGGGCTCGCGCAATTGGGAAAAGCTCGATTCGTATTGGAACGCCAATTGGAGCCTCCCGGTGCCTGGCGGCCCGATCCAGTGGTCGACCGAAGGCGCTTCGCCGTCGCCGTTTCTTCGCACGGAGGGCCTCGTGTCCGCACGCTGCGTGAACGACGGGCCGCGCGGATATCTTTCCGTGCGCGTCTATGCCGATCCGAGGGACAAGCGCACCGACCGCGTCTATGGCGAGGTCGGGCTGCTCGGTATGTTCGTTCCGGGCTGGGGCATGCACCTTGCCGACGTTGCCGAGGCGCAGGGCGACCTGATCCGCCACGTCGAGGACATCAGCGCTCGATCCGGAAGAGCTCCTCGACCGGCACGCTGAGCGCTTCGGCGAGTTTCAGGGCCAAAAGCGCCGAAGGCACGAAAACGCCGTTTTCGACCGTGTTCACGGTCTTGCGGGTCACGCCGACGCGTTCGGCCAGCTCCGCTTGAGTCAGGCCAAGCTCGGCACGCTTTTCCTTTATGCGGTTGGCGAGGCGCTCAGCCATCGCGCGCTGCGCGCCTCTCCATGTAGGCGAAGCTCAGCAGAGCGGCGGTCAGCCCGGCCGTGGTCACGATGTGGATCGCTTCCCGCACCTGAACCTGCTCGACGAAGGTCAGGAAATAGAGCGCGAGGCAAGCGAGCATGGCTGCGATGAAGCCCGTCCGAAGCGCTTTCAGGCGATTCACCTGCGTCGCTTCGTCGTTGGCAAGATCGCGCACACGCTTCGGATAAATCCACCCGCCACCGGTCACCAGCGCGAGCAGGATCACGGCCGACATGACGAGCCAAGCGCTGACCTTTACATGATCGACCGTCCGGTTGCCTCCCACGTTTTGCGTGAAGAATGCGCCCTGCTGCGTGATCAGCAGGATGGCGAGGAGTGGCAGCATGCGTGTCCGCCTTGCCGATAAGCGCTCCGCTGCCTCAAAATCTGTCCGTTCCGCCATCGTGACCCCCCGTCATGCGTGTAACTGATAGGTTACATGTAACCTTCGCGTTACTTCGAAGTCAAGCGGGTTGGCGCGGTGCCGGGCTCTGGGTAAGGACGCCCCATGACGGCGGACGGCTTCGATACACCATACCGCGGCGGCTTCGTGCGGCATGAGCATCACTTCGCATTGACGGTCTATTTCGAGGACACGGACACTGCCGGCGTCGTTTATTACG
>Ga0307411_10000519_pt1 | contig 13557 bp, 11 predicted proteins | sample DK1Ometagenome_2_FD_203712 | JGI IMG/M metagenome (GOLD analysis project Ga0307411, IMG submission 203712) | Maize rhizosphere microbial communities from greenhouse at UC Davis, California, United States - DK15-O-1 | ecosystem: Host-associated > Plants > Roots > Rhizosphere > Soil | place: USA...
TTTCTGCAACGCGTCGTTGCTCGACAAGCCCAGCGGCTTGTCGAGCAACAACACGCCGTGCAGCGCGCGGCGTTGCACCCGCACGCGAGGCGGGCGGGCGTTGTCGTCGGCCGCGCGGGGCTGACGCTGCAACTCAGTCGTTGGGCTCGTCATCTTCGACAACTCGCGTCGCGTTGGCCTTGTGGATCAGCGCACTCATCTCGGCCGCACGCTCGGTGGTGCGGTCGAACTGGAAGTGCAGCGTCGGCACCGTGTGGATCTGCAGGCGCTTGAAGAGACCGTTGCGCAGGAAACCGGCCGCCTCGTTCAGCGCCTCCTGCGTCTCGACGGGGTCGCCGATCAGCACGGAGAAGAAGACCTTGGCGTGCGCGTAGTCCGGCGTCACGTCCACCGCGCTGATGGTCGCCATGCCGATGCGCGGATCCTTCAGCTCACGGATCAGATCCGCCAGATCGCGTTGGATCTGGTCGGCGACGCGAAAGCTGCGGTTGGGGATGGCGCGTTTGTGTCTCATGGCGGTTTCCTGATCAGGCTGCTCGCGCGGTTCACGCGCGAACAACCAACAAAGAACAAACCCCGCCCCGAGGGGCGGGGTTAACCCTCAAGTCAGAAGGTCAGAGCGTGCGGGCCACTTCCTTGATCTCGAAGAATTCCAGCTGGTCGCCTTCGGCGATGTCGTTGTAGTTCTTCAACTTGATACCGCACTCGAAGCCTTCCTTGACTTCGCGGACGTCGTCCTTCTCGCGACGCACCGACTCGACCTCACCCGTGTAGATGACGGTGTTGTCGCGCAGCAGGCGGAAGCGCGCGCCACGGCGGACCAGGCCGCTGGTGACCATCGAGCCAGCCACCGTGCCGATCTTGGAGGCGACGAACACCACGCGGATCTCGGCCGTGCCCAGCGCCTCTTCGCGCTGCTCGGGCGCCAGCATGCCGGACATCGCCTTGGTCACGTCATCCACAGCGTCGTAAATGATGCTGTAGTAACGCAGATCGACGGCGTTACCTTCGGCCAGCTTGCGCGCACCGGCATCGGCGCGCACGTTGAAGCCGATGATGACGGCCTTGGACGCGATGGCGAGGTTGATGTCGCTCTCGCTGATGCCGCCGACCGCCGCGTGGACGATCTGCACCTTGACCTCGGCGTTGCTGAGCTTGAGCAGCGAAGCGGCGAGCGCTTCCTGCGAACCCTGCACGTCGGCCTTGATGATGAGCGGCAGCGTCTGCACGTCGCCGGCTCCCATCTCGCTGAACATGTTCTCCAGCTTGGCGGCCTGCTGCTTGGCCAGCTTGACGTCGCGGTACTTGCCCTGGCGGAAGGTCGCGACCTCGCGGGCGCGGCGTTCGTCGGACAGCACCATGAACTCGTCGCCGGCCTGCGGCACTTCGGTCAGGCCTTGGATCTCCACCGGGATGGACGGGCCAGCCTCGGTGGTCGCCTTGCCGTCCTCGTCCAGCATGGCGCGCACGCGGCCATAGGTGGAACCGGCCAGCACGACGTCGCCGCGCTTGAGCGTGCCGCTCTGCACCAGCACCGTCGCGACCGGACCGCGGCCCTTGTCCAGCTTGGCTTCGATGACCAGACCCTTGGCCATGGACTCGACCGGCGACTTCAGCTCCAGCACCTCGGCCTGCAGCAGCACCTGCTCCAGCAGCTCGTCGACGCCCTGGCCGGTCTTGGAGGACACGCCGATGAACGGCGAATCGCCACCGAACTCTTCCGGCACGACCTGCTCGGCCACCAGCTCGCTCTTGACGCGCTCGGCGTTGGCATCCGGCTTGTCGATCTTGGTCATCGCGACCACGATCGGCACGCCAGCGGCCTTCGCGTGGTGGATGGCTTCCTTGGTCTGCGGCATGACGCCGTCATCCGCCGCGCAAACGAGGATGACGATGTCCGTCGCCTTGGCACCGCGAGCCCGCATGGCCGTGAAGGCCGCGTGACCCGGGGTGTCCAGGAAGGTGATCATGCCGCGCGGCGTCTCGACGTGATAGGCGCCGATGTGCTGCGTGATACCACCCGCTTCGCCCGCGGCGACGCGGCTGCGGCGGATGTAGTCCAGCAGCGAGGTCTTGCCGTGGTCGACGTGGCCCATGACGGTGACGACCGGCGCGCGCGGCAGCGACTCGTGCTGCTGCTCGCCTGCCGTGCCCTCTTCCTCGAGGAAGGCGTCCGGATCGTCCAGCTTGGCGGGGAAGGCCTTGTGGCCCATTTCCTCGACCACGATCATGGCCGTTTCCTGGTCCAGCTGCTGGTTGATGGTGACCATCTGGCCCAGCTTCATCAGGTGCTTGATGACCTCGGCCGCCTTGACCGACATCTTGTGCGCGAGGTCGGCCACCGAGATGGTCTCGGGGACATGGACCTCTTGCGCCTGCATCTCGACCGGTGCCTGGAAGTTGGACTGGCCGTTGCCGCCGCGATCACCGCGACGACCGCCGGCACCGCCACGCGCCGGAGCGCGCCAGTTGCCCCCGCCACCCGGGCGGTTGGCGCCAGCAGGGCCGGCACCGATGGTCTTCAGGCCACGCTTCTTGGCGGCGTCGTCGGCCCAGCTGGACGACAGCTTCTCGGACTTGACCGACTTCTTGTCGCCCGGCTTGCCGGCACCGGCGCCCGGAGCGGCAGGTGCCGCGCCCGGCGTACCGGCCTTCTTGTGGATGGTGCCCTTGATCCCGGCGCCTTCGGCCGGCTTGGGCTCTTCCTTCTTCGCCGCGACGAGCACCTTCTTCGGCGCATTCATCATGGCGCGGATCTTGGCGGCCTCGTCCTCGGCGGCCTTGCGGCGGCGCGCCAGATCGTCCTGCTTCTGCTTCTCTTCGGCAGCGGCATCGACGGCCTTGACGACGCGCAGCGCCGGCTTGGCTGCCTCGACGGGGGCCGGCGGCGGCGGCGCGACCACTTCAGGCGCAGGAGCCGGCGGCGGCGGGGCCACGACTTCAGGCGCTTCGGGCGCAGCGGCGGCCTTGGGCGCACGCTTGGCGGCCGCGGCCTTGTTGATGGCGGCGGCCTCGGCGGCGGCGGCGGCGGCGTTGCGCGCACGGGCGTCGCTCTTCGTGTCCGCCTTCTCGTCGGCCTTGGCGGCAGCAGCCGCAACGGCGGCTTCGGCGGCGGCCTTGGCGGCGGCTTCGGCGGCCGCCTGCTCTTCGGCGCGGCGCTGCTCGGCAGCTTCACGCGCGGCGCGTTCGGCGTCCTCGCGGGCCTTCACCTTGGCGGCGAGTTCCTCTTCCTGGGCGCGCAGCGCGGCGGCCTGGGCCTGAGCCTCTTCCTCGCGGCGAACCAGCTCGGCGTCGTCAGGACCTGCGGACGCGTCGTCGGCCACGTCGTCGCGCTTGACGAAAGTGCGGGTCTTCTTGACCTGCACCTGGATCGTGCGCGCCTTGCCGCTGGCATCGGCCTGCTTGATCTCGGTGGTCGACTTCTTGACGAGGGTGATCTTCTTGCGCTCCGTGGCGGCAGTGCCGTGCGAAGAGCGCAGGTGGTCGAGCAGGCGTTCCTTGTCGGACTCGGAAAGCGAGTCGTCGACGGAAGACTTCTTGACGCCCGCGGCATGCAGCTGCTCCAGCAGCGTGCCCGCCGGCTTGCTCAGCTCGGCGGCGAATTGGGCGACGGTAGTCACGGCCATGTGGGAATCCTTCAAATTGCTTTCAGTGCGGCGCGGCGTGTGTTGATCGATCAATCGTTGAACCAATGTTCACGGGCCTTCATGATCAGCGTGCGTGCCGCCGCTTCGTCCAGGCCGGACAGTTCGACGAGTTCGTCCACGGCCAGATCGGCCAGGTCGTCGCGGGTGTTGATGCCGCCCTCGGCCAGCTTGCTCAGCAGCTCGGGCGTGACGCCTTCCAGGTCGCGCAGGTCCTGCGAGACCTCCTCGACCTTCTCTTCGCGGGCGATTTCCATCGTCAGCAGGGCATCCTTGGCACGGGTGCGCAGCTCGTTGACGGTGTCCTCGTCGAAGGCCTCGATCTCGAGCATCTCCTGCATCGGGACGTAGGCGACTTCTTCGAGGCTGGTGAAGCCCTCGGCGATGAGGATGTCGGCGACTTCGGCATCGACGTCGAGCTTGTCGACGAAGAGCTTGCGAACGCTCTCCGCTTCCTGCTCGTGCTTGGCGGCCGATTCCTCGGCCGACATGATGTTGATGCGCCAGCCGGTCAACTCGGAAGCCAGGCGGACGTTCTGGCCGCCACGGCCGATGGCGATCGCGAGGTTCTCCTCGTCGACGACCACGTCCATCGCATGCCGCTCTTCATCCACGACGATCGACTGCACGTTGGCCGGCGCCAGCGCGCCAATGACGAACTGCGCCGGGTCTTCGCTCCACAGCACGATGTCGACGCGCTCGCCGGCCAGCTCGGTCGTCACGCCGTTGACGCGCGAACCGCGCACGCCGACGCAGGTGCCGATCGGGTCGACACGGCGGTCATGGCTGACGACGGCAATCTTGGCGCGGCTGCCGCTGTCGCGGGCGCAGCTCTTGATCTCCAGCAGGCCTTGCTCGATCTCGGGCACCTCCTGGGCGAAGAGTTCCTTCATGAACTCGGGCGAGGAGCGCGATAGCATGATCTGCGGGCCGCGCTGGGTCGGGTCCACGCCCAGGATGACGGCGCGCACGCGGTCACCGGTGCGCAGGTTCTCTTTCGAGATCATCTCGCTGCGCTTGAGGCGGCCCTCGACGCGGCCGCTCTCGACAATGATGTCGCCCTTGTCCAGGCGCTTGACCGTGCCGACGAAGATCCTCTCGCCGCGCGACATGAAGTCGTTCAGCAGCTGCTCGCGCTCGGCGTCGCGGATCTTCTGCAGGATGACCTGCTTGGCGGCCTGCGCGCCGATGCGGCCGATGGGCACGGACTCGACCGGTTCTTCGATGTGGTCGTCCACCTCGATGTCCCCGATCTGCTCCTGGGCTTCGAACAGCAGGATCTCGGCATCGGCGTTCTGCAGGCCGGCCTCGTTCGGCACGACGTGCCAGCGGCGGAAAGTCTCGTACTCGCCAGAGTCGCGATCCACGCTGACGCGGATGTCGGCCTCAGCGCCGTAAATCTTCTTGGTGGCCGATGCCAGCGCGGCTTCGACCGCACCGAACACGACATCGCGCTCCACGCTCTTCTCGCGCGAGATCGCGTCCACCAGCATCAACATTTCGCGGTTCATTGCTTGAGACCTCCGTCAACCTTGTCTTGGCCGGGCGCCGCCTGCTGGGGCTCGCCCGCTTGTTTCTTAGCTGCCTTTTTCGGCTTGATGACGCCACGCTGGCCCGGCTTGCGGTCGGGCGCCGGCTCGCCGCCGCGACCCTTGAAGCTGATCACCGGCACCAAGCGCGCCTCGCGCACTTCGTCCAGCGTGAAGTCCAGCGCCTGCTCGGTTGTGCCGTCGTCGAAAACCAGGCGCCAGGCCTGATCGCTCGCAGCTTCCGGCTGGGCGCTGACGACGCCGCGGTACTTTTTGCGCCCCTGGAAAGGGTGCTTCAGCGTGATGTCGATTTCCTGGCCCGCAAAGCGCGCGTAATGCGCGGCATTTTTCAACGGCCGGTCCAGGCCCGGCGAGGACACTTCAAGCCGGGAATACTCCAAACCCTCGACCTCCAGCACATACTGCAGCTGGCGTGTCACCTTTTCGCAGTCGTCCACGTTGATCAATTCACCGGCTTGCGCTTCAGCGGCCAGCTTGTCGATCGTCACGCGCAGCGTCCCACCACTGGCACTGCGTTCGCAGTCCACGAGTTCGTAACCGAGTCCGGTCACGGTCGTTTCCACAGCGGTTTGCCAACTCATGCGGGGATAGGCTTCGGGTCTAGAGAAAATCGAAAAAGCAAAAAAAATGGGCTGGATGAATCCGCCCAACTTGTTCACCAATCCAGCGCCGGGGGATATCGTCCGGGGCCAGTGAGGGCTAGCCTCGTTTCTGGTGAAAGTCGGATTGTACTGTGCAAGTCCCATGCCGGCAAGCCGCCGGCCGCTGCGCGTGCCAGAATCTGAGGCTGTTTGAGACCTCACAGGAGACAAGAATGGGCTTTCTCGCCGGCAAGCGGCTGCTGATCACGGGCGTGCTGTCCAACCGCTCCATCGCCTACGGCATTGCCCGTGCCTGCCACCGCGAAGGCGCCGAGCTGGCCTTCAGCTATCAGGGCGAGCGCTTCAAGGAGCGCATCACCGAATTCGCCGCCGAGTTCGGCTCCAACCTCGTTTATGACTGCGACGTCTCAAGCGATGAACAAATGGCGGCGCTATTCAATGATCTGGGCGAGGTGTGGCCCGAGTTTGACGGCTTCGTCCATTCCATCGGCTTTGCGCCGCGCGAGGCGATCGCCGGGGACTTTCTCGAGGGCATGACGCGCGAGAACTTCCGCATCGCCCACGACATCTCGGCCTACAGCTTCCCAGCGATGGCCAAACTCGCCGCCCCACGCCTGCGCCAGGGCGCCGCCTTGTTGACGCTGAGCTATCTCGGCGCCATTCGCGTCGTGCCCAACTACAACACCATGGGCCTGGCCAAAGCGAGCTTGGAAGCCAGCGTGCGCTATTTGGCCCAGGCACTCGGCACCAAGGGCGTCCGGGTCAACGGCATCTCGGCAGGCCCGATCAAGACGCTGGCCGCCTCGGGTATCAAGGATTTCGGCAAGCTGTTGGGCCAGTTCGCCGCTCAGGCACCGATCCGCCGCAACGTGACGATCGACGACGTCGGCAACACCGCCGCCTTCCTGCTGTCCGACCTAGCGGGCGGCATCAGCGCGGAGATCACCTACGTCGACGGCGGCTTCAGCCACACGGCAATGGCGATGGAGTCCTGAGGACTCCATCCACACCGGGTCAGCGGCGGCGGCGCAACCGGGCCAGACCGGCAGCGACCAGCCCAAACAGCGCCAGACCGGCCGGCTCCGGCACCGACGTCGTGTCGCGAACAAGGATGGAGCCTGCCGCAACCTCGCCGTTGTCCCCCACCTCGCCGATGTAGAGGAAGAGGCCAGCCGTCGAAGTGGCTGCGGTCAGGTTGAAGTCGATGGCGCCGTTGTCGCCCAGGCTCACGAAGCCGTCGGCATCAACGCCCGTCGAGGATTCCGCATCAAACAGGCCCAGCGTTGCAACGGCGTTGTCCACCGCGGTGCCGGCGCCATCGGTGCCGAAGAGCTTGGGATCGGCTGGCGCACGCTGAGTGCCTGGGGCAAAGATCGTCCCTGTCGTGAAATCGAATACCGCCATGCCCACGGCGGCCGCTGCGCAAGCCGCGTCGGCGCAGTCAGTCGTCGACAGCTTGATGGCGTCCAGATCGAAACCGGAAAACTGCCCACCCGCACCACCCAGCATGCTGCTGTTGTCCCGGATGCCGATGGACAGCAGCGTGGCCAAGCCGATGCTGGACAGGTCGGCCTTGTAGACGGCCGTGCCGGCCAGCGTGCCGCCGGTCACACCAGTCAGCTTGGTCAGCGCGACCGGTACCGCCTGGACTGCGGCAGACAGCGCCAGTGCCGCCGCGACGGCGAGAACTTTGTAAGTCGATTTCATGGGGTGCTCCTGAGCAATGGTGGACCACTCGCTCTGCGCATAGCCCATGCCAGCCGACACCCCTAGCTCCCGCAAGTCGCTGATTTATCACCACTTTTGGCTCATCAGCGTAAGTTTTTAGGGCCAGCTGACGCTAGCAACGCCGCCACATGTCATTCCAGCCGACACCCTAGTTCTAGGCATGGCGGCGGCAAGCCGTAACACGGCGACAGGGCGCTGCCGGCGACACAGCGCCCCGCTCACCCCTTCACGCAATCCACGTAGTAATAGCCGCGGCCAGTCTCCTCGTCGATCTCGTGCACCAGGCCATGCACGTCCGTCGCGAAGCCCGGAAACTTGGCATTGAAGCTGCGCGTGAACTTCAGATAGTCGACTATCTTCTTGTTGAAGCGCTCGCCGGGGATGAGCAGCGGGATGCCCGGGGGATAAGGCGTCAACAGCGAGGTCGTGATGCGGCCTTCGAGGTCGTCGATGCCCACGCGCTCGGTCTTGCGCTGCGCAATGTGCGCATAGGCGTCCGTCGGCGTCATGGCGGGCTGCAGGTTGGACAGGTACATGTCCGTCGTCAGGCGGGCGATGTCGCCCTCGGCATAGGCTTGGTGGATCGCCTGGCAAAGATCGCGCAGGCCCATGCGCTCGTACTTGGGGAACTGCGCGACGAACTCCGGCAGGATGCGCCACAGCGGCGCGTTCTTGTCGTAGTCGTCCTTGAACTGCTGCAGCGCGGTCAGCAGCGTGTTCCACCGGCCCTTCGTGATGCCGATGGTGAACATGATGAAGAACGAGTAGAGACCCGTTTTCTCGACGACGACGCCATGCTCGACCAGGAACTTGGTGACGACCGACGCCGGGATGCCGGTGCCGGCAAAGCGACCGCCCATGTCGAGCCCCGGCGTGATGATGGTGGACTTGATCGGGTCCAGCATGTTGAAGCCTTCGGCGAGGCCTCCGAAACCGTGCCAGTCTTCGTCGGCGTGCAGCATCCAGTCGGCCGACACCGGTTCGCTGCCCTCTTCGGCTCGCAGAAAGTCCGGCCCCCAGACCTTGAACCACCAATCGTCACCGTAGTCGCCCTCGACCTTGCGCATCGCGCGTCGGAAATCCAGCGACTCGCGGATGCTCTCCTCCACCAGCGCCGTGCCGCCGGGCGGCTCCATCATGGCGGCCGCCACGTCGCAGCTCGCGATGATCGAGTACTGCGGCGAGGTCGACGTGTGCATCAGGTAGGCCTCGTTGAAGAGGTGCTTGTCGAGCTTGACCGTTTGCGAGTCCTGCACGAGCACCTGCGACGCCTGCGAGATGCCGGCGAGCAGCTTGTGCGTGGACTGGGTCGCGTAGACCATCGCCTGCTGCGGGCGCACGCGGTTCTTGCCCATCGCGTGGAACTGGCCGTAGAAGTCGTGAAAGGCCGCGTGCGGCAGCCAGGCCTCGTCAAAGTGCAGCGTCGGGATGTAGCCGTCGAGCTTGTTCTTGATGGTCTCGGTGTTGTAGAGCACGCCGTCGTAGGTGCTCTGCGTCAACGTGACGATGGCCGGCTTGACAGTGGCCGGGTCCACATGGGCGAGCAGCGGATTGGCCGCGATCTTGGCGCGGATCGCCTCCGGACTGAACTCGCTCTCAGGGATGGGGCCGATGATGCCGTAGTGGTTGCGCGTCGGCGTCATGAAGACGGGGATTGCGCCGCACATGATGATGGCGTGCAGGTTGCTCTTGTGGCAGTTGCGGTCGATGACGACCACATCGCCCGGAGCCACCGTGTGGTGCCACACCATCTTGTTCGACGTCGACGTGCCGTTGGTGACGAAGAAGCAATGGTCTGCATTGAAGATGCGCGCCGCATTCTTCTCACTGGCCGCCACCGGACCGGTGTGGTCCAGCAACTGGCCGAGTTCCTCGACGGCATTGCACACGTCGGCACGCAACATGTTCTCGCCGAAGAACTGGTGGAACATCTGGCCAACAGGGCTTTTCAGGAAGGCAACGCCGCCCGAGTGACCCGGGCAGTGCCAGGAGTACGAGCCGTCCTGCGCATAGTCCATCAGCGCCTTGAAGAACGGCGGCGCCAGCCCATCGAGGTAGCTCTTGGCCTCGCGGATGATGTGGCGGGCCACAAACTCCGGCGTGTCCTCGAACATGTGGATGAAGCCATGGAGTTCACGCAAAACGTCGTTAGGCAGATGCTGGCTGGTGCGCGTCTCGCCGTAGACGTAGATCGGGATGTCCGGGTTGCGGTTACGGATCTCCTGGATGAACTTGCGCAGGTTCAGCACGACCGGATCCATCTCCGGACCGGCGGTGAACTCCTCATCGTCGATCGACAGGATGAAGGCCGACGCGCGGCTCTGCTGCTGGGCGAACTGCGACAGGTCGCCATAGCTCGTCACGCCGAGAACCTCCATACCCTCCTTCTGGATGGCTTCGGCCAGCGCGCGGATGCCCAGGCCCGAGGTGTTCTCGGAGCGGTAGTCCTCGTCAATGATGACGATGGGAAAGTGAAAACGGATCATCGCGGCCTCCAGCGGGCGGGCATCAAAAAACGAAGCGGCGAAGTGTAGGGCCGCAGCGTGTCGCGGCCATGTCGTTGCGGCCTCCCGCGCGATCTAAACTGGCCAGATACCAAAGACATGGGGAGGCGAGATGGATTGGAACTGGGCCACCGTCTGGTGGATCGTGGCGGGCGTGCTGATTGCGGCAGAGCTGGCCACGGGCACCTTCTATCTCTTAATGCTGGCCGCAGGCGCCGCGGCCGGCGCACTCGCGGCTCATCTCGGCCTATCGTTGACGGGGCAGATGCTTGTGGCGGCCGTCCTCGGCGGCGCTGCAGTCGTCGCCTGGCACAGGCACCGGAGCAAGGCGCCGAAGGCTGCGCCGGCTGGGCGCAATCCCGACGTCAATCTCGACATCGGCCAAAGCGTGCAGGTGGACGCTTGGTCGCCCGACGGCCGCGCCCAGGTGCACTACCGCGGCGCGACGTGGCAGGCGCGCTTCATCGGCGCCGCACCCGCCGAGAGCGGCCGGCACGTCATCCGTGCCGTCGAAGGCAGCTGCTTGCTGCTGGATCGCTGACTCCTCACCTTACGCCCGGAGACCATCCCATGGGATTTGAAATCGCCCTCGTCATCCTCGTCATCGCCGCCATCTTCATCGTCCGAGCGGTCAAGGTTGTGCCGCAGCAGAACGCCTGGGTGGTGGAACGGCTCGGCAAGTACCACGCGACGCTGACACCGGGCCTGAACTTTCTCGTCCCCTTCGTTGACCGCCTGGCCTACAAGCATTCGCTGAAGGAGATCCCGCTCGACGTGCCAAGCCAGGTCTGCATCACCAAGGACAACACCCAACTGACCGTCGACGGCATCCTGTATTTCCAGGTCACTGACGCGATGCGCGCAAGCTACGGCTCGAGCAACTACATCGTCGCCATCACGCAGCTTGCTCAGACGACGCTGCGCTCCGTCATCGGGCGTATGGAACTGGATCGGACCTTTGAGGAACGCGCCCTCATCAACACCTCGGTGGTTGAAGCCTTGGACGAGGCGGCGCTCAACTGGGGCGTCAAGGTGCTGCGGTACGAGATCAAAGACCTGACCCCGCCGCCGGCCATCCTGCATTCCATGCAAGCTCAGATCACGGCAGAGCGCGAGAAGCGTGCGCTGATCGCCGCGTCGGAAGGCCGGCGCCAGGAGCAAATCAATATCGCCACGGGCGAGCGCGAAGCCGCGATCGCGCGGTCAGAGGGTGAGAAGCAGGCCGAGATCAACAAGGCGCAGGGTGAAGCCGCCGCCATCGGCGCCGTGGCGGTTGCGACGGCAGAAGCCATCGGGCGCATCGCCGCGGCCATCCAGCTCCCCGGGGGTGAGCAGGCCGTGCAGCTCAAGGTCGCTGAGAAGGCGGTCGACGCCTACGCGCAGCTCGCCCAGAAGAACAACACGATGATCGTGCCGGGCAACATGAGCGAGGTGGGCGGCCTGATCGGCACGGCGATGGCCTTGCTCAAGGGCGGCAGCCGGGTCTGACGCTGCAATCCAAGAAGCAAAAAAACCCGCGAGGGCCCTGAATCAGGGCGGTCGCGGGTACAAGACGTTCGGGGGGCGCCGAACGAAAGCGATGGAGGAGTCGCTTTTCTGGTGATCAGCTACCCGTGACAGGGAAGCCCAGCAGTTCTGCGACAACTTGCCAAAGAGAGAAGTTTTCCATTTGCGCCATCCACCAAGCAGCGTTGAGATGGCACGCAGTTTGGGCGACGCATGCCCAATGGGGAACTACAAACCCTGGTAGTCCGAGCGCGTTCTAAAGCAGCCCGAGCTCCATGGCCTTAAGCACCGCTTGATGCTTGGTCGAAACATCGAGCAGCTTGAACAACTGCTTCATGTGGTAGTTCACCGTGTTCTCGCTGATGCCCAGCAGGCTCCCAACGACCCAGGCACTCTTGCCCTCCATCGTGAGCTTCAGGATTTCGAGCTGTCGCGGAGGAAGGCGCGGTTCGAGCTGGGCAGAGCCTTTGGAAAGCAGCAGCCGCGCTGCTGCATCCTGCGCATGGACGGCGAGCAACTGGAGGTCGGCGATCATCCGATTGAGCTTGATCGAATCGGTGGGCAGAGGTGCTTCCCGATCGACTCCGAGCAACAGTCGGCGGTAGCCCGGCATCTGTACACCGACAGCAATACCGGTTCGGTAGCCAAACGGTGCATACATCTCCCACAGCTCCCCTGCCCCAGCGTCCACATAGAACGTCTGGTCGTAGATCAGCGGCTTCGTGAGGTGCGTCAGACGCTGATGAACCGGGTCGCGCTTGGCAAGGCTGTTGTCCCTGGACGTTTCGAGGAAGGCTTCAGGCGTGTTGCCGACAGCGATGTACTCAGGCTTCGCGCCCGGTCCACGATGCTCGATAGCGAGCACACCAACGACCAAACCGAAATCCAGATCGTTGGCGAAGTCGATCAATCCCTGCCGAAAAGACGAGAGATCTGCCGCTTGACTGACTTGTTCGTACCGCTGGAGATTCATCCACGCACCGGGCGCTACAAGGGTTGGTAGGGGCAGCGCAGCGCCAACAAACGCAAACTGCAACTTATCCAAGTGACGGGAGTCCGTATGCAGATGACAGCGTGGCAACTGATGGCCTGCGAAACGGTCGTGAAGACTGTAAACGAGTTTGAATTGGTCACTTACGAACTGCGACAAGTCGGTAGCAGCGTGCAAGTAGACAACGCACGTTCTGGACTGCGTTGTGGGCAAGAGGTCTGGGCCACCGAAGAGGGCAATGAGCCCATCCAAATCGCCTGGGAGTGGACGGAGATCCAGCCCGATGTGGTCGCGCTGTTCGATCCGATGAACATCCTCTGCAACGTCGCATTGATTGATGGCGAGGGCCACGCGCTGGCCCGTTCACGGCGCATGCTGCACCTGAACAACGTAGTCCATCAGCTCAACTGGCGTTCGGCGTTAGGGCAGCGCATCAACCGAGTACCGTCTGGCTTGTCCTCTTGAGGCGGTTGATGGGTTATGATGGCCGGCTCCACGGAGAGGTGGATGAGCGGTTTAAGTCGCACGCCTGGAAAGCGTGTGTGGGTTAATAGCCCACCGCGGGTTCGAATCCCGCCCTCTCCGCCAGCTAAGGCGTACCGGCACACACCACACCGTCCTCGAGACGGTATTTTTTTGCCCCCTCATAGGAAAACGGACCAAACGAAGGGAGTCGACGGTCCTAGGCTGTCCCAGGCCTTACGACACTCTTTTTGCGGGTCAGTTGGTGGCTAAGCTTTGTGGGAACGTGACAAGACTGAGAGTGTTGCGGCTATTGGTTGGACGGATGTGGTCAAAGCGCCAGCCATGCGTCCTGCCTTCAACGAACGGCCTGAGATAGGGGCCGTCGCCGTCGCTGATCCGCCATGAGCTGCCCGAAGACCAGCGCGTGTGCCCGCACGACGGCGCGGCGCTTCGCGAGATCGGCGTGGAGTCCAGCGAGCAGTTGGACATCATCCCGCAGCAGGTGCGCGTCATCCGGCACGAGCGCGTCAAGTACGCCTGCCCCTGCTGCGACGGCGGCATGCGCCT
>Ga0307411_10000520_pt1 | contig 13545 bp, 7 predicted proteins | sample DK1Ometagenome_2_FD_203712 | JGI IMG/M metagenome (GOLD analysis project Ga0307411, IMG submission 203712) | Maize rhizosphere microbial communities from greenhouse at UC Davis, California, United States - DK15-O-1 | ecosystem: Host-associated > Plants > Roots > Rhizosphere > Soil | place: USA...
ATCTTAATCTGATTTCAAGTATGATAGCCAAAGAGGGCGAGTATAAAAATGATTATTATGTATTTTATCATACAACAGCAAACCCATGGCGTCTTGCGCAAGATCTTCATAAGTTATTGTATGCTCGTTTTAGTGCGGATTCTGGTATTAAAAGAGAATTTAAATTTTTACGATTTAGTGGCGAACATGCAGTTAATACAACGCCACAAGAGTTTTTATTAAATGAATTGAAAACAAAAGGCCTTGTTGATGATAATACAGAGACTAAGTTCCTTATGATATCTGTTAATTTAGCATTATTTGGTAATGTCGGATTTCCTGGTGAATGCTCTTGGGAATATTTTATTAAACCTCAAGAGCATGCAAAGCCTATTCGTGGTGTATATCAGGATATGATGGGAAATTTTGGACTGACTGACCAATACATCGATGAGATTATGTCCTTAGCTGATATTTATGATACGCAGGAAGATACAATTATTCAGATATTTGTGCCCAAAAATAAGGTAGATGAAATAGGATATTTAGCGTGGGTAAAAGGTATTCCTGCTCATTCAGAAACTATAGATTGGATATTAAAAAATGCAAAAGGTAAAAGTTTTACAAAACATGTTAAACCTACTATGGAAAAATTAACAGAAGATTTTTCTCAGGCGAAAGAAGACAATCCTTTGTATGATCATATGATACAGAGTATCCAAGCAGGGGATTTTAGTCTAGAAGCATTTTTGAAGGTCTACAGAAATCAGCCATGGAAATTAAAAAATATTAATGATGTAAGCGCGCGGTTACTTTTCACTCCTGATGTTCTTTTAAATCCAGATTCTGGAGTAAAATATTATCGTTATTCAACTGCTACTAGAAATCAGCTAAAAGAGTATCATAAAAAATTAGATGAGGTGGTAAATAAGTTAGTTGCGGATAAAGAATCGCGACAAGAAGATACAAGAGGACAAGAAGATACAAAAGCAGAAGAAGAGAATCCAAAAGAATAAGAAAAGTATCTGAGAGCAAAAAATGGATGTTGAATACTTATAATAGATGGTAGGTATTCAACATCTACACTTAGTATGTTTTTTGCGTTCAACATAGGTTCCAGCATCTTTTGCCTTCTGATCTTGTATATTTTGATACAATTTTTTAATAGCAAAAAGATGGGTGTAGAATTGAGAAAAATCCGCTTCAAAGCACATATTTCCATTGAGTATTAACGTAGGAACATCAATAAGATGAGCTTCTCGTGTTGTGTTATTGATAAAATAGCACTCAGATTCATTATGATAGCTGTGTAGCATCTGTAAGCTCATATATTGATTATTATCAATTAATCGTTTATAGCTGATTTCAGGAGTAACTCGCAGATACACAAAAGCTTCAGGGATAGAAGAGGTATTGTTTTTCCAGTGTGCAAAACTTTCAACGATAAATTTACACTCGCTCTCTCGTATCTGTTTTAGAAAGAGGCTGAGGTTAACATCGGGGGAAGCGCTTATTATAATCATAGCCTTTATTCTTTTGTAATAATTCTTGATAGGGCAGGGTTAATTCCCGTTAAAATCTCTCGAACATTATATATTTCTGCGACATGTGCAAGATCAGTGAGACAAACACCTGGTCTATTTCCAAGTATAATCACCTCATCATTTAGTCTAATGTCATAATCAGTAATGTCTACCATCGTCATATTCATTCCTACTCTTCCCATGACGGGCGCATGATATCCATTGATTATAACTGAAGTTTTATTAGAAAATCGTAACTGATATCCATCAGAATATCCGATTGGCAAAATAGCGATTTTGGTTGCACGTGTTGTTTTGTAGGTGCACGCATAGCTTACGTATGAGTGGGCGGGAACTATTTTTATTGAATGGATATATGTTTTCCATGTGAGAACAGGTTGTAGCGCAGAGTTGCCGAAACCATATACGCCAAGTCCTACGCGAAACATGTTATACAATGATGAGTACTCATACTGTATTATAGCGGCGGTATTGCTCATGTGGCGATAACGAATGAGTCCGTAGTCGATTGAAGATATACTTGTAGTGAAAAGATCGTATTGTTCTCTTGTAAGTTCTTTATTACTATCTGATGCAATAAAATGGCTTAAAATACCCTCGATGCATAGATAGGGCAGTTGTTGTATCTGCTTAATAAACAGCGAAGTCTGTTGCGGTGATATGCCGAGCCGAGAGAGGCCAGTATCTATTTTTATATGGACTTTAAAGTGGCACCCATGTTTTTTACCAATATCGTCTAATTTCTGAGCATATGGTAGGTTATCGATAACAAAAGCAATATTCTGATTGAGTGCATAATATTCATGATAATTACTATATCCTAAAACAAGAATGGGTTTTTGTATACCCACTTTTCTTATAGTAAGAGCTTCAGAAAGCGTTGCCACACAGAGCAGGTCTACAGCGGTATGTTGTTCACACAGGGTTGCTATTTCTAAGATGCCATGACCATATCCATTGCCCTTTAATACCACAGCGAGAGCATTATTACCTATTTTATTTTTAAAATAGGTAATATTATGCGTAAAAGCTAAAGAACTAATTTCAAGATAGGTATGTCTGTTATTCATGGCGTGTTAGATAAAAATCCTTTGTAGTAGATAAACAGGATAAAGATGCTCGTAAGGCAGAGGCTCGTTATTTTATATGTATGAGCTATTATGGGATGGAGCTGAGGCGGTTGCTTTGTAGTATGATTTTTTAGGTCTTCTGTAATGGTATCTGACTGTTGTTGCAAGAGTTGTAATAAAGTTTTTGCATGTGCCGAATCATATGGAAGGGTTTTTTTATTGCATATGTCTTGATAGATTTCATATGTAGGTAAAGCTATACTCCCATCATGAAATACTAACCCTTCAGGGGTGAGGCACGTCGATAGTATAGCTTCATCTTGTTTTGTGATACGGTAATCGTATTCTATATTATAGACAGTGCACGTATCATTACTTTTTATAATAATATGTGCATCATCTGCACTAAACATTACGTTACACCATGCGTTGTAACAACAGTTTTTAGGTTCATGTTTAACTGTACATCTATTGGCATTTTTTTTTGTATCATTGAAAAAATAGACAGAGCATTCTTTAACTATAGGAATCGATAAGCCATTCAGAGGATTTTGGATTAACTTTTCTCCCGTGAGAACACATAAGTATGTTCCATTGTGGCTTACTGCGATCCCTAGAATTGTTTCTTCAGATTGTATGTCGATGGCTATGTGTTTCCAATCTTGGGTGTCTTGTAGAGACCATACTTGATTATCAGTTGCAATCGCGATTGTATTTCCATCATTACTACCGGTTAGCCAAGTAATATGAGCATCTTCTGGGACATGGGGGTGACTACCGATCTCGCGATAGTTGTTGCTGTTAGTTACGCGGTTTATCCGATTATTGACTATACAGTAATAACTATTATCGGGTCCTGGGCAAGCAGTCTCGTTTCTATAAATAAGACGATTGTCTGTGGGGTCTACCAGCAATACAAATGGTGTAGTCTGTCGGTCGTATTGAAAGTCTGTAGAAATACCTTTACCAAAAAATAGGGTGTTATTATGGGTTGAATGAAGACTTATAATACATTCGAGATCACTTTTAATGGTATGCACAGTATCCTCTATCTGTATTCTGTCTAGTGCACAATAGGCACCCTTGGTTTGTGTAAAAACATTTTGTGATAATGGAATTATTGTAATAGGATTTGCCCAGCGGGAAAAAAATAGTCTGTCATCATGCAACATAGGTTTTTTCTGTATACGTTCCATTTGGGCGGCATATCGGGTTGGGGCAATATTGCGTTGGGCATATGTGTGAATAAGAATTCTTCCTAATGTCTCTTGGATATTGTCATTTAATACTGATTGATGTTTGTTGCTAAGATACTCATCATATTTTTCCTGCACTAGATAGCAAATTAATTTTTGCTGAAGGTGTGTATCTTCTAAATAATTACAATAATTAGTTAATTCTTCACATTCTTCGATAGTGTATTTTGTAAAGTTATAGTCAAAATTATCATCTAGCGAGTTGACCCATTTTTTAAAAAGGTTTTTTTTAGGGAATATGGTGGGATGGACTATGAATACATTTGGCTTTAGATCGTTTATATAACGTTGTATGAATTGGGATCGTTTGGTTGCATTTTCCTCATTAACCGTTTGTATGATTTCTCGGTTCTTCTGATTATGTTCATAGAAGAATGTTAGTTCCATTGCATGCGCAGAAAGAGAGAATAAGCATAGGAATGCGTACAGACAAAAAAAGATCATAACACACTTTCAGAGTAATAGTAAAAATAATAGTAAGTATAGTATGTTTATCTATATAATAATAGGTATCATATGTGTATATTTGGTAATAAATAGCAATAGTCTAACACAAAACAAGCAGACGAACGGGTAGTTGAGTTAGATATTTTTTGTATTCATGTTGAAGGGTATTTATAAGAAGTGTTATTAAAAGATGTATGATATAAAAGATATACGATAAGTGCTAATGTTCCAATTGTGAAGCTTGTTTTAAAATAAAAAGATAAAAAAGGACTTTTTCTGAATGTATTGTCTCTGTTATATAGTTCAGTTGTAAGTTTAGATGCTTTCAATTCTTCTGTAAGTTTAGATGCTTTCAATTCTTCAAAAAAGGTTAAAAAAGATTTTTTGTCAACGGTGTCTTCTTGTGAAAGATGTTTTTTTTCTATTTCTAACAATTTTTCAAAAGCTGGTAATCCTATAGTGCCATTCCGAAAGACTAACCCATCTTCTGTAAGGCATGTATATATAATGTCCTCATCATATTTTTGAATTGTGTGCTTGTCGTTAATATTGTGTACTATACATAGATTGCCACATTTAATCATGACAGTAGTATCGTTTGCATCAAATATAATATCTGCATACGTATTATTGACCTCTCTATCACTATTTGCAAATATACTAATTACGTCTATTGTGCATAGCTCATTATTCTCTTTTAAAGAAAATATATAGCAATTTTTAAATATAGGATTTGGAGTATGATATCTGTTGGATGATGTAGATGCTGTAGCAATAGCTATATAGTTTTTATTATTACTTAATTTAATAGCGGCAATCTGTTGTCCTTTAGGAAAATCTTTACTATCTAATTTGTTCCAATTGTCTGTTAGTTTGTACCATATTTCATTTTTATGAGTGCTGACGGCCAGTACAGTTCCATCTTTATTACTTGTTATATCCTCTAATATAGCATCCTCTGAGGTTACTGTGATCAGTTCCTTATTCTTCGAATGATATAATTTGCCGTCATCTAAATAGTAATAGGTGTTATGAGGGCCAAAGCAGGCTCGTGTCATAATAATATTTATTTTTTCTTTAGTAGGGCAGTGGCGCAACAAAAATGGTTCAGGGCAATAACCGTATTTACACGGATTTAAAATCGCCTTACCAAATATAATAGAATTATCTGTATTAGTATTGAGACTTATAATGTCCAGAAGAGCTGTTTCTATGTGATATATCTTCCCTTGAATGGCAAAAGTATCGATGCTGAGATACAAATTGTAAGGGGTTTGTATCGATACAGACTTGGAGAGCGGAATTGTGCGACATGCTTCAAACAATGTATCAAAAAATGATAAAAACTGACGCTTAAGCCAAGAGCGTGGATCAGGTATCTCATGTATGGCAATACGATCTATTTCCCTATAAGTAACATCAGCGTCCTTGTCTTGTAAATAACGATTACACAGTATATGTCCTACTCTATCTTGTAAAGAATGAGGGAGCTTAGATTCTTTTTTTTGTTGTGGGCTATTCATATTGTATAATTTTACTGCAACCAATGCTTCAATGGTTTCCTCTAATCTAGTATGGTCCGCCAAAAAGTCACAAAGGTATGCAAGTTTTTCAAGTTTTGTCACAGTTAGGTGAGGCATAACATTCATCAATACTTCTCCCGCTAATAACTGTGTCCATCGATTAATGGTTTTTTCATTATAATTGTTTGAAGAAGCTATTGTATAGATATTTTCATCTTCATTTGGGAAGCTATGAAAAAAATCTTTGATAGTGTCAGAGTGTTGTATTGCTGTTGATTTACGCACTGTATATGAATTATTGTTATATACAATCTTTAACTGATCTTGAGTACAATTCATTGTATATACTGGAATATAAGAAAACAATAAAAAGATAGATGCATATATAAAAAGCATTACTATACCTGTAGATTATGAAGGCAATTGGTAAAAATAGTAAAATAAAAGTAAGTATAGTATATTTATACATATAATAATAGTTATCAAAATATACATATTGACAACAAATAGGAATATCCATGACTAAGAAAAAAGTAAAAGAGCAGATTGGAGAATTATTGTTCGGTATTCATCCTATTGTTGAGCTGTTAAAAGCAAAAAGACGTAAACTGATTTCAATTTATACAACAAAACCAACGCCCCACTCTTTTAGTGAAATTGAAAAAGTCTGGCCTAAATATCCTGTTCCTATCCAGTATGTTGCGCGTGAAGTTCTTGATCGTATGGCTGGAACAACAGACCATCAGGGTGTTGTTGGATGGGTGCAAGCATTTCCCTATAGAAAAACATTCTTTGATCCCAAAAAGCACCCTTATCTCGTCATGCTCGATGGAATTCAAGATCCCCGTAATCTGGGTGCAATTTTACGGTCTGCATATTGCACTGGAGTGAATGGTGCGATTCTTGTTAAACGAGGAGCTACGCAATTAACTGGTGCTGCAATTAAATCATCTGCGGGACTTAGTGAGCATCTTGAAATATATCAAGCGCAATCAGCGTCTGCTGCTGTAATGGATCTAAAAAATGCAGGCTATACCATCTACCTTGCAACGTTTGATGGCTTAAATGCAGCAACATATGAGTATTCGATGCCGTTATGTATGGTCATTGGTGGTGAGGCAACGGGTGTGACTAAAGGGATTTTATCGTCGGGTATTCATGTTACATTGCCCCAAAAGACGAGCGATATTTCATACAACGCGTCAGTTGCTGCGGGTATATTATTATTTTTAGTTTCAATCAAAAAGTAGTTATTAAAGAAAGTAACGATCTCTTTTTTTTTACCATCTATTTATTGTAGTGTATATCCAGCACTAAAAATGTGACGTATAAAAAAGAGTGAGTTGTTATGCGCAGACTCTATGGGTCAGTATATCTAGCTATTTTTTTTCCATTTACTGTCTTGTGTGATACCTATGATAATCCGCTGCGTGAGATTTTTTGCATTTTTAAGGAGGTTGCATCTATAGATTCTGATAGAGAATCTCCGTTGCAGCTTTTTTTTGATGCTCTTAAGCATGACAACCGTGCTCTGTTACAATTGCAAACAGCATTACAATATGCCTGTTCATTTTTACGGCTACGGGATCAAAAATTTTCTTCTGAAGCCTCATTATATACATTAAAAAGGCTACATGCTGCAGTGATGCGTCTGTCTAGTGCTGGGCAACCTTCTTTCGAAATGTACAATCCTTTGCATGAATCCGAAAATATATTTTTTTCTGTATTTAGATTACCCATGGATCCTGGAGTTTTGCATAATGATGCTGATGGCATTCTCTATAGTGCACTCATTATAGATGCTGATGTTGATCCGAATGCAAATATAGCTGATACAAAGTTGGCAACCATTACAACAGCAGGTAAAGTAGAAAATTCTGCAACGACAGCCACCAGCTCCGCTACTGCCGATGCAATAGTTGCTCGTGATGCATCAGGAGATTTTAGTGCCGGAATAATTACTGCAGATTTAGATGGTAATGCAACAACAGCAACAACAGCAGTAACAACTACTAATTTTACTGGATCATTATCTGGAGACGTGACAGGAACGCAAGGGGCAACAGTTGTTGCAACTGTTGGTGGTCGCTCTGCAGCTGATATTGCAGATGCAATAGACATTGTTGCCGCGGCAACAAATACAAATGTTGCAGATACGTTAGTGTTGCGTGATAATACGGGTAGTTTTGAAGCAGAAGTTGTTAGTATGGTGGATGGAGTTGCGTCAGGAGATCTGACTATTACATCATTAACAACCGTAGGCATTGTGCATAATGATGCATCAGGACTGCTTTCAAGCTCATTAATTGTCAATGCTGATGTTGCAGCAGCAGCAGGTATTGTTGATACAAAATTAGCAACCATCAGTACGGCAGGCAAAGTGGCAAACTCAGCAACAACCGCAACGAGTGCAAACACCGCAAATGCAATTGTGGCACGCGATGCGTCAGGAAATTTTAGCGCAGGAATAATTACAGCAAGCCTGAGCGGGAATGCGACAACAGCAACAACATCTACAAACTTTTCGGGATCATTGTCGGGAGATGTAACAGGAACACAAGGAGCGACAGTAGTTGCAACAGTTGGAGGCCAAACAGCAGCGAATGTTGCTGCCGGTGCCGTGCTTGCAAATGCAGCAACTAATACCAATACAGCAAATACTATTGTCCGTAGAGACAGTACAGGCAGTTTTGCAGCACAAGTAGTAAGCTTTGTTGATGAAGTAGCGACAGGATCAGTAACAATAACACCATTTAACACGGCAGGCATTGTGCATAATAATGCATCAGGACTTCTTTCAAGCTCATTAATTGTAAACGCAGATGTTGCAGCAGCTGCAGGTATTGTTGACACAAAATTAGCAACAATTAGTACGGCAGGCAAGGTAGCAAATTCAGCGACAACAGCAACGAGTGCAAACACAGCAAATGCAATTGTTGCCCGTGATGCGTCAGGCAACTTTACCACAACCATGATCACGCTTACTGGTACCGTTACTAACCCAACTGATGCTGCAACAAAAGCATATGTTGATAGTGCTGCGGGAGGAACTAATCTTAATACACCAAATACCATTGTCAGACGAGATAATACTGGGAGCTTTGCAGCACAAGTGATTAGTATGGTTGATGGAGTATTTTCGGGAAATATAGCCTTAAGCAATTCAACAAGCTCTACTGTTGGTACGGTCACAAAAGCCGGTAGTCGGTTTATTCATAATTTTGGAACAGATAATACGTTTGTGGGAGTTAATGCAGGCAATTTTACAACAACGGGGACGGGAGATAATACTGGTCTAGGTATCTCGGCATTGACGGCTCTTACTTCAGGAGTACAGAACACAGCAGTCGGCTCTGGTGCAGGTTCTGCACTTACAACAGGATCGAACAATACTATTCTTGGATATAATACAGGAACGTCAACGACAACAGGAAGTAATAATATCTATATTGATGGTAGTGGAGCAGCTGCACCCGCAAATGAAAGTTCAACTATTCGTGTTGGTAGTACTCATACACGATGTTTTATTCAAGGTATTGATGGGGTTGGCCTTTTAGGTGCCGCTGTTGTTGTAACAGGAGCTGGTCAATTAGGTGTATTACTTTCTTCTGAGAGATTTAAACAGGAAATTGTTCCACTTGATGACATATCATCGACAAGAATTTACGAACTTAATCCGGTCTCTTTTATCTATAGATCAGATGGTAAAAATAAGAGACAATACGGGTTTATAGCGGAAGATGTGTATACCAAAATACCAGAATTAGTCATTTTGGATAATGACGGTAATCCTTACTCTGTACGATATGATGTTGTGTCGGTATTACTCGTAAAAGAACTACAAAAGCATAAGTCACATATAGAAAAACAAGATCTTATTATTGCACAGTTGCAAAATCAACTGATGCAACAGGCGTGTCAATATGACAGGATTTGTGATGTGGTTCAACAGCTACAACGCAAGATAGAAATATAATAGATCAATAATAGTCTGATGAAAAAGGGCACAAAGTGCGCAAGTGTGTTGCGGTTATTACATGCCTATTTTTTATACTGTTGTATCAATCATGCCTCTGTTGTATGCCATATATAGAGGATTCTCACAATGTGTTCATAATGACAGATATTCCTGAGTTTTATATGCATGAAAACTTTTCTTTTTTATCGCATACGCGTTCTCGTTTTGAATTATTACAACTGTATAAACGACTTATAGTTTTTGGTAAAGCAGTTTTCAGAAGTAATATGGTGCTCAATAAAAAATTACGAGTGCATGGTAAATCACGTTTTTATAAATGTGTAACATTTAAAAATTGTGTAAAAATAAAAGATAAACTAAAAGTAAAAAAAGCGATTATAAAACACCTTTCTGTTGTCGAGTGCATTGAAAACTTATGTGTAAATAATCTTTCTATTGTTGATAGTATATCTGGAGTTACTGGAATTACAGGCCCAACCGGAGCCACAGGCGCCACTGGAGATGCAGGTGACACCGGTCCTACTGGACCAACTGGCGTAACGGGGCCAACTGGTGCAACCGGGGCAACCGGGCCGACAGGTCCAACGGGCGCCACAGGCGCCACTGGAGTTACAGGTGATACCGGTCCTACTGGACCAACTGGAGCAACAGGGCCCACTGGTGCAACCGGAGCAACCGGGCCGACAGGTCCAACGGGCGCCACAGGCGCCACTGGAGTTACAGGTGATACCGGTCCTACTGGACCAACTAGCCCAACAGGGCCGACAGGTGCAACGGGAGCAACGGGCTCAACTGGTCAAACGGGTGCCACAGGCGCCACTGGAGCTACAGGTGACACTGGTCCTACTGGACCAACTGGAGCAACAGGGCCCACTGGTGCAACGGGAGCAACCGGGCCGACAGGTCCAACGGGTGCCACAGGAGCCACTGGAGTTACAGGTGATACCGGTCCTACTGGACCAACTGGCCCAACAGGGCCAACGGGTGCAACGGGAGCAACGGGCTCAACTGGTCAAACGGGTGCCACAGGCGCCACTGGAGATACAGGTGATACTGGTCCTACTGGACCAACTGGTGCAACCGGAGCAACTGGTGCAACCGGAGCAACCGGAGCAACCGGGCCGACAGGTCCAACGGGTGCCACAGGCGCCACTGGAGCTACAGGTGATACCGGTCCTACTGGACCAACTGGCCCAACAGGGCCAACTGGTGCAACGGGAGCAACGGGCTCAACAGGTCCAACGGGTGCCACAGGCGCCACTGGAGCTACGGGTGATACCGGTCCTACTGGACCAACCGGAGCAACTGGTGCAACTGGAGCAACCGGGCCGACAGGTCCAACGGGTGCCACAGGCGCCACTGGAGCTACAGGTGATACCGGTCCTACTGGACCAACTGGAGCAACAGGGCCTACTGGTGCAACCGGGGCAACCGGGCCGACAGGTCCAACGGGCGCCACAGGTGCGACTGGTCCCAGTTTGCCAGCAACTAATCTAAACGTTCCCAATACCCTTGTTTTAAGAGATAATACCGGGAGCTTTGCAGCACAAGTGATTAGTATGGTTGATGGAGTATTTTCGGGAAATATAGCATTAAATAATTCAACAAGCTCTACTGTTGGTACGATCACAAAAGCGGGTAGTCGGTTTATTCATAATTTTGGAACAGATAATACGTTTGTGGGAGTTAATGCAGGCAATTTTACAACAACGGGGACGGGAGATAATACTGGTCTAGGTATCTCGGCATTAACGGCTCTTACTTCAGGAGTACAGAACACAGCAGTGGGCTCTGGTGCAGGTTCTGCGCTTACAACAGGATCGAACAATACTATTCTTGGATATAATACAGGAACGTCAACGACAACAGGAAGTAATAATATCTATATTGATGGTAGTGGAGCAGCTGCGCCTGCAAACGAAAGTACAACTATACGGATAGGGAGCAATGGGACACATACGCGATGTTTTATTCAAGGCATAAGTAATTCAGGTATTTTGGGATCAGCTGTTGTTGTAACAGCTGCTGGTCAATTAGGTGTATTGATCTCCTCTCAACAATTTAAGCATTCTATTGTTCCTATCATAGATGAATCTGAAAGGATGTATGATCTTATCCCGGTATCATTTATCTATAATTCAGATGAGACGCAGAGTATTCAATATGGGTTAATCGCGGAAGAAGTCTATAAGATAATGCCAGATATTGTTATTACTGATGCCCAAGGTAGGCCATTCTCCGTTAGGTATGATCTTTTAAGTACATTACTGTTGAAGGAGGTACAAAATCATAGAAATGAATTACGAGAATATAAGTCTAGGCTTGCAGCATTAGAAATAATAATTGATAGATTACAGCAGCAGATAGAACAGTATCAGAGGTAGAAGTATAATAATAAAAAGAAGGGTTTGAGTATGAAGGTGTTCAGAAGTATGTATTTCTTATCACTCGTCAGTATGTGTTTACAGATTCCTTGTCTATATGCCCGAGATAACAATATAAGCTTTCTTAATATACAAGACTTATCTTCGCTAATAGCGCTAAAGGAGCATCTTAAAGATGCAGAAATAGATCTGTTTGATAATGATGATGAAGAAATTGAAGATGTATACGATCTTAATCGATCAGACTATTCATTATTAAATATGAGAAAACGACTTGTTGTGTTTGGTAAATCAGTTTTTAGAAGTAATGTTGTATTAGATAAAAAATTACGTGTTCATGGGAGATCTCGATTCTATAGATGTGCAACATTTAAAGATTGTGTAAAAATAAAAGGAACGCTATCTGTTGCTGAAGCTATAATAGAAAATCTCATTGTTAATAATTGTATCGATAGTCTCTGCGTAAATAATCTATCTGTTGTTGATAGCATATCGGGAGTTACAGGGGCGACTGGTCCAACGGGCGCTACTGGTGCAACTGGCGCTACTGGTCCATCTGGAGGAGTTACAGGAGCAACCGGGGCCACTGGTCCAACAGGCGCAACGGGTGATACAGGAGCAACCGGCCCAACGGGGGCAACAGGTGCTACGGGTGATATAGGCGTAACAGGTGCCACCGGAGCTACAGGTGATACAGGAGCAACTGGTCCAACGGGAGCAACGGGAGCTACGGGCGACACAGGAGCAACTGGTCCAACGGGGGCAACAGGTGCTACGGGTGATATAGGTGTAACAGGTGCCACAGGTGCTACCGGAGCTACGGGGCCTACAGGCGATACGGGAGTAACCGGTCCAACGGGAGCAACGGGTGTTACAGGCGCTACAGGCGTAACGGGTGCCACTGGAGTTACCGGTGCGACGGGTATAACAGGAGCAACTGGGCCAACCGGTGTCACAGGGGTAACAGGAGCAACTGGTGCCACGGGTGCTACAGGCGCTACGGGAGCAACCGGACCAACGGGTGCCACAGGAGCTACGGGTGCTACAGGAGCTACGGGTCCAAGCTTACCTTCAACAGAGCTAAATGCGCCTAATACACTAGTTCTGCGTGATAATACAGGAAGCTTTGCTGCGCAGACTGTAAGCGCAACCGATGCTGTTTTTGGATGTGATATAGAAGTTGGCTGTAATATTATTATGAATAATTCTACTTCAGCTGCAATTGGAAATATTGTAAAAGGCGGAAATCGATTTATTCACAATTTTGGAACGAACAATACATTTGTTGGGATAAATGCAGGTAACTTTGCTGCGGCGGGCTTGCAGAGCACAGGAATAGGGGAAGACTCGTTAAATGTCAACG
>Ga0307411_10000521_pt1 | contig 13541 bp, 14 predicted proteins | sample DK1Ometagenome_2_FD_203712 | JGI IMG/M metagenome (GOLD analysis project Ga0307411, IMG submission 203712) | Maize rhizosphere microbial communities from greenhouse at UC Davis, California, United States - DK15-O-1 | ecosystem: Host-associated > Plants > Roots > Rhizosphere > Soil | place: USA...
CCGCCCCGCTCGGCGAAGCGGTCCGCGCCCTCCAGCAGACGACGATGGGCGTCATGGCCCGCGCCCAGCGCAACCCCGAGGAGGCCGGCGCGGCGGCGACCGACTACCTGCGCATGTTCGGACTCGTGACGACGGGCTGGATGTGGCTCAGGATGGCGACTGTCGCGACGGCGAAGCTCGGCGCGTCGAACGGCGACGCCGCGCGCTACGAGGCAAAGCTGGCGACGGCGCGCTTCTACATGACCAAGCTGCTCCCCCAGACGCACGCCCTCGCCGTCCAGATCGCCGCCGGCGCCGCCCCCGTCATGGCCATCGACCCGTCTACGTTCTGACCACGACGGCGAGGAGCGAAGGTAGAAAGACCGGCGGCACAGCACGTACCGTGCATGGCGTGCCTGCGGTCTTTCTGCTTTCGCTGTTCGGTTCTCTCCGATGACCTATCTCTTGCGCCTTCGCGGCGTCATCGTCGGCCGCTCCGAGCTCGAGCGCCTCGACTCGCTGGCGAAGATCGCCTCCGGCGCCTTCCGGCCGGGGCTCGGCTACGAGCTGGTGCAGCCGGTCTTTCGCCTCTTCAGCGAGGCCGTGCCGACGAGCGCGACCCAGCCGACCGACGAGGCCAAGCTCGCGCGCTACTACCAGGCGCGCGATGCGCTGGCGCTGGAGCTGTTCGACGACGTCGGCCGGAAGGTGACGACCAGCCGCATCCACATCGCCGACCGAACCGAGGAGCTCGGGAAACATGCCCTCGAGCTCGAGGTCGTCGTGCGCGACGCGCACTTCTGGGAGCGGCGAGCGTCGTCGTGAGTCGGCTCTCGGCTGTGGATCGTCGCCAGCTCGATGATCTTCAGGCGGCGCAGGGAGGCGGGGAGCTTGAGCATCGCGACATCGCCCACCGCCTTGCCGACGAGCGCCTTGCCGATCGGCGATGCCATGCTGACGTGCCCGTCTTCGAAGTCCACCGAGTCGCCGAAGACGAGGTTGAACGTCTCGCGGGTCTTCGTCGCCTCGTCCTCGACGACGACGCGCGAGCCGAGCCCGACCTTGTCGGTCGGGATTTGGGCGAGGTCGATCTGCGAGAGCTTGCTGAGTCGCTGGCGCAGTTGGCCGAGCCGCGCCTGTACGAACTGCTGGCGCTCGAGCGCCGCCTTGTACTCGCTGTTCTCGCGGAGGTCGCCGAGCTCGACCGCCTTCCGGATCTCGTTCGGGAGCGTGACGTTGAGCTCGTGCTGCAGCTTCTCGACTTCCGCTCCCAGCTTCTGCTTCAGTTCTTCGATCATGGGTCGCCCGCGCTGAAACGCAAAAAAAAGTGGGGCGCCCGGCCTTGATGGGGCCGGGCGCCTTTCCTCCCGAAAGCTACCCTCGGGGCCGGGCGGGCGCAATCAGCGCGGCCGGCCGCGCCCCTCCACCGCCGGCCCTCCGCGATGATCGCGCTCACCTCCCACGACGACGTCACGCGGCTCGAGCTGTCGTCGCGCCGGAGCCGGCTCATCGGCTACTCGGTGAGCGCGTACCTCGTGCGCGGCGTGCTCGTGGACACAGGCTTCCCCGCCCTCGCCCGCGAGCTCGAGCGATTCCTCGCCGAGCGGCGGCCGCGCGGCGTGCTCGTCACGCACGAGCACGAGGACCACGCCGGCAACGTCGCCGTCGCCCTGCGCCTCGGGATCCCGGTGGGCGCCGCGACGGAGACGGTGGCCGCGCTGCGCACCGTCGGCCCGATCGGCTTCTACCGCCGCTACACCTGGGGCACGATGCGGCCGCTCATTCCCGAGGCGGGCGCGACGTTCCGCGACGACGCGCTCGTCCTCCTCCCGACGCCTGGCCACTCCCCCGACCACCACGTCGTCTGGGACGCCGAGCGCGGCACGGTGTTCGGCGGCGACCTCTTCCTCGGCGTGCGGGTGCGCGTCGCACACGCCGGCGAGGACCCGCGGCGGCTCGTGGCGAGCCTGCGCGAGATCGCGGCGCTCCGTCCCGAGCGACTGTTCGACGCGCACCGCGGCCTCGTTCGTGATCCGGCCCCCCTGCTCACCGCAAAGGCCGACTGGCTGGAGGAGACGATCGCCGCCGTGGACCGGCGGGCCGCCGAGGGGTGGAGCGACCGCGCGATCCGCCGCGAGGTGCTGGGGCGGGAGGAGCTGGCGGGCTACTTCTCGCTCGGCGACTACTCGCGTCGCAACTTGGTGCGCGCCGTGCGGACGACGGGCAGCATGCCGCGAGATGGCTAGCGACCGGACGATCCCCTACGGGTCGTCACCTGTGCGCCCGCGCCTCCTCCTCCAGCGCTGCGACCAGCTCCTCCTCGCCCCACGCGCCGTCGAACCGCTGGCCGCTGATGAAGAAGGTCGGCGTCCCGTTCACCCCGCTGCGCACCCCGCTCATGAAGTCGGCGCGTACGCGCTCCTCGAACTCGCTGGTCTCCAGCGCCCGCGCGACGCGCGCCCCATCCACTCCGAGCGACTCGGCGTGGCGCACCAGCGAGCGGTCGTCGAGCGCCGCCTGGTGCTCGAAGATCACGTCGTGCATCTCCCAGAACTTGCCCTCGGCGCCTGCCGCCTCGGCCGCCTCGGCGGCGTGCACGGCGTGCGGGTGGATCTCGCCGAGCGGGAAATGGCGGAAGACGAGGCGCAGCCGGTCGCCGAGCCGGCGTTGCACGCGCTTGAGGATCGGGTGCGCGCGGCCGCAGTGCGGGCACTCGAAGTCCCCGTACTCGACGAGCGTTACCGGGGCGTCGGCCGGCCCCTGCGCGTGGTCGCCCTCGCCCACGGGGGGCGACAGCCGCCCGCGGCTCACGGCGCACCCCCGGCGCTCTGCTCGTTCGGCGGCGGCGCGGCGGCGGGCGTCGACGAGGCGGCGGCCGCGCGGTCGGCCGAGGCACCCGCCTCGAGCGGCAGCGCCTCGAGCGCCTCGAGGATCCCGTCGGCGCCCGGGTTGATGCCGACCGGGGAGCAGTAGCTCCAGCGGATCACACCCTCCTCGTCCACCACGAATAGCGCGCGCTCGGCGGTGCCGTCCTGGTCGCGGTAGGCGCCGTACAGGCGCGCGACGCCGCCCTTGGGCTCGAAGTCGGAGAGCAGCGGGAAGCGCAGCTTCCGGTTCTGCGCGAACGCCGTGTGGCACCAGACGCCATCCACCGAGATGCCGAGCAGCTCGGCGCCGTGGCGGTGAAATTCGGGGAGGATCTCGTTGTAGAGCGCCATCTGGTCGCCGCAGACCGGGCTCCAGTCGGCCGGATAGAAGGCGAGGATGACGCGCTGGCCGCGCAGGTCCGCGAGCGACACCGACTGGTCCGGCGTCGCTCGCAGCGTGAAGTCCGGTGCCCTCGTCCCGGCCGCCAGCACACGCGAAGCATGCTCTCCTCTCCTCACGTCCCCTCCTCGGCTCGCGCGCGAACCGGCCCGAGGAGTTCGGGCGTCCGGCCGCGCGACGGTGATGGAGGACGAACCCGCGCCGGCTCCGCGCGGTGCCCGATCGCCCGACCGGGCCGGGCTACTCGACGAGGTCGAGCACCCAGTTGGCGCGGATCAGCACGCCGACGAGGAGCGTCGTCCCGGCGATCGCGCAGGAGAGGAGGACGCCGAGCGATGCGCCGCGCACGACCTGCAGCAAGGCGCGCCGCGTCGGCGCCGGCGCGTGCGCGATGTCGAGCCGCTGGGCGTCCTTGGCCGCGACGCCGTACGCGCCGAGCGCGGCGACGCACACCGGCCAGAACGCCAACCACCATACGGAGCTGCCGGCGATGGCGATCGCCGCCGCGACCCCGACCCAGACGGCCCCCCACAGCCGGCCGAGCGACGCCTGTCCGACCCCCGTCGCGCGGATGTTCTGGAGCGTGATGCTGGGGAGGGGGTGGGTGCGGTCGAATGGCATGGCGGGCGGGGCGCGAGGTGCCGGACGCGGGGCGTGCTATTCGAGATGGACTGAGGCATCGAGCCGCCGGTCACACGTGGAAGGGGGCGGCGACCTCATCAGTCGTCGCCCCCGTAGCCTCGTCGCGCCCCGTGCCCCGCGTCCCTCTCTCAGCGATGCATCGGCAGCTTCGAATCCGTCGCTTCCGATTCGGCGGGCTCGTGGCCCGACTGCTCGAACTCGCGGCGCAGGAGCGCCATCATCTGCTCGCGCCGCTCGTAGAGGCGCTTGAGTGGGCGACGGGCGTGGCGGGCGTGCGCGTAGGCGGTGAGCAGGGGGAGAGCGACGGTGGAGTCGAGGTAGCAGACCACGGCGTCGGGAAGCCGGTCGGGGTCGATCTTTCCCCAGCTCACCGCCTCGGCCGGCGTCGCGCCGGAGAGGCCGCCCGTGTCGGGGCGCGCGTCGGTCACCTGGAGGAAGTAGTCGTGCCCCTTCTCGTCGATCCCGAGCACCTCCTGGATCTGCGGCTCGGTCTGCAGCATGAAGTTCTTCGGGCTGCCGCCGCCGAGGATGAGCACGCCGCTCTTGCCGCCGCCGCGCTTCGCGCCGAGGACGATGGACGCCGTCTCGTTGACGTCGGCGTTGGGGTCGATCGTGCACCTGTTGCCCTCGAGGGCGAGCGCGGCGACGTTCATCCCGATGGACGAGTCGCCGGGCGACGAGGTGTAGATCGGCACGCCGGCGCGGTAGGCGGCGGAGAGCAGCGACTTCTGCGACAGCCCCAGCGCCCGCTCGCGCTCGGCGACGTACTTCCCGCACAGCCAGTGGAACTCGGCGCTCGACATGCTGCGCTGGAAGTCCGGGCCGGCGATGATTTTCCGGAAGAAGGCATCGGTCGAGAGGAGGACGTCGTAGTCGAAGAAGATGTCGTAGATGCGGACGATCCCCTCCTCGCGGAGCACCGTGTCGGACTCCTGGGCGTTCCCGCGGTGCATCGCGAGCCCGAGGCCGAAGTGGGTGTCGTGGTACAGGTTCGCGCCGGTCGAGATGATCCAGTCCACGAACCCGCTCTCGATCAGCGGGATGAGCGCCGCCATGCCGAGGCCGGCCGGCGTCAGCGCGCCGGTCAGCGTCATGCCGATCGTCACGTCCGGCTCGAGCATCTTCTGCGTGAAGAGCTGGCAGGCCTCACGCAGCCGCGCCCCGTTGTAGGCGAGAAATGCGTTGTCGATCAGGTCGGCCGCCGTCTCGCGTCCGTCGATCGGCCGCGGGTCGATCCGCTGCCCGCGCAGGAAGCGGCTGCCGTCGTGCGACGTGTGCAGCACCGCGCTCCGCCCCTCCTGCTCGCGCGCCTCGGCGGCGCGCTTCTGCTGCGCCTTCGGGCCGGTGGCCGAGGCGCGCGGCGCGCTCTTGCCGGCGCCGTGGCGGCTCGCCTTGAAGCCGCCGCGGTCGCGCCCGTCGTCGCCGTTCCCCGCCCCCTTCTTCCCCTTCGCCATTCCGCGCTCTCCCGTCTCGGTGGTGCCGCGCCGTGGCGCTAGCCTCGCGCCCGCCGCTCCTCGGTCCGCGGCCGCCGCTGCGACTCGTAGGCGTCGATCACCGCCTGCGCCGCCTCGGCGGGATCGTCCGTGAGCAACATCAGGTCCATGTCTCCCGGGGAGATCTTCTGCTCCGTGAGGACGCGCGTCTGCAGCCAGCGGGCGAGCCCCGCCCAGTAGTGGCGGCCGAAGAGGATGACCGGGAAGCGGTAGATCTTCCCCGTCTGGATCAGCGTCAGCGCCTCGAACAGCTCGTCGAGCGTGCCGAAGCCGCCCGGGAAGATGATGAACGCCACCGAGTACTTGATGAACATCGTCTTCCGCACGAAGAAGTAGCGGAAGTTGACGAGCGTATCCACGTACGGGTTGGCGCCCTGCTCGAACGGGAGCTCGATGTTGCACCCGACCGAGTGCCCGCCCCCCTCGCGGGCGCCCTTGTTGGCCGCTTCCATGATCCCCGGTCCGGCGCCCGTGATGATCGAGAAGCCGGCCTCGCCGAGCAGCCGCGACGTCTCCTGCGCCGCGAGGTACTGCGGGTCGTCGGGGCCCGTGCGCGCCGAGCCGAAGATCGAGACCCCCTTCTCCACCGAGGCGAGCGTGTCGAAGCCCTCGATGAACTCTCCCATGATGCGCATCACGCGCCACGGGTCGGTGCGCGTGAAGTCGATCCGCGGGCCGGCCTCCTGGAGGAGCTTCTCGTCCTCGGTCACCGCGGCGTCGTAGTCGCGGATCGCGGTGTCGATCGGGCGGGGGCGCGGCGACGCGACGCGCGTCGGGCCGGCGCGTCGGCTGTCGGAGACCTGCGACGGCGGCATGCGGCCGGCGAGCAGGTGCCCCTCCTCGGTGCGCGCCTTGAGCCCCTCGAGCGACTCCTGCTCGGCGACGGCGAGCCGGGCCGGGTTCATCTTCTTCCCGGTCGCCGTGCGCGGCGACTTCCGCGGCCGCTTGGCCGCCGCGTCGCGCGTGCCGTTGTCGCGCGCGCCGGACTTGGCGTCCGCCGTGGCCACCGCGTCGTCCCGCTCGGTGCGCCGTGCGCCCTTCGCCGCTGCTCGTCTGCTGTTCGCCATCTCTCGGGGTGCTGGTGGTTCGCCGGCGCGCGTCGCGGCCGGCGTAACAGTCTAATCGGGGGACTGCCCCGCTGGTACGACGACCCACGGGGGCAGACGATGACGACCGACCACCGCCCGCGCGCAGGGTCGGGCGATGTAGATTGCTCGCCCTGCGCCCGTCGCGATCCCGGTCCACGCCACACCCGCCGCCTTGCCGTCCGTCATCATCCTCGTCGCCGACGGCGCGCGCCCCGACACGCTCGAGCGCGCCCTCGCCGACCGCGCGCTCCCCGCGATGGCGCGCCTCCGCGCCGAGGGCGGACTGTACACGGTGACGTCCACCTTTCCGTCAGTGACCGGGCCGGCGTACGCGCCGTTCGTCATGGGGCGCTTTCCCGGCCCCGTCGGGCTGCCCGGGCTGCGCTGGTACGACCGCGCGCGCACGCGACGCACCTTCCCGGACCGCACCCGCAGCTACGTCGGGGCGGAGATGCGTCACGTGGACGGCGACCTCGACCCCACCGCGCCGACGATCTTCGAGCTCGCCGGCGCGCGCGGCGGCAGCCTCGCCGCGCTCAACGTCATCGGGCGCGGCCTCCGGCGGCGCGACGTCCTCGCGCGCAGCGTGCCGTGGGCGCTGCGCGCCGCGCGCACCCACTTCCGCGGCGACGTGCGCGGGTGGCTGGCGATCGACCGCGACGTCGGGGCCGAGCTCGCGCGGCGGGTCCGCGAGCGGCGGCCGGCGGTCACCTTCGCGGCCTTCACCGGCGTGGACAAGACGTCGCACAGTGCGGGGCACGACGCGCCGATCGTGCGCGAGGCACTGCGCATCGTGGACGAGACGGCCGCCCGCCTGCGCGCCGACGCCGAGCGTGACGGGTGCTGGGCGGACACGCACCTCTGGATCGTGAGCGACCACGGCCACTCGCCGGTGCGGGCACACGAGGACCTCGCGGCGCTCGTCGCCTCGTGGGGCCGTCGGGTGATCGCACACCCGTGGGTGTACCACGTCCGGTCGCCCGACGTCGCGGTGATGGTGAGCGGCAACGCGATGGCGCACCTCTACCTCGAGCCGGCGCGGCGCGGCCGTCCGTGGTGGCCCGCGCTCGCCCCGCGCCACGACGACCTCGTCGCGCGGCTGCTCGAGCGTCCGTCGGTGGACCTCGTGCTCCTCCCGCACTCGCGAACGCGCTGTGAAGTTCGCGCGCGAGGCCGCGGGAGCGCGCTCGTGGAGGTGAGCGACGCCGAGTCGGCCGCACCCTACTACTCTTACCGTCCGCTCGACGGCGACCCGCTCGGAATCGCCCCGCTCGACCGCGCCGACGCGGCCGCTGCGCACGCGGCGACGCTCGGCAGCGACTACCCGGACGGCGTCGTGCAGATCGCACACCTCGCCGGCTCCTCACGCTCGGGGGAGGTCATCCTCTCGGCGGCGCGCGACTGGGACTTTCGCGCCCGCTACGAGCCGATCCCGCACGTCTCCTCCCACGGCGCACTCCACCGCGAGCACATGCTCGTCCCGCTCCTCCTCAATCACCCGCCCGCGCGCACTCCCCTCCGGACGGCCGACGTCATGCCCAGCGCGCTGCAGGCGCTGGGTATCGAGACCGCGGCGCGGCTCGACGGGGAGAGTTTCGTGTAGGAAGGCGAGGAAGCGAGCGAGGAGAAATGGAATGCGCACGGCGCGTACGTCTCCGCCACCACGTGCCTGTTCTCCGCGCGCGATACTTGCCGCCCTCCGTTTCTCCTCTCTCGCTCCTCTGATTTCCTGCCGATGCGCGTGCCCCTCGCACTCCTCCTTCTCGTCGCCTCGCCCCTCACCGCGCAGTCGCCTCGCGTCACGACGTCGCCGGCGAGGCCGGTGCGTGGACAGCTTTTCACCGTGACCGTGCGGCTCGCCGACTCGCTGCGCCTCGAGGCGGGGAGCGCGGCCGGCGAGCCGCTGCACTTTCGTCGTATCCCGGCGGCGGCTGCCCCGTCCCGCGCCGGCGCCGCGGAGGGCGCGCGGACGGCGACGCGGCCAATGGTCCACCGCGCGATCGGCGCCGTGCCCATCGAGGGGCCGGACACGCTCGTCCTGAGCCTCGTCGTCCCGCGCGGGCCGGCGCCCGACGCGCCGCGCGACACCGTCGCGGTGCCGCTCGCGACGGCGCCCGGGAACTACCGCACCGAGCAGCTCACCGTGGCCCCGGAGTTCGGCCGCGAGCCCGACTCCGCGCTTGCCCGCCGCATCGCCGAGGAGGGCGCCAAGGCGCGCGCCGTCGCCGTCGCGTCGCACGACACCCCGCGGCTGTGGAGCGCGCCGTTCGTGCTCCCGCGGGCGAGCCGCGTGACGAGCGGCTTCGGCACCGCGCGCACCTTCAACGGCGCCGTGCAGACGCGGCACATGGGCGTGGACTTCGCCGGCGCCGTGGGCGCGCCCGTGCGCGCCGCCAACCGCGGGGTCGTCGCCCTCGTCGTGGACTTCTACCTCGCCGGCCGCGCCGTCTACGTGGACCACGGGGAGGGACTCGTGAGCGGCTACTTCCACCTCAGCCGCGCCGACGTCGCGCCCGGCGACACGGTCGCCCGCGGCCAGGCGATCGGGCGCGTCGGCCGCAGCGGCCGCGTCACCGGCCCGCACCTGCACTGGGTGATGCGCTACGGCGCGGTGAGCGTGGATCCGAGGAGCGCGGTGGGGCTCAAGCGTTAGCAGTTCACGGGTGTCGGCGTCTTCTCAACATTCCCGGCGCCGAGATCACCGCCCACGCGCCTTCCAGCAGGATGAAGCCCCAGCGGCCGTCGAGCACGGCGATCCAGGTGAGCAGCGCCGAGCCGAAGAAGTTGAGCGCGCCGAAGGTGCGGCTCTCGCGGTCGAGGCGGCCGGTCTGCAGCGCGGCGTAGGCCGAGAGGACGAGCAGCGCGCCGACGAGCGCGACACCCTGCTGGAAGAGTGACCCGCCGGCGAGTTGCTCGCGCATGCCCGTTCTCCGAGATTGTTCGTATGGGTTGGTTCCGCCTTGCCTCGACGCTCGCCCTGCGGGCGGCCGTTCGTCCGCCGCTCGCCCGCGACCTGCTGCGCGTCGCCTGGCGCTTCCGCGCCCGCGGATGGTACCGGCGCTTCCCCTTCCTCCCGCTGCCGCCTCGCGAGTATGTCCGCTGGCGCATGTACACGGCCTACGGCGAGGAAGATGCCGTGCCGCCGGTAGAGGACGTGGAGAGATACGCGCGCTGGGTGGGTAGGCATCGCTGAGGGTCTGTCAACGGCGAAAGAAGAAAGACCGTTCGGGGCACACCGGTTGAACTCTGCGTGGTGTGCAGCTGAACAGTCTTTCCTCTTTCGCGCTTGCGACCAGTGAATCCGCCCCGTCCCCCTTATCTTCCCCGTATGACGCTGGAGTCCTCCCTCAAGGCCCGGGCCTACGGCCTGGGTTTCGACCTCGCCGGGATCGCGCGGCTCGGGCCCGCGGAGACGGCGGACGCGTTCGAGGCGTGGGTGGACGCCGGGTACGCGGGGGAGATGCACTACCTCGCGCGCGGCGCCGAGAAGCGGCGCGACAGCCGCCGGCCGGTCGAGGGGGCGACGAGTGCGATCGTCGTCGCGATGGACTACGGCGGGCGGGAGCCGGCCGGCCCCGTCGCCCGCTACGCGCGCGGCGACGACTACCACGACGTGATGGTCGAGCGGCTGCGCGAGCTACACCGGTGGATCGAGGGCGAGGTCGGCCGCCCGATCCGTGGCAAGGGCTACGTCGACACCGGCCCCCTCCTCGAGCGTGATCTCGCGCGCCGGGCCGGGCTCGGCTGGTTCGGCAAGAACACGAACCTCGTCAACCCGCGCCTCGGCTCCTTCTTCTTCCTCGGCGCCCTGCTGGTCGAGCTCGACCTGACGCCCGACGCGCCGTTCGAGGCCGACCGCTGCGGCAGCTGCACGCGCTGCCTCGACGCCTGCCCCACCGGCGCCTTCGTCGCCCCGCGCACGCTCGACGCCACGCGGTGCGTCTCGTATCTCACGATCGAGCAGAAGGGGGCGATCCCGGAGGAGCTGCGGCCGCTCGTCGGCGACCTGCTGTACGGGTGCGACGTGTGCCAGGATGTGTGCCCGTACAACGTCAAGTTCGCGCAGGCCCTGCCCGACGACTCGCCGTACGCTCCGCGTGCGGCGTTAGGCAGCAAGGACGTACGCACGCTCGCCCGCGACTTGTTAGGCATGACACAGCAGACGTTCAGCGCCGCCTTCAAGGGCTCGCCGATGAAGCGCGCGAAGCTGCGGGGACTCAAGCGCAACGCGGCCGTGGTGCTCGGCAACGTCGGCACGACGGACGACGTCGGGCCCCTTGGGCGCGTGCGCGACGAGGAGCCCGACGAGATGGTGCGCGAGCATGCGGCGTGGGCCCTCTCGCGGCTGGAGCGCCGGTAGGAGACCCACTCCGCGACGTCGCAGGTTGTCAATCCTTCGTCACGTCGGCACAACGACCGCGTCGCGCGCCGGCGTCGGCCCTCAGTGATGCCTGGCGTGGTGCTGGTGCACCACTGCGTGCCCGCGGCCGCGGGAGATCAGCCTCCGGTTCACCGGGAAGGCGGCCGTGCCGGCGATCAGGAGCGAGACGATGAGGCTGCGCGAGAAGAGCGGCGTGTCGAGCCCCGTCCAGCGAGACGCCGCCGAGAATGCCCTTGGCCGTGGGCTTCCACCGTCGCAGGACGGCCGGGTCGCGCCCCTCCCCTCTTGACAGCTACAGGAACACGCCGCACCTTCCTCTCGACCTCGACAGGAATCCCTGGCGCTCGCCGGAGCCCCGTGACCGCTCGATCCCAGACCGACGCCCTGCGGGGCTCGCTGGATCTGCTCGTCCTGAAGACGCTCTCGCTCGAGCCCATGCACGGCTGGGGGATCAGCCAGCGCGTCCAGCAGATCTCCGACGGCGTGCTCGAGGTGAACCAGGGCTCGCTCTACCCCGCCCTCCAGCGCCTCGAGAAGGACGGCTTCATCACGAGCGAGTGGGGGACGACCGACAACAACCGCCGGGCGCGCTACTACCGCCTCACCGCGGCCGGCCGCCGCGCCCTGGGGGCGGAGCTCGAGAACTGGCGCCGCTTCGCCGCCGGCCTAGAGGCTGTGCTGCGCACGACCTGAGGCGCCGCGCCGGCGAGTGAATCCTTCCGCGCGCCCGCCCGTACTCCTCTAGACAGCAACAGAAGAACGCCCGCCTTCCCCTGATCGCCCGGAGTATCGCATGCGTTGGATCGATGCCGCCCGCGCCCGCCTGAAGCTCCTCGTCTCCCCGCACGCGGCCGAGACGCGCATGAGTGAGGAAATGGCGTTCCACATCGAGATGGAAACGGCCCGCCTGCGCGCGCGCGGCGTGGACGCCGGGGAGGCGCGGCGCCGGGCGCTCGTCGCGTTCGGCGGCGTGGAGCGCTACAAGGAGGAGATGCGCGACGGCCGCGGCCTCGCCTGGCTCGGCGGACTGACGCTCGACCTCAAGCTCGGCGGCCGGATGCTGGTCAAGTATCCAGGGCTGACGGTCGTCGGCGGACTCGCCATGGCGTTCGCCATCTGGGTCGGCGCGGTCGTCTTCGCGATGGTGACGCTGTTCGTCAGCCCCACGCTGCCGCTGCCGCAGGGTGACCGCATCGTCCACCTGCGGAACTGGGACGTGCAGGCGAACGACCCGGAGCCGCGCGCGCTGCACGACTTCGTCGTCTGGCGCCAGGCGATGCGGTCGATCACCGACTTCGGGGCGTGGGAGGACGTCACGCGCAACCTCACGGGGCGTGACGGCGAGGTTCGCCCGCTGCAGGTCGCGGCGATCACCGCGTCGGGGTTCCAGGTCGCCGCCACGCCGCCGCTGCTGGGCCGCGCCCTCGCGCCGGCGGACGAGCGGGCCGGAGCGCCGTCGGTGGTGGTCCTCGGCCACGACGTGTGGCGGGCGCGCTTCGCGGGCGACTCCGCGATCGTCGGGCAGACCGTGCGGCTCGGGGACGCGTACGCCACCGTGGTGGGCGTGATGCCGGACGGCTTCACGTTCCCGGTCGCGCACGACGCGTGGACGCCGTTCAGCCCGAACGTGCTCGACGCCGCGCCTCGCCGCGGCCCCGGCATCACGATCTTCGGGCGGCTCGCCCCCGGCGCGACGCTCGACGACGCGCAGGCCGAGCTGACGGCGCTCGGCCGGCGCGCGGCGCGCGAGCTCCCCGACACGTACGAGCACCTGCGGCCCCAGGTGATGCCGTACGCGCAGATGTTCGGGATGTCGCTGGCGGAGGAGGGCGGGCCCCTTCTGCTGATCCAGGTCTTCACGCTGATGCTCCTCGTGCTCGTCTGCGGGAACGTGGCCCTGCTGCTGTTCGCGCGGGCGGCGACGCGCGAGAGCGAGATCATCGTGCGGAGCGCCCTCGGCGCGAGCCGCGGGCGGATCGTCATGCAGCTGTTCGCCGAGGCGCTCGTGCTCGGCGGGGTGGCCGCCGCCGTCGGGCTCGCGGCCGCCCACGTCGCGCTGCGCCAGTGGGGGCTGCCGTTCCTGGAAGCGAACATGGGGAAGATCCCGTTCTGGTACGATCCGCGTCTCTCGCCCGCCACGGTGCTCTACGCCTGTGCGCTCACGCTCCTCGGCGCCGCGATCGCCGGCGGGGTCCCCGGGCTCAAGGTCACGCGCGGCATCGGCTCGCGCCTGCGGGCGGGCACGACCGGCGGCGGCGGCCTGCGGTTCGGCGGCGTGTGGACGGCGGTGATCGTCGCGCAGGTCGCGGTCACCGTCGCCTTCCCGGCGGTCGTCCTGCTGGAGGCGCGGGAGCTGAACCGAATCCGCTCGTACGACGTCGGGTTCGCGGCCGAGGAGTACCTCGCGGTGAGCCTCGCGACGGAGACCCCGCCGGGGGCCGACGCGGACAGCGCGAGCAGGGCGGCCCACCTCGCGGGGTTCGGGAGGGTGCTCGAGGCGCTCCGCCAGCGCGTCGCGGCCGAGCCGGGAGTCTTCGGGGTCACCTTCGTGGACCAGCTGCCGCTCACGAACTACGGCGACTACCGCATCGCCCTCGACGATTCGGCTTCCGTCGCCGCGCCGTCCGGCGCGGCGGACGCACCGGTGGGGCCGCGGCCGCTGCGCTACACGACGATCGCGCTCGTCGATCC
>Ga0307411_10000522_pt1 | contig 13532 bp, 16 predicted proteins | sample DK1Ometagenome_2_FD_203712 | JGI IMG/M metagenome (GOLD analysis project Ga0307411, IMG submission 203712) | Maize rhizosphere microbial communities from greenhouse at UC Davis, California, United States - DK15-O-1 | ecosystem: Host-associated > Plants > Roots > Rhizosphere > Soil | place: USA...
GGTGATCAGCCCGACCAGCATAGTCCAGGGAATCTCATCCCGGCGGCGCTTCCCCACCACATAGCGTTGCTCGATCTCGACCATGGCAGGGTACTTAGGATCGACGCCTGAGACGCCTGGCCGGAGGAGGATTCGGTATCCCCAATCCTTGATTCGACTGACGAGGAGGAGACGGCGAACCCGGGTCAAGGCCCGCGGGATCAGGTCACGTCCGGTGGAATCCCCGCCACACCAGGGACAGCTGTTCATCACGTCGTCGACGCCGCGACCACAATGGGGGCAGTCGCCCTCAAACCACCGCTCCTCGTTCCAATACTGGGGACGACTGCACCAGGGACAGAAGCGCATTGGGTATTGGACGCCGCCCCCACAGCCCCAGTCGCATCGGGCATCCATCCGGAATCCGCGGGGCGCCTTGAGTGGCTCCTCACTGGAGTATCCCTCCTCGTGGATGTTCGCGCCGCACCAGGGACAGGTGCTGAACGTGTCCGAGACCGCCCAGCCACACTTGAAACATTCCGCGCCGGTCACGCCCCCGATATCTGGCCACCGCTGCGCCCGTCCACACTCGGAGCAGTAGCCCATGTAGCGCTGGACCTTGTGCCCGCAGATGCAGCGCTGCTCCCGGGCCCAGGCGGGCGGCCGCCGGCGGCTACGTCCGCTCATACCGGGCGACCGCCGCATCCACAATCCGCTGGATGAAATCGCAGTATTGCATACCGGCCTTTGCTGCGGCGTTGGCCATATCATGGCCGTAACTGATGAATGGATTGGCGTTGGCTTCGAGAACCAGTACCCGGCCGTCCTCCGTGATTCGAAGGTCGAGCCGGGCGTAGTCTCGAAGCCAGAGCGCGCGATACGCGGTGCGGCAAATCTCATGGATGCGGTCGCGCACCGACTTGGCCAGTGGCCGGGCAAACACGTTTCGGATGCCCCTCCGCTCGCGGTATGACTCGTCCCATTTGGCGAACTGGGTGGCGATCCGCTCCTCCGGCCGGGTTCTGCTCTTGTCGAACGCCATCTCGGTGATCGGTAGAATCTGAAGATTGTCGTCGTTGCCGATGATGCTGACGTAGAGCTCGCGTCCATCCACGAACTCTTCGGCAATCGCCCCCTGGCCGTAGCGATCGTGGACAAAGGCTACCCGCTCGGCCAGTGCCGCCACGTCCTGAACCACGGACGCCCTCGCGATCCCGGCGGATGCATCCGCCTGAAGGGGTTTGACGATGAGGGGAAAGTTCAACGGGGGCGGGCCGTCGACCACTTCGTGCAGCCGATAGCTCGCGAATCCGGGCACCTGGATGCCGAAGTACGCCAGGACCTTTTTACTGATGGCCTTGTTCCGGGTGACCTGGAGAGCCAGCGGTGGTGCGCCGGTGTAGCGATACCCCTCCGCCTCGAGCAGTCCGGGCAGCAAATACTCCAACGACTCATCGCCACGGAATGCCTCAGCGCCGTTGAACACGAGATCCGGCTTCCACTGATTCAGGTGGCGAACGAGGTACTCCAGGTCGTCTCGCACCCCGAGAAGTCGAATCTCATGCCCGCACTCGCGGAGAGCACTGGCAACCTGGTACTCCATTTCGGGCTCATCGACCTTCCAGGCCGCCACTTCCTTCTCCATCTGGCGCTCATGGTCGGCGTGATCCCACCCGGAATACAGGGTGTCAAAAACGACGGCAACGCGCATAGTGTGTAGCAAGATTTCCGGGGTCTGTCCCTAACGCCAGCCTGCGTCTTGGCTTGTGGCCTCAACCCCGGCATCGCGAAATGCCCGCCCTTTGCCTCGAAGCGAAGCTGCAACTCGTTGTTCCCCAACGACCTAGGTCATGGCTCAACGATTGCTCCCCGGCTACGGTAGTTCATCGATCGTCAACGCCCAATCGGAATCGAGCCAAAATCAATGTGCCGACGTCTGCCGGAGACGCTGGTCATGCTGGTCGTGAGCTACCTCTGTCTGCTGCCCCCCCTTGCCGCACAGGAGCTGACCACGAGCGAGCGGGCCCAGGTGGAGGATTGGTATCGTCGCGCCCACGAACGCACCGCCGATGGACAATGGGGCATTGCCATCGGCACCATGAGCGGTCGGGTGCTCTGGAGCATCAACCCCGAGCTCGAGCTCATTCCTGCTTCTACCGCAAAGCTGTTTACCCTGGGCTTCAGCCGGGCTCGGGCGGGTGGTGGGGCACGTATTTCGACCCGCGTGATCGGGCGGGGCCGCCTCGACTCAGCCAGCGGACGCTGGCGGGGCAGTTGGCAGCTGGAGCTGGGCGGGGATCCGACGCTGGAGCGTGCCGGTCGTGCGGGGCCGTCGCTTCGGGAACTGGCCCGGCAGCTTCAAGCCAAGGGAATTCGGGAATTAGAGGGACCGCTCACGCTTACCAGCCGGACCGGTCCGGCCACCTCGCAATATCCGGCCGTGTGGTCTGCCGATTTCGTGGGGCGGCTCTATGCTCCGCCAGTCGGACCGGTAACCCTGCACGAGAACACCATCTCACTCACTGTCCGCCCGGGTCGGGACGTGGGCTCACCGCCTACCCTGGTATCCGCCTACCCTGCGGGCGTCGATCGTCTGATTCGCATGAACGCCACGACTGTGGGAGGCACCCGCCGACGACTGGCACTGATAGCCGACCCGGATGGTGGCTGGACTCTGGCCGGGACCTTGGGACTCTATGCGCGCCCGGCCGGGATCTCGGCCGTAGCGCACGAACCCGCCAGTGTGCTGGCATACTCCTGGGCCGCGGCGCTCGAGCGAGCGGGAATACGATGGATCAACCGGAATGCAGCCTTACCCTTCCGGCCCGATCTGCCCAGTGTGCTCGCCAAGGTGGAATCCGCCCCCTTCGACAGTGTGGCGGTCGAGATCAATCGCCGGAGCCTCAATATCGGCGCCGAACTGGTTTTGCAATGGGCCGCGGCGAGTCAGACTTTAGGGCCCTCACTCTTGACCCAGCATGTCCGCGAGGTCGTGGGCCCCCGGGCTCAGGTCAGGTTAGTGGACGGCAGTGGCCTTAGCGACCTCGACCGGGTGAGTCCGCTGACCCAGATGCTCTATCTTGCCCGGTACCCGCAAATGCGTGGTGGAGAGCGGTTTCCGTTGTTGCTGCCGGCCAACGGAATAGGCAGCCTTCGGAACCTCCGCCATGGGATGGGCCGAGGCGTAGTTCACGCCAAAACAGGGACCCTGGATCGGGTGGCGACACTGGCAGGGTACCTGGGACGCCCGGACGGGGTACTGGTCATCTCTCTCATGTATAATGGCCGCCGCACTCACGCAGCCCGGGCGGCCGAATGGGAGCTTTTTCGACTACTCGGAGCCGAGGGCGTCAACCTGAGCGGCGCGCTGGACAGCCACATGGGGGGTAGCAGCAGTCAGGAAGAGGAGGCCGACACGGCCCAGGTGTTGCGGTAACTCGAAACATCTTTGCGGCCACTGGTGCGACTGCCCGGGAACGAGCATTATCTCTCCCTCTCCCCAGCGCGGCTTGGCCGCAGTACATCTGTTAATGTGGAGCTGGTATGGATTCGACGGCCCGCCAGGCCAGACTTAAGCCGGAATTCGCTGAGCTATATCCGCCGCTCACCGCTGATATCTGGGAGCCCGCTGCGGAAATGGGCGCCCGGGTTTTGCTCTGGCAGTTGCAGCAGCGCGGGACCGAAGCGCTGGGAACCCGTCTGCTGGATGAACGTCACTTCGAGTTTAGAGGTGGGTGGCATAGGGGGCAGGAGACCGATCTCCGAACGCGAGTGTGCGATCCCGCCTTCAACGGTCCGGTGTGAGCCAATACGGGTCTAGTACTGTTCGATCAGCCCCGTCGCCAATCGCTCCAGAGCCCGCTTCACAATCGACCGCTTGCGCCATTCCTCCAGCATGATTTCGCGTGAGCGCTCATAGTCCGCAGTGAGACCCTCTTCGATGGAGCGGGCCAGACTCCGGTCGGCGATTCCCAGCACGTTCTCCTCGTTGATCTCCATGCTGCGCTCGTCCAGGTTGGCGGACCCCACGATACTCCAGATCCCGTCGATTGCCACCGTTTTGGCATGCATCATCGAAGCCTGGTATTCGAAAATCCGGATGCCCGCTCGGAGCAACTCTTCGTAATAACTGCGCCCCGCCAGTTGAACCGGCACCGCATCCGTGTGATTGCCGGGAACCAGGATCCGCACATCCACGCCGCGCCGGGCGCGATCGATGGCGGCTTTGCGCAAGCGACGATCCGGGATGAAGTAGGAGTTGGAAATCCAGAGGCGCTTGCGCGCATTACTGAAGCTGAGCCAGAACAGGAGGCGGATCGGCTGGAGCGAATCTGACGGGGAGCTCACCACCGACACGCCGCAGAGACCCCGTCCCCCTTCCAAGGGGGGGAAGAATTTGGGCCCCACGAGCACCTCGCCGGTGCAGTATACCCAATGCTCCGCGAAGGCAGACTGGATCCCTCCGACCATCGGCCCGGTTATGCGGGTCATGCTGTCGCGCCACTCGTGTCGGTTGCGGACGTTTCCCTTCCATTTCTTGGAGACCGCTGCTCCCCCCGTGAAGCCTATCCGTCCGTCAATGACGATGGCGCGCCGGTGGTTCCGGCGATAAATCCGAACCAGATTCCGCAGGCCCAGGGGACGGAACCGCTGCAGTTTCACGCCTGCCTGAGTCAAGTCCGTACGATATTTTTTGGTGAGCTTAAGTCCGCCGAACCCATCGAGTAAAACTCGCACGTCAACGCCGGCACGCGCGCGCTCTTTGAAGGCCTCCATGAACTCACGGCCGACCTCATCGGGCTCGAAGATGTAGGTCGCAAAGTTTATGGTCTCACGGGCTCCGCGAATCGCCTCCAGCATGGCAGCGAAGAACGCATCCCCGTTTTGCAATACGGTTGCCTCGCCTCCCTGGAAGACCGGACCGTTGAGAAACGAGGCCACGGCGGGGACGAACTCGTCGGATTCAGGGGCGGCATCGAGTCCGATGCTGAATTCAGGGGAGGGCCAGTCCGGGAGAAAGAGGGCGCCGAACACCCCGACCAGTCCAATCACACCGATAATGATCAAGGCCCAGGCCCACCAGGAAAGGTCCGCTCCGAAACCAAGCAATTCACTCATCCGTTGTCCTCGTGGGTTGCAAATCGAGCCGGGCTAGCAGCGGGTGGTGATCGGAGCCGAAGACACGAGCGCCTCGGTCCAATGGGTGCTCGTCCAGACGCCGTACGACGGCCCGACGCACCGCACTACGGCCGTTTCTGACCAGGACGTAGTCGAGCACCAGGCGGGGAAGGGCGTGAAAGGTATGACGCCAGGGGGGAGTGGAGGGTGGCACTTCGAAGGTGAAGCCATTCTCCGCGAGCAGCCGCCAGGCGGGCTCATAGCGGCCTCTGCCCAGATTCAGGTCAGCGCCCAGTACCACGGTGTCGTCGGGGACCGAAGCGACGAGGTGGCGAGCTTGGAGCTCCCGACCGGTGGCGCCAAACCACTGCGGCCCGGGTGGCCCCCGCGGGTCAAAGTGAGCGCTGACCAATCGGAGCGCGTGGCCACCAAGGGTCAGCCGACCCGTGACCGCAACCCGGCGCTGCAGAACGAGCGGCAGCTCGAAGGCGTGCGCATCGTCCAGCGTGAGGCTGGAGAGGATGGCGTTGCCCCGGTCGCTGGGCAATCCACCATTCCGCATGGAAGGGGCGTAGCGCAGGCTCAAGCCGAGATGGTGGGCGGTCTCGACCACATCTTCTTGCGGGCCGGTCTGGGCCACCAGTATTCGGCCCGACTGACCCGACGAAACCGGTGGTATCGTTGCGTCGCTGCGGTTGGCTTCCTGAAGGAGCACGACGAGAGGGAGGTCTGGATCCGCTCCCTGATCCTGGTAATCACCATTCCGAATGCGGGAGACGACCTCGCGCAACCGGCCCCGCCCGATCCACACATTCCAGCTGAGGACAAGCAGACTCGCCTGGTCACCCTGTCTGCGGCCTGAGGGAACGACATCCAGGGCAATGGGAGCGCCGACGTTCTGGCGCCAGGCACTCAGTCGCTGCTGGGCATCCTCATGCTGATGAATGAGGCTGAAGCCGCCGGGCGCCGCCAACTCCCTACCGCGCCACCTTCAGGCGGTTCGTGACCTCTCGCACGCCGGTCACCGAGTTCACCAGGTCCTCCGCGAGCCAGCGGGCGTCGCGGCTCTCGACGTTCCCGGTGAGCGTCACCTCACCGGCTTCGACGTGCAGCTCGATGTGGGTGGCGTCCAGATCCGCACTATTGCTGAGCAGCTCCCAGATCTCCTCGTGAATCTTGTCGTCGGAGCGGCGGTGGAATTTCGCGCTCTGACCCGCATGCGAACCACCCGCTTTGCGGCGCTCGGCGCCACTCTGCCCTTCACCCCAGGTCATGGCCTACTCCCCGCCTTTGCTCAGAACCAAGCGTCGGGCCGCTGTGCTTGCGCCCGCCTTATTGAAGCCGTGTGTATTTTCCAACTTGTCGCGGACGAAGCCGGCCCGCCAGCCCTTAGCCAATCACCTGGAGCTCCATCGAATGAAGGCAACCGATATCCGTCGCGGGCATGTCATCTTTTTTGAAGGGCAGCCCTGCAGGGTGATGGAATTCACCCACCGGACTCCGGGAAATCTGCGGGCCTTCGTGCAGGCACGCATGCGAAACCTGAATACCGGCTCCACCTTCGAGCACCGGTTCAGTGCCACGGAGTTCATCGAAGAGGCGCGGCTCGACACCAAGCAGCTCCAGGTCCTGTATCGCGACACGGCTGGGGTGCACGTAATGGATGCCGAGACCTACGACCAGTATTCACTCAATGACGAAACCGTTGGCGATCAGGGGCAGTGGCTGGAGCCAGGGATGACCTTTCAGGCCGAGTGGCTCAATGGACGGCCGATTGCCATCGAGCTACCCGCCGTTGCCGAACTGGAGGTCGTGCAAACCTCCCCGGTCATGAAAACGGCCACCAAGACCGCCAGCACCAAGCCCGCACGGCTGAGCAATGGGGTCACGATTCAGGTCCCGGAGTTCATCAGCGAGGGCGAACGGGTCCGGGTCAATCCGCGCGAAGGTGTGTATCTCGAGCGAGCGAAGTAAGTCCCTCTCCCAGCCACAATTCTTTCGTCTCGCCCTGGCCGGCGAGGCTGGTTTGCTGTTACTGGCGTGGGGGCTGGGCCGCTGGCTCGAGGTTTCACCGGGAGAGCACCTTCGGCTCGTTCCGGGCAGCATCATATGGGGTCTGGTCGCCACTGTCCCGCTACTGCTCGTGCTGGCATGGATGCTCAGATCTCGTGTCGCTGCGGTTCGCAATCTGGTGAATCTCGTTACCGAGCAGGTCGGACCGCTGATAGCTCGATGCACGGTGCTGCAGCTCGGCTGCCTGGCTGGCGTTGCGGGCATCAGCGAAGAAGTGCTGTTCCGAGGTGTAGTCCAGCCCGGCATCGGTCGCTGGCTCCCTGAGAGTGGAGCCCTGGTGCTGACCAGCCTGATGTTCGGGCTGGTTCACGCTGCCAGCCGGCTATACGCCCTCTTTGCCGCGCTCATGGGACTGTACCTGGGCTCGCTGTTTTTGCTTCAGCGCAGCCTTATTCCCCCCATTCTCGCCCATGGTCTCTACGACCTCGTGGCCCTGGCTATGGTTGCGGCCCGCTACCGCAACAGCCAGAGCTAGATTCCGGCATGGATGCGATCGATGCCATCGTGAGCCGCACGTCGGTTCGCCGCTTTCGTCCCGATCCTGTGCCCCGGAACACGATCGAGCGTCTGCTCGAGTGTGCCGTGCGGGCGCCGAATCACAAGCTTACCGAGCCTTGGCGCTTCGTGGTTCTTACGGGGACGGCCCGCGACCGATTTGCCGAAATTCGGGCCCGTCACCGACTCAAGCGCTTCGCCGACCCGGCAGGCTCGGACGCGCAGGCTGCCGCCGAGAAGGTGCGGCGCGAGTCGCGGGATACACCGGTGTACATCGTGGTGATGACCGCGGTCAGTCCGGACCAGATCACCCGGGAAGACGACTATGCCGCCGCCATGATGGCCATCGCCAACTTGATGACTGCAGCACAGGCGTGCGGGCTGGGCACGTATCTTCGAACCGGGGGGGTCATGCAGGATCCCGCGCTCCTGCAGCTGGCTGGCGTTCCGGAGAATTTTCGGGTGGTGGGTGTCGTGTCGCTGGGCTATTCCGCAGAGGAGGCCATTCCTCGCCGGCGAAAGCCTGTCGCCGAGCTTACCCGCTGGCTGGAGTGAGCTGGATCGTCTCGTCGGGGAGTAGCTGCTCCAGCGCAACCGCATCCCTGATGGCGAAGCCCTCCCAGTCGTTGTTGAAGTAGACGAACACCTCCTTGCCCGCGCCCGATAGCGCGCGTATCTGCCCAGCCCAGGTCCGGATCTCCTCTCGGGTAAACCCACCCCTCGGCTCCTGTCCTCGATGAAACCGGATGTAGGTGAACGGCGCGGTCGTTATCCGGTCGGGGTGGAGGCCTCCTCCCACCGGAATGCAAAGCGCCACCTGGTGTTCCGCCAGCATCCGGTAGACATCGACCGAGTGCCAGCTGGGGTGGCGGAACTCGAGAACCCAGCGGCGGCGCCGGGTCGAAAGCAACGCCAGAAATGCTTGCAGGCGGCCTACATCGATCTGCTGGTTGGGTGGAAGCTGGAACAGGATGGGCCCGAGCTTGGAGCCAAGCCGGTCGGCTCGTTCCATGAAAAGTGCCACCTCGTCCGCCACGTCCTTGAGGCGCTTGATGTGGGTGATGTACCGGCTCGCTTTCACGGCAAACAGAAAGCCATCCGGGGTAGCCTCTCGCCAGCGATCGAACATCTCCGGCGTGGGCAGGCGATAGAATGAATTGTTCAGCTCAACGGTGGGAAATCGGGTCGCAAAGTAGGCCAGTTCATCCCGGACCTTGAGTCCGGCTGGGTAAAACACCCCCCGGCGCCAGTGCCGGTAGACGTACCCCGAAGTGCCGATCCAGATCGTGCGGCCACCGGACATGCGCCAATATACCGTTGCAGCCGCCCGAGTTCGGGAGTAAGATTGCGAGCCCTCTCCCTTCACGCGGGTACCTGCCGGCGTGAGACACATCACCGCACCGGACAGCGGGGGGGTGAAAGCCTTGAGGGCTGGATGCCACGGGCCGGCCTGGCCGCGCCCGAGTTAGGCCCAGGCCAGGACGACTTTTCCATCTAAGGGAGGCTCAGATGAGGACGGTACTCACAGCATTGGCGCTAGTCGCCGGTTTGGCCGCGTGCAACACCCGCGGCGGCGAGGACACTGCCCGAGTCGGCGAAGGTACCGACACGAGCGTGATGACGCGGCAGACGCAGGATACCACCATCGTTGAGAGCGATACTACGATGAGGGTGGAGACCGACACGACCGTGAAGGAAGGCGACGTCAAGCGGGACACAGCAAAGCACTAGCAAACCTCAGGGCGCGTTGCCCAATTGGTGATCCGCCCGCCGGCGCCGGCTAATCCCGGCGCCGGGCAGGTTTTCCCGCAGGCTCCTCTCTAAAAGGCAAGCACTCTCCACCGTGTCACAACCACAGCGCTCCTCCCGCTCCGAGCAGATCCTCCTGTTTGGGCGAAATTTCCTGAAACATCCCAAAATGCTCGGCAGTCTGATCCCGAGCTCCCGTTTCCTGGTCAATCACGTGCTCGCCGAGGTGGACTGGGACCGGGCGCGGGTGTTCCTCGAGTATGGCCCCGGGGTCGGCACCTTCACGCGGGAGATCCTTCGAAGGATGCGGCCCGATGCCGTGCTCATTGCGCTGGAGACGAACTCCGACTTCGTGCGGTTTCTAAAGGGCAAGCTCCGGGATGACCGCCTGCATGTTATTCATGGCTCGGCGGCCGATGCCGATGCCGCGCTGGCCCGGCTCCAGCTGAACCGCGCCGATTACGTCTTGTCGGGCATTCCATACACGACGATGCCCCCGGAGCTGCGCAGCGCGATCCTGCGGACCACCCACTCGGTTCTGGATCCCAACGGTGCATTCCTGGTCTACCAGTTCACCCGCACGGTACTGCCGTACCTGCGACAGGTGTTCGAGTCGGTGCATCAGGATTTTGAGCCGCTCAATGTGATGCCGGCCCGGCTGTTCTACTGCCGGCACCACGTTGAACGCGCCTCAGAGAACGGCGGCCGGGGTGGTACTAACGGCTCTGCGCGACCGAAGTCTCGTCAGCCCGCGGCGCCTGATCTGACTGGGAGTGCCAGATCTGCTCGATCGTCCGGCTGATCTCCGGCAGGACATCCTCTCGTACCGGCAATCCATCCTCGCGCAGGAAGCGCACCACTGTTCCGGGAATCACATTATGGAGCAGAGTTACGGCCTGTGCGTAGTCAGCAAAGTGCTGCCGGGCCAGCTCAGCCACCTCCCGCTCATCCAGCGATAGCGCGGTGGTATGGAGCATGACATAGCCGATTGTTGCCAGACTCAACGCGGTATAATCGTCTCGCAGGTTCTTGGGCAGCCCTTCCGTCCGCACCAGATCCACGGCAGCCGCACCGAGGCCCAGGAGCGCCGAGCCGGCGCGTTTAATGGCATCGGCTGCTCCCCGCGCATTACGCCGATCGCTCAGCTCCTTCAGGTCGGACACGTGCTGTTCCACCTTTCGCAAAATCTGGCGCAGGTCGCGGGTAACCTCCGGATAGTCTCCCAGGTCTTCGAGCTGGCCGCGCACGGCCTTGCCGATGTGCTCCTCGAGCGACAGCATATCCGTGATATAGCTGTTTATCGCTTCATCCTTGTCTCGTGCCACATTAACCTCCTGTTAAGCAGTTGAAACGCGGGCACTCGGCCCGGTGATGAATTGGTTGGCAGGTGCCACAAATGCGGGAGACACAATGCGAGATAGGGGAGCCTGGTTCTGTGCCGACGGTCACCTTGAAAAGCGGAGCGGTAGCGCTCAGTGACCTGGTATTTGGGTGCCCATACCGTAGCCAATGGCGGGATCAGCATGGCAGCCCTCCGAGCCGGGAATGCCGGCATGAAGGCACTCCAGATTTTCACCGCACCACCGCAATACTATGGCGATAAATCCACCATGAAGCCCGACCGGGTGCAGCGATTCCGCTCCGCGCTCGATCAGGCCGGGATAGCCCCCGAGCACGTGGTGGTACACGCTGCCTACGTGCTGAACACCGCCAGCGAGGATGAGACCAAGTGTGCTCGCGCCAGGGCCGGCCTGCTGAAGGAGCTGGAGCGCTCCACCGCGCTCGGCGTGGCCGGGGTCTGTTTCCATCCCGGGGCTGCTCTCACCGGCGATCGGGAGGCCGCCGCCAAGCGCGTGGCCACTGCGATCACCGAAGCACTGGACCGGGTTGATGGCGAGACGCGAATCCTGGTCGAGAACACTGCGGGTGCCGGCACCACACTGGGCCGCACGGCGGCTGAAGTGGGTGCCATTCTCGACGGCGTGCCGGCGCGGCACGGCGGTAGAGTCGGCTATGGCTTGGATACCTGCCATCTCTACTCCTCGGGTTATGACATTACCAAATCGGAAGGTGATCTCCACCGGATTCTCGACGAGTTCGAGGCGGCGGCCGGATGCCCTCCATCCTTTTTCCATCTCAACGACAGCGAGGGCAGTTTGGGGTCGAACAAGGATCGACATGTCCTTCTGGGAGAGGGAAAAATCGGAAGCACGCCTTTTGGATGGTTGCTGCACGACCCGCGGGCGCGGAATGTTCCTCTTATCCTGGAAACTCCTCAGCAAAACTATGACGTCGCCGACGATGACCCGTCACCTGATCCGTACGACCGCGTAATGATGGAGCTGCTCAGCGGCCTGATGTAGCTGCCGGCCGCAGGTCGCGGTACATGTTGGCAGATCCGTCGCTGCTCCGACCGACCTCACGCCGTCCCACCCGGCTCGGCTCCGTACAAGTATTTCACAGGTAGGCTGCAAGCCCTTCCCCCGCAAGGCATCAGGGGCGCGTCGCTTTTTTTGACAGAGGGTGTGCCCGGTTCTTGCGAGGCAGCCTGCCCTATGCGGGATTTCCCTGGAAAGGAATCGGCGGTTCAACTCAGCCGGCTTCGTCGCGAATGGAATCAGCTCAGGAGGCCGAGCCGGCCCTTCCTGACGCTTCTGGCTGCTGCGAGCTTTGCGGGAGCGCTCCTGCTGACTCCCTCCGCCCAGCTGAGGACTCCGACGTGGACCAGCGTCGCCACCACTCGTGGACCGTTCCCGCGCGCACGGGCGCTGCGGTTGCCATCGGCGCCGATCGACAGTCTCGGCCTGGAGCGGGAGGTGGTTGCCCGATATGACCACCTCCCGCTGGCTCAGATCCTTCGCCGTACGGGGAACCCGGAAATTGCCAACCGTGTGGCCCGCGCGATCGTGAAGGAAGCCCGCCAGCTGCAACTCTCTCCCAGCTTATTGGCCGGGGTGCTGCTGACCGAGAACGCCCGACTCGAACCCGAAACCATCAGCCATCGAGGTGCGATCGGGCTCATGCAGGTCATGCGATTTCATGCGGGAGTATACGACTGCGATTCCGACGACCTGCTCCAGGTCGAAGCGAACATCTGCCATGGGTCTCGGGTCTTCGCCAGCTACCTCAAGCGAACCAGGGACGTGCGATCCGCCCTCCTCCGGTACAACGGATGCATCCGGAGTCGGGCGACCTCGAGCTGCCGCCGCTATCCCTCGAAAGTGCTGCGTCAGGCAGAGGAAGTCAGGCACCAGCTCCTGCTCTACCTCCCGCGGCAGAAGCTCAGCGGCGCCTAAACGACCTCAGCTGGTTGCCTCGCTCTGATCCGGAGGTGTTGTGCCGGCTCTCGTTTCCGCCTTAGGCTGGGTAGTGGCGCCTTCCCGGCCCTGGCGACTGCCGCCTCGCTGGAATCGATCCCACTGATCCGTTGCCCGCCGCCGCACATCCGTAGCTGCCTCCTGGACCCGGGTACGAACCGGAGCTGCCCGGTCGCTGGTCAGCATGTAGGTGGCGGCGACCCCAGCAGCAAGGGCGAGGAGCGATCCGAACCGGCTGGAATCATCGTCCTCTTCCTCATCGGCGTCACGGATGCGCTCCTTGGCACGCCCCCAGCGCTCTTCCCACTCGTCCCCCGCATCTTCTCTCAGCCGAGCGAGTCGCTCCCCGGCCCGTTTGCGGGCTTTGCTCCCGGCTTCCTGAACCTCTTCCAGGCTTTCGCCGACACCTTCACCGAGCGATTCGAGCCGCTTCCGGAGCAGCGTGCGCGTCTTGCTCCCCGGCTGCGGGGCGGCCAACAAGCCAATGCCCACTCCGAGAAGGGTTGCCAGGAGCAGCGATCCGGGTCCGGAACCCTGCCGACCACGCTCCGCTATCCAGGGGTCGTATGAATCATCCATCCTGCGTTGCTGTGGGTTCATGAGCCCTCCAATCGCCGCCCGGCAGGGGGGCCAGCGTTGACTGACAGGGTGAGCGAGCGTGTTTCGGATCTGCCAGGCCGAAACCAGTTGCGTGCGCACACTAATACATCGCCCACGGGAGCGAAATGTCTTGCATTACACCGCTGGCGGTCGAAAAACGCAGTCTTTTGCAGCGGCCATGTTGGACCAATTTGGGCCGAG
>Ga0307411_10000523_pt1 | contig 13516 bp, 10 predicted proteins | sample DK1Ometagenome_2_FD_203712 | JGI IMG/M metagenome (GOLD analysis project Ga0307411, IMG submission 203712) | Maize rhizosphere microbial communities from greenhouse at UC Davis, California, United States - DK15-O-1 | ecosystem: Host-associated > Plants > Roots > Rhizosphere > Soil | place: USA...
CGGGTTGCGTGAGAACCCACCCAGGCCGAACGTGCCGTCGTTGCGCACGCCCATGCGGATCGCGTAGCCGTCGTTCCAGAACGTCGCGCCGGCCAGGCCGCCATCACCCCCGCCCGAAGAGCGGAAGATGTACGAGCCGTTCGCGCCGTTGCCTGCCGCCATCGCCATGTTGATCGGGGCGCTGGAGATCTGACCCACGTTGCTGTCGCCACCGCGCAGGACCCAACGACCGTCGCCCGAGGAGTCGGTGGCCAGCACGCCGATGTTGGAGTTGTCGATCGTCACTGCCACACGGGTGCCCGTCCAGCCGATCTTCACGAGGTTGCCCAGCTGACCGACGCCCGTGCCTTGCTGCACCGGGGTGTAGGCAAGCTTCGGGTGGTAGTACGTGTCGCCTTGCGTCTTGGTGAGGTACTGCTTTTGCGTGAGCAGTGACACCACCGCGAGCTTGACCGCGTTGTCCGGCACCGCCGTCAACATGAAGTTCAGACCCGCCGAGGTCAGAGCGTCCGTGTTGTTGTTGTCGTCGTTGGCTGTGGAGCCGAAGTTCAGCGCCACCTTGCCTTGCGTGATGTCGGTGGCCACCGGGATCAGTCCCTCGATGGCCGCTTTCGTCAGGTAGGGTGTCATGTAGCGGTTGTTCGCCACGCCCGCTTGCGCTTCTGCAAGAGAAGCCACGGGGTAGTTCTGAACCTGACCGAGACCGGTCTGCTCCGCGGTCGTGCCGTGCGGGTTGCTCTGGTCAGCGATGTGCGCTGCGAGTGCGTCGCCCTGCGCATCGATCATCGCAATGATCGCGTTGTCACGCGCATCGATGTACTGGTAGATCGTGTCGTGCGAGACGGCGTCACCCATCAGGATGGCGTCACGGATACGGTCCAGGGCGTGGACTTGGTACTCGAACCCATAGATGTCCCCGATGTCGTGCAAGTGATGCGACGGCGGGTATTCGCTTGGCTTGTTGATGATCGCACCCCACTCCACCGGACGGTCGTCCAGGTTCAGGGCTTCGATCTGCTGGATGATCGCCGTGGCCGAACGGCTGTACTCACCACCCACGCACTGGTAGGTGAGCTTCACGTTGGCCGAGACCGAAGGGTCCGTGATCAAGATGATCGCGCACACTTCCTTGCCGAACATCCCGGTGGGCACTTCGTACAGCTCAGCTGCGAAGTACTGCACACCTTTTTCGAGGATCTGGTTGTTGGACACGTCCGTGACCACCAGCGACTCGGTATAGAACGCGCCGTATTCCGGAGCAATCGCACGGGTCTGCCGCGCCACCAAGGCGTGGGGTTCGTCACTGACGAGGTTATCGGGACTCGTACCCGTTGGGTCCAACGGATAACGAATGACTTGGGGGGTAGGCATTTGGAAATAACTCCGAAGATTTTATCTGGGTGGCCGCATGAGCTATCGGCTAAAGGGCGGGAGCCGAAGCCCCCGCCCTTGCTTATGGTGCCACAATGGCGTCGCGCAGATCCACGAACGCTTGCGTGAGCGAGGTGAGCGCGGACTCGGTGTCCGTGCGCAGTGCCGTCACGTCGGCGGTCGTAGCCGGCAGGACTGTCGTGGCGTAGATGATGCCTGCGGGTTCGTTGACCTCCGGAGGGTCCTCGACGTTCACCGAAGCAGCCGATGCGCCCATCAAACGGAAAACGTTCAGCGGCGAGCGCGTGGCGTCCGTTTTAGCGAACACCTGCATCACCCCTGCGGTGCCGTCGTACAGGTAACCGAAGCTCAGACGGTTGTCCGTGCCCGAGACCTTGGCGGCAGCGATCGACGGAGCGATCATCAGCGGGTCCAGCGGGTTCTTGTACGTCACGTTCACGTGGTACACGGCCGAGCCATTGGACAGCGGTGAGTCCGCACCCGCCACGAGGAAGGTGAGGTCCTGCGGGACCGGGCCCGTGTTGAACACACCCACGGCAACACCGATGCGCGTCCAGCGGAACAAAGGCGTGCCGGTGTCGATGCGCTCGATCGCCGGGTACACGTCCACCACCGAAATGCCTGCAGAGGCCTGTGCCACCACCTGCGCGAAGGTCTTGCCGTCCAGCAGCATCGCGTTGGCCGAAGTACCCGTGAGGATATCGGTCTTCGCAGCCGCGTACGTCAGGCCATCGAACAGGGTCGAATCCGCGGCCTTGCCCGTGAGGATATCGGCCTTGGCGGTTGCGTAGTCCTTGCCGTCGAACTTGGCGCTGTCGCCCGACTTGCCAGCCAGGATCTGCGCGGTCACCTGAGCGAGCGTGAGGCCTTCGAAGTGGTTGGTGTTGTCTGCCACACCACCCGAGAGCGTGTCCACGAGGTCCTGGTAGGAGTGACCTTCCAGCATCGCGGAGTTGGCAGCCGTGCCCGTGAGGATCTGCGCCGTGAGCTCACCGATGGTCATGTTGCCCAGACGGATCGAGTTCGCAGCCGTACCCGTCAAGGTCCAGTCACGGTACTCCACCGGGGTGCGACCGTCGAAGCGGTTCGTGTCGTAGGCCACGGCCAGACGACCGAGCTTGTCCAGCAAGAGCGTGTCGACCTGACCCATCGTGTACGCGCCCGTTTGGTTGGCGGTCGTGCCGTGCGGGTTGCCCGTGTTGCTGGTGTGAGCCAGCAGGGGCACCAGGGCGCGGTCGTTCAGCTGCGCGTAGGACATGTCCGGGGTCATGTAGCGGTTGCCCGCCAGACCCGCCACGGCTTCTGCACGCGTGGCTACGGGGTAGTTCTGCACGAGGCCCAGCTCGATCTGTTCCTTCGTCACCCGGTGTGGGTTGCCGAAGTCAGCCAAGTGGAGCGTGAGGCCCGCGTCACCGGTTTGGCGCAGCACGTCCTCGATGCCTTGCAGGGCTTCCAGGATCTCGGCCTGGCCCACCATGTCCACCAGATCCCACTCGTGGTCGATCGGGGGGAAAGAGATGGGCATGTCCACGACTTCGTCCCACGCCGTGATGCGCGGGTTGTGCAGCCGGTCGGCCAAGATCTCAGCGATCTTGCTCTCGTCCTGCGTCCAGATACCGCCCAGCGTCTGGTACTCGATCTCGATCACGCCGGTGAGCTGCAAATCCGTGAAGGAAATAGAGCCCGCCACCGGCTTGGCGCAAGCGCGCGACGCCGAAATGAATTCGTGCGTGCAGTAGAAATGGATGCCCTCGGTCAGGACGGAGACGCTGTTGTCCAGAGCGCGGTGTTTGACCACCAGACCTTGGGTGAAAAACGGTGCCCAGCGCGGCACGATGAAATGGTAATCCCGAAAGTTCGCGGCAGTGAGCACGTGTTGCTCACCGACGATTTTGTTGGACAGCAACTCCCCGGTCGGGTCAAACGGGTAAGCCAGATTATTCAGGTCTGTCGGCATGGCGGTGATCCCTACAGGGTAAAAAACTAATGGTATGTTCAAGTCAAGCGACTATATTATTCGGCAATTCACAAAGGCAACGGATCATGTACACCCTCCTTTCGGCCATCGGCGAACCGCGCGACGGTGAAAGCCGCTGGCGTTCCATCGAGATCGGCAACATGCAGTTGCCTGACATTTACGCGAATTACGAGAACGTGTTCGCGATTTTGTCCAACAGCTTCTTCACCCACGAGGTGAGCTTGGATCTCGCCCTCATCCGTGACCAGTACGGCGGTCTGAGCAAGACGTTCAACCAGTTCTTGACGGACTTGGGGAACCTGGCACTGCCCACCTCCACGGAACTGCCCGTGCTCAACACCCGCTACGCCAAGTACGCGGACGGATTCCACGCAGGCTACAAGATCCAACCCACGCACCCGGTGTTCGCCCCGGACGCGCAGCTGCCCCCAGCGGACCGCACCTGGCTGCACCTGACACGTCCGGACACGGACTACGCGCTCTTCGGGCGCTCGTGTCTCGTGAGCGTGAACGGCTACTACCACCCAAGCGAGACGGACGCCACGGGCGTGTACGTGAAGGAAGGCAACAAGTCAGCCGTCCTCTCCGGCCACAACCAGCTAGGCATCTACAGCTTCCGTGAGGTGGGCACGATCCGTCAGGTCCCCATCACCGAAGAGATGATCTACAAGCCGCAGGGCGAGGGACAGATGCGCTACCGGGCACACCTGGACGTGGGCGAGGACATCTCCAACAAGAGCGTCTTTCTCGTGCTCGGGGGTTACCTGCACGCCTACGACGCGCTCACCTTCCGCCGCACGGGCGAGACCACGGTCACGGTGGACTTCAACAACCTGCCGATCCTGGAGCGCTATCAGGAAAGCCGCCACTACCTGGACTTCTCCTCGATGCCCTACGAGCGTTGGGATCGCAACGAGAGCGCGATCGCCGTGGATGACTTCCTGAGCGACGAGAACCTCACGGCCTACCTCACGCTCACGCAGTCGTTCTTCGTCATCCTGGACACGCCCAACATCTTCGTGACCAAGCAGGACATCCACCGCACCAAGATGCCTGGTGCATTCATCGCCTACACGCCCCCCATCTACCCGCTCGTGGTGGGGCATGGTCGCACAGCCAACTACTGGTACACCTACGAGGACACCCAGTACTCGGTCACCTGTGTGGACAGTTTCTTGCACGACCGGATCTTCAACAAGACCGACCCGTACAAGCAACGCAACATCGGTGACTCGCGGGTGCCGGAGACCCCGGTCTCGCACAGCCCCGGTTACTTCTTGCAAATCGGACGCGACATCTGAGCTGACGGCATAAACCCCCGCCCGACCCTCTCACAAGGAAGGTCTGGGCGGGGGTTTATGCTGCTTACTGCATCATCTCGGCAGCCGTGGGCGTCGGGATGCGCGAGAGCATCGTCTCCATCAGCGAGGTGAGCTGCATCAGGTGGGCCAGCGAGAGCTGGTTGATGTTGAGCTTCACCCAGCCTTGCGGCGTGTTGTCGGTCGCACCGCGGCGGATGTGCACGATCACTTCAGCGCTGTCGTTGGGCAGACCGTCCACGATCACGATCGCCGAAGGAGCGTGGATCAGGAACTGCATCTGGCCCGAGCTGCGGTTGCGGTAGAACCCCACAGGCCAGGTGAGCAGGTGATCGGCCGTGAGGTTCAGCACGTCGTCGTCGAACAGGTTCAGACCCGCACGACCGGGCTTCAGGGCTCCCTTGCCGTTGACCACCACGTCGGGCGAGAGAAAGCGTGCGAAGAGGCTGCCCGAGCCTTGGAAGTTGCGACGCAGGTCCTCGGTCTTCTCGCGCTCCAGCTCCGCTGCGCGGCGGGCTTGATCGGCCGTGGGGGACGGGACCGCGTCCCCGAGCAGGCTGGAGACCTGAGCGGAGAGCGTGGGACGCTGCGGCGTGACCGCGGGGGCCGGGCTGTTCGGCGGTTCGTAGGCGAGACCCGTGCGTTGGGCTGCCGCTTCGGGAGCCACGACCACCCGCGGGTGGCTCGCATCGTTCTTGAAACCGAAATCGGTGATCAGGTTCTCCGGGATCGGTGAGGCCATGGGCGCCGTGGCCGTCGGGGGCACAGCCGGTGCCGGGGCGGGTGCAGCAGCCGGCTGGTCCTCAGGCAGGGACTGGACCTGCAACGACAAACGCAACTGCATGCGCTGCATCATCGTGATCGCTTCACCCAACACATGCAGATCCTGCAGGGCTTGCGCCTTGCTGAAAGTGAGGGTGCGTCTGCCACCGGAGACAGTGGGTGCAGGGTCGAGGTTACCCACGGCCACGTGTTCGCGCAAGAGTGCAGCGCGTTGCTCCAGCTCGCTAGCTGCTTCCAGCGCCCCAGGGGGCACCAGAGCTTGAGGGACGCTGGGGTCCAGCGGACGCACAGGGGTCGGACGGTAAGGTTGGTTCATTTGACTTTCTCTTTCAACGAATGACAACGTGTTGGTTGTACTTGGTGGAGGCAGGGATGGTGATGTTGTTCGGACAGATCACACAGACTTCGGGGTTGCTGAACGCGCCGTGTGTGGCTTCGTAGTGCGAGACCATGAACAGCTGCGTGAACTGCTGCTGCTCCATCAGGGCTTTGATGGCCGCAGTGGCTTGGCTGCGGTGAGCCACGTCAAAGCTCGCCCCAAACTCGTCCAGATACAGCGGCGCTTCTGCAAGACCCAGGTAACGCATGGCGGTCACACGGAAGGCGAGGTTCACGATCTCTTGCATCCCGGTGGAGCCCTTGCTCACGTCCGAGACGACGTTGTCCTTGGTTTGCACCATGAGCGGAAACTGGTAGTCCAGCTCCGCCGTGTCGCCTTCACTCGCACAGTCTTGCACCTGCAGTGGGTACGTCCAGATCTTGCGGATCTGGGTGTTCATCTGCTTGGTGAAGCTGCGGATGAAACCGAGCAGGCCCTCTGCAATCAGTCCATCGGTGGGGGAGAGCGCTTTGACCAGCGCCTTGGCAGCTTCCTCCTGCACCTCCAGCGCGGCCACGTTCTTCTCCAGATCGGCAATGATGGCTTTGTGCAGCGTCACAGCCGAGAGCGTCTCTTCCTTGCGCACCAGAGAGTGGCGCACCTGCTGGATGCAGTGGTTGAGGGTCTCCAGGCGCAACGCTTCGACCATCGCTGCGTTCGTGCTGGTGAGGGAATGCTCCAGGCTCACGATCTGGCGCGAGAGCTCCTCGGCTTCCACGAGCTGGCGGCGCCAGTGGGTGAACTCGCGGTACTTGGCCGTGGTCTCGTTCAGGCTCGCGGTGAGCGTCTCGATCTCCAGGGCCGAGGCCGCCAAGCGCAGTTGCTGGTCCGAGAGGTTGGCATCTCCCACCTGCTCGGCTTGCTTGATGAGCTCTTCCACCTCACGCACCTTCTGGGCAATCCCGGCAGCGTCTACCTCCAGCTGCAGGTCTTGCTTGAACGTTGCGAGAGCCGTGAGCACCATCTTGGGAGCGCGCACCACGTAGTTTTCGTTTTGCAAGTGATCCCAGAACGAGCGCAACACCGGAAAAGACTGGGTCGTCCTCACATAGCTGCGGTACAGCTGGCCGTAGTCGCGGATTTGCTGGGCAAGGAGTTCGCTTTGCTCGATCTCGCGCTTCACAGGCTCCAGGGCAGCCTCTGCATTCGCGATGGTCGCTTCGAGCTCTTTGAACTTCTCGTCCGTGTAACCCACGATCCACTTGTGGCTGCACTTCGGGCAGGTGAGGTCGCCGGAGTTCTTGTGCGCTTCCAGGTGGGTCTTCTGGGACTGCAAGAACGTGAGCTGGGCGGTCTTCTTGCGCAGCTCGTCCTTCAGACGCAGAATCGTCTGCTCCACCTCCTGGAGCTTGGCCTGCGTGTAGAGCTTGTCCTCGTTGGCCGGCAGCTCACTGAAGATATCCACGAGCTGTGTTTCCACCGCGTCCAACGCCCGGGCCATCTCCCGCGGCTCCGCACATTCCAGACCAAGCGCGCTTTGCTTGAGCAGCTTCACACGCTGGGCTTGCAGGTCATCGCGCTGCGCGAGGAGGGCTTTGACACCTTCGGCGCCAGTGCGCTCCAGCACCCGCACGGTTTCCTTGATCTTCTCGTGGACCGACACTTCCTTGTTGATCAGCGATTGCTTCACGGTCGTGTCGTGTTCCAGCTGGGTGATGTAGTCCGTGATGTCCTGCACCGAGTGGAAGGTCGGGCGGTGCATCTCGTACCACTCGTCACGCAGGAGAGGGCGCTCCGGGTGCACGCCGTAGGGTGCGATGATCCGCGTGCGCAAGAGGCGCATCGACATCCGGGTGAGCTCTTCCATGCCTTCGCGGATCTCTTCCTTGTAGGAGGCTGAGGGCCGGTTCACCGGGGCGCGCTGGGACTGCAGCAGGTTCAGTTCCGTGGAGAGGTCTTTCACCTCCAGCGTGAGGCGGCGTTCCTCGTCCTCGGAAATCACCTTGGCTTGCTCGTCCACGAGACGCTTTTTGGTCCGCTTCAAAGCACCCGTGGTGTCGCGGTAGTGGTCCTTGAGCTTTTGGTACACAGCCAAGGCATAGTCGTAGGAGATGTCCGAGAGCCGGGTGAACCACACGCGGCGCTGGGCAGAGGTCATCTCCGTGAATTTGTCGCGGCCTTGGATCAGCTCGTGAATGGCTGCGTCCACGCCAAAGATTTGCTTGACCACTTCCTTTTGCACGGTGATGGTGTGGCCAGGGTTGAGTTCCTCACCGTCGCTCTCGCGCACGATGCTGTGTTGGTTCTTGGGAGAGAACCAACTACGAAGGGTGTAGGTTTCTCCGTTCTTGCGGACCTTCGTGGTCTTGGAGCCGTCCTTGGTGTAGTTCGAGGGGTCGGCAGGCAGCACAGAGGTTTCGTAGAGAAACGACGACTTGCCCGAACCGTTCGTACCGAGGATTTGCTGGACGAGCTCGTTGAATGTGACGTGAATGTAGCTCATTCCGTTGAGCTGCATCCTCTTGTAGCCGACTAGCTCTTGTGAAACGAATCGCATGTTTATGACCTGGTTCTTATCTTACAAAGGATGACGCCAGGGTGTATTTTTTAATCAGGAAGAAATAAGCCATGTCTGAAGTCTCTAAACTGAGCGTCTACTCCATCGGAGTGGTCGCTGCCAACAAAGAGCTCACGAGCAAAGACATCGAGGTGACGCCCATCGAGGACGCCCCGATGACCAACGGGGAAGTGACCGACGAGGGGATCAAAGTCACGGCCAAAGCAAGCGACACCAACGACGCGGCCTACCAGTCGGAAGTGCCCACCTCCAACACCGTCAAAGCCACGTGGCTGCCCCTGGGGTCCACCAACCGAATCACGGCTCCGGACGTGCGCCGCGGTGAGAAGGTGATCCTGTACCGCTTTGCCGACCAGGACAAGTTCTGGTGGGTGACGATGGAAGACGACATTCGCCTTCGCAAACTGGAGACCGTGGTCTTCGCGATCTCCGGCACCCGCGATGAGAACGCTGACCCCACGGCAGAGAACACGTACTTCATGGAGTGGTCCACCCACAAGAAGCTCTTCCACATCCACACCTCCAAGGCAGACGGGGAGCGCTTTGCCTACGACCTGCAGATCAACGCCAAGGATGGGATCATCATCTTGCAGGACGACGACGGCAATAGCTTCTCTCTGGACTCCAACGAGCGCACGTGGCTTCTGATCAACAAGGACCAGTCCAAGATCGAGATGAACAAGACCAAGCTCTTCATCTACACCAAGGACTTGATCCAGATGGAGACCAAGGACTACGTGCTCAAGTGCGAGACCTCGGACACCACGTCTTCGACTTCGGCCAAGCACACGACGCCGGACAATACGCTGGACGCCACGACCGCGGTGCAGACCTCAACCTCCAACACGCTCACCTCGACCACCAACCAGATCAACGCCCAGACGGGGCACCTGGGGAACTTCGGGTTGATCGGCAGCTTCACGCAAACGGGCGCAGGCGCCGGAGGCACTGGCTCCACGGCACGCTTCAAGGGTGATATCTACATGGAAGGCGACATCGACCAGATCGGTGAACACCGCTCCACGGGCGACCAGATCGCAGCCACCATCTCGCAGATGCACCACAAGCACAGCGAAGAAGGCAAGGGCGAACCCATCCCTTAAAGTCAAAGGGCATAAGAGCCAGGGCCGAGGCCCTGGCCTTTATGACGCGTCAGTCTTCGGCGGGTTCGTCGCGCTGCAGGGGTTTCTTGGGGGCACTGGTGCCCACGAAGGGCAAGTACCAGAAACGCATCATGGCGAAGAAGATGGGATTCACGGTGTCTCCGGGGGCGGGTTGGCTATCACATAGGCTTCGAGCTCGGCGATCTTGGCGAGCGCTGCATCGCGCTGCGCCGTCATCGCAAGGAGCTTGGCGCGTTCGGTCGTGCGGTTGGTGATGTTCACCTGCCGTGCGGCCTCCAGCGTGGCGTGTTCCGACTGGCTCAGATTGCCTGGGGGCGAGATGGCCACTTCCTGGATCGTGGTGTCGATGCCGAGGTTGTCCTTCACGATGGCGATGATCTGCGACTTGATGTACGTCAGATCCATGGCATCGGGAATCGCACCCATCGACACCCCCAGCACGATCGTGCGGTAGGGAATCCCGCCCTGGTCGGGCATGATCGTGATGAAGCTGGAGGGCACGTAAATCCACGAGCCTTCAGCGGCTTGCAGAGAAACGATGCACACGCCATCGGCCACGTCGGTCTCGTAGACACTGTCTGCAATGCCGTTGGCAGTGTAGTACTGCGCTTTGGGGTCTCCACCCGCAGCGACGATGTCTTCGAGTTTGCGAACGGCCACACACGTGTAGGGCACCGCCGGCAACACTTGCGCGTTGAACGGTGCAGCCAGTGTGTACAGACCCCGCGTGGAGATCGCGGGGATCAGGCTCAGGTTGGACATAGCTCAGCTTAAGGAGTGACGGGCAGGTCGATGCTGGACTTCGCTGCCACCAGGTAGTGGATGTTGTCGTAGCTCGCCACGACGTACAAGATACCGTTGCGGGTGGTCTTGGTCATCGCGAAGGGCAGCGTGGAAAACCGCGTCGCCACCTCGGCTTGCTGCAGCAGCTGGTCCAGCAGGAGGGCCCAGTTCTGCGTGTCCTGGGACTGGCGGTTGAAGTCGATGGAAGTCGACGGCACCGCGATCCAGTCAGGCACCACGTCGCTCAGGCGGAACATGTCGTCACGGTTTTCCGGGCCGCCGATCGCCAAGATGGAAAGCGACTTGTACGGGTGTCCGAACGCCGTTCCATGGTTATTGATATGCGACTCGGGGTAATCCGTGACCAGAGACTTGATCTTTGCCAGCGCCCCGGACAAATTCGCAAAGGGCGAATATATGCCAGCGGAAGTCTCCCGGTTCGGGATCGCGTACGTGTCCCAACGCGGCACGAGGATGAACTCGGTGCGCTTGAAGATATCCGGCAGGATCGGGGTCCACTGCTCACGCGTGTGCGTGGAGTTCGCCAGGATGTAGTCGACCAGCGCGTCTTTGATCGAGTCGACGTTGTTGCCTGCGGCGCCGTAGATCAGGAGACCCCACGTGGAAGGCACCCGGTGCGTGGCGTTGAGCGGGTCGACGTAGTCGTACTGGTCGATGCGCACGATGGTCTCGGGCTTGTTGCCCTTGGCCTGTTGGATCTTCTCGGCAGTCTGGGAGATCGTGCGCAGCTTGAGGAGGGCCTCGACCTGGGCTCCGGTCTTGAAGAAGTCATCCAGGTTGGTCATCGGGGGCACCACGATGATCTCGAACTCGTCGTACTGCGTGGCGAACGCGTCGTCCACGAGCCACATCTTGATCTCGTTCGCGCCGATGGAGGGGACCTTGGAGGTCCAGCTCACCCACTCGGGGGCGTAGTTGCGGTCTTCGTCGTCGCTCACGATCGGACCACAGGCGAAGTTCTCTGCCACGGCCGGGAACTCTTCGATGAGGGCGATCAGCAGCTCGTCAGCGAAGATCTCCACGCCGCTCAAGATCTTGTCGTAGATGAACTTGATCACCGTGTGCACGTGCTCCACAGCGTCCGAGCTCGCCTCGACCTTCACGTTGTCCTGCTCGCTCAGGAACGACACCAACATCTGGTTGGGTGCCACGGTGTGACCGTAGTAGCCCTTCTCACGCGAGTACGTCGCTGACTGCGGCGAGAGCTCACCGATTTTGGACACTTCGTCCGGAACGTTCACCGCCATCAGGCTGTGAGCGATGAAACCTTTCAGTGCGTACATGTAGTTCTCCTGCGACCACCACTCACCCGGGTTTGGTATGAGTCGGCTACTGCGCGTGACATTGACAAAAAATTGTAAGAGACGTAAACTTAAACCATAAAATAACGAAAGGATGTGGCATGCTGACCTTCAAAGCCATCACATTCTTCTGGCCGTTTCTCAAAGAGATGATTCTCGGCGAGAGCTCCATGAAGGATGCACTCAAGTCGCACAAGGGACGGCTGCTGCTCATCGGCGTCATTTTGCTGTCGATCGTGCTGAACGTCTTCACGATTCCCCGGTTGATCGCCATCTCGGCGGCTCACGTGGAACTGCAGCGCAAGTACGCACAGGCGCTGCGCGACACGGGCGGCATGCTGCCCCAGCCACCCGCAAGCTCCGACGAGCCCAAGGGCACCCCTTACGAAGAAACCAAGAAGTTTTTCGAGCATCTCCAAGAGATCGAAAAACAACATAAGTGACTCCCGGAGTTAAATCATGAACCACCGTTTGATTGTGCTAGGCACGTTTGCGCTCCTGCTGGGCTGCAACAGTTTCAACCGCACCGAAAGATACATGCTGCCGGCTGAGCGCGAGCAGTGGGCCCGTGAGACCATGGGTCAGCCCTCCTCCGGCTCACGCAGTGTCCAAGGCAAGGTCCAAACCAAGGACGACGACGAGGAAGACGAACCCAAGCCCGAGGTGAAGCGGCCCGTGAAGAAGCCGCCGCCCAGGGTCGTTCGCAAACCAGCTCCGACGCCTGCGCCGGTTGCCAAGGCCGTCAAGCCCACCACCTCGATGTGCCCGATGTACACACCGCCGCCCGAGGGGAAGATGCCTGGCATTCCCTTCGAGGCCTTGGAGGCGGTCAAAGGCAACCCGAGCAAGATCAATGACCTGGAGCGCCAGCACATCCTGGACCTGCGTCAGTACATCGCGGATCGCCAACGTCTGAACGAAGAAGCGCGCAAGAAATACCTGGAAGAGTGTCAGCGGATACTGGAGCGTGGTGGGAAGTAGTCTTTTTTGACGGACCCGGCACATCCTTTAGCGGGCACCGTCTCTTTAGGCGCCCTCCCATAACACCAACATCTCTTCTGGGTTCCAGACGAAGGACACGCGCAATGAGCGAAGCAGAAAAAGCGGAAAGCGTCAAGACGCCTCCCAAGGGCATCATGATCTACAGCGACGGGGGTGCCCGTCCCAATCCGGGACCAGGCGGCTGGGGCATCCACGGGTACATGTTCTCGTTGGAGCCTCCCAAGAAGGGTGCGGGCGAATCCGACAACATCCTCACCTCGCGCGGCTATATGCTCAAGTCGATGGCGGTTACCCAAGCCGGCAAGTACACCGAAGTGACGCCGATCCACTACATCGACGGCCATGGCTCCTTCTCGGAGGACGTGACCAACAACGTCGCCGAACTGGCGGCAGCCACCAACGCGCTGCAGCACGCGGCCGACTACGACGTGCAAAGCGTCTTGGTGCTCACCGACAGCGAGTACACCCGCAAGGGCTTGGAGAGCTGGGTGAACGGCTGGCAGCGCAACAACTGGCTCAAAGCCGACGGGTTCCCTCCGGCGAACGTCGAGTACTGGAAGCGTCTCGTGGAAGCACGCGACGTGTTGAAGAACCGCGGCGTGGACGTGAGGATCGCTTGGGTGCGTGGGCACGACGACGACCTGGGCAATGAGATGGCGGACAAGCTCGCCACCATCGGGGTGATGGCCTCCCAGCGCAAGGAAGCGCGCTCGCAGATCAACACGACCACGGCCGAGGGCTACTGGAAGTACGACTCGGAGCGCAACCCGATGATCTCGCACCGCCGGATGTACTTCAACACCCAGACGATCTACAACAAGCCCGGTGAGTACTACCTGGGTGAGCACGGCAAGGACGACGAGTTGCTGGGCAAGCGCATCAGCGACGGGGCGTTTGCGGTGATCAAGCTCGCGGA
>Ga0307411_10000524_pt1 | contig 13502 bp, 10 predicted proteins | sample DK1Ometagenome_2_FD_203712 | JGI IMG/M metagenome (GOLD analysis project Ga0307411, IMG submission 203712) | Maize rhizosphere microbial communities from greenhouse at UC Davis, California, United States - DK15-O-1 | ecosystem: Host-associated > Plants > Roots > Rhizosphere > Soil | place: USA...
CCGGGTCCCTGGGAAGACGTTCTGCTGCACGCACGTCCTGACCTGCCGTCCGAAAGGATCGCCCACTGCCTGTCGTCGTCGATCCGGGCGCACGTCGCTGCCGGTGGCGGGTCCTCGGAGCATCGGCCGGTGACGATCGCGTTCATCCGTTTTGAAGGTACGGATGAGCGAATCGCGCTGCATGGCGCCGAGGCGACCGCGTCGGCGCTCGAGCGGCTTCTCGCCAGCATCGAGGACGCCTGCCGCCTGCACGACGTCACGTTCCTCGCGTCCGACGTCGATGCCGAGGGCGGGAAGATCATCCTGACCGGCGGCGCGCCGAAAGTCACCGGCAACGACGAGGAGCGCGTGCTGCTTGCGCTGCGCAAGATCGTCGACGGCGATCTGCCGTTGCCCGTTCGCATCGGCGTTCATCGCGGCACGGTGTTCGCCGGCGACATCGGCCCGCGTCATCGGCGCACGTACACGGTGATGGGCGACGCGGTGAACCTGACCGCGCGTCTGATGGCGAAGGCGGAACGCGGGACGATCTATGCGACCGCGGACGTTCTCGAGCGCAGCAAGACGCTGTTCCAGACGACGGAAATTGCGCCGTTCGCCGTAAAGGGGAAAGCCGAGCCGGTGCAGGCGTGGTCTGTCGGGCAAGCGCAGAGTTCGCGCGCGCGCCAGCAGACGGTGCAGCGATTGCCGCTCACCGGCCGAAACGCAGAGCTAGGCGTAATGCGCAAGGCGTTCTCGAGCGCTCGTGCGGGTCAGGGGCGTCTAATCGACATCGTGGGCGAGCACGGCGTCGGAAAGACGCGGCTTCTCGAGGCGCTGCGTGACGCGGCTGCGGGCTTTCGGCAGCTGCGGGCCACGTGCGAGGCGTATACGGCGGGCAAACCCTATGCCCTCTGGCGCGAAATTCTGCGCGAGCATATCGGGCTCGGCCGCGACGATGCGGACGACAGCGTCGTCGACCGGCTGCGCGAAGCGGTGGCCACACGCGCACCCGACCTCGTTCCCTGGCTGCCGCTGATCGCCGCGGCATTCGACGTCGAGCTCCTTCCGACAGCGGAAATCGAGCTGCTGGCCGACGCCAATCGGCGCACGCGCCTGCATGAGTCGGTCGGTCGTTTCCTCGAGGCCACGATCACAGGCTCGGCCCTGATCGAGATCGAGGATGCGCATCATATCGACGAGGCGTCCGGCGAGCTGCTCGCGTACCTCGCCGGTACCATCGGAACAAAGCCCTGGCTGATCGCGGTGTCACGGCGTCCCGCCGGCGGATTCGGCGGCTCCGATGCGCCGACGGTCGTGCGCATCGAGTTGAAGGCGCTGGCGCCGCAGGATGCGCTGCGAATGGCGCAGCTTGCCACGCAGCAGAATCCGCTGCCCGCTCACGTGCTGGATGTCGTCGCCAAGCGTTCGGGTGGCAATCCGCAGTTCCTGCGCGATTTGCTGCGCACCGCGATCGAGTCGGGCGGTGTCGCCGACCTGCCGGATTCCGCCGAAGCTGCGGCGATGGCGCAGATCGACGCGCTGTCCCCCGACGATCGCGCGATCGTCCGGCGTGCCGCGGTGTTCGGGCTCACTTTCCATCCGCGGATGCTCGGCTGGTTTGCGGACGAGGGCGAGGGAACGGTCCCGCCGCCCGACGTCTGGGAACGTCTGCGTGAGTTGTTCGACGAGGAGCCCGACGGTTATCTCCGCTTCCGGCGTTCGCTGCTGCGCGACGCGGCATACGAGGGACTGCCCTACCGAGTTCGACGCAAGCTGCACGCGACCGTAGCCGCTCACCTCGAGGAGGAGCTTGACTATCCGGACGAGGCAGCGGGCATCCTGTCGCTGCATTACTTCGAAGCTGGAGATTTCGAGCGCACCTGGCGGTACGGCACGCTCGCAGCCGTGCGCGCCGAGTCGGCCTACGCCTACGTCGAGGCGGCGCGCCTTTACATGCGGGCGCTCGAGGCGGGACGGCGTGCCGAGAAGGTCGATGCGAAGGAGTTTGCGGACACGCATGTCGCGATGGGCATTGCGTGGTTCCGCTCGGGCGAGTTCCAGAAGGCCGCGGAAGCGTTCACCGCATCGCGGCCTCTGCTGGTTAGCGAGCCGCTGGCAGACGCTCGCGTCATGCTCAAGCTCGCGGCGATCGAAGAAAAGTTGGGCAACTATCGGGAGGCCCGACGCTGGACCGAGCAGGCGCGCGATGCGCTCGCGCAAATTCCGGGCGACGAGGCCGCGCGGGAATCCGCACGCGCCGCAGCCTGGTACGCCACCGTGCTGCAGGCGGAGGGCAAGACCGACGAGGCGCTCGATTGGGCGGAGCGCACGCTCGCCGAGGCCGAGCCGCTCGGTGACGCCGAGGCCCTCGGCGATGCGTTATTCGTCAAGGGCTGGGCGTTCGGCGAAATGGCGAAGCAGGGCGCGCTCGAGCTCATGCAGCGCTCGCTGGAGGAGCATCGTCGCGCAGGCAACCTGGTGCGCCAGGCGGGTGTGCTGATGAGCCTCGGCGTCGTCTGCCAGTGGGAAGGGCAATGGGACGAGGCGATGTCGTACTACCAGCGCGGCCGTGACGAGTCGGCCAAGATCGGCGATACGGTGGGCGCCGCGCTCGCGCGGATCAACGTCGCCGAGATCCTGACCGATCGCGGCGAATGGGCGGACGCCGAGGCAATGCTGCTCGAAACACTGCCGTTCTGGAAGACGTCGCAGTATCACTATTACCTGGCAGCGTGCCTGTCGCTTCTTGGACGCGTCTCGTTGCGCCGGGGCCGCTTCGACGAGGCGATCACGCGGTTGCAGGAAGCGAAGGCGAACTTCCTGCACGTCGGCGCGGAGCAGGAAGTTCCGGCCGTCGACGCGCGCATTGCCGAGTGTCATGTGGCGCTGCATAAGCCCGAGTTGGCACTCGAGCTTCTGGCGCCAATGCTCGACAGCGCGAGCGCGTCGACCGGCGTCGCGCGCATCATGCCGCTGATCACGCGGGTTCAGGGACACGCGCTGTTACAGCAGGGTGACGCGTGGGGCGCGCGCGATGCGCTCGACGCGAGCCTCGCGGCGGCCCGCGAGCGCAACGATTATTTCGAGGCGACCCTCACCACGCTGTCGCTGATCGAGCTCGACCGCCTCGAAGGCGTCGAGCCTGCGCTCGACATCGTCGAGGAGAGCAAGGGTCTGCTCGCGCGGCTGAAGATCCGCGCCGTGCCGGCCGTGCCCCTGCCGGCACAGTAATCCGCACGGTCCGCATCGTTCGTCCCGCGTCGCGATAACCGGTGACGCCAAAAATCGAAGCGGCCCCAAAGGGCCGCTCCGCGCTTAAGAGGTCTTACCGGTTACTGACCGATTCGCACCCAGCCGTCGCTGCCGTCGATGACTATTGCGCTGAATTGCGTCAGATCGACCATCGATTGAACAAAGTCCCTGATGCAGACCCGCGCCGGTAACCCGACATAGCTCGATGGGTAGGGATCGGTTGCCTTTACGAGCGGGAACGGATTGCTCATGACCGGCAGTGACGTCGTGGGAGAGGGATTTACATGGAGCGTCTGCGCCGTGCCGCCTACGCCGCGTGTGACGAACCACGTGTTCGTATTCGTGATGACCTTCGTGACGACCATCATTTCGTCCTCGATGACGATCGAGAACGGGACGTCGAGCGGCACGCCCGTCGGGCCGCTGATGTCGATCTTGCTTCCGTTGTCTGCGACGAGCGACGCGATTGGCGCTGGCAGATCGCCCGGTATCGGGTTGCCGCCAACCGAGTATACGTGCGCCTCGCAGTTCAGCGCCGGTTGGAAGTCGGGTGTCAAGTCCGTTTTTAGCTTCCAGGCGACCTGTAGCGCGTTGCGCATCGCCGTGGCATCGGTGCTGTTCGTCGGATTGAGCAAATTGAACGTGTATCTGAACACCGCGACGTCGGAGTCAAACAGATTTTTGTCCCAAAGTGTCTGAAGCTGCGCGCTTGTAGCCGTTATCGTCGGCGTGACATATGCGTATAGCGTCGAACACGCCGGAGTGGTGATCCCGTTGGTGTTGTAGTTGCCGCGCTTCAAACTCGAGATGTATCCCGGGCTCGTGGGTGCTACGTCACCTTGCGGCCGTATGTCGTTTGTGACGCTATTGCAGGTGAACTGGCCACACGCGACGTCCGTTCCCGGTCTCGCATAGTCAGGCGACGGTGCGAAGGTGGCGCCGGAAAAACTGGAGCCCGTGTACGCCGTTACGTCCCACCTGGCGAAGCCGCAGGAAAACGAATCGACGTTGAACTGGATCGTTACGAAGCCACCCGGCTTGATTGGGGCAAGGTTCGAAATCTTCAGGTGCGCGCCAATGGCGGAGATTCCGGCCTTCGTTGCATTGGCGTTGTCTAGAATCTGCACGGTTCCCGACAAGGCATGCCAATTAACGAGTGCAAACAGATCGATCGAATTGATCGATGAGTTCGTGTTCGGCGGGCTTAGGTTGTAAATGCGCGCCTGGATGGGTGTCTGCTGCGTCGGATTGTTGATGACCTGCGCTTGGTCTACATCGCAGGCTCGATGCAAAGGATCATCGGCGTCGAACGCTCCGACACACACCGCCAGGTCGTATACCTTTTGAGGTGCCGCCGCCGTTGCGGGGACCGCAAGCGGCAGAAGCGCCGCGGCTATTGTCACGCCAAGCCACTTCCGCATGCCGTTCATGAGTTCTCCTCTCCCGGGAGCGATCGATGCGCTAACCGATGCCCAAAAACGCGGACGCGTAAGAGCGCCCGCACGAAAAACAGAAACGTTACGCGCAAAAGGAAGTTGAACGCACCATCTGTTCGAAATATTTCTTTCGGCAGAGGCGCGACCTCCTTCGCTCGCGAGCCCGCCCCCGACAACGCCGGGATTCGACGTCCTCACTCTGAGTCGACAGCTGTCGCGACGCTGGGCGTTCCGACAAAAGCCTGGAACTATTGCATTTAGCAACAAACGCGCCGCAAACACCTTGTGATCCCAACATATTGATTAAATTTACTATTAGTTCGCTTACATCCGGGCTTGTCCTACAGAAATCCTCGTCGTTGTAAAGTTTTTCGACGCTTGACTCAATCGAGCGGTCCCAGGAAATCCGACTTCCCGAGCGGCACGCCGTTATGGCGCAGGATCCCGTACGCGGTCGCGCAGTGGAAGTGAACATTCGGTGTTGCGAACTGTAAAAGGTAGTTGACACCGGTGAACTTGTGCGGCTGGCCGCCCACCGGCCGCGTGATCTCACGTGTCTCCGCGTTCCCGAACGCATCGGCGTCGAGGCCGTTCAGGTAGTCGATCGTCCGTTGCACGCGCGCGATCAGGTCGTCGAACGTCTGCTCCTTGTCCTCGTACGACGGCGGCTCGACGCCCGACAGGCGCGCCGACGCGCCGCGCGCGATGTCGGTGGCGATCTGCACCTGCCGCGAAAACGGCAGCATGTCGGGATACAGACGTGCATTGACGTAGACCGCCTCCTCGATCTTGTGATCGAGCGCGTGCGCCTTCGCTTTCTCGAGCACCGACTTCAGGTTCGCGAGCGCGCGCGAGAACGCGGTGACGGACAACGTGTGCATCGACAGCGGCATTTTTCGACTCCTATGGAAAAGTGAGGTCAGCGCAGGATAAGGTATAGCACGCCGCCGAAGATCAGCCACTTGAGCGTGTAGTGCGCGAAGCGGCTCTTCTTCTTGATCCACTTGCCGATCAGGCGCACCCGGTAGGCGACGTTGAAGATGCGGTTCAGCGCACCGACGCGGTCGCCCGGCGCGTTCTCGGTCTGGCTCGCCCGGATCAGCGTCGTCTCGACGGCGTGATTGAGCCACGTGACCGCGCGGTTTCGCAGCGGCCGCTCGACGTCGCAGAACAGGATGATTCGCGTCACGTCGCTGCGGTTCTCCGCCGTGTGGATGAACGTCTCGTCGAACATGACCGGCTCGCCGTCGCGCCAGAAATACGGCTCGCCGTCGACGACGATGCGGCAGGTATCCGCGTTCGGCGTGACGAGCCCGAGGTGATAGCGCAGGGAGCCTGCGAACGGATCGCGGTGCGCGCCGAGCTTGCTGCCCGGTGGCAGCAGCGCGAACATCGCGGCGTTGACGCTGGGGATCGACTGCACGAGCTCCACCGTTTTCGGGCACAGCACCTTCGCCGACGGCAGCGGCTTGTCGTACCACTTGACGTAGAAGCGCTTCCAGCCCGTCCTGAAAAACGAGTTGAAGCCGATGTCGTTGTAGGTCGGCGCCGCGCGGATGCGGCCTTCGTCGCAGAGCCGCAGCGCCTCGTCGCGGATCGTGCGCCAGTTGTCCGCAAGCGGCGCAAGCTCCGGAAAGCGAGTGAGGTCGACGTACGGCCGGTTCGGCACCGCGGAGAACAGGTACATCAGCGCGTTGTACGGCGCCATCAGCGACGAATGATCGGTGAGCTGGCGCAGGAAGCCGTGCCGCACGCGGCCGCGGTGGTGCACATAGACCGCCGAGGCGACGAACACGTACAGAACGACGAGCTTCGGGGCGAGCAGCGTTTCGAGCATCGGTGACCGCGCGGCGCCAGACGAGGCCGCTTTCCGCGGCGGCAGGCGAAAGTGCAGCCGTTACTTTAAACGGTCCGCCCGGGCGCGAGCTTCGTCTCGCGATTCGCCGGGCGCCTCGCGCGCCGCGCCGGCTTCCAGCGCCGGTGCACCCACCACCATTGCTCCGGATGTCGCAGGACGAGGCGCTCGAGCGTCGCGTTGAACGCGCGCGTCGTGCGCGCGATCGCCGCGGTGGCATCGTCGACGTCGGCTAGAGGAACCGGATCGTCGAAGCGCAGCACGTGGCGTCCGTCGGCTTCGCGCCAGCAGGCCGCCGGGACGACCGGCGCGCCCGTCGCGAGCGCGAGGACGGCAAGGCTCTTGAACGTGCCGGCCGGATGGCCGAAGAACTCGACGTCGATGCCATCGGCGCCGCCGGCGTATTGATCGAACGGAAACACGACGATGTCGCCGCGCTCGAGGAGCGTGACGATGCGGTCGAGCGAGCCCCGCTTGGCGATGACGCCGAAGCCCGCGCGGTTGAAGCGCCGCGTCACGAGGCCGTCGAGCCACCGTGGCTTGATCGGCCGGCGCACGAAATGAAACCGCCCGTGCACTTCGGGATGGCTCTGGATCCCAGCCACCGTCGCAACCTCCCAGTTGCCGAAGTGTCCGGTCAGCACGAGCACGCCCTTGCCGCGGTGGAACGCTGCGGCGAACGCATCGAGGTTCTCGACGCGCACGAGGGCGCGCTTGCGCACAGCCGACAGCCAGCGGAAGCGGACGAATTCGCCGAGCAGCCGCCAGAGATGCGCATAGTGCGCCCGCGCGATGCGCTCGATCTCGTCCGTGGGTGCTGCGGACCCGAAGACGCGGCGAAGATTGTCGAGGACGACCTTGCGGCGCACCGGCAGCAGGCGAAAGAGCAGCCTGCCCGAAATCGGCACGGTGGTGGCCATCGGCAGCGCGAGGGCCACCGCCGACGCGCTCGTTCGATCGTGCGTCAGCGAGACGGCGATGCCTGCGATGCGCGCCTGATCGAGGATGCGCCGCGCGTTCGCGCTGCACGCGATCTGCGGTGCGCCGTAAGCGTCGCGGTGCACCGAAAAATCCGCGGGCTCGATGCGGCCTGCCGCCAGCTCGCGCGGAAAGAGCTTGATGCACGCTTCCTTCGCCGCGTAGCGGGCGGCGAGGCTCGCCGTGCGCCCCGCGCCGCTGCCGGCATCGGCGATCTCCTGCGTGGAAAAGAGCTTCGCGAGCTCGGCCTGCGGCGTCTCGTCGAGCAGCCGTTCGATGCGCGCGATTTCAACGCTGTCGATGCCGCAGCGGATCGGCGCGGCAACTGCCTCGGAAGGAACGGGCGGAATCGCCGTCAAGCGCCGGCGGTCCGCAGCAGCAACGCGCCATCGGTGCCCGCGAAGCCGCGGCACAGCACGAGCGCGACCGCGCTGCGCGGTGCCTGCTCGCTGCGTGAAAGCGGCAGGTCCGCGCATTCGGCAGCGGTGCGCACGAGCGTCGCGATGCCGGGCACCGTGCGCCGGCGCAGCGCGGCGAGTGCGATCGTGGCCTCGACGATGCCGGCGGCCGCGATCAGGTGGCCGAGCGCCCATTTGAACGCGGTCACCGGCGGGCACCGGGCGCCGAACACGCGCCGGAGCGCCGCGGCCTCGGACGCGTCGGACAGCGGCGTCCCGTTCCCGTGCGCGACGATCATGCCGACGTCGTCCTGGGTCATTCGCGCGTCCGCGAGCGCGAGCTCGATCGCGCGGGCGACGCCATCGCCGTCGTCGCGGATCGCAAGCAGGCCCGATCCTTCGCTGACGTAGCCGCCGCCGAGCACTTCGCCGAGCACCGGCGCGTTGCGCGCCGCAGCGGCCGCCTGCGTCTCCAGTGCGAACGCCCCGGCGCCTTCACCGAACAGGCTGCCGCTGCGCGACGCGTCGAACGGCCGCAGCGCGTCGCGCGCGAGCAGGCCGCACGTGTGGTAATAGAGAACGTTCTGCGGCTCGATCGGCGTGTCGTGGCCGATGGCGAGCGCGCGGTCGGCTTCGCCGCTGCGCAAGGCCTCGGCCGCCTCGATGACCGCAAGCAGGCCGCCCACGCTGTGATTGGTGATGCACGCGTTCGCGCCCTTGAGCCGGTTGCGGATCCCGACGTGGCAGAGCACGTTGTTCGGCAGCGTGCGCAGCAGCCACATCGGGTTCACGGTGTCGGCGAGATCGCGGCCGAACTTTTCGAGGTCGCCGCCCGCGTCGTGCATCAGGGGAAAGTAGTCGTACTGATTTTCGAACGCGCCGGCACCGGAGCCGACGTAGATGCCCGTGCGATCGCTGAACTCGGCTGCGGCGTCGCCGGCGAGCGTCTCCCGGTGCGCAGCGTAGCCGGCGGCCTCGGCGGCGCGATCGCCGGCGTAGATGCCCACGAGGTCGGTGCGGCGGATGAATTTGTGCAGCTTGCGGTCGTCGACGAGCGAGCGCGCGTTGAAGTCGGCGATCTCGGCAGCCTGCGTGACCGGCCAGCCGGTCGTGTCCCATCCGGCGATCGGCCCGATCGCCGAGCGCCCGGCGACGATCGCGTCGAGCATTGCGTCGGCGTCGCGCCCGAGGCCGCAAACGGCGCCAGTCCCCGTGATGACGATGCGATTGCTCATGTCCGCGCTTCGACGAGGTCGGGATGGCGCAGCACGATGCAGCTGTTCGAGCCGCCGAATCCGAACGAGTTCGAAAGCGTCATCCGCACGCGTTGCCGGCGCGGCGTGTCGAGTACGAGGTTGAGATCGCAGTCCGGGTCGGGCTCGCGGTAGTTGGCGTTGACCGGCATCTCGCCACGCTCGATCGCGAGCGCGCAGATTGCCACCTCGACCGCACCTGCGGCGGCGATCAGGTGGCCCATCGAGCTTTTGGTGGAGCTCACGCTGACGCGCTTCGCGTGCTCGCCGAAGACCGCGTGGATCGCCGCACTCTCGCTGCGGTCGTTCATGCCGGTGGACGTGCCGTGCGCGTTGATGTAATCGACGTCCGCGGGCGTCGCGCGCGCGTCGCCCAGCGCCGCGCGCATCGACTGGATCGGCCCGTCGCCGTCGGGCGGCGAATCGGTGATCCGGTACGACGACAGCGAGTTGCCGTCACCGGCCAGCTCGGCGTAGATGCGCGCGCCGCGCCTTTGCGCCGACTCCCATTCCTCGAGCACGAGAAAGCCCGCGCCCTCGCCGAGCACGAAGCCGTTGCGCGTCGCGTCGAACGGCCGGCTCGCGCGCTTCGGCGTGTCGTTGTCGGTGGACACGGCGGACAGCAGGCAGAAGCCGGCGAGGCCAACCGGACTGATCATCGAGTCGAAGCCGCCGGCGAGTGCCCGATCGACGACGCCGCGACGAATGAGCTTCAGCGCCGTGCCGATCGCCTGACCACCCGATGCGCAGGCGGTGTGCACCGACGTCGCATAACCGCGGATGCCGAAACGCCGTGTCAGAAGCGCGACGCCGGCCGTGCTCTGGCTGCGGCAGAACGCACGTGGATCGGCGGCCGAGCTGTCGGTGAGCAGCTGTCGCGCATCGAGCTCGCCGTCGGGCGCGGAATGGCGCTGTACCGCCGACAGGTCGGCGAAGTCGACGCCCATCATGCCGGTGCCGACGGCGCAGCCCCAGCGGTCGCCGTCGTCGTCGGTCGGCGCGATGCCGGCGTCGCGCATTGCCTCCTCGGCGGCGGCGAGCGCGAAGCGGTGCGAGCGGTTCGCGCAATTCAAAAGCTTGCGCGGCGCGGTGATCACGCGCTCGTCGAAGCCTTTCACCTCGGCTGCGATGCGCGTCGGGAAGCCCGAGGCATCGAACAGCGTGATCGCCGCCGCGCCGTTGCTCACGCTGTCGAGCGCCGACCACGTGGCCTGCACGTCGTTGCCGACGGGCGTCACGAGGCCGATGCCGGTGATCGCGACGCGCGGGCGTGCCGTTTTTCCGGTCACTGGACCACCGCCCGCGCCATCACCGCCGTGCCGATCGCTTCGTGCACGGCGTCGCCGGCGTCGCGCGCAAGCACGAGGCGAGCGGTCGCGACGGTGCGCTTGTCGGTCTTCGCCGAGAGCGTTGTCGCGAGCGTGTCGTCGTCCGCGGGCTTGAGCTTCACGTCGATCGCCAGGCGTTGCGCCGGCACGATGAACGAGCGCATCTTCACGTGCGTCATGCGCACGGCGCGCGGCGCGGCGCCGCGCATCATCGGCGCTTCGCGCGCGAGGTCGACCGCGAGGCGCATCTGCGTGTCGAGCAGCAGCGTCGCCGGGAACACCGGCCGCCGCGGAAAATGGTCGCCGAAGAATGGTGCGCGCGCGGGAACGTCGACGATAGCCGTGAGCGAGACGCCCGGCTCGCGCTCGGTCACCTGCGCCGGAATCGGCTCGACGCCGCGAAACCGTCCGGCCTGGGCGCCGCCGTCTCGCAACAACGCGAGCCGCTCGCGCATCGCCTGCGGGTCGTCGAAGTCGACAACCGGCAGCATCGGCCCGAGACAGTCCACGAGCTCGATGACCGTGTGCCCGGCAACGGTGGCGCGGCCGTTGTAGGCGACGGCGTCATCGTCGCACTCATAGACGTCCGCGGAAAGCTCGAGCGTGTCGCCCGGACGCGCATCGGCGTGGAAGCGCGTTTCGGTCGCGAGCGCAGCGACCGGCCGTCCGCGAAAGCCGATGTGATCCATCGCCACCCACGCCGCGAGCTGGCCCACCGCCTCGGCGACGAGCGCCGGCGAGAACGCCGCGATGTGCGCGGGAATCGCGAACGTGCCGCGGCCGTGGCGGCCCGACTCGAATTCGTCGATGCGATCGACGAACGAATACGCGGCGAAGTGGGGATCCGAAATCACGGTGAGCGCTACGCCGCGGCGGGCGCCTCCTTCTGCGCGCGCACGACCAGCTTGCAGAACGTCGTCGGGGTGAAGAGGCGCGGGATGTCGGCCACTTTCATCGGCGTCTTGAACCGCTCGGCCGGCACCTCGGACAGGTATTCACGCAGCTGCGCGAGCCCCTTCGCGGTGACGACGCCGTTCTGCTCGAACTCGGCTTCCGGCAGCGTGCCGCGCGCGTTCTCCACGATCTTGCCCCGCGGGATCTTGATCTTGAACGCGCGCTCGAGCCTGAACACCATGTCGAGGAAGTCGATCGACTCGGCGTCGAGGCCCTCGATCAGCGACACGTCCGGCTTGATGTCCTCGACGTCGCACCCGAGCGCGTCCGCCATCGTCTCGGCAACCTTCGGAAAGACCGCGTCGATCTCGTTCTGCGTGACTGGAATTTCAGCCATTGCTTCTCCCTTCAGTCGAGCTTGAACCCACCGTCGATATGGAAAACCTGTCCCGTGACATAGCTCGCGTAGTCGGACGCGAGAAACCACACCGCGTACGCGACATCGTCCGCCGTGCCGTAGCGCTTCATCAGGATGCGCGCCTTCGCCTCGTCGCCCGCCATCTCGCGCACCCCTTGCGACATCTCGGTGTCGATGACGCCCGGCGCAACCGCATTGACGCGCACCTTGCGCGGTGCGAGCTCCACCGCCAGCGAGCGCGTGAACGCGTTGACCGCGCCCTTGCTCGCCGCGTAGTTCGTCTGCCCGCGCCCGCCCTTTTCGCCCGCCACCGAGCTCAGGTTCACGATGGCGCCGGCGCGCTGCATCACCATGTAAGGCACGACGGCGCGCGTCACGTTGAAGACGCCGCCGATGTTCGTGTCGAGCACGACACGAATGTCGTCATCCTCGAGCGCCGCCAGCGGATTGTCGCGGATGACGCCCGCATTGTTGACGAGCACGTCGATGCGGCCCGCGCGCTCGGCGAGCTCGGTCACCGCCGCGCCGCACGCTTGCGCGTCGGTGACGTCGACTTGCGCCGCGTGCACCTCGCGGCCGGCAGCGCGCAGCCTTTCGACGACGTCCTGCGCGGCCTGGGTGTTCCCGCGGTAGAAGAACGCGACCCTGGCTCCTTCGTGCGCGAACAGCTCGACGATCGCGCGGCCGATGCCGCGGCTGCCGCCGGTCACGAGCACCGACTTGCCGGCAAGCCCGGACGGCTTCATCGGCCGGCCCGCAATCCGTTCTTCGCTGCGCGGACGCTCGTCATCCGGAGATGCAGAACCCGCCGTCGACGACCAGCGTATGGCCGTTGATCATCGACGCTTCCGGCAGGCACAGCAGGTAGACGGCGTTTGCGACGTCCTCGGGCCGCAGCACGGGGCCCGCCGGCGTGCGTTGTGCGAAGTTGGCGATCAACGCTTCCCGATTCGGAAAATGGGCGAGTGCGTCGGTGTCGACGACGCCCGCGCTGACCGTGTTGACGCGGATGCCGCGCGGTCCGAGCTCCTGTGCGAGCGCCCGCACGAGCGCCTCGAGCGCCGCTTTCGATGCGCCGATGAAGCCGTAGTCGGGCATCGCCCGCTGCGAGCCCAGGCTCGACATCGCGATGATGCGTCCGCCTTCCTTCATCATCGGCACCGCCTGCTGCGCGAGCAGGCTGACGGCAAGCGCATTGGTCTCCATGCACCAGCGGAAGTGCTTGAGCCCCATGTCCATCACCGGCTTCAGCACGCCCGACGCGGCGTTGCTCACGACGATGTCGACGCGGTCGAATGCCTTGCGCAGCGCCTCGAACATGTCGCCGACGCTGTCGGGCACACCGACGCTGCCCTGGATCGCGACCGCGCGCCGGCCGAGGCCGCGCAATTCCGCACAAAGCGCTTCCGCTTCATCGTGGCTGTTGTAGTAATTGACCGCGACGTCGGCGCCCTCGGTCGCGAGCTTGCGCGCGATTGCGCGGCCGATGCCGCGCGCCGCGCCGGTCACGAGCGCGACCTTGCCAGAGAGAGCGCGTGTCGTCGGATCGGGCATCGAAAAGGCCGATATTCTACCCGCCGCTTCGCGCGCCTCGCGGCGGCCGCTTACTGCGCGCTCGATTGCTCGATCGCTCGTGCGGCTTCGCGCGCCTCGATCCGCTAGTGCGCCGCCGGCGCGGTCGCGCGCTGCGCGCGGACGAGCTTCTGCG
>Ga0307411_10000525_pt1 | contig 13484 bp, 11 predicted proteins | sample DK1Ometagenome_2_FD_203712 | JGI IMG/M metagenome (GOLD analysis project Ga0307411, IMG submission 203712) | Maize rhizosphere microbial communities from greenhouse at UC Davis, California, United States - DK15-O-1 | ecosystem: Host-associated > Plants > Roots > Rhizosphere > Soil | place: USA...
GGAAATCTGAGCCCTTTTGGGCAGCTTGTCACCGGCGACCAGGTAACCGGCGACGTACAGGATCCCGATAATGACCAGGACGCCGCCGACAACGGCAGCCACCAGGAGCCAATTGATCTGTGGTCCGGCTGGCGTGTTGTCTGTTGGCTGTTCATCTGCCGGGCGATCTGGTCCCTCGATGGTCGTCTCATTAGGGAAAACATCCCATCTTGGCGTCTGAGTGGTCACAAACTGCTACCTCTCTTCCCCCAACGCCCGCTAAGAATAAGCCCCCCGATAGTACGTCAATGGAGCCGGTGCGTTTGGGTCATCATCAGATGGCAGACCGCTGGCACGAACGATTTCCCCAACCACAATGGTGTGATCGCCACCGTCGTGGACACCGTACGTGGTGCACTCGAGCCAGGCCAACGAGCCATCCATCAGCGGGGTGCCGCTGAGTGGACTCGGCGTATGCGGGACGTTGTCGAACTGAGTCAGCAAGTCTCTGCCGCGGTTGGAGAAGTGCTTGGCGAGCGGTTCTTGACCGACGGTGAGCAGCGACAGACACCAGTTCTCGGCCTTGACGATCGCGCCATGAAAGCGGCTCGATTTGCTGACGCACAGCAGCACCAAAGGTGGCTCCAAGGAAACCGAGCACACGGCCGTGGCCGTCATTGCGTGCTTGATCCCGTGATGGAGCGCTGTCGCAATGGTCACTCCGGAGGCGAAGTGGCCCATGACGTGGCGCAGCGCATCCGGCGAACCTGGAACACCGTTGGCCCGGTCCGGCGCAGTTTGCGCGTTCGGCGACGCCTTCGACCAGCTCGCGCTCGTCACGAGCGCTAACTCAGTCCGGCGAACAGGTCGTCAGCCCAGCCTTCGCCTTCAGGAAGCGGAACCCCGGATGCGAGGCGGTAGTACTCATAGGCCCAGCGATTCTCTCCTAGCACCTCTGCGCCAGCGAAGAATGGACCGTCCGGTGTGATCTGGGTGGCGTGGGCCCGCATAGCGGCGATCTTTTGTGCCACCCACGGCCGGCCATCAATTTGCACTGCGATGTCTTCGTCGTCAGAGAGCATGACCGACATCGGGCCGTCAGGATCAAAGCCCTTGAATGTCTCTTCGTCACCCGCGTCCCGCAATGCCTGAATGCCGGCCAGCATTCGGCGCTTGCTCATGGTGATCCAGAACACCCGAGAAACCGTCCACGGCTGACCAAGGTCTCGACGGTAGGAGGGCACCCCGGCCAGCTGGGTGGCGTACATGGCTACCCGATGCGCTTGGATGTGGTCGGGGTGACCGTAGTTCCCGATCTCGTTGTAGGTGACCAGGACCTGCGGGCGGCGGTCGCGAATGACGGGTACGAGCTCATTAGCAGCCTCAAGCAGGTCGGTGGTCCAGAAAATTCCTTCCCGAAGCACATCGCGAGCGATGGCCCGACCGTCAGGGGCGTACGCCATACCGGAATCCCGGAATCGGCCATCGCCACCGAGTCGTAGGTAGTCGGTGACGCCGAGGATCTCCATGGCCAGTTTCAGCTCACCAACCCGGTGCGGCCCAAGATCATCATTCTGGTCTGGGGCAAGATGGGCGAGATCGTCGACTAGCACCTCGCCTTCTTCGCCGAGGGTGCAGGTGACCAAACAGACCGCCGCGCCCTCAGACACATACTTGGCCATCGTCACCCCATTGTTGATCGTCTCGTCATCGGGATGTGCATGGACCAACATGAGTCGCCGGGCGGGCAGGGACGTCACATCAGAATTCACGGCCCCACCTTATGCCGTGCTGATTGTTCGCTCGGGAACCTTGCATACCAGAGAGATCAGCTCACGCGACGATCACCCGAGGCTCCGCGAAGTGACAGGCCGAATCGTGTGCCGATTCGCCATCGGGACGCTCGACCAGCAAGGGTTCTTCAATGCTGCAGATCTCTTGCGCCTTCCAGCAGCGGGTATGGAACCTGCACGCCGTCGGGGGGTTGGCCGGGCTCGGCACATCACCGCTCAGCACGATCTGCTCACGGATGTTGCGCAGCGTCGGATCGGGCAAGGGCACCGCTGACAACAGGGCCTGCGTGTAGGGATGGGTGGGTCGGGAGTAGATCTGATCCTCATCTCCCATCTCCACGATCTTGCCCAGGTACATCACACCGACCCGATCGGAGATGTGCCGGACTACTGATAGGTCATGGGCGATGAAGATGTACGCCAGGCCGAGTTCGCTTTGCAGGCTCTCGAGCAGATTCACAACCTGGGCCTGAACTGAGACGTCGAGCGCCGAAACCGGCTCATCGCAAATGATCACTTTGGGATTTAGCGCGACACCGCGCGCGATGCCGATCCGCTGCCGCTGGCCGCCGGAGAACTGGTGAGGGTAGCGATTGATGTGCTCCGGGTTGAGACCGACCAGATCAAGCAGTTCCTGCACCCTCCGACGGCGGTCCGCCTTGCGGACTACGTCGGAATGGATCTCGAACGGCTCACCGACGATGTCTCCGACCGTCTTCCGTGGATTGAGTGAGGTGTAGGGATCTTGAAAGACGATCTGGATATCGCGCCGCAACCGGCGCATCTCAGCACCCTTCTGCGAGTACATGTCCACGCCGTCGAACGTCAGCTTGCCCGCGGTTGGTTCCTCCAACCGCATCAGCAACCGACCGAGGCTTGACTTTCCGCAGCCGGACTCACCAACGATGCCGAGCGTTTCGCCCTTGTAGAGCTCGAAGGAGACCCCATCAACCGCCTTGACGTGCCCAACCGTACGGCGGAGCACTCCTGCCTTGATCGGATAGTGCTTGACCAGGTTCTCGGCCTTGAGGACCACCTCGCGATTCATTGCGGCTCAACTCCTCGTTCAACTTCTTCCTCGTGATCAAGGCCCGCATCGGTCATCGGATACTGGAGTTCGCGCTCCAGATGCGCCTCCACTTCCTCGGTAGTTTGGGTCACTTCAAGTTCTGGGCTGTCAGTCAATAGCAGCTCGGAGAAGTGGCATGCAGCAAATCTGTGCCGAGCGACCTCGCGAAGCGGTGGCGGTGGGTCCACCCGGCAAATGTCTTGCGCGTGATGGCATCGCGGGTTGAACGGGCAACCGGGCGGAATGTGCATCAGGTTCGGTGGCAGGCCGCCGATGGCGTCGAGAGTCTCGCCTTTCTGATCGAGCCTTGGGATCGACTCGAGCAGGCCCTTGGTGTATGGATGGGCGGGTCGGGCGTAAAGCTCGAACGCATCGGCCTGCTCCACAATGCGACCGGCGTACATGACTGCAATCCGATCAGCCACGTCCGCCACCACGCCGAGATCGTGGGTGATCAAGATGAGCCCCATCTTGCGCTCCTGCTGCAGGTCTTTCAGCAGCTGCATGATCTGGGCTTGTACAGTCACGTCCAGGGCAGTTGTCGGCTCATCTGCGATCAGTACAGCCGGGTCGAGGGCGATCGCCATCGCGATCATGATGCGCTGCCGCATGCCGCCCGAGAACTGGTGCGGATAGGCCTTGACGCGTTGTGCAGCCCCTGGGATCTGCACCCGCTGCATGAGGCGTACGGCTTGAGCGAGCGAATCGGTCTTGTTCATGCCACGGTGCTTGCGAAACATCTCAGCGATCTGCCAGCCCACGGAAAAGACGGGGTTGAGTGCGGATAGTGCGTCCTGGAACACCATGGATATCTCTGGCCCACGGACTCGCCGCCGCTCATTCTCGCTGAGCTTGAGGATGTCTTGCCCGCAATAGCGCACCTCACCGCCGGCGATGAAGGCAGGTGGAGAGTCCAAGATGCCCATGATCGCTTGCGCTGTTACCGATTTCCCCGAACCGGACTCACCGAGGATGGCCAGTGTCTCACCCTGATGGAGGACGAACGACACGCCATTGATGGCCTTCGCCACCCCCTCACGGGTGCGGAACTCCACCTGCAACTGTTCGACCTCGAGCACCAGGCCGTCGACCGGTATCCAGGCGCCCCTGGTATCGAGAACCTCGACGTCGGCCGTCCTTCCAGTTCCAACCGTCATTGCGACCTCCTCAGCGCAGTCTCGGATCGAGGGCATCGCGCACGACATCGCCCAGCATGATGAAGGACAAGACCGTCAAGGACAAGAAAAAGCTGGGGAACAACAGGATGTGTGGCGCGACTCGGATCAATCCGATACCGGAAGCCTCCGAAATCTGAGTGCCCCACGAGATCACCGGCGGCACCAGGCCAACACCGAGGAAGGACAGCGTCGCCTCGACAGCGATGAACACGCCGAGGTTGATCGTAGAAACCACGATTACCGATGCAAGGGAGTTAGGCACGATGTGCGAGCCGATGATCCGCATCGGGGAGGCTCCCAGTGCCCGAGCCGCCTGCACGTAATCGTTCGGCTTGACCTGCAGCACGCTGGAGCGCATCAGCCGGCTGATGGTAGGCCAGGCGAAGATCCCGATGACGAACGCGACCTTGGTGACACCGATCATGAACGGGGTTTCGGGCCCGTTGGGGAAGGTGTAGAGGAAAAGGATGCCGCCGAGGAGCAGCGGAATGGCGAGAAAGATCTCCCCGATCCGTCCCAGTACGGAATCCATCCAGCCCCCGCGATAGCCGGAGACGATTCCGATCACCACTCCGAGCACCATGCTTAAGATCGTCGCCAGAATGCCGACGCTAATCGAAGCTCGCGCGCCGTAGATCGTTCGGGCATACACGTCGTAGCCCTGGGTGTCCCGACCGAACCACGCGTCAGCCGAGGGCTTCTCCCGTGCCTTGGACAGATCGGCGTACGCCGGATCCTTGCTGGTGAACAGCTCGGGGAAGATCGCCATCACCAGGAACAGCAAGATCAGGGCGAGCGAGATCCAGAACATCGGGCGCCCCCGAAGCTCCCGCCAGGCGTCAGAACCAAGGGATCGCGCGCCCGGTGTCGTCGTGTCCGGAAGAACCTCCTCCGGCCCGCTTGCAGCATCGGTTTGTAGTGGTACGACCGGTTCGTTCGAGAGATCGGTTCGTTGACGTCTGAGCTCAGTCATTGGAGATCCTCGGATCCAGGACGCCGTAAAGGATGTCGACGATGAGGTTGGCGAACAGGAAGACCAGCACGAGCATGGTGATGGTGCCGACCACGGCCACGCCATCCTTCTGGTTGATGCTGCGATAGAGGAAGTTGCCCACACCGTTGATGTTGAAGATCCGCTCCGTCACGATTGCGCCACCCATAAGTGCTCCCAAATCGATGCCGATGTAAGTGATCACCGGGATCAAGGAGTTGCGTAGCGTGTGAACGCCTACCGTCCGCGCGTTGCTGAGGCCCTTGGCTCGCGCAGTGCGCACGTAGTCGGCGCGCAAGTTTTCGACCAGATTGGCGCGCATCAATCTGGCCACGTACGCCACGGACAATGAGGCCAGCACAAATGCCGGCAAGATCAACTCGTAGAAGGTGCCGTGGGTCGCGGTGACGGGGAACCACCCCAGCCGAACCCCGAAGATGAGTTGTGCCAGGTTGCCAATCACAAACACCGGTATGGAGATCAGCACCAGTGTGCTCACTGTTACGAGGGTGTCGCTGAACTTTCCTCGGCGAATGCCGGCCAGCACACCGGCCGAGATGCCGATGATGATTTCGATGATGATGGCCATCACGGCGAGTTTGATGGTGGTTGGCCAACGAATGGCAAGCTCATGCGCCACGCTGTTGCCGTAGAAGTTCATCCCGAGGTCACCCTGGAGCAGTTTCCCTAGGTACAGCGCGTATTGGACAAGCAGCGGCTTGTCCAGGTTGTACTCCGCGTTGAAGGCAGCGACGTAGTTCGGGGGACAGGGGCGCTCGCCGCAGCGACCCTCGACGGGATTCCCGGGTATCGCGAAGACCATTGTGTAGATCAAGAACGTGGTGCCGAGGATCACCGGAATCATCTGCAGCAGACGCCGCACGATGTACTTACCCATGAGCCACTCCTTCCGCCGATCAAACCGGAAGTCATTGCGACCACCGCATCCGATTGGGCCCTCCAGCAGCTACTGCTCAACATAGTTACGGCTCGCCGGTTGGTATACCGGCGAGCCGAAGCTATGACGACACGAACGTGGCCTTACTTCACCTTGACCGACTCAAAGTCGAGCTGGCCGAACGGAGTGATCTTCACGTCGGTGACTCGATCCGACCAGCCAGCAGTGATGGCATAGCTCCACATCGGCATGGAGGGCATGTCCTCGGCGAGCATGGCCTCTGCTTCCTGGTACAGCTTGTTCGCCTCGTCAGGATTCGTCGCCGCAGCGGCCTCGTCCAACTTGGCGTCGAACTTCGGGTTGCTGTAGTTGGTGTCGTTCGAGCTGGCGTTGGTCTTGTAGATCGGCGCCAGGAAGTTCTCGATCGACGGGTAGTCCATCTGCCAGCCGGCCCGGAACAGACCGCCGAGCTCGCGCTTCACAATCTGATTCCGCAGGGTTGCGAAGTCAGGCGTCACCTTGGTGACGCAATCCACGCCAAGGGTGTTCTTGATGGAGTTGCACGCGGCGTCAGCCCATGGCTTGTGGCCACCGTCGCCGTTGACCCCCAGTGTGAGTGTTCCCTTGTACGGGCCAGCCTTGTCGTAGAGCTCCTTTGCCTTCGTGGGGTCGAACTTGCACCACTCACCGCAAGCGCCTGGCTTGAAGCCGTCAACCACTGGGGAAACCCAGCCATCCATCGGCGGCCTGGTGCCGTTGAAGATCTGCTTGTTGATCAGATCACGGTCGATGGCCAGGGAGATTGCGCGCTTGAGGTCAATGTTGTTCTTGAACTGCTCATCGTTAGGCGAGAAGTCGGTCGAGGCGATCACGCCGGACTCACGCTGCCCGTTGCGGTCTGGCAGCTCCTGCTTATAGAGGTCGTCAACTAGCCGGTCGCTGGGAATGATGTCGGTGAAGTCCAAGTTGTTGGCGACCACGTCGTTGTATGCTGCGCCGTCGTCGTTGTAGATCCGGAAGGTGATCTTGTCGACGTTGGGCTTGAACTCACCGGAGTAGTCAGGGAACCTCGAGACGACCAGTTCGGTGTCGGTCTTGCTGTCAACCTTGAATGGGCCGGCGCCGATCGGCTTCTGCCCGAACGCCTTGGGGTCGCTAAAGAACGAATCTGGCAGCGGAGCGAATGCGGTGTAGCCCAGACGGACCATCAAATTCGAGACCTTCGATGAGGTCTTGATCGTGAAGGTGTGATCATCAACGACCTTCAAGCCGGTCATGGTCTTACCCTTGGCTGGCTTGCCTTCACAGTCGGCCGTGCCCTTGGAGTCCGTCCCGCACTGCAGATCGGCGAAACCTGAAATGGGCTCAAAGAAGTAGGCGTTCAGGTTGCCGTTCGGCCCGTACGCGTCCCAGTTCCAGGCATCGACGAAGTTCTTGGCCTTCACCTCGGTGCCGTCCTGGAACTTATATCCAGGCTTCAACTTGACCGTGAAGTTCTGATTGTCCTTAGTGTCGATCGACTGCGCGATGTCCAGCTGAGGTGCAGCCGTCTCGGTGTTGTAGTGCACGAGTTTGGCCAAGATGGCATCCAGCTGGTTGCCGCCACACTGCTCGTTGGTGTTGGCAGGGATCAGCGGGTTCTGCGGCGTACAGCTCCGAATGGCGATTTCGCCGCCCTGCCCTCCAGCCTGGCTGGTTCCGGGCTGAGGCTCTGAACCACCGCCGCCACCACACCCCGCCGCCACAAGAGCGAGGGCCGAGAGAGCAGCGGCCATCCCGCCAGTTCTTCCACGCATCCGAATGTCCTCCTCCAATGTGCGCCTCGATGGGGCGCGATCATATGAATCTAAGGGAAATCTAGACTCCCTACGGAACGAAACAGTTCTAGGTCACCAAACTAATACCCACAAGACTTATCGGTCAGCGGGGGGCAACACGCAACATGATTGTGATTTGGACCCGCAGGGCGGCCATACCTGAGCCGGTCGTTGTTGGTGACGGAACGTATCGAGCGCCACAGGCTCCTGACGAGAATCGCGTCCTCCCTGTGCACCTGAATGAATGGGGTATCCGATGAGCACACCAAACACGATCAGCAACAACGACGCAACACCGGTTGCCTCCGGAAACGCAGCCGAGCACCTGTGGATGCATTTCACTCGGATGTCCAGCTTCGCGGACAAGCCGGTACCAACGATCGAGCGTGGCGAGGGCGCGTACATCTGGGACACGAAGGGGCGGAAGTATTTGGATGCGCTTTCGGGTCTGTTTGCCGTGCAGGCCGGTCACGGACGAGTTGAGCTCGCCGACGCCGCAGCCGCGCAAGCGCGAAAGCTGGCGTTCTTTCCAATCTGGTCCTATGCCCACCCGACAGCGATTGAGCTGGCTGATCGGCTTGCTGCCGAGGCGCCGGGTGACCTGAACAAGGTGTTCTTCTCTTCCGGCGGCGGCGAGTCGGTGGAGACGGCGTGGAAGGTGGCAAAGCAGTATTTCAAGCTGATCGGGAAGCCGTTGAAGACCAAGGTGATCTCTCGTGCCGTGGCATATCACGGCACGCCTCACGGTGCGTTGTCGATCACCGGCGTGCCAGGCTTCCGGCTTCCCTTCGAGCCGCTGGTGCCTGGAGGATCACGGGTGCCCAACACCGACTTCTACCGTGCGCCGCAGGAGTTGGCCGGCGACGAAAAGCAGTTTGGGCTCTGGGCAGCCAACAGAGTGGAAGAGGCGGTTATCCAGGAGGGGCCGGACAGCGTCGCAGCCGTCTTTATCGAACCGGTGCAGAACGCCGGCGGCTGCATTCCCGCTCCTGCAGGCTACTTCGAGCGGTTGCGGGAGATCTGTGATGCGTACGACTTGCTGCTGGTGTCGGATGAGGTAATTTGCGCGTTCGGGCGATTGGGCACGATGTTCGGCGCGCAGAAATACGGCTATCAGCCCGACATCATTACTAGTGCGAAGGGGCTGACCTCAGGCTATTCGCCCCTCGGCGCGGCGATCATCTCAGACCGCGTCTTCGAGCCTTTTGCTCAAGGGACCACCGCGTTCCCGCACGGCTATACCTTCGGTGGACACCCAGTGTCGTGCGCAGTCGGCTTGGCCAACCTTGATCTTTTCGAGCGCGAAGATCTGCTCGGCAATGTACTTCGGCAAGAGAACGCTTTTCGGCGGACGCTGGAGCAGCTCTATGACTTGCCGATCGTTGGCGACGTGCGCGGTGATGGCTATTTCTATGCCGTCGAGTTGGTCAAGGACAAAGCAACCAAGGAAACCTTGAGCTCGGCAGAGGTCGAAAGAGTGTTGCGCGGCTACGTCGCCAGCGCCACATTCGAGAACGGCCTCTATTGCCGGACCGACGATCGCGGCAATCCGGTTGTCCAGGTCGCTCCCCCGCTGATCTGCGGTCAGGCCGAGTTCGATGAGATCGAGCAAATCCTGCGGCACGTACTGACCGAAGCCTGGACCAAGATCTAACTGGCGACCATGACACTCTCCGTACGTCGGCTAGAGCCGGAAGACGCCGAAGCGGCACGACGGCTTGGCATGGAGGCGTTTGGTGTACCCAGCAGTCCGCCGACGAGCCCGGCAACAATCGATCAGCCGGGCATGAGCTGGTACGGGGCATTCGAGAGCGACCAGCTTGCCGGCCAGCTAATCGATCGAGAATATGACGCGTATTTCGGCGGCGTACCTCTGCCTATGTGCGGCGTCGCCGGTGTCACCGTCACGGCGGAATATCGCGGCCAAGGCATTCTCACACCGCTTTTTGCCAGCCTCCTTCGCAATGCGAAGCAGCGTGGCGCGCTGATCTCCGCCCTGTTTCCGTCTGCGCCACGGATCTACCGAAAATTTGGCTACGAGACGGTCGCTGAGTATGCGAGGGTCGAAATTCCAAGTCGAATTGTGGCCGAAGTGCCTCGTCCGACGACGATCCAAACGCGTCGGGCATCCGCGGCCGACTTCGATGCCATCCGGGCAATTTATGACACTTGGGCAATCGAGCAGAACGGTCCGCTGAGTCGGCGGGGCGTTTCCTTCACCGTAACCGCCGAGGAATTCATCGCTAACTTCACAGGCGTGACGGTTGCCGTTGATGCGAAGGGCCGTATCTGTGGATTCGTCTCCTGGGATCGTGGCCAGGGCATCGGGGACGGCGCCAGCATCAACGTCTCGGATCTGCTTGCCGTCAGCGGCGATGCGTACCAAGCACTGCTCTCTGTGATCGGTAGCTTCGCCAGCGTGACAGCCTCAGTCAAGATCGACACATCGGGCGATGATCTTGCTCGGCTGTTCCTGCCGAGCGCTCAGTGGAAGGTAATCGAGTCCTACCCTTACATGCTGAAGATCTTGGACGTGGTTAAGGCATTGGCTAGCCGGCGTTATGCGCCAAGTCTGAGGACGAACTTGCGCTTTCGGGTCGAAGGCGACTTCTTGACCGAGAACAACCGCGCGTACGAACTGACAGTGAAGGAGGGACGGGCCACTTGCTTAGAGGCTGATCATGCGGATCGGACATTCATGCCGCAGGGTTTGGCGCTGCTCTTCGCCGGCGCCCAGTCCTGCGCTAACTTGCGATTAGCTGGTCAGCTTGTCGGCGGCGAGGTGGGTCAAGATCTCGACTGGGATGCGCTCTTCGGCGGCCGTCAGCCACACATTCGCGACTACTTCTAAGTGGCGTCACACGTTGAACCGGAATTCAACAACGTCGCCGTCCGCCATCACGTAATCCTTGCCTTCCAGCCGCACCTTCCCTCTAGCGCGCGCCTTCTGCATCGAGCCAGCGGCTACAAGATCATCAAATGACACAACTTCGGCTCGAATGAAACCTCGCTGAAAGTCAGTGTGGATCACACCCGCCGCCTCCGGAGCTGTCGCACCTTTGCGGATGGTCCAGGCTCGGGACTCCTTCGGACCTGCTGTCAGGAACGTCTGCAAGCCGAGCGTGTCGAAACCTACGCGGGCCAGAACATCCAAGCCCGGCTCAGCGACGCCCATCTCGGCGAGGAACTCCCGCGCCTCATCAGGCTCCATCTCGACCAATTCGGATTCGATCTTGGCGTCCAGGAAGATGGCCTCGGCCGGCGCCACAAGGGCGCGTAGCCGCTGCTTGAGCGACTCGTCGGCCAGTTCATCGGAGTCACAGTTGAAAACGTAGAGGAAGGGCTTGCTCGTAAGCAGGAAAAGCTCACGGAGCGGTCCGCGATCGAGACCGGCAGCGAAGATCGTGCGTCCGCTGTTCAGCACTTCCTGCGCCTGCCTGACAGCAGCAAGCGCTGCGGACTTGGCTTTGTTGATCTTGGCTTCCTTCTCCAGCCGCGGCAGCACCTTCTCGATGGTCTGCAAATCGGCCAAGATCAGCTCGGTCTCAATGGTCCCGATATCGCTTGCCGGGTTGATCGCACCATCGACGTGAGTGACATCCGCGTCGTTGAACACCCGCGTCACCTCGCAGATGGCATCCGCCTCGCGAATGTGGGACAGGAAGGCATTGCCCAGGCCTTCGCCTTTGCTTGCCCCCCGAACGATGCCCGCGATGTCGACGAAGTTGACGGTTGCCGGCACCGTGCGGTCGGAATGGAACAGCTCTGCCAGGACGGCCAGACGTGGGTCTGGCACACCGACCACGCCGATGTTGGGATCGATCGTGGCAAACGGATAGCTGGCAGCCAGAACGTCGTTGCGAGTCAGCGCGTTGAACAGCGTTGACTTGCCTGCGTTCGGAAGCCCGACGATGCCGATCGTGAGAGTCACGAGCGACAAGCCTAGGACGTGTCTCAATCCTCGCCAGCGAGAAATATCTCCATGGCCTGCGTCAAGGCGAGCGGGTCTTCGGTGCCGGCCAGCTCGCGAGCAGAGTGCATCGAGAGCATCGGGATGCCGACATCGACTGTGGCTATCCCTAGCCGGGTCGCAGTAAGCGGGCCAATCGTGGATCCGCACGGCATCGCATTGTTTGATACAAACTCCTGCGTCTGGATGCCGGCTGAACGGCAGATCCGCCTCCATAGGGCGGCGCCCTTAGCGTCCGTCGCATAACGTTGATTCGCGTTGATCTTGAGCAGCGGGCCGGAGTTGAGTAGTGGCTGGTTGACCGGATCATGCCGGCCGGGATAGTTCGGATGGATGGCATGACCGGTGTCCGCCGACAGGCAAAATGACTGCGCCAGCGACCGATGCCCCTCATCGAGCGTGGCTCCGAGACCAGTGGAGATTCGGGTCAAGACATCGACAAGCAGGGGTCCAGACGCGCCACTACGGGAGGCACTGCCGAGCTCTTCATGATCGAACGCCGCGACCATCTGGATGACATCGCTCTCGCCCGCGTTGACCAAGGCCAGGATGCTCGCATGCATGCTGCTCAGGTTGTCCAGCCGCCCGGAGGCGAGGAACTCCTGATTTGGTCCGAAGACCGCGGGCGCTGCGGTGTCGTACACCCTCAAGTCATAGCTATCCATGTCGCCGGCAGCGCAGCCAGCAGTCTCAGCTACGTGATCAAGGACCTGTATCGCCGGGTGCCCGACACTCCACACCGGTACGGTGTGGGTTTGCTTGTCCAGCTTGAGACCCTCGTCGTTCACACTTCGATCAAGATGAATGGCCAGCTGAGGAATCCGCATGATCGATTCCGTACGTACTAGCAGCGTGCTCGCGTCGCGCAGGACGATACGACCCGCCAAACCAAGTTCGCGATCCAGCCACGAGTTGAGTAACGGAGCGCCGTAGATCTCTACACCGACTCGCTGCCAGCCATAGGCACCGATGTCAGGCCGCGGCTTGAGCGTGAAACCAGTGGAATCCGTATGCGAGCCAACGATCCGAAAGGGCGCTAATGATCTTGCGTTGTTCGGGATCCGCCAGGCGATGAGTGCACCGTCGCGTACCAGGTAATGACCACCCGGATCCGAGCTCCACGTCTCCGACTCATGCTGCTCGACAAAGCCGGCCGCGGCCAGCCGACGGGCGCCTTCGGCGACCGCGTGATGGGAGGATGGTGATGCTTCGAGGAAGGCGGCCAAGTCGGCGACATGATCAAGGGCGGCGGGCATGGTTCCAACCTAAATCACCCGTCGCCCAGCTGAGATCTTGTGCAGGAATGGCATTGTTCGCGGAGCGGCCTACGAGGTTTTGTCGTTGCGCCCCGGCAAGATCTTGCCCATGGATGGTGTGACGGTCATTGCGCTGATCGGTGGCCCGGTCGTGGGACTCCTACTTGGGAGCCTCGCTGGCTGGATGATTGCGCGTGCCCGCCAACACGCCGACGCTGCGCATACTCAGATGTTGATTGCACAGTCGCATGGGGAAGCGGCCACGGCACGCGCGGAAGCCGCACACGCCCGGGCCGAAGCGGCGCAGGCACGCAGCGACATCGCTGATGCGCGTAGCGAGTCAGCTGCGGCTCAAGCCGAGGCCGCCCAGGTATCCGCAGAGGTCGCCCGGGCAATCGCACAACGCGATGCTGCTGTTGATCGGGTAAGAGAGATTTCGGCTGATCGAGAATCGATGATCAACCAATTTCGGGTGCTCTCGGCTGAGACGCTTGACCGGCAGGGCCATGCTGCGGACGCCCAAGCGGAAGTAC
>Ga0307411_10000526_pt1 | contig 13483 bp, 11 predicted proteins | sample DK1Ometagenome_2_FD_203712 | JGI IMG/M metagenome (GOLD analysis project Ga0307411, IMG submission 203712) | Maize rhizosphere microbial communities from greenhouse at UC Davis, California, United States - DK15-O-1 | ecosystem: Host-associated > Plants > Roots > Rhizosphere > Soil | place: USA...
AAGCGGAAGTTCCTTAAATAACGTTTTAGTTTCCTAGCTTTAGCTTTCCATACCAATTTAGCCCGATTATATACAGGAGCTTATCTTTTAAGAGTTGGTTTGTCCCTTAATCCAGGCCAGGAATTTGGAAGTATCCATGTAGCCGCCGCTTATGCCTACCAGCTCACCGGATGCATCAAGAATAACGTAAGCAGGAAAAGATTTTAATGAATATTTCCCGGCAATGTAAATTCCTTCACCTTTTTCAAGATCATAGGAAAGATTGATGAACGTTTTATTCATATAATCATCCACTTCTTTTTCAAGAAAGGTAGTGCGGTTCATTTTTTTACAGAAACCACACCAGCTGGTATGCCCGTAAATAAATACCGGTTTGTTTTGTTTAGCGGCCTCGGTAACTGCGGCATCAAAGTTTCCTGTAAAAAATTGTATGCCTGCTCCGGGAGTTTTAGGACCGGATGAACAGGAAAACAGAATAAATAAAAGGGATATGGATAAAAAGAGGTTTTTCATATGTAAATGTAAAAAATAGTCTTCAGCCGGCAGCCCTGTTTGACAATCTACAGCTTACAGCAGGCAAGGAGCAACTAAAACCTTTCAATGCAATATCTCAATACTAGCTTCCTAAACGGTCATCATCAACCATAGCTTCCTGTACAGCTAATGAAACCTCGTGTGCTACGCGAAGGTTTAATGTAGATGGAACAACTTTATCCAATGCCATATTATACACGCTGTTGGCAATCGCATAAGCTGCAGCTAGCTTCATGGCTGTGGTAATCCTTTTTGCTCTTCCGTCCAATGCTCCGCGGAAAATTCCCGGGAATGCCAATACGTTGTTGATCTGGTTAGGAAGATCACTGCGGCCTGTTCCCACAATGGCTGCCCCGCCTTTTAAGGCTTCATCAGGCATTATCTCAGGAACCGGGTTTGCTAATGCAAAAATCACCGCATCTTTATTCATAGTACGGATATCATCGGCTACTAAAAGATTTGCCTGGCTTACCCCGATAAATACATCCGCTCCAACAAGTGCATCTTTCACTGATCCTTTTGAATTGTTAGGATTCGTCCAGCTTAGAATTTCACGCTTGGTAGCATTCAGATCATCACGATCCCTATGAACTATACCTTTGGTATCACATAAAATAACTTCCTTCACTGAAATGGCAGGATCCTTGGCGGCATGCTCGGTTGCACTGCGCAATAATTTTGCAATGGCAATCCCGGCTGCTCCTGCACCGTTTATTACAATCTTAAGATCCTTCAGGTTTTTATTCAATAATTTACAGGCGTTGATAATACCAGCCAATACAACTACGGCAGTGCCGTGCTGATCATCGTGAAATACCGGAATTCCAAGGTCCTGTAATCTGTCTTCAATTTCAAAACAACGTGGTGCAGAAATATCTTCCAGGTTAATTCCACCAAAAACCGGTGCCAGGAAACGAATGGTTTCGATCAGTTTTTCTGTATCCTGGGTATCCAAACAAATAGGGAATGCATTTACACCCGCGAATTTTTTGAAAAGCATTGCCTTTCCTTCCATAACCGGAATGGATGCTGCGGCTCCAATGTTTCCTAATCCTAATACGGCGGAACCATCAGAAATAACTGCAACCGTATTTCTTTTAATGGTGTATTTCCAAACATCCATCGGATTTTCAGCAATGCGGATACAAGGCTCTGCAACACCGGGTGAATATAATAATGCTAAATCATCTTTGGTTAAAATATCCATTTTTGCCTGGATACGGATCTTACCACGTAATTTTTCATGTAAGAATAACGACTGCTCAAAATAATCCATTTGTACAAATTAAGCCGCAAAGGTACATACAAATTGTAATATCAGGACGAAAGGCTCTGCATGCATACTATTTTATTTGAGAGCCAAGATGTAAGAGCCAAAAAGCAAGGCATGGTTCGGTTTTAATGGTGAACTGTATGCTTCGTTGCGGATGAATTTTTGAAACATATAAAACAACAGAGGATTGTATTAATCTATGTGTCTACGAGGGTTAAATTTTATTATTTCGCAGATCATAAGTGGCTTGATATTTCCACTTGGCTTCCAGAAACTGCTGCTTTCCGATTTGCCACCCAAGCCGTCCTGCTAAAATGCCTCCTTTTAAAAAATAATGCTTAAAAAATCTTGAAAATGCTTTTATATAAATGGTGATCCACGAAACTTTTTTTCCTTCCGAATGAAGATGATTTGCTGCCAGGTTAGCATATTTTCGGGTCTTCTCGAAAAGTTCCCCGGTGTTTTTATAGCTGTAATGATGGATATGCCCATCTAACGTGAATATATTAGTTGAATTTACTTCTAAGCTTTCGTGCACTCCTTTTCCTTTCCATACACATATTTCCTTTTTTACCAAACGTATCTTTTTGTCAGGGTACCAGGACCCATATTTTACGGGTGTTTCACCAATGTACGTGATCCTTTTTAAAAAATACCCATCGTATGCAAAACCGGTTTCCTTTTGCTTTTTTATTGAAGCAATAGCCTCTTTATCCAGCCGTTCATCCGCATCGAGCGATAATACGAAGCTGTAATTACATTGTTGTAAAGCAAAGTTTTTTTGGGAGGCATACCCTTCGAAAACATTTGTTATAACAACTGCTCCAAGAGATTTTGAAATAGACGCCGTTTGGTCTGTGGACCCTGAATCCACGATAATAATTTCATCGGCAATTTCTTTTATGCTTTCTAAACAGGAAGCAATCCGGGCTTCTTCGTTGAATGTAATAATGGCAACGGATAATTTCTGCATTGTCTATTTTTCAGCAGCTGATCTGCGGATCCTGTCATTGATAGAAGCCCCGATACCTTCTTCCGGCACCTGTTCAATAAATATACGCACCAGGCCTTTCCTGTCCAGCAATCGTAAACCGGCATATAATCTCCGGGCGGCTTCGAAAAGATCTCCCTCAGGGGAAAGAATAAATTTATTTTTCACTTCCATTCCTTTTGGCAATTCTTTCCAGGCGATATATCCTTCATTATCACGGATACTTCGAACAAAACGGGTGATAATTTCCACATCGGCATGTGGTGAATAATGGGAAGTTAACATTCCCGGGGCCTTAGGATTGGAAGTGCTATGTGTAGCTGTTTTTACATCGCCGCAAATCTCGCGGATCATTTCTTCTGTAACAGCACCTTTACGATACACAACAGGAATCCCGTCTTCAAAACCTACAATAGTGGATTCAATTCCAACATACGATTCCCCTCCATCCAGGATATATGGAATTTTTTCCCTCAATTGATCAAATACGTGATCTGCACTTGTTGGTGAAACATATCCGAATGGATTTGCGCTTGGTGCAGCCAGCGGAAAGTTTAGCATTTCCAGCAACTGTAAAGTAAGGTCATGCTGTGGAACACGGATACCAACCGTGTCTAAGCCGGATGTTACCTCATAAGGAATTTCCTTCCGTTTAGGTAAAACCAGGGTCAAAGGTCCGGGCCAGAAGCGGCGGGCCAATAATTCGGCATTTTCCGGGAATTCGGTTACCCATTTCATGGCAGACCGCATAGAATCCACATGAACAATTAAAGGATCAAATTCCGGGCGGTTCTTTATCTTAAAGATCTGTGAAGCGGCATTTCTGTCTAACGCATTGGCAGCCAGCCCATATACAGTTTCAGTAGGGATGGCTACACACTTTCCGTCAGTAAGTAACTGGGCGGCAAGTTCAAGGTCTGTATCGATAAGGGCCTGCATGTATAACAAAAGTAACATTTTTGGCCAAAACCACTATATTTACCCTCCCTAAAATGGTTATTAGTTATTGGTTATCCGTTTGGCTAATAATCGGGAATAATTAACAGGATACGGATAACAAATAACTACGTATATGAAGATTTCACTGAATTGGCTGAATGAATATTTATCCTCCAAGATTTCGGAAAAAGAGGCGGAGGAGATTTTAACGAGTGTAGGACTTGAAGTTGAAGATGTTGAACTTTTTGAAAGCATCAAGGGCGGCCTAACAGGTGTTGTAATTGGTGAAGTAAAAGAATGTGCAAAACATCCGGACGCAGATCGTTTATCTGTAACTAAGGTGGATGTTGGAAGCGGTGAGCTTCTTCAAATTGTTTGTGGTGCACCTAATGTAGCTGCTGGTCAAAAAGTTGTTGTTGCAACTGTTGGAACTATTTTATACCCGGGTGGAGAGAAGCTTGAGATTAAAAAATCGAAGATCCGTGGTGTTGAATCACAGGGAATGATCTGTGCTGAAGACGAATTAGGATTGGGAACTTCCCATGATGGAATTATGGTTTTACCTGAAACCACATTGACAGGAACTGCTGCATCTGAATATTTCAACGTAAAAAATGATTTTTCTTTAGATCTTAATATAACGCCCAATCGCCCGGATGCTACATCACATATTGGTGTGGCCAGGGATGTGGTGGCATACCAGAGCTTAAAAGATCCGGATGCAAAATTGTTGTACCCGGAGATAAAAAAGCTTGAAAAAACAGCTGATAAAAAGGTGGAGCTGATTGTTGAGAATACAGATGCATGCCCGCGATATTCCGGGATTACACTAACGAATTTAAAAGTTGGGCCTTCACCTCAGTGGATGCAGAATAAATTAATGGCGGTTGGTTTACGTCCGATCAATAACGTGGTGGATATTACCAATTACGTTCAGTTTGAGTATGGACATCCTCTTCATGCTTTTGATCTTGATAAAGTGGATGGCGGAAAAATATTAGTTAAAACGGTGACCGAAGGAACTCCTTTTGTTACTTTAGAGGGGACGGAAAGAAAACTGAATGATTTTGATCTTATGATCTGCTCGGCTACAAGGCCAATGTGTATTGCAGGGGTATTTGGCGGACTGGATTCGGGTGTTACTGAAGCCACTACGTCGGTATTTATTGAATCAGCTTATTTTAATCCTGTGTCGGTTCGTAAAACAGCCAAGTCACACGCCTTACATACGGATGCTTCTTTCCGTTTCGAAAGAGGAACTGATCCGGATATTACATTAACTGCTGCTAATCGTGCTGCTGAACTCATGATTGAAATTTGTGGCGGACAAGTGGCATCCGAAATGATGGATATTTATCCAACTAAAATTGAGAAGAAAAAGGTTTCTATCAGCTATTCAAAAATTGAAGCGCTTTTGGGAATCAAGATCACGGAAGATAAAATCAAGAGTATTCTTGTTAACCTGGGAATTGAAATAGAAACTGAAAAAGACGGAAATCTTGAATTGATAATTCCGGCTTATAAGGTAGATGTTACACGTGATGTGGATGTAATTGAAGAGATCATTCGTGTTTACGGATTAAATGAGATTGAGATTAAATCTACCCTTAAAGCCGTATTTACCGGAACAGGAGGCAGGAACCTTTCTGTATACCGTACACGATTAGCGGAAATGTTGGTTGGAAATGGCTTTTACGAAATCCTTACCAACTCGCTTTTACATTCCAAATACCAATCCAAACTTAATGGAGGCATCAGTGAAAATGCGGTTCAATTATTGAACCCGATCAGTTCGGAACTGGATATTTTACGTGATGAGTTTATCTATAGCGGGCTGGAAGTGGTTGCTCATAACCTGAATCATAAACAATCCACTATTAAAATATTTGAATTCGGTAAGACCTATCATTACAATGCTGAAACCACAGGAGCGTTCCGTGATCATTATTCCGAAAAACAAATTTTGGGAATGTGGTTATGCGGAGCCGCTAATGCTGAAAACTGGCATGCCAAACAAACGAATGTTTCTTTTTATGATTTAAAAGGTGTGGTGGAAACGGTGATTGGATTTTTAAATATTCCTTATAAATCAGTTGAACCTGCTGAAAACGGGTATTTCAAAAATGCATTCAGCATTCATGGTTTTAAAAATAAAAATACCCCACTGGTTGTTTTTGGTGAGGTGCAAACTTCTATTTTAAAGAATACAGAGATTAAGCATCCGGTATACTATGCGGAATTTAATTGGGACGCAATCCTTCAACAAGTTCCTGCACATCATACTGCCTATACACCCCTTGCGAAATACCCGAGTGTAAGGCGTGACCTTGCGCTTATACTGGATAAATCAATAGAATACGGTGCGTTAAAAGATATTTCTGTAAAAACAGAAAAAAATCTTTTACATGAAGTGAATATTTTTGACGTTTATGAAGGTAAGGGAATTCCTGAAGGTAAAAAGTCGTATGCTTTAAGCTTTGTTTTCAGGGATAAGAATAAAACACTAACAGATGCTGATATTGATAAAAGCATGCAAAAGCTAATCGATCAGTTCAAGAAAGAATTTAATGCTGAAATAAGATCCTAAAAAATATTGTTATGCCATTGTTCGGAGGAAATAAAGAGGAACCAGATAATCTTTTCAAGTTTAAAGATCTTAAGGTGTACAGTGATAATAATTCACTGGCGCAGGACCTGCGTTTTTACCGCAGCGTATTTGATGAATCAGAAATAAATTACCTCTATTTCGAAGTTACCTTGTTCAATAAAAAATTTGATGAAGGCGATTGGGATAGTAAAGGGAAGATCGTTTGCCACCTTCTTGAAGGTGGAGTGAAAACCAAAGAGATGTGTAATCTTGAGATTAACCTGGATGTTAAAAAAGACATCAATGTTGTTACATGCCGTGAAGGGTGGGGGATGGAGAACAAAGGTGCATACTGGAAGAAAGGTGTGTACATGGTAGAGGCCTATATCGAAGATAAGGTTGTGGGTTCGAAAAGTTTTTATGTTGAGGATGAGGGACAGATCACGCCGGACAGAAATCCCTATTTTTCCCTGGAGAATATCAAACTATTTAATGCAGGATATAATCCACCGAGAGAAGAGGGGAGGAGATATTTAACTGAATTTAAGTGGGATGAAACCAAATATATCTGGGTTGAATACGATATCGTAAATCAGTTAGATACCGCATGGAACCTGGAGCTATTCATTAATTTTTACGAAAAAGCAGGTTTGCAGAAAAGCCAGTTGTACAAATTTTATTCGGTTCAACCGGGTAGAAAATCACAGTCGTTTGCATTTGAATCAGGCTGGGGGCACGACCAAACCGGTACCTGGAAACCAGGGCAGTATGTGATCCAGATGGTATGTATGGGTACCATGATCGCAGCTATACCATTTACGGTTGGTGACAAGGAAGTAGAAGGTGAACCTGATGTAATTATGGCAACCGGCGGAGGCCATGTCGCAACTTCAACTATAAAGCGTAATGCAGTAACTAATGAAGAACAAAATGAATTGTCACTGGAAGAGGCACTGAAAGAAATTGATCAGTTAATTGGCCTTACAAATATTAAAAATGAGATCCGAGAGCAAATTAACTACCTGAATTTCGCAAAGCTTCGTAAAGAAAAAGGTGTTGATGAAGATACTAATATAAACCTGCACTCGGTATTTACAGGTAACCCGGGAACCGGAAAAACCACTATCGTAAATATGTTAGGCAAGGTCTATAAATCTATGGGCTTACTTAGCAAAGGTCATGTAGTAGAAGTAGATCGTGCTGATCTTGTTGGAGAGTATATCGGTCAAACAGCACCCCGTGTTAAAAAACAAATAGATACTGCCCGTGGAGGAATTTTATTTATTGATGAAGCGTATTCACTGGCACGTAAAGGCGATACAGATGGCAAGGATTATGGACGTGAAGTGATCGAGATCCTGCTTAAAGAAATGAGTGACGGTGATGGTGATCTTGCGATCATGGTAGCAGGGTATCCGGATGAAATGGGCCACTTCCTGAATTCAAATCCCGGAATGAGGTCACGCTTTGGCCAGTATTTTCATTTTGAAGATTATCAGCCTGATGAGTTGATGCATATTGCAAAACTTACGGCGGATAGAAAAAATGTTACTCTTAGTGAAACCGGAAATAAGGTTCTTGAGAAAAAGCTTGTTGAGCTGTATCGTGATCGTGACCGTAATTTCGGAAATGCACGTTTGGTAACTTCTATCATTTCCGAATCAAAGCAAAATATGGCGGTTCGTTGTATGAACGACCCGAATGTGAATGATATGACCCAGGAACAGTTATCTACTATTGAGGCACAGGATATTCTTGAAAGTTTTGCGGATGATGTAGGTAAAAAACTAAAACTCGCAGTGGATGACGAGCTGCTGAGAGTTTCTTTGGAAGAGCTGAATCAGCTTATTGGGTTGAACAATATTAAAACAGAAGTTCTCGAACTGTCGAAGCTTGTGAAATATTACCGTGATATCGGCAGGGATGTCCTGAATAAATTCAGCTTACATGCTGTATTTTTAGGCAATCCGGGAACCGGTAAAACAACGGTTGCCAGAATCATGGCTAAGATCTACAAAGCTCTGGGATTATTGGAAAGAGGTCACCTGGTGGAAGTGGATCGTGAGGAGTTGGTGGCTGGTTATGTAGGTCAAACGGCTATTAAAACCAAAGAGATTCTTGAAAGATCTATGGGTGGGGTTTTATTTATTGATGAAGCTTACTCACTTGTTGGCGGAGGAAATGATCTGGGGCATGAAGCCGTTGAAACCATCCTGAAAGTAATGGAAGATAAACGTGGACAGTTTGCTGTTATTGTTGCCGGTTACACCGGAGAGATGATCGAGTTCCTGGAGAGTAACCCGGGTTTAAAAAGCCGATTTGACAATTCATACGAATTTGCTGATTATACCATGGATGAACTATACCAGATAGCTGTGAATCTTCTGGATAAGGAAAATCTTACCATGGATGAAGCGGCAGCAGAACATATCCGTAATTACCTGCAATTCCTGTATGATAAACGTGATAAACATTTCGGAAATGCACGTGAAGTACGTAAGATAGTTGAAAAAGTAGTAAGAGCACAACACTTACGTATGGCTTCTATGGAAAAATCCGAACGTACCGAAGAAATGATCTTTACTCTTACATTCGATGATGTGGATGAGTTTAAGATGGAAGAATCGTTTAAGAGAAAAGGGTTGGGTTTCGGAGGAAGATAACCTGATTTTAAATTATAAAATTTGAGATTCGAAGTTTCTTCATCCTGGATTTCTAATTTAACTACCACAATTCAAAAGTCAATCCGGGAGTTTGTTTCATATCTGCTCCGTTGTATACATTTTGAATAATGGTTCTGCATTCCTCACGGGTTACTTCTTTTATAAGTGAGCCGCTTTTTTCATGGTCAGGGATATCCATTTTAAGATTTCCGTTTTCAAGATACATGAATTGCATACAACTATCATCTTCATTCACAAAACCAATGAAAGAACTTTCAGAGGTGTCGTGTTCATCGAACCTTTTAAGTGCCTCATCAATTCCGAACCATTGTTTGCGATCAGTACCAACATCTCCGCCGGTATCGGCACTGAAAGAAAAAATCTTCATTTGTAACATAGGGGTGGGTTAATGGGGTTGAACGTTTGATGCTTCGCTGTTTTAACTTTCGGTCACTCAAAGTTTCCAACATTCGAACAAACTCTCGAACTGTTTACAAATATCTTACTTTAATAGTTACTGCAATTCTTTGTCCTTGAGCAAGTGTAACCGAAAAGTCACTGAACTTGGGTTTGCTCCAGCCGGTATGATATATGTTTGAAAAGCCAAAGCCTTCTTTAGGTAACCCCATCCAGTTGTAGTTCATTTTATCATCAGTATTTGAATCGTCAAGCATGCTTAAACCATAGGTTCCCGGAGGGAGTGTGAAGGTAACTTTTAAAGTTCCTGCCCAAACGTTAGTTCCTTTTGGAAAATTTTTAACTGTATAGGGTGTTTCTTTGTTCCATGTTTCCTGATCTTTGTAAATGCCCAGGATTACCTGTCCACTGTTTGATTCCAGGTTGGTTACGGTAAGATCTATGGTTTGTGCATGTAGTGTAACTACACCAAAGAATGAAAAGTACATTAATGATTTTAATAGTAAGTTCTTCATGAACAATAAATTTAGTAGATAAATATAGGTAATTTGAAGGTACACTTATTGGGTATTAGTTTAAAAAATCATCAAAATTGTATCTTTGATTCAAATTACTTTTATGAAATATATTTTTGCTCTTTTAGCGTTCCTGTTTTGTTCATCTGTATTTGCTCAGACAGATTCTTCCTCTTATGCAATTTTAAAGGTGTACAGAGGCGCCGGATCAAGGGGTGACAGTGTTAAGGTAAAAGTATACAACCAGGAACCATTTCACATTGATCCCAATACAGTTGTTACATATAAAATTTATTCAACCGGAGGTTTTGTGGTTGCTGCAAGCATAAAACGTGGCAGTGGAATAGGAGGGTGGAACTTTAATGCGTATGATAATAAATATTTTATGCAGTTTGTTCCGGGTGAAACTCATTATATGGTGGCTATCCATACTGATAATGATCCTATTCTTACTGAAGTGAAGAAAAAGAATTTTTACAGCCGGTACAATTCCAGTAATGTAAATTTTGTGGAGCTTGAAGAAGATATGGAAAAGCCTATAAAACGTAAAGATTAATCTTTTATTGGATTATAACCTTCTTAGAAATACTGTTTAAAACCGAGAATATATTTATTATGTATATTCCGGTAGCTACCGGAATATAAACAGGCCCGTTTGCTACTTTTCCGGTATAAATTAATTTTCCTGATACATCCAGTATTCTGATATCGTAAATTTCATTTCCTGATCCATTTATATAGATCTGATCTTCACCACCGGAAATTAGTAAAGAGGATAGATCATTATTATCTACACCCAGGTTAATGTAGTTGTATTCATCAGAGCCAATGCTGCACCCGTTGGGTCCGGTTACTAAAACAGAGTAATCGCCGTTAAGTGTTGGGTTAAAAGTATTATTAATAGCACCCGTTAAGGTATCTCCATTTAATAACCATTGGTACGTTGTATATCCTGCAGGAACTGATAATTGATTTCCTGTTTGGCTAATGCTTGGGACGGAGGGTAAGGATAATAATGTTAAACTAACTTCATTACTTCTGTAAACACAGCCTGTTGAATCCATAATGTCTACAAAATAAATTCCGCCCAGCGAAACTGTAATGTTATCAGTACTGTCACCAGTGCTCCATGAATACCCATCCGCATTTGAAGGGCTTGCCGTAAATAGTATTTGAGATCCGCTACATATAGACGTATCATCAGGATTAATAGATGCCTCAGGTATATTTGATAAGTAGATGCTGTCACCAATTCCGAAAGTCCCAACGTGATTAATACCAGAATATGAAACTACATTAGGGTTTACTGTAATTACGTTTGTAGGGCAGTTATCCAGCTCTTCATATTCTAAGCCGTTGTAAAATATTCCAATTGAATACGGTTGTACAAAATCAGCAGCATTCTTTGAATCCTTCCATTGCATTTGTATAGTAAGATTATTACCTCCCGGATTATTATCCTGAACATTATAACCTAAAAGTGCAACATGCGAATTAATGGCAGTTCCTGTTGAGGTTCCATCATCCGGTAAAAGATCCCATCCTGCAATATTAAATGTATCCGTAGTTCCTGATTCGGTAATAGTAAAAGGAAAATACTCTGTACCAAACCCTATATGAAATGTGAAGGAATTATTATCAATTTTACGGAATACTCTTCCATTACCATTTGTAATTACATATCCAATGGAATTTCCTGAATGATAAAGATCATCTGCCATGAAGATATTTTTATCCTCCGTATAGATTACTCCGCTATTCATTAATAATGAGTCGTTTATATACAGGTCGTTTTCCAAAAAAACATCAGCGCTGTTGCTTACTTTCAGGTTATTCATTTTTAGTTGGCTTCCTGAAGCCATTTGTGGATTATCACCGTTCATAACCATCAATCCATTACCGAAAATTTCTTTTTCAAGTTGAATATTTCCTTTGATCTCAACAGACGCAGAATTATTAACCGTAACAGTGCCTTCGGAATAAAAATATCCTTGTGCAGATAATAGTACAGGTGTTAACAGAATTAAAAACAGGAAAAAGGGCTTAGTCATACACTTTTAAAGTTCCATACAATTTTTAAATTTACAAAAAATAACTGATCCATTGAAAAAAATCCTCCTTTATTTAGTTGTTTGTGCTGTAGGTTTTGGTTGTGGCATTTTGGGAGCCGGTAAGAAAAATGTGAGTATTCCTGATTCTTCGGAGGTTTATGTATACCTGCCTACCAATGCTAATATGCTTACATTGCTTGAAACTGTGCATAAATCAAATGTTATCATTGACTTTTCATCCTTCGAAAGTATGGCCAGATCAGAAAAATTTGATAAATACTATCGCCCGGGAAAGTACCGTTTAACAGACGGAATGACCAATAAGGACCTGTTTCGACTGTTTAAAAGTGGAAAAAGGGAAGAGGTAAAAGTGAGCTTTAATTATGCACGTACACTTTCTATTCTTGCGGGCAAGCTAGATGGAAAACTGGAAGCAGATTCTGCCAGTTTTATGAAGTTCTGGACCGATACTACTCAAATGAAACAATTATACGGTGTTAAACCGGTAGAAATTCCTGCTATTTTTATTCCGAATACCTATAATTTTTATTGGAACACGGATGCCAAAGAATTTACGGATAAAATGTATAAGGAGTATCAGAAGTTCTGGACAGAAGATAGAAAATCAAAAGCTACAGCCTTAGGATTATCTCCTGTTGAAGTAACGGTACTTGCTTCCATTGTTCAAAGTGAACAGACAAAATTTTCTGACGAATGGCCCATTATTGCAAAATTATACCTTAACCGTTTAAAAAAAGGAATGCCTCTTCAGGCTGATCCCACCGTGATTTACGCTATGAGTGATTTTAGTATTACAAGGGTTCTCGAAAGGCATCTTACATATGAATCCCCGTATAATACTTATCTGCATACGGGCTTGCCTCCAGGACCAATAATGATCACCGAGGCAAAATGTATAGATGCTGTTTTGAATCCGGACTCGAATGAATTTATTTATATGTGTGCCAAAGAAGATTTTAGCGGACGACATAATTTTACCGCCTCGTATAATGAGCATTTAAATAATGCTTCGAAATACCAGAGGGCCCTTTCGAAGTATGAAAGGGAGAAAAGGAATGGACACTAAGATTTTGTTGCCGTCATGATGGACTTGTTTCAGCATCCAATCACTTTACAATAGATCCTGAAACAAATTCAGGATGACAGCTTTTGGAGATGGTGATTCACTAATACTTTACCGAAATCAAATTCCCGCTCTTCAAATCAATGATCCTTAATGCATCATTAACGGAAAAGGAAGGAGCCTTGTCCTGGTTAATAATACCTGTTATGATTAAATAATCTTTGGTTACGTCAGCAAACTTTACATCAAAGCTCATTAATGCATTGGTTTGCCAGATCTGCTTGCCGTCAAGGGATACACGTGTTACCAATAACTTAGCGTCTTTACCAATGATGTCCCTGCTAAAAATAATGTATCCGTCGGGATCCTTTAAATGGTATGCCCTTGCGGTATGATAACTACGTAAAATGCCTCCCTGTAGAAAACGCA